>ENA-ORBV01000292-ORBV01000292.1-microbial-mat-metagenome-genome-assembly--contig:-NODE-292-length-112982-cov-12.086923_pt1 | contig 112982 bp, 77 predicted proteins | sample MGYA00237777_ERZ505514 | MGnify/ENA primary metagenome ERZ505514 (study PRJEB26160, sample SAMN06269048) | microbial mat metagenome | isolation source: Oligotrophic lake microbial mat | place...
ATACATCATACATCATACATCATACATCATACATCATACATCATACATCATACATCATACATCATACATCATACATCATACTTGCTATTCTGTTTTTCGCGGAAAGGAGACGCTGAACACCGACGACTTTTCTCCTTTGCTGTTGAGCGCATAACAGTATCCATCCTCCATCCACAAGGTTTTCATAAAACCTTGTCGAAGGTTTTCCTCGTGATAGAGGTCAATACAAATGACGCGCCCACCGTAAAGTGCCGTGAGGTCGGGTTGGAGTGTGTGGCCGACCACCATGCGTTTTGCTCCGGCAAATTGCAGAACTGCTATTATGTCTTCTTTTGAAGCCATGTTTTTGGCTGCGCCGCGATACCAGAAAATACCCGTTTTATAATCAAAAATGGCTCTGGCATCCTCACTGACAATGGCTTCGTTGGGTTTGCCAAGGTGCTGGCGGCTGATGCGGTTGATTTCAGCAAGACCGAGTCGGGTGCGAGCGAGTTCCGGGCTGATGCCACCGTGGCAGAAAACGTAGTCGCCAATTTTTTCGACAGCGTTTTTGGTGCGAAGCCAACGACCCAGTTCAGAACTTGCGTCGTACCAGCGTTGGTATTCTTCGCCGATTAGGCTGGCATTCTCAAGATATTTTCGGCGTACATAAGTACTGTTTCCCTGTAAATTGAGCACCTCGTGGTTGCCGAGTATGAAGTGGACTTTGCCCCCAACGGCTTCTGCTTCTGACTCAAGTTTGTAGAGGAGCCAGAGGCATTCAGTCACCTGAAGACCACGGTCAAAGAAATCACCGAGCAGCACAAGATGGCCATTGCCAAAGGTCCAATTGAATTTCTTATCTATCACTTTTGCTCCAAGAAGCATGGTTTTGAGCGCAAGAAAATCGCCCTCTATGTCAGAAAGCGCGAGCAAGCGGGCCGGGGTAGGATAGGTGGTGGGTTCTTCCACTTTTGGCGGGCCATCGTGAAGCAGAAAGGAAAACGAGTCGCCTGTTTCGGGCACTTGACAGCTTAGAGAAATATCTTTCTTATTGTTGAAGTGGAGGGTTTTGGCAATCACTCCAGTATCGCGGCGCAGTACATATTTCACCGTGATTTTGTTGCCACGATAGAAAACGTGTGGCCCATCGGTGTCGGCTTTTGAATTATCGTCAGGTTCGCCAGAAAAAGCAGAAAGCGATAAGGGCAGGCCCAGAAAGAGGGTGAGTATCCAGCGGAATGGCATGATTTGGCGCGGGCTGTTTTTGTTCGTGATAGCAGCTGCGAAGATATGCACATCGCGCTATTCAAGATGATCTTGGCAAAAGGGTGTCAGATTTTTGACAAAAGGAATCAAATTAGAACAGTTTGACGCATGCAATATTTTGAGTTTATATCTTCCCAGAGGGGCTGAATCCCTTCCTGCCGGTAGGCAGAGATTCAATCCCTAATGAGACTTTTTAAAATCCATTATCGCCGTCCAAACAGATAAAACATCTTTATCCAGGCGGGTCCAAATAGGCCTTACCACCCCGTCGTGGGCAGAAATATGGTTGTAGTCGCCAAAAAACACCCCGGCGGTTGGCTTGAAAGGTTCCTTACTGACTTTCAGGTTTTCAAACGACTTCCCACCGTCACGACTGACCGCCACATACACGTCGGTCTGCCCATCTGTGTAGTTGCGCCGGTCGTAAAACACGGTGTACAGATGCCCTGTCACTTGGTCCACGGCCATCCAAGGAAAAAACTGCTGGCGGCCTTTTTTGCCGTCATTTATCCTGAGGGACTTGCTCCAGGTGACACCTCCGTCCAGACTTTTTGCAAAGAAAATATCGGTATCCTCCACTCCGTTTCGCTGGTCGCCCCAGCAGAGATAAAGCGCACCACGGTTAGGGCCGGGCGAGCGGTCGCACACAAGGATGGGCATCACGTTTGCGCGGCCAAGCGAGGATATTTCAATGTCCCAACCCCCGGGCTGCTCGGCGGCTACGATGTCTTTTTCGAGCCAAGTTTTGCCCCCATCGGTGGAGCGGTCAAACCATATTTTTTCGTCGTAAGACCAGGCCACATAGATCTCGCCATTGGGGCCGTAAGCGGGCACAGCACCCTCCGGGGTGTCGTCGCTGTCTATGCAGTTGCCGTCAAATTGATTGATCTTTAAGGCTTCTGACCACGTTTTCCCTGCATCCGTTGATTGGGAAAAAAGGATGCGGCTGTGGTCCTTTTCTAAATCCTTGGAAGCGTACTTGTCAAATTCGGTCCAGGTGCAGGCAATATTTCCTGTCGCAGGGTCGGCGCAGAGCCAAGGCTTGTCCTGGTCTTTAGGGGCACGAAGGCCACACCAAGTGCCATCATCGTAAGTTTTGCCACCGTCGCTGCTTTTTTGGACCACTATCCGATCGAGCAATTTCTCGCTAGCCCAGCCCTTTCCATCCGGGTTGCTGAGATGGGCGTAGTAAAAATTCCCTTTCCAATCGGCAATCAAAACGGGGTCGCCATACACGCCTGCGGCTTTGGAGATCAGTTTGTCATTTTCCCATGTGCGACCGCCGTCTTCGCTCCAATAGTAGCGGTCGAGGATAGCACCCGCTGCCACGTTTTGTGGGTCTTTTGGGTTGACGGCGATACTTGGCTCGCAGGGGCCATGGCCATCACCTTTTTCGGCTGCTGCTATCAGGACGTTTTCAAAGGTTTTGGGGAAACCATCGGCTGTTGCTCTTTTTTTTTGGGAGATGGCGCAGCCGGAGAGCAAGAGCGTTATGCTTACGGTGAATAAGATTTTTTGAATGGACATTGAAGCTGATATGGTGGTAAATCTTTGAAAAACACTACTTCTTGCCTTTCCCCAAATAGAAATAGGTGATGGGGATGTCAACCGTAGCAAAAGCACCAAGGCGCATCCCACCTGTATCGTTTATGCTGAGGCCTGTGTCGCTTACCTTCCGAAGTGCTGGGCCTGCTTGTCCGCCAATGCCCAGCGCGATCGGCCATTTTCCCGGAAAATCGTACACCGCATAAAGGCCTGGTGAAAGGATATTGCTCCAACTGAGTTCGGGCAAATTCTGGTAGTTTTCGTCCTTGAAGCGGAAAGCCGTCACGGCTCCAACGTCTAGAAGCGGTACGAAAAAACCAAAACTTCCTTTTTTCAAGCCCCAGGAGCAGCTCAAGCCTACCGGGGCGGTAATGGCTCCAATAGTTTTTGGAGACTTGTCGCTGCCAAGCCACTCGCTCCCGCCTGCCAAACCCGTGTAGGCATTCAATGCCACCGAAAAACGCCCAGGTTGTTTTTTCATCCGGCTGCTGCCAGGTGGAAGCGCAAAAAGTTCGATGGCGCGTTCCACTTCTTCAGGTGAATTTGCTTCGGCGATACAGGCAACAAAGTTGGCGTATTTCAGCATCGAAGCGACCTCCTTTTTGTCCTTGCCCAATACATTGAGGCAGTAAATTACATTGCTGATAGCCCCGGTATAATTGCGTTGCCGAATGTTGAAATACAAGGAGTTGCATTGACGCATGAGCGCGAGGTAGTCCTGCGGAATCAGGTCATTAGGACGTTGCAGCACGAGCCTTCCGGTCTGATTGAGTGTTTGCAACAAATCGGTGAACGTCTGTGAATACCGGAAAAAATCGTCAGGTATAGCCGAGGCCGTGGCCCTACCAAAGCGGTCAATAATGGCTGGGCCGCTTCCCTTGGTGGAGCGTTGAATGGAATGCGTCATTTCTCCTAGCGACTCCAAAGACCTGCGCCATTCGGCGAACAAATCCGCGCTGGTGCCAGCCTCGCCGAGTATGCTGCGCATCTTCAAAGGTTTTGCTCCGTCTTTGCCGACAAAAGCAATACCCTCTGATTTCTGCCACAAAAGCCCCAAATAAAGTCGAAATATCGCAGGGTCTGAGAACAATTCGCGCAGTTCGCGGCCGGTGTACCAGGCAGCGGGTTTGCTGGGGTCGTCAAAATTTGGGCGAATAAAAGATTCAGAAACGAGGTTCAATAAGCGCAAGCCGCCCGCAAAATCGTACAACACTGGTTCTTGTATGGTTGCCGATTGGATGGCTGAGCCGTTGCGGGCGAGGTAGTCAATCATATCAATCGGCGATTCGCCATTCACCATTTGCTGCGAGAGGTGCAACAGGTCAATAGAAACTTTGCCCGCTTCTTTGTCTGCATAATTGGCTCGGAGGTATGATTCCGTGTTGCCCGGCAGGGCGGTCATATCCATCGTGAAGGTTTCGCGCAAGCCTTCCAGATAGTCGTTGAATTGGTAAACATCCTGGTCAATAAACAGCAAGTGTTGTTTTGTTGCCGGACAAAAATGGCCCAGCAGGGGTTGCTCGTTAATGGCTTCCTTGAAATCTTCAAAAAACGCTTGCGACAGTTCTTGTTTGGTTCGGTTCACCAAAAAACGTGCAAGCCCATCTGCAAAACCTGCCACCGACAGACCCGAACCGGCTCCGGAAGAAACGCCCGGCCCGCCCCCGTCGCCTCGCTTGGGTGGAAGGAAGGAGAGTATGTTTTGGTTGGTTACCTCTACCAGGAGGAAAGGATTGCCTTTGAAAGCCTTTTCGACGGTGGCCGTGGTGAGCGAGTCCTTTACCGGGACATATTTTCTGAAAACGTTGAGTTCAGAAACCCTGAAATCCCCTCCTTGGAAAATCAGGCGTTTGTCTTGGTCTGCAGCGTCGGTGGTATCGAAATATTGCCGCAGCGCGATGGCGTCTTGCAGCAGGGTTTGTGCTGATAAAAGCGTTGAAAATGAGCAATATAGCAGGATAAAAACCAAGTGTTTCATAGATAGTCAGGGCTAAAAGTTTTTGAAAAAAGCAGGTTGAGCAAAGGGCGAAGAAGCGTTGTTGAGCGACTGAGAGGTATTGCCCAATAGTTGCAACATCCCATCGCGAGTTGGCAGAGCACCTCCATTTTGAGTTTTGAAAAAACTCAAGGCAAGCACGGCGATTCCACCCATAATGGCCACTGCGCCTGAGTTTGAAAACGCCAAATCAATCGCATCGCCCGTTTTGGAAAGCACTTTGCCTTGAAAACCTGAGAGTAAAAAAGGAATCGGCTGGTTTTGGATGACATCGGCCAGAGGGCCAAAGTTGTCAGGTAGTTTGGCAACATTGAAAATTTCCAGCCGGCGGCTCGGGATATTATCCGACGTTATGAGGTCCCAGGTATCGGTGGATTCCAGGTTTTTCAAAGGGGCGAAAACAAACATTTTCTTTAGCCCGGGCAAGCCAAAAACACGGTCCAATTCCGCATCGGTCAGACCCTCGAAAGCCATTTCAGAGGCAGAAATACATTGCCCTGTTATGGCGACTTCTATGCCCAAATTGGCCGAAAGCTCCAGCGCATTCAGCAAGTTTTGGATGGTCGTTTTTTTGTCGTTTGGGTTGCGGGCTTTTATGATGTACCAGTCGGCAGCTGGTGCAATTCCATTCACCAATTCAATTTCGTCTGTGGAGGAATCGGGCGATTTTCCAGCCAAAAACGAGGCGTACAACGTGCCATGACCAGTCCCCGTTCCTCCGAAAACTTCGCCAACTAAATCTTGCCCGACCAATTTAGTGACAGAAAAGCCGGGCGCGCCCGTGAAAAATTTGCGCCCACCGATGTTCAGGTGTGTCAGCGAAGGGAGTCCAAGGTTGACTCCTGTGTCAATGAATGCAACTTTCACCCCCTTGCCTTTGGAGGCGAGCCAGTCGGCCGGGATGGGATTCGATGGCAAGGTCGAGATTGTTTCCGACCAGTCAAAAGTGAGTGGCATAATTCGTTTTGGTTTGTATAAAAAATATGGTTTAAATCATTCTGTTCCAACGCATTAAAAGAAACAGCGCTAGGGCAGCAATAGGTATCCGGATGACTCTTTCCCAAGGGAATCCCGACAGTATCTCCATGCCAAACGCCGCTGCCAGCCCGACCAAAATTGCCCAAAAACCCCAACGACGGCCTTTCAACAATGCCGCAGCACCCACAATTGTTATTACCGCCGAGGCAACATATAGCTTAAAAAACGGCTCAATGTCAGGGTTTTGTGTCAAAAAATCATTGCGCATTAGGAGGAAATAAAGCACTCCCACCGTCATGCCAAACAAGATGAGCATGAGGTAAACATGAAATGCGATGCGGGAGGCTTTTGACATGGCTTATTTGGCAAGTGTGTATTTGATGACCACAAGTGCCTGGTTTTTCACATCGTCCCAGGCCGCTTGCAATTTATCGCCCCATTCGTAGTGATACTCCTGATGGAGGCCTCGCAATGTGCTGATAAAGGTATCCAAAAAGAGTTCAAAGGTGTCAATATCAAAGTGCCTATGGGTTTGGTCAGACACCCTCGCACTCAAGTTGTCGGCCCCTTGGTTCTCTTCGAGCAGGGTGTCAACCGCCATTTGGAACATATAGGCCTGACGCTCCCGATTTTTAAAATGCCCCCTCAATTCGGGTGGAATTTTGGCCAACAAGTTGTCGTAGAAGATCGTAATCAATTCATTGTCAATTTTCAGGCAACGGATGTAACTTCTGCGCACGATGCTCTGCTCTTTGTTCAACTTGCTTTTTATGGCTTTGAGTTCACTTTCCAGGACATGCAGGTCTTTGAAACGGTTGGAAGGGTCTTCTTGCAGCGTTGTGCCCACCAACTCAATCAAATCTGGCGATTTAATTGCAGAAAGCAAGGTCTTTCGGTATGATTTGTTTTTCGGGTCCAAAAATTGGTTGCGGTTTTCGATGATTTCTTTGATCGAGTTGCCCTGAAACAAATCTTTGCCTGTCAATATTTTATAGGCCACCAAACCCAGGGTGAACTGGTCGGAGGCTTTCATGGCCCGTTTGTCGAGCTTTTCCCCGTCGCTCATCAACAGCTCCGGACTAAGGTATTGACAGTCTTCGCGGAATTTGCGCAGCGAGCGGTCGTCCATCCCCGCCTTGATGATGTCGAAGGGAGAAAGCATGGGATGGTATTCCCGGTCAATAAAAATTTTGGAGGGCCGGATGTTTGAATGGGCAATGTTTTTCTGGCCGAGATAGTCCAACACATCACAGAGTTCAGAAAGCCAATTCAAGGCCTGGGACGGTGGTCGCGGACCAGCCTCCTCAAGCACTTCCGAAAGCACGAGGCCATCCACGTACTCACAAATGACAAAAAATGGAAAGCGGTCGAGCGATTCGCCATAGAGTTTGATCAGGTTGCGGTGTTTCAGTTCTGACACTTTCCCGATCTCGTCTCTGATCTCCGTTGTCAACATTGGCACCTTCATCACTTTCGCCACCGCCCTTCTTTTTGTAAAAATATCGCTCAATTTGAAAACAACGGCGGAGTTTCCCTCCCGTATCAAATCCTCCACTTCGTAATGGCCACGAAGCCGTGTCGCCACCACTTCGTGGATGATATTCATCTGGTTGTCAGTACCCCGCAACATGATTTCTGGGCGTGACATATCCAGGTACAGCGGCAATTGACTTTTGAACTCATCCAATTCCGAAAGAAAACTATGCCGGATTTGGTTCTCCTCAATGGAGGCAATTTTATCGTCAATCTTACCTAGATTCTGCTCTTGTTTCAAGGAGTTAAATCGCCCCATCTGATGCAAGACATTGGTCTGCATGGCTTGAAACATCTTCACAAGCGAATCAAATCGCTCAAACCCATTTTCTAAAGAGCCCTTTTTCAAAGTATCTTCAATACGCGATGCATCGGGGACCTGGTTGCCGGTGTTTTCATGTTTTGCCATATAGTTACGATATTGGTTGATCTTTGGATATTGAGATATTGGTTTTATTAACGGCTCAAACATCGGAAAAAGCCCGATTTTGCGCCCTTCTTTTTTCTAATGGCAACACCCATAAAAGTTTTCCTCCGTCCCGGCAAAGAAATTCCCATGCTCCGTTTCCATCCCTGGGTGTTCTCCGGCGCGATTGCACACACAGAAGGCCGTCCCGAAGACGGCGATCTCGCGGAGGTTTTTGACAAACGTGGCAACTTGCTCGGCGTCGGGCATTTTCACCATGGAAGCATTGCTGTGAGGCTGCTTAGTTTCGGTGCTGCCGACCTGGAGAATGAAAATTTTTGGGTTGAAAAATTGCAAAATGCTTTGTCCGTCAGGAAGTTGAAAGACTTTTCAAGTGCCTTCCGACTCGTACATGGCGAGGGCGACGGACTTTCGGGGCTCATTGTGGATGTATATGAAAATACCGCCGTGATGCAATGCCACAGCATCGGAATGCACCGACAACGTGAAGTAATTGCCTCCGCGCTCCGGAAAGTTTTGGGCAGTAAATTAACCGCGGTGTACGACAAAAGTGCCGAAAGCCTGCCGCCAAAATACGCTGAAAATCAAGCGAATGCTTACCTCTGGTCGGCCAGCACAAGCCCTGAAAATTCGGCCATTATCGAAGAAAACGGCGCCCGTTTTCGCGTAGATTGGGTGACGGGGCAAAAAACCGGCTTCTTTCTCGATCAGCGCGACAACCGCCGATTACTGGCCGAATTCGCAGCGGGCAAAACCGTGCTGAATGCTTTTTGCTACACAGGCGGATTTTCCTGTCTAGCGCTCCGGGCCGGGGCAAGCCTTGTTCATTCTGTGGATGTTTCGCCAAAAGCCATCGCGCTTTGTAATGAAAATGTTGCACTCAATGCACCATACGCTGGCCAGCACGAGGGCTTCACTGACGATGTGCTGAAATTCCTGAAAAACTCGGAACGCGATTACGAGCTGATGGTAATTGACCCGCCGGCCTACGCGAAAAGTCTCGACAAGCGCCACAATGCCGTACAAGGCTACAAACGCCTCAACGCTGAGGCCATGCGCCGGGTGGCGCCGGGTGGAATCCTGTTTACCTTTTCCTGTTCGCAAGTGGTGGATCGGGAATTGTTCTACCACACCGTCGCCGCGGCGGCTATGGAAGTGGGACGGCCCGTGCGGGTCTTGCACCATCTTTCGCAGAGTGCTGACCACCCGGTGAGCTTGTTTCACCCGGAGGGCGCGTATTTGAAGGGATTGGTGCTTGCGCTGTAGAATCCGTCAGCCTTCATCCTCGTCACTATCACAGTGATAATGCTGCTTCGGTCGGCTCGGTTTTTCGCCGCCTTCTCCGCCTTTTTTTTCTGATTGGATTTTTTGAATGATGCGGGCGCGCTCTTTTTGCAGCTCCTCCTGACGTTTCACATCTTCCTGACGGTCAAAGAAAAGAATGCCGTCCACCCAGGTTTTTTCTGCTTTGGCATAGACTGAAAGCGGGTGGTCGCTCCACAACACCAGGTCCGCGTCTTTGCCGGTTTTGATGCTGCCGGTGCGGTCGTCCACATGGAGCAGTTTAGCGGGGTTGATGGTCACCATTTTCCAGGCATCGTGTTCATTCATGCCTGCATACATCACCGATTTTGCGGCTTCCTGGTTGAGGCGGCGCGCCATTTCGGCGTCGTCGGAATTGATGGCTACGATGATACCCCGGTCGGCCATGATTTTCGGGTTGTACGGGATAGCCTCATACACCTCGAATTTGTAGGCCCACCAGTCGGAAAACGAGGAAGCACCCGCCCCGTGTTTTGCCATTTTGTCGGCCACTTTATAGCCTTCCAAGATGTGCGTGAACGTGTTGACTTTGATCTTGTATTGCTCGGCCACGCGCATCAGCATGGTGATTTCAGATTGGACATAAGAGTGGCAGGTGATGAAGCGTTTGGAGTCCAAAATCTCGGCAAGTGCCTCAAGTTCAATGTCTTTGCGAAAGGGTTTTCCAGCGGTTTTCAGGCGGGAATATTCTTGTGCGCGAGCAAAATAATCCACATATACCTGCTCCACTCCCATGCGGGTTTGGGGGTAACGGCTACCGCCTTCACGACCCCAGTTGCTTTGTTTCACATTTTCACCCAGGGCGAATTTTATAAAGCCCGGCCAGTTTTGGAATTTCAACGCTTCGGGTGCAAAGCCCCAGCGCAATTTTAACAATTGCGTTTGCCCGCCAATCGGGTTGGCCGAACCATGCAGAATATGGCTGCTTGTAACCCCGCCTGCCAATTGGCGGTAGATGTCAATGTCTTCAGAATCAATCACATCGCCCACACGAACTTCGGCGGAGGACTCTTGTGTCCCTTCGTTGATATTGCGTGTAGCGGCAATGTGCGAATGCTCGTCAATGATGCCCGCCGTGAGGTGTTTGCCCGCTCCGTTGACGATGAAGGCGTTGTCTTGCACGGGGAGATTGCGGCCTATTCTCTGGATTTTTCCGTTGGTAATCAGCACGTCCGTGTTGCTCAGGATGGCTTCTTTTTCACCTGTCCAGACCGTGGTGTTTTGAATCAAAACCGTTTGCGCCCGGGGTTTTTCCTTCCATCCAAAAGCGGTAAATGGGTACATCACATCGCTCAAGGTGGGGGGCGCTGGAATTGGGTCTTGCTTCTTGGGCCGCTCTGGTTCGGCAGCCTTGGCGAATGTGGCCGACCAGGAGACCCAGGCCCCGTCTTGGAGCGTTCCTGTGCCTGACCAACCGTTGTTGACTACCGTGCCGGAAAGTCCGATATATCCTTTTTTCAGGGTATCGGGCTGAAACGAGAGCGTTACCAAGCCGCCAGGGTTGTGGATAAAACTGGCCTTGACTTTTGAACTGTCTGCCTTTACAATTTGTGCCTCCGGCGATTCCGCTTTCCCCTTGATAATCAAGGAATATGAATCGTTTCCGATCTTCAGATCATAGGTCCCCATGCTGCGTTTTGGGACTGATTTATCTGCCGCGACATCGAAAGGGCGGCCTTTTATCCAGTGCTGCTGAATCTTGGTTTCGGCTTTGAAAATACTTCCGTTGGTGATGATAAAATTGGCGGTTTTGCCTGTTTCCAAACTACCCACTGCCCCGCCCCGACCTTCTCCGCCATTGGACGGAAGGGAGTAAACGCCTACAAAACTTGCCGGGTTGAAGGTCAGCGCTTTCAAGGCAGTTTCTTCGTCCAGGCCGTATTCGATGGCCTTGCGGAGGTTTTCCCAGAATTTGGATTTATCTTTCAATCCATGGGTTGTCAAGCAAAAAGGAACCCCTGCCGATTGTAAAAAGCCGGGATTTGCGGGAGCGAGTTCCCAGTGCTTGAGGTCTTTGAGCGGGATACTGAGCGCATCGTAGGGATCGCGCACGTCATATCCTTCCGGGAAGTTGAGCGGTACGATGAACGGATAGCCGGTAAGCACAATTTCACTCAGCCGCTGGTAGTCGTTTCCTGCGGACTTGACGATGTATTTCGTGCCAAACTCCTCCCCAATCCGGGCAATGCGAAGGATGTCAAGTTTGTCGCCAGCCTCAAAAATCTGGGGCAAGCCCTGCACTTCATTCCAGGCATCGAGCGAAAGGTTTTCTTCTTCTTTGTAGCCCTCTGTTTTGTACCATTGGCCATCTAAATGAGTTTGGCGCAGCAGGGCGATAATACCCATGAGCGAGGAGGGATAATTCTGGGTGCTGGTTCCCTTGTTAAACGAGAGGTGGTGACTGGCTTTTTCGGTCAAAATAAGTTCGTGTTCGCGCAGGTCGCCCGGCATCACGAGGGCGCCTGTGCCGCGAGAAATGCCATCAGCGCGGTGCGTGAGCAAGGCGCCAAAGCCCAGTTTGCGCCACTCTTCGGCGGCTTTTGGATCAAGAGAGAACTCGGCTGCCGCGTTGTATTCGGTACGAAGTGCCTGGTTCCAACTGTAGGCGCCTTTTTTGTTGGACAAAGGCTGCGCGGGTCTTCCAAAACCTCCACCACCTTCCGTACGCGGAGGCACTGAAAGGCCAAAGTCTGTGGCATAAAGATCAATAAAAGACGGGTAGATGGTTTTGCCCGTACAATCGTAGGTGGTGGCGTTATTCGGAACGCTCACGTTGAGGCCGGCAGCCACTATTTTGCCGTCGCTGATGAGGAGCGTTGCGCCTTCTATGCGGGTTTTGTAGTCAATGTAAATGGTTGCGTTCGTGAAGGCGTGTAAACCCGTGCGCTCATCAGAAGGAGCGGAGATTGGGAAAGTTTGTTGGGCCGTTAACGAGGAACGAGGAACGATGAACGATAAGGCGAGTAAAAAGCCGAGCCGGGTGAATTGTTTCATGAATAATGGATTATTCGAATCAAGGGTTGAAAAACAAAGGTTGATTTTCATCTTTAAAACCTATAAGGTTTTGAAAACCTTATAGGTTTCGCAGAAAAACCCGACTAACTCTTGATTCGAATGCGTTAGAATTTCTGGGGTGAAGGTAGAAAAGGAATGGGATTGCCAAAATGTATAGCATTGGGCAAAACACGGAATTTCCGATTTTTTACTTGATTGCAGAATTACATTTGTGCATCCTTTCAACAAAATTTCAGACAATGAAAAAAAGTTACTTGCTCCTCGGGTTCATCCTTATGAGTGAACTTTTGGCTGCTCAGTCTCCGAAATGGGTAAATTATGCCAATGACTATTTTGTATCAGACATTTTGCCTACCGATGACTATGTCTGGGTGAGCACACCAGGCGGACTTGAACGCATAGACCGCAAAACCAGACAAAGAAAAATATTTCAGCCGTGGAACTCAGGGCTTCGTGGCATTGGCGTGGAGGCTGTCAATATTGCGCCCGATGGCACAATTTGGGTGTCGAGCAACCGAGGCGGGTTGCTCCGATTCGACGGCGAAAAGAATTGGGATCAGTTTTATGACATCAACGCCGAATTCCCTCTTGTGCAAATATCAGAGTTGGAAATCACGCCCGAAGGGAACCTATGGTTCATATCTTTCATAAATGGAACCTGCACAGGTTGCGAAAAAGTTTTCTTCTATGATGGCACTAATTTTAGTGAACACCAAGATATCATCGCAAACGTGCTCGGCTCATCCAACATTGGCAATTTGACCTTAGACCAAACAGGAGCATTATGGGTGTCTAGTGGATTGGTTCTAGCCCGGTATGATTATGCTAACAACGATGTTATAAAATTGAACATACCGCTCATTGAGGGTGAAGGTATATATGCAATAGGCTTCGACAAACAGAACACGCTTTGGGTGAGCACCTATAAACACCTTTCGGGGGCTTGCGACTTTGATTACCGAATTCGGTATTTTGATGGAAACATTTGGGCGGAGGTGGATGAAGCAACCATTGGAGGCGACATCTTACCGATCGGAAAAATGTTCTGCAATGTAGCTGGAGACTTTTACGTCGCTTTTGACCCGTGGTATGGCGAAGCATCTGCTTTTGCAAAATTTGACGGCAATTCTTGGGAGTACACCAAGGTTTCCGATCTGCCAAACCTACCGCCAGCCCCCAATGCTACGCTCCATACCGTAGATGACCAAGGTCATTTGTGGTTTCGAGGCCCAAACTGGGTACACGAAGCCCGAGTGTACGAGTTTGATGGGCAAAAATGGATAAGCTACAACACCGAAATTTATCCGCTTGCCAGTAATTATGTCGGAGATGTGGCTGTTGATTGTGACAACAATACATGGTTTGGCGGCACAGACATGCTTACAAAGTTTGACGGTATTTCATGGAAAGACTACACCATGCACGACATGGGCTTCAATACAGACTACTTTTCCATTGAGTCTTTAACGGTAGATACCACCAACTGTAACCTTTGGATGGCTTTCAACCAAAACACCACAAACACCATTGCATTTGCAAAATTTGATGGCAGCATCTTTACCAATTATTCAACCCCAAATGGATCTCCGGCCCGTGAAATTGCGATTGCAAAGGATGGCACGGTTTGGGTTGCTTCAATGGCAGGCTTGGGAAAGTTTGATGGGAATACATGGACTTGGTACAATGAGCAAAACTCACCCATCGGCAAATATGTGAACAGTGTACAGGTTGACCATGAGCAGAATGTTTGGATATCCACAAGTTTTGACAATGCTATTGCTCGCTGGGATGGGACTTCTTGGCTTGTTTTTGATGAGAACAATTCCCCTGTTTCGGGACACTCCTACTGGGTTTTTGTGGACGATGCGGGAATGATTTGGACGAGCAACAAAGATGGCCTTCTAAGATACAATGGTGCAGGATGGCAATTTTTCTCTGTACCTGGAACAGGCTCTCAAGGTATCCGCTCCATGGCACAGGATCAGGAACACGATTTCTGGCTGTCAAATAGGGATGGAGTCCACAAATGGAATGGGAGCACTTTTGAGTCGTACAATTTTCTAGACCACCCACTTGCAAGCCCGTATGCTTCGCGTGTTCGGGTTGACCCATTCGGGAATAAATGGTTTTTGCATAATTCCTCTGACGGAGCCACGATCTTCAACGAGAGGGGTATTTCAAATCATGTTATCAACCCAACTTCAGGAGTAAGTGGCACCGTGTTTTTCGATGCTGACCAAGACGGCGAGCATGATCTGAGCATTGCTGAACCGGGCATTCCAAACCAAAAGGTGGTAAATAAACCAGATCATACGACGATTTTAACAAACTTCGATGGTCATTTCACGTTTTTCCCATCGCCCGGCCAATACCAACTCAATTATTCTGGCGATGAGATTTTTACCCCTACAACAGCGCAAAACCTGCCGCTGAATATGGGAACAAACGAACTTTCTGGGTTCAACTTCGGTGCATGGGCTGTAAATACGTTTGACAGCATTTCACTCAATATGAGCGTAGGCTTGATGCGCTGTAATGAAGAAATGAATGTTTGGCTTTCGATTACGAACTATGGATTCTTGGAGGCTGAAGGCGACATCACTATGCTTTACGACCCCACAGTCACTTTCCTCCATGCAGAACCCCAACCCGATGAAATACAGGGAAATCTGCTCACATGGCATTACAACGGTTTGTCAATGTTCGAATTGGAACAAATAAAAGTTGTGTTCCAAGCACCCGGAGTGGATGTAATAGGGCAAATCTTGTCGTTCCAATCTGATGTTACGGTACTTGAAAATGGAATCGTAACTGCCTCTGCCGAACAAGATGAAAGGGTAGAATTTGTCTGCTCTTACGATCCTAACGACAAAGCATCGGCCTCTGTCGGGCCTTCTGTAGACCAGTATTCTCTTTTGAACGATGCCCTCGATTTCACCATAAGATTTCAAAATTCAGGCAACGACACCGCATTTACCGTGGTGCTCCGGGATACGCTGGATACAAACCTGGACATTTCTACCCTGCAAATTGTAGCCTCCAGTCACGCAATGCGGACAAGCATGAGCGCTGATGGTGTGCTGACCTTTGTTTTTGACAACATCAATCTTCTGTGGGAATCCGTAGATTATGCTGGAAGTCAGGGTTTTGTAAAGTACCGCATCGCACCCAAGAGCGACTTGCCAGACCCAACTGAGCTGCGCAACACCGCGCATATTTTCTTCGATTTCAATCCCGCCATCGTGACTAATACTACGCTCAATGTTTTGGTCGAGACCCTGCCTTCTTCGGGCGCAACAGAAGTTATAAAAGATGTCCTGGCAGCACGAGTGTACCCCAACCCCAATACTGGAGATTTTTGGATTGAATGGCTCGACCAAGCCACTGCTCAGACTTCGCAAGCCACGGTTATTGACATTGCAGGACGAATTCACCGGCAATTATCTTTCGTTGGGCAAACCACAAAAATTCAAGACCTGGCCCCTGGTTTCTATTTTGTATTCCTGGAGAATGCAGGAAAAACAACATATAGGAAATTGGTGGTGACCGGGAATTGAATTTCGGATCGTAAGGCTACTTTTACCGCATGAAGTTCCCGTTTCGCAACACCGTTGTTCTGTTTTTTTGTATTTTTCTAGTCATTCAAAGCTACGCACAGTCCAGCTATACAGGCCTGCGCGTGGCCCTTTTCGACGTTCAAATTTTACAACAAAAAAACCAGCACCTCAGCCTCCGCTGCCGGATGGCGAACACCGGTCGCCAAAACATCGGGGCAAAAAAAAACGCTGCCGAAATGGTGGTAGAGTTCGATTCAATCGGCCTTCCCAACCTCTTGCGCGGCCACGAATCAGCCATCGCAGCGGCTGCGCGGGGCAGCTGCCCAAAACTCAAACCGGGCGAGATTTCCGAACCTGTTTGGCTGAATGTGCGGCTCAGACCCCGCGAACATGAAACCGTGGCCGGCACTGGTGCTTGCGCTGAAATCGTGTTCGACACCGCCTATGTAGAGGACTGGGGTGAGCGTACCATGCGCCTCCGTTTTTTCTTGAAAAACACGGGCAATGCGCCCGCTCATTTTTTCTCCAAAAATGCCGAACCGCTTGTGAATCTCTACTTTGTGAGCGGCACAAAACTGACACGAGGGGCCATTCCAGCAGGAACCACCAGCATAAAAAAAGGACGCGAAACACTGGACGGGCTGCTTTTGCCGGGACAAGTTTTAGAAGGCACGGTAGCGATAAGTTTGAAAGACCGCAGCAAGTTTTCCCCCAATATCGCACTCGATTTCGACCCGGCACAAGCCATGGACGAGTGCGGGCGGACGGGGAATGTGTGGGTGCTGAAGTTGAGATATTAGGATATTGGGATATTAGGATATTGGGATATTGGGATATTGGGATATTAAGTTTTCGGAAAAAGCCTTTGCCTTGCTGTATTTACGGCTGGGCTTTTTTACTTTTGCAGGAGTTTTTTAATCCTTGTGTTTTTTCTGTAATCTCATGACTATTTTGGCATTATGCCGCTGACTTTTCTTCTGCTGGGCCGCCGTTTTTGTTCCCCCCTGTATGTCCGGCCTAATTTTTGCCTTCGGAGAAGTAAGCCCGTTTTCCATTAAGTCATTTTCCAATTGCTGGTTTGCCTGATCTTGCTCCAGGGCAGTTTTTTGGCAAGCAAACCTATAAGGTTTTTGAAACCTTATAGGTTTCGAAGTTCGCTTTTTATTCTAATAATCATTTCCTCATGAAAAAAGGTTTACTCCTTGTATTTTCGATTTTTGTGTCTTGTGTGGCCTTCGGTCAGGTGAAACTTTCCAACGGGACACCAACGAGTTCGCTCAATTTTAGCAATTCAATGCCTACTTCGGTTGGCTCCAATCCAAGTACTGCTTTTGCTGGTGCAGGGTATGAGCCGAATACCGTAACTGCCGGCCGACTCAACTCAAATGCCTGGGCAGTAACGGGCTGGAGCAATGGTGCACTTGCATTTGGTGGGACTCAAACAACCGTCAACACCGACTACACGCGTGGTTCGGTAGCCGTAGCACAAATAACTGGCGGCATGTACGCTTATACAGGCGCTCCTCATTCCGCAGCGAATCCCGCGCTTATGATCCAACCGGGCGGTGGCGATTGGGCACCTGGTACGCTTACTTTGCGTATTGAAAATACAGGGACGACGAATATTACTCAACTCGATATTTCCTACAACATATATGTGCGCAATGACCAAGGACGCGCCAATTCGTTCAACTTCTCACATTCGGCTGACCATGTAACGTACACCAATGTGCCTGCCCTCAATTATACTTCTATCGAAGCGGCAGATGCACTCGGCTGGGTACTGGTGGGAGCTGCACCTTCTCGTTCAACCTCGATCACCGGGCTTAACGTAGCCCCAGGTGCTTTTTACTACATCCGCTGGAGCGGTGCTGACGTAAGTGGTGCTGGCTCTCGCGACGAATTTGGCTTGGATGACATTAACCTTCAAGCAAGCTTTGCCTGCAACCTTACCGACGCAGGCCTCACCGACATACATTGCGAGGACAACAATGAATCCGGCAACGACCCGAACGATGATTATATATGGTTTCAACTGAATCCGACGGGTACAGGATTGGCCACTACTTACAGCGTGTCGGTCAATGTGGGTTCTGTAACAGAAGGCACCAGCAATCCTCCTACGAATATTCCGTATGGCGTATCCACTTTCTTCCGATTGCAGGCTGGCTCGGCTGGCGGAGGCGATGTAACCGTGACCATTACGGACGACGGGGACGACAATTGTACCATTGATGCGCTGGTTGTAGATCCAGGTTCCTGCTCCATTCCATTTTGCGAACTTGTTGATGCAGGGCTCACAAATGTGCATTGTGAAGACAACAACGAAAGCGGAGGTGACGATACAGACGACTTTATTTGGTTTCAACTCAATCCCAGCGGAACTACTTTGGGCGCAAACGGTTACAATGTGACCGTCAGCAGCGGCGCTGTTTTATTGAATGGCAACGCGGCGCCCAACAACGTCCCGTATGGCAATTCAGAATTTTTCCGCCTCCAACAAGGCTCGGCAGGCGGAGGGAATGTAACCGTGACAATTACTGATGCCGACGACGAAAATTGCTCCATTGAGGTCGAAATCGTTGACCCCGGCAGTTGCTCAGTAGTCAACTGTGACATTGCCATCACGGATATTGTCGTTACCCATGAAACTTGCGAAGGCGACAACGATGGTACCATCACCATTACCGCCACCTGCACGACTTGCCTGGGAATCGAATATTCCATTGATGGGGTCAATTATCTGCCAAGCAATGTTTTTATGGACCTTGCGCCCAACACCTACTCCATTTTTGTGCGCGACACAGGCGATCCTGATTGTACCGATGGCGATGAAGCAACCATTAACCCCGGCGACGGCGACCCACCTACTTTTGACCAAAACCCATTGCCACAAGACGAAACCATTGAGTGTTCTGACGATGTGCCACCAGCGGCAACCCTGACCGCAACTGATTTCGCTGACCCAGACGTACCCGTCGTTTTTGACGAGCAAAACACCCCCGGCAATTGCCCACAGGAATACACCCTGACGCGCACCTGGACCGCCACCGACGATTGCAGCAATAGTGTAGTGCACACCCAGACCATCAGTGTGGAAGACAACACGCCGCCTGTTCTGAACAACTTGCCAGACATCAGCGTGACTGTGGAATGCGACCAAGACCTGCCCGACGTGCCCGACGTGACCGCCACCGACTTGTGCGATACAGATGTTTCGGTAACTTTTACCCCAAACATCACCCCCGGCAATTGCCCACAGGAATACACCCTGACGCGCAGCTGGGAAGCCACGGATGATTGTGGCAACGGGGTTACATTCACCCAAACCATCACCGTTACAGACAATACGGCGCCAACTTTCAACCAAAATCCACTCCCGGAGGACATTACCGTTTCCTGCTCGGATGTTCCAATGCCGGAGGTGCTGGATGGCACCGACAACTGCGATCCGGGCATTCCTGTGCCGGTAATTTTTATCAATGAATTCCATTATGACAACACGGGCGGAGACGTCGGCGAGTTTATCGAAATCGCCGGAACAGCAGGCATTGACCTTTCCAATTATCAGATCGTATTGTACAATGGCACGGGTGGCGCACCTTATAGCACTACGGTGCTGAGCGGTTTGATTGACAACGAAGCGGGCGGATTTGGCGCATTATCGTTCGCCTACCCAGTCAATGGCATCCAGAACGGCGCCCCTGACGGCATCGCGCTTGCAACGACGAGCGGCATGGTGATCCAATTTTTGAGTTACGAAGGCGCGTTTGTTGCCGTAGGCGGCGTGGCCAACGGCATGATGTCCACCGATATCGGCGTACTGGAAGCCGGGGCAGACCCCATCGGATTGTCGCTCCAACTGACCGGCACAGGCCAACAATACAGCGACTTCAACTGGGTTGGGCCGCTTGCCCAATCGCCCGGCACTTTGAACGCCGGCCAAACCATTAATCCGCTCCCGGGCGTGATACCGTCCATTTTCAGTCAAATGATCGAACCGGGAGATTGCAATGGTGAATCCACCATCACCCGGATGTGGCAACTCAGCGACGCTTGTGGAAATTCCATTACTCATACCCAAATCATTACGGTAACGGATACCGAAGGCCCCTCTTTCTCGCCGCCACCACTCCCGATGGACATGACCCTGAGCTGCGAAGACCCCGTGCCACCTGCCCCCATGCTTACTGCCGCCGACCTTTGCGACGTGCCGGGAATGCAGACGGAAAAGGTTTGGATCAATGAAATCCACTACGATAACGCAGGGGGCGATGTAGGTGAATTCATCGAAATTGCCGGAACGGCAGGCACCAACCTTGCCAACTATACCCTGGTACTGTACAACGGTGCCAATGGTTTGTCTTACAACACCCTCGTGCTTGGCGGCATCATTCCAAACCAGGCAAACGGCTTTGGAACCTTGTGTTTCAACTATCCAGCGGACGGAATCCAAAACGGCGCCCCCGACGGTATGGCATTGATACACAATGTCATGGGAGGAATGGTAGTACAGTTTTTGAGCTATGAAGGTGCCTTTGTTGCGGCTAATGGTCCGGCAAACGGCATGATGTCCACCAATATTGGGGTACAAGAAGTTGGCACAACTCCTATTGGTTTTTCAATTTACCTGACCGGCAATGGCGACGAGTATTCCGACTTTACCTGGGCGGGCCCTTTGGCTGCTACCAATTGTGGTGTTAACACTGGCCAGACGTTCATTCCAGCCTCGCAAGGGCCGACTGTGACCTTCGAGGAAAGCGAAGAACCTGGCGATTGCCCGCAAGACAAATTCATTTATCGCACCTGGACAGCAACAGACGATTGTGGCAATGAGACCGTGCTAAACCAGGTGATAACCATCGTGGACGACACGGCACCTACGGTCAATTGCCCGGCGGATATCATCCTTAATCTGGATATTTTCGGCAATGCTTCGCTCGATATTGGGGACGTAAATTTCACTTATTCAGACAATTGCGCCGATGTGGGCGATCTTACAGTGATTCCTTTCCCGACCCAGTTTTTTGACTGCGACGACGAAGGCACCACCCGGCAAGTGACCATTTCGGTAGAGGACCCCTGTGGCAATATCGGCTCCTGCACGATCAACGTGACCATCCCGCCCTTCTCGCGCTGCACCCCGGTAATTCTGATCACCGACCCTTGCGTTTGCAAAAACAACGCAACGACTTTGAGCAACGGGCAATTTGGCGAGACCATCAAAATCGAATCGCTGGCAGGAAAAACCTGGACGGTCATTGCCAATACGGGCTTCTATTTGGCCAACAGTCCCGCCCCACCATCCGCCCCCATTTTGGTTCCGATTGGGACAGTTTTTGTAGAAAATCCTGTCCCCAGCGGCGATTATTATTTGACCGGAATCCATGTAGACGCACTGGGATATTCCATTACTGTCCGCAGCGAAATAGGAGAAATCCTCATTATTGGCAATTCCTGCCAATATCCCAACCCGACCATTACAGCTGACCTGAGCGGGCCATTCTGCCTGTTCTCTGCCCCGGTAAACCTCACAGGAACCCCCGGCGATGCCAACATCATCAGCGAGGGCTTCACCGTAAATGGAGTGCCTGCTACCATGTTTGATCCCGGACAAGGGGTAGGCCAATACGTGATTGTGTACAGGGTGGACGGCGGTGTTCCTAAAGCATTTGGCCCGAACGACCCCGGCTGTGTCCAAACTATTACAGTCTTCGTAAACGTGGTTGCTACGCCTTCAAACCTCTCTTGCAACGACCTCGTGTACATCTCGCTCGGCGATGACGACTGTTCGCTGACTATTACGCCCGACATGATTTTGGAAGGCTCTTATGGCTGTTTTGATGACTATATCGTGGAGATTGACAAAACCCTTCCTTATGGAAACGGCCCTTGGCTGCCCGGTTTTATTGACGCAAACGACATCGGAAAAACCTACCAGGTGCGCGTGACACACCTTGTGAGTGGCAACAAATGCTGGGGAAATATCAAAATCGAGGACAAGGCTGCTCCGGTGCTTACCTGCGAGAATTTCTCCGTGCCATGCAATACGCCCGAGCTATCGGCTGATTACTTGTTCAACACTTTGGGAATCCTTGCGGCATTCCCGGTGGCAACAGACTGCCAGAGTTTCAACCTGACTTATATTGACTCAGAAGTCTCGCAAAACTGCGCATCGGGCTTGAGCAAAATCATTACGCGCAAATGGACGGCGGTAGACGCAAGCGGAAACACTTCCACCTGCGAGCAAACCATAGGCCTCCTCCGCCCCACCCTGGCCGACGTGAGCTTGCCGCCCGACTACGACGGATTCGATGCTCCCGGCTTCAACTGTACTGCTGCCTACCCTACCCCTGACTGGATCGAAGGTCAAGGGCTTCAAGGTTATCCCCATGTTTTTGGCTTCCCAAGTGGTTGCAACATCAACTGGGAATACCACGACTGGAAGATTGAAATCTGCGACGGGACCTACAAAATCCGCCGCGAATGGACCATTATTGACTGGTGTACCTCCAACTTCATCTTCCTCAACCAATTGATCAAAGTCGAAGACAAACAAGGCCCCGTAATGAGCTGCCCACCGAACACCACCGTTTCGGTGAACCCTTTCCAATGCTGTGGCAATATTGATTTGCCCGACCTCATCATCGAAGACCTCTGCTCGCGGATGAACAATATCAGTGGCATAGTGGAGACCTTCGACCCACAGACCAACCAGCAGACGGGGATGTACACCTTTGGCGGTACGCTCCAGGACTTCCCCGGCAACAACTGGTGGGATAACGACACCCTGGCTGCTTTTGGGCTTACGTCCTGCTTGCCCATTGGGAATCAGACAGTGACCTACATTGCCGAAGACGATTGTGGCAATACTACCTCTTGCACATTCAATCTTAATGTGCAAGACCTTGTACCGCCCGTGGCCGCCTGTGACCAATTCACCACCGTAGCGCTTACCACTGGTGGCGAGGCGCTGGTGAACGCCACTACCTTCGACGATGGCTCTTACGATGCCTGTTGTTTGGAAAGCCTCCGGGCAGCGCGAATGTCGTCGAATGGATGTGGCGGAACGAACTTTTCTACCACGGTGCCTTTCTGTTGCAACGACTTGGGCGATACCGTAATGGTCATTTTCCGCGTAACCGATTGCAACGGAAACACAAACGACTGCATGGTGCAAGTAGAAGTGCAAGACAAAATCAAGCCTTCTTGTCTGCCCCCAGCACAGGTAGCCGTGAACTGCGAAAACTTTGACCCAAGCCTTTGGGTCTATGGAATCGCTCAAGTGGACGACAACTGCTGTCTGGACACCGCACAAGTGTACCAAGGCCAGGAGGGACTGACCCACTCGGTGAATTACTCCCTCTTTGACACCGTGTGCAACCGGGGCACGATCACTCGGACCTTCCGTGCTTTTGATTGCATGAACAACTCCAGCCAATGCACCCAGCGCGTCATTGTGACGTATGAGCAAGACTATTTCATAAAATTCCCGAACGATGCAATTGTAACGGTGTGCAACGATTCGGCACGCTACGACGAGCCTAAATTCTTTGGGGAGGATTGTGAGCTATTGGGCCTTAGTTATGAAGATGAAATTTTCACGGTCGTTCCCGATGCCTGTTTCAAAATCGAACGGACCTGGACGATCATCAACTGGTGTACCTACAATCCGAACCTGGATTGCATTTACGTTCCAAACCCGAACCCGAACGCAATTGTCAACCATCCGACCAACTTGCCCGGACCAACTGTTTCAGCCTGCGGAACGCTTGCCCCCTGGGCGCCGACCGTTGTGCGGATCAATCCGACGGACCTAACGACGACCAACTACTGCACATTCTGGGAGAAGAATGCGAACTGTTACCAATACAAGCAGATCATCAAAGTCATTGATGGTCATCCGCCTACGCTTGATCATTGCCCTTCTGACACACTTTACTGCGACGTGACGGTGAACGACCCAGGCTTGTGGAACCATGTAGACTGGTGGGACAACAACACACAGAGCCACGACCTATGTGAAGGCCCTGCCGACCTGACCATAGTCGGCAAAGACCTTTGCTCCGGGCCAAACATTTCTGCGCACTACCTTCTTTTCCTAGACCTCAACAACGACGGAACGATGGAAACGGTAGTGAACAGCCTCAACCCACCACCGCCTGGCGTTATTTATTTCAACAACATCAACACGCCCAACTATGGGGGAGGAACACCTCGGCAATATGACAATCGTGGATTGCCGCTCAACCAGAACTATCAGTTCACCTTATTAGGGCGTTTCAATACCACTGGCACGAAGCGAATGTTCTCTGTGCGCTGGAGTACCCAGCAATTCCCGAATGTCTTCACTATCCCGGAATTCCCACACGGTACGCACAAAATAAAATGGTTTGTAAAAGACGGCTGCGGCAACGAAACAGCCTGCGAATACACCTTCACCGTAAAAGACTGCAAACCGCCAACAGTAGTCTGTCTCAATGGCCTCTCTGTGAACATCATGCCTACGGGTATGATTCAGTTGTGGGCGTCCGATTTCTTGCAATACACTGAAGACAACTGTACCCCCGATGGTCAATTGAAAATCGGGGTTCGCAAATGCGACTCTGGGACTGGATTCCCGCTGGATGCCAACGGTCAACCAATTACTTCCGTGAATTTTACCTGTACGGAAATTGGTACACAATGCGTAGAACTCTGGGCAATAGATGCGGCTGACAACGCCGACTACTGTGAGACGTACATCATTGTACAGGACAATATGGGCAATTGCGGCACCATTGCCCGTATAGATGTAGCGGGCGTGATCAAAACCGAAATGACGGAAGGCGTTGAAGAGACCATGGTACAGATAGAGGGCACGAGCAGTTTCACCCCGCCGTATTCCTTCTTCGATCTTTCGGACGGGGATGGCGAATACCAGGTGATGAACAACGTACCCCTGGCTTCCACCTTCAACATCGCGCCTGAAAAAGACGACAACCCGCTCAATGGCGTGACGACCTACGACCTGGTGCTGATCTCGAAACACATTCTCTTCGTTGAAGTCTTGGACTCACCGTTCAAGATGATTGCTGCCGATGCCAACAAGTCTGGTTCGATTACCACCTTCGATATTGTAGAAATTAGAAAACTGATTTTAGGCATCTATCAGGTGCTGCCTAACAACAAGTCCTGGCGCTTTGTGGACTACGCCTTCACGTTCCCGAATCTGGACAATCCATTCGAGACGCTATTCCCCGAAACCATTTCGATAGCGGATGCTGTGACCAACCACATGCACGAGGATTTCATGGGCGTCAAAGTCGGAGACGTGAACAACACGGCAATAGCAAATGCCACGATGCAGGCAGAAGAACGCACCATCGGCACGGCGCTCTTCGACATCGCTGACCGCGCAGTGAAAGCGGGCGAAACACTCGCAGTGACGTTCAAATCAGCCCAAGAATTGCAGGGTTTCCAGTTCACCATGACCCTGGATGGTTTGGAAATGGTTGGTCTGAAGGAAAGCGACCACGTGAGCGCGAGCAACTTTGGCAAATTTGATAATGCTGTGACCGTTTCAGTAGACGGCGCACAGGAATTCACCTTGCAATTCCGCGCTGCCAAATCTGGCAAATTGAGCGAAATGTTGGGCGTGTCTGGCTCGATTACACGGGCAGAAGCGTATTTACCCGCTTTACCCGCCGTAGCTTTAGCGAAGGCGGGCGCTGTTGAGCGCCTCAACATCGCATTCAGATTTGACGGCAAAACGATTTCAGGACTTGGCTTCGAGTTGTACCAAAACCAACCGAACCCATTTGTGAACAAAACAAGCATCGGGTTCTATTTGCCAACGGCTGCCGAAGCCACCCTGACTGTTTTTGACGAAACAGGCCGTCTGGTGTACCAGCAGAAAGGCCAGTTCGCCAAAGGTGAGAACTCGATCCCGCTCGACCGCGCCTTGCTGAACACGACGGGGGTTTTGTATTACAAATTAGAGACGGCTACGGATACTGCAACGAAGAAGATGATACAGTCGAAGTAAGTACAGATATTTGGCAAAATGAATCGGCGGCGGCATGGAGATTATCCATGCCGCCATTTTTATACAGGTATATTTTGTTGTTTTTCATTTTTTCGCCAATTGGCGACATCAAGGTTAATTATTCTACCGCAGATTAGGCGCTTTCAAAGTCTTGAGTATATTTGCCCTGCCTTGGCAAAAAACTTGAGTATAATCCCGCAGTAATTTTTTTATTCGCTATGAAGGCGGAAACGACCCAAGCGTATAAACCGATAAGGACTCCGGCCCGCTCCCAGCGGGCCAATGTTCATCCGAACCGCGACCTTCTTCGATCTAATCCGAATTTAATGTGCAAGCTCTGTTCCTCCTCCGTTGAAAACTACGGCGGATAAAAAAGTTCAGCGCCTGCTTGTGCAGCATGATTTATCAATTCAAATTCCATGTGGTGTATTGCACCACAGTGTTCGTGTTTTGCCCCGAAGCCAAGGTGGGGCAAGATGAAACTTCTTTATTTTCTTAAACCATTGCAACCGATGTTACAATGTGTAGAAACAATCTTTTTTCAGATTTAAAAACCTTTTTCAGATGTCAAACAAAATTTTCTTTTGGAAGAACAGGAGGGGGGGCAGCGATGCTTCTGCTCTTAATCGCGTTCTTATTGCCCACACTGACGGCTTACGGTCAGGAAAACGAATGTGTGCCAGCATCATGTTCTAACCTGAAGGTTGAGGTGGTCAGGCATGCAAATGTCTCTCCGACATGCTCGACCGGTTCCGTTTCATGCAACGATAAATTCCGTCAAATCTCTTATACGGTGTACTTAAGACACTCAAAGACGGTTTCCCAAATGGACCCGCTCCTGCCCTTCGATTTGGAATACGATATGCTGGATATTGCGCTGAGTCTGCAAAACTTAAATAACGGGGTGCAGTTTTCACACATAGACGCCAATGCAACGAAAGCCTGCTTCGATGCCGGGGTAGGGGCCAAATGGAACTACAACAGTGGTGATGGGAACAAGGCTATATTCACTGTTACGGACAAGAGTGCGAACATCAGTTTCGCCAATCTTGCCCCCGGAAGCCCCGATTGCGGTACAACGTTGATGAACAACTCGGGCAACAAGATCACATTTACATACAATCCCCCTCCCGGGCTTGTAGACCTTTGTGGACAAAACGGGCCACCTACAATTCGCTGCGCTTATGCCGAATTATTTACAATTGTGGTCAATGCCTACGCTGGTGAATCAAATGGGCTTCAATTTGACCAGCGAACTTATTTACAGAGTTTTGCAGGCTCAGAATGTACCATCGAAAAAGTTATATCGGGGCCTAACAATGGGTTGATCCCCATAACAGTCTTAAACCCTGCCCATTTCACGGGAACCCCCAATGCAAGCATACTTGCACAGTTGCTTCCGCCCGGAGCTGGGGGCGTTAATGAAAAGATTTTCCCGATACAGATTCGAAACACAGGGAACTCGCCAGTTACAGTCTCCTATTTGGAGTTCATGATCAGGGCAATGACAGTTAACATAGATCAACCGTTTGAGTATACTATTGCAACCCCTCGAGAGTCTGCGAGTGGCGGTGGGCCCGGCCCGGCCGCTAAAAACTTACATTACCTCATCCCGAATGCAGGAATTATGTTGAACCCTAACGGAACATTTATCGTAGGTACGATAATAGTCAAAACCCCAACATTGAGCAATCTAAGTTGGTCAGCAGCCTTCTCTTTTCAGGATTCAGGAGGGCACCCATCGAAATCCCGCATACAAACATCGGATGGTTGTACATCCTTAAATGCTGCATTTGTGGGTAGCAGTGACTCGAATACAGGGGATGCGCTTTGTTCTGATCCCAGTGTGCATTTTAAAGTGGAAGGCGAGGGGCTTACCTGTGGGACCTCAAAAGTCAAGGTTGGGCTTCGCACAACGAGCCCCCCTGCTTCTATCAGGCTAAGCAAAGTTGAATTTGAGCTCGATTTCTCTTGGGTAGCACCAGGTATATCGATCACTGGGGTCAACTACCCCAATTGGCCGGGCATTGCCTGCTCTACCTTCGGGTGTTATACGACTCCTCTTAACCAAAAGGTTTGTTGGGAGGTTTCACCGAACGGACAAACTTCCAGATATTGTTATCAAACAGATGATCCAAATGCACCCATATTTTCGTTGGACGATATCGCCAATATGGAAATCCTTTTCAACACGCCTGAAAACGCCTGCATCGAAAATGTAAAAATCAGCAAACTGAGCATAACCTATGTAGGCAGCGGTATTATCCCCCCCTGTATACCGGTCATTGATCCCATCGCTGGCTTCCCATTGTGCGGATCAGCGACGACAATGCTGACCGGGGCGGCTGTCACAGAAACCCTACAAGGGATAAGTGAGGTCAAAATGACTTTGAGCAGCGCGGTTAATGATAATATCGCCGACAATGGTATTCAAGATTGCTCAAATGTCTCCTGTTCACCCGCCGCCTGTTCCCCTGTTGATGACCTATCTGATGATAATGGCGTTTATCTTTTTTCATGTACAGCTTGCACCGCCTGCAGCCTGCTGAAAGTGGTCCCGGAAAAGGACGACAACCCCCTCAATGGCGTGACCACTTACGATCTGGTGCTCATCTACAAGCACATTTTGGGCACCGAGCCTTTGAACACCCCCTACAAGATAATTGCCGCCGATGCGAACAAAACTGGTTCCATTACTACGTTTGATATCATTGCGCTAAGGAAATTGATACTAGGTATTTTTACTGAGTTTTCTGAAATAGAACAATCGCAAAAATCCTGGAGGTTTGTGGATAAGGCATTTCCTTTCCCAAACCCGAACAACCCATTTCAAACTTCATTCCCAGAAGGCATCAACTGCATTGCATTCCCTGCTGCGGGGATAGATTTTACAGGCCTGAAAGTGGGGGACGTGAACAATACTGCAATGGGAAACCGGCCAGTCGAACGGCCACTGGCCAGCCTGAGCTGGCCCAACCTTCGTGCGGAGGCAGGAGGGACACTTACCGTACCGATCAGTTATTCGGGCAGCGAACACATGGGGGCCATCCAGTTGGGGCTGCGCTTCGACCCGGGCAAATTGCAACTGATCGGCCCAACTATCGGCGACATTGAAAGTTATTTGCCTGACAATTTCAACTTGCTCAAAGCGGGTGAAGGGCAAATACAGACGCTTTGGCTTCCGATGACGGACGGAGATGAAAAGATCCTTCCGGGCAGCGTTTTGTTCAATCTTACCTTCAAAGTATTAGAGAAATTGCCAAACAGCGAGATACCGTTATGGTTGGACAACCAACTTTTGGATTGTGCTGCTTGGAAGCCCGATGGTGCCGAATTTGCCGTACAGCAGGCACCGACATTGACAAAGCGCGACGATGGGCCAACTGCCGTCGCCATAGACTTATGGGCCTCTATCCTCCCTAACCCAACAGCGGGTGGTGCTACACTTTTTGTGCAGGCTCTCAAAGCGGAAAAGAGCCGTTTTTCGCTTTTTGACGCGTTTGGGCACAGGCTTTTTATGCGCGAGCTACTGCTTCGTGAAGGTATTCAGGAGATTCCTTTACCCGAAATTGCCCCAATACCTTCAGGAGTGTATATCTGGAAAGTGTACACCCCAAACCTAGAGGTGCAGGGCCATTTGGTAAAACAATAGTCATGCAAATCTGACCCGTCTTGCGGTTATAAAGCCGCAAGACGGGCATTTTGCTGCCTGTTGGGTTTTTTCGTTCAGCCATCAATGACAAACTTCTCATGAAAAACATTTTCTTGATTTCTATAGCCATCTTTGGCCTTTCTTTTATCGCAACCGCCCAAAGCCGTCTTTACGTCAACGCCTCGGCCACTGGCGCGAACAACGGCCAATCTTGGGGCAATGCTTTTCCCGAGCTCCAAACAGCGCTCCAAGCAGCCGAGGCGGGCGATGAAGTCTGGGTCGCAGAAGGTACTTACTACCCCACCAGCACAACTGATCGCAATATCTCCTTTGAGCCAAAGAGCGGCATACAACTCTACGGGGGCTTTGCGGGAAACGAGACGACGCTGGCTCAGCGGGATTGGGCTGCCAATGTTACATTACTGAGCGGCGACATCGGTTTAGCGGGCGACAGCACCGACAATAGCCTAACGGTGGTCTATTTATTTCAATCGGACTCCAGTACCATGCTCGATGGCTTTACAGTGTGTCTTGGCATGGCGAATGATGTGCCGGCAGCAGGCAGTTCGCGCGACCGGGTGATCTGTGGCGGGGGGCTTTACATCGAAGCTGGGAACTGGGACGCCTTCCCAAATATACGAAACTGCCGCTTCTGGCGCAACACCGCCAATTCCTTTGGCGGGGCTGTGATGCTCAATGGGGCATCTGTCGCGAGTGTTGCGCCCAGGTTTGTGAACTGCCACTTCGAGGAGAACCGCTCACTTGGCAGTGGCGGTGGGTTGGCCCGTTTTGGGGGCAGCTGGGCAGAGCGTGGCAAAGAGTTCGAGGGCTGTTATTTTTCCCAAAACCGCGCAGCGCTGCATGGCGGCGGCTTGTATTACAGCGATACTCAAGGGCCGAACACCGTGGGAATGTATGGCTGTTCCTTTGAGGGCAACCGTGCTGCCTTAAAGGGTGGCGGGGCTTTTTTTCAAGCGGGCAAATCAGGTCAAAGCGGGCTTTATCTCCAGAATTGCAGGTTCGAGGCCAACAACGCAGGAGAAGGCTCAGCCATTGAAATTTTCACCAACGGCAATGACTTTGAAGGCGAAGCGGTAATAGACAGTTGCTCCTTTTTTAGGAATACCTCTCCACTGGGAGGAAACGTCCCTTCAATCATTCATTCCGATATGATAGGCACAACACATACAGAAGTCAATCTTAGCAATTCGAGATTTGAAGGGAACAATTCTGCAGATAATATTATTAGCTTTAGTTGGGGTTCTGCAAGTGTAATATTTGAGGCCGTGTTGATATATCGGGATACGGCTCACTTCTTATTTTCATGTTCCGAGATATCCTTCTCTGAAATTAAAAGATCGAGATTTTCTTCAAATCTTACCGCACGTTTAGGGAACATTGATTTTGAAAACTTCAATCCTTCTATATCTATACGTTATTCCGATTGCCTTTTTGATAACAACCAATCAAAAACAAATCTTTATTGCTTCAATTTCTCATCTATAGATTCTGCTTTTTTTATCAACTGCACCTTTGCTGAAAATAACGATGATCTTTTAGTGTTATCTCCGATTGAAATTGTTTTTTTGATAAACGTAATAACAAGGAATGACCCGCCCACAAATTATTTTTCTTCATCTGGCGGGTATTATTTCTCCTCCTCTATGCTCGATCATCCTGACTGTCAAAGTTTACCCCCCAACGTCACTTGCGGCCCCGGCAACCTCTACGGTGTGAACCCCCTCTTCCGCGACACCGCCTCGGGCGACTACTCCCTGCTCCCCTGCTCCCCCCTCATCAACGCAGGCTCCAACGCCGCTGCGCTCGGCATATTAACCGACCTCGCAGGCAATCCCCGCATCCAGGGCGGCACCGTGGACATCGGTGCTTATGAGTCCCCGGCATTCGCGCTGGCTGCCGCGCCAGAGGTGCAGCCTGCCTGCATCGGCGCATCCAATGGCAGCATCAACCTCCTGCCCGAGCACGGCTGCGAGCCGCTGGTGTATACCTGGTCGCCGAACGTGAGCGACAGCTCTCACGCCTCTCACCTTTCTCACGGCGCTTACATTTTCACCATCACCGACGGCAGCGGTCGGCAGATAAGCGACACGGTGACCGTAGCATCCGCCCCTTCGCCTGAGATCGCCCTCGCCTCCACGGACGTTCAGTGCGGCCTTCAGGCTGGTGGCTCGCTCTCGGCCTCGGTCGCGAGCGGCACCGCACCCTTCCAGTACCAATGGCTGCCGGGCGCAGCAGATACTGCCCATCTTGTGCAACTGCAGCCGGGTGCTTATGCGCTCACGGTCGTGGACGCGAATGGCTGCCTGGACTCCGCCTCTGCTTTAATCGCCCTCATGGGCCAGCTCACGCCCATGATAGACGGCCAGAGCATCTCCTGCCACGGCGCAGCAGACGCTTGGCTTTCGCTCACCCCGCTCACAGGTGCCCCGCCCTTTCAGTGGCTCTGGCAGGGCTGGCCCGGCACGGATTCCATCGCACAGCCGCTCGGCCCGGGCCAGTACTCGGTCACGGTCATGGACGCCTACGGCTGCACGGCCTCCAACACCTTCCCCTATACGGTAGAGCCGGACGCTCTCTGGATCGGCACGGGCAGCAATGCACAGACCCAGGCCAACCCGCCCAACGGCACCGCAGTGGTGACGACGATCTCTGGCGGCACGTCGCCCTTCGAGTACCTCTGGGAACCCGGCGGCGGCACCACACAGGCCATCGCGGGACTGGCAGCGGGCACCTACACCGTGACGGTGACGGACGGGCACGGCTGCGAGGCGGTTAAAGAGGTGGTGGTAGAACAGATGGTCGGCACAGAGGAGGCAAAAAGGCCGGCATTTCTGATGTACCCAAATCCTGCGGCGGATTGGTTAAAAATCGTACTGCCAGATGGCCTGAGCGGGCATTTGGTGGAGTTGGCCGACGCATCGGGGCGGGTGCTGCGCTCCCAAGTCTGTGGGAACGGCGATTGTGTGCTGGACCTGCGCGGGCTGCCAGGCGGGGCATACTTCCTGACAGTGAAGATAAATGGGCAGTCGGTGTTCACAAGTCAGGTGATAAAGTAGCCGTCTCAGCGCTTAAATCAATAGGTTTTCCAGCAAAAACCCAAATATTCGACAAAACTGAATGTCATAAGCCGACATTTTTGCCTAAAAACATGGAGAGGCTAGTGTGGTTGGCTACATTTGCGTGCGTTTTTCACAACTATTAATTTGCTAAACATGATGAAAAAGTTATCCATCCTTGCTTTCGTTCTATTGTGCGCTGTCGCTGTATCCGCTCAGCACCTGCGCCGTGTGCTTATTGAAGAGTTCACCAACGCTTCTTGCCCGCCTTGTGCAGCACAAAACCCGGCTTTCAACGCTACTGTTGATGCCAACATCCAGTACCTGACCCCAATCAAATACCAAACGAGCTGGCCGGGCTATGACCCGATGAATGTCCAAACACAATCGGACGTTTCACCGCGCGTGGACTTCTATTCCGTGAGCGGTGTGCCCAATGGACAACAAAACGGCACGCTTGAGGTGTTCCCAGTATCAGGCTACACGCCTGCCCAGATTCAAGCGGCGTACAACACGCTCACACCTGTGACCATTAACTTGACCCAAGCCTACAATGCCGCTGTTGACTCAGTATTGATCACCGTATCCGTGACTTCTGATGCGGCCATTACAGGGAACCTCCGCCTCCATGTGGCTGTTATTGAGGATGAAATCCTGTTCGCCAAGGCTCCAGGCACCAACGGGGAAGCAGAATTTTTCCAAATCATGCGTAAAATGCTGCCTAACGGAAATGGTACCACCACGGGTAATTTTACAGCAGGCCAAACCAAGACTTACAACTTCGCCTGGAAACTGACCAATATTTACAACCTGAAAACCTTGAGTGTGGCCGCTTTCTTGCAAAACAATACCTCCAAAGAAGTATATCAATCGGCTCGCGCTGAACCCCTTCCAATTGAGAACCACGGTGCCAAAATCGCCTCGAATACGGTTTTTGCCTGTGCTCCAGGTTATGTCCCAGTATTAACGATGACCAATACGGGAAGCGCTGAACTGACCACGGTAAACATGACTTACCGCCAAGGTACCGGCCCATGGTCGAATTTTACATGGACCGGCAGCCTTGCCCCGGGAGCAACCACCGGCGTACCACTTACCGATATTGTGATCAATACGTCAGGCACCATCAAATTGGAAGTCATCGTTTTGAATTCAAATCTTGGGTACCAAACAAGCTTTATAAATGCCTTTAGTACCATCAATGTCAAAGCCGTGTTCGATCCGGGTCAGGCACTGCCATTTAGCTACGATTTCCAAAGTGCTGCATTCCCCCCACCCGGATGGTCTGTATCCAATGCCGGAACCAATGGCTGGAAACTTGCCACCAATGCAGGTGCCGGAAGCACACGTTCCGCCCGTTGCAATATGTTCGATATGGAGAAAGGACAAGTAGCCTCCCTGGTCACGCCGAAACTTGACTTGAGCACCGCTACCGGCCCAACTGTCCTGACGTTTGACCATGCCTATTCTACCCGCAACTTTTTCTCTTTTGACAGCCTCCGCATCCTTATCACTTCCAATTGTGGAGAAACCTGGGAAACCATTTTCCACGACGGTAAAAATGGATTGGCAACCGCTCCAAGCCACCCCACCAGCTGGCTGCCCGAGGACGATGAATGGCGTGCCAACCAAATTGATATTTCAGCGTACAACGGATCTCCTGAAGTACTCGTCAATTTTATGGCCGAAAGCGGCTTTGGCAACCACCTCTTTATTGACAATGTGGGCGTAACCAGCACAGTTGGCACAAAAGAACTGATGCTCAGCAACTTCAACCTTGTGCCAAACCCGACCCGCGATTACGCAGAGGTTCGTTTTGGTCTTGAAACGGCTCAAAACATCCATCTTTTTGTATATAGCGCAGAGGGCGCACTGGTGCAATCACAATTGCTCGGCGATCTCGCTACAGGCGAACACCGTGTGGTGATGAATGCCAACAAACTCGCCTCTGGCAGCTATCGCGTGGTGCTGCAAGGCAGCGAGGGCCTGGCGCAAACCCAATGGGTGGTGATGAGGTAATTTTGGATTTACGATTTTGGATTTACGATTTACGATTATTTTGATCCGAAAAAAGCAAAATATTGTCAGTTTTCGGATCGAAATAATCGTAAATCCAAAATCGTAAATCGTAAATTCCAAAAATACCTCTTTCTTGAAGTCGGCTGCCGCGTATGTGGCTGCCGACTTTTTTTTGAAAAAAATTCAAAAAAAGCAGCATGTAAAAAAACCGTACACTTACCTTTGGCTCAATGAAGCGTGTTTTGATGATAGCGGTAACCGCGTAAAGCGGTTGCCGCTTTTTTTATTTACAAATTATGCGATTGTACCTCATCGCCGGGGAGGCATCTGGCGACCTGCACGGCTCCAATTTGTTGAAAGCACTCTATGCCCAAAAACCCGATCTCTCTTGCCGGGCTTGGGGGGGCGATATGATGCAAAGTGCTGGGGCTACACTCGTGAAGCACTACCGCGAACTCGCGTATATGGGTTTTGTAGAAGTGGCAAAAAACTTGCGCACGATTCTTCAGAACATCGCTTTTTGCAAGCGCGATATCCTTGATTTCCAACCCGATGCACTGGTGTTGATTGACTACCCCGGATTCAACCTGCGCATTGCGCGTTGGGCGAAAACACAGGGCATTCCGGTGATATATTATATCTCACCGCAACTCTGGGCCTGGCATGCTTCGCGGGCGTACGCAATCCGCCGCGACGTGGACAAGTTGCTGGTCATTCTTCCATTCGAGCAAGATTTTTTTAGGAAATACGGTATAGAAGCCGAATTCGTCGGCCATCCGCTGCTGGATGAATTTGAGAAATTGGGATATTGGGATATTGGGGATTCCGTCCCGCTTCCCAATATCCCAATATCCCAATTTCCCAATATCCCAACCATCGCACTCCTCCCGGGAAGCAGGAAACAAGAGGTGGGCCGCATATTGCCAAGGATGTTGGAAGTGACAGAAGATTTCCCAGACTATCAATTTGTAATAGCGGGTGCATCCTCCCTGCCGGAGGAATATTACCAGACGTTTTTAGCAAAATACCCGAACGTGCGCTTGCTGCGCGGGCAGACATACGAAGTGCTGCGACATTCAAAAGCCGCGCTCGTAAAATCGGGGACCTCAACCCTGGAAACAGCCCTGCTCGATGTGCCACAGGTAGTGTGCTACGCAGGGAACTGGCTTTCGTACAAGATCGCCAAACAGCTGGTAAAGGTGAAATACATTTCCTTGGTGAACCTCATCATGGACAGACCAATGGTACGCGAACTGATTCAGGATGAACTGAATAAGGAGAATTTGAAAGCCGCGCTGACCGAAATTTTGACCCCGGAAAAAACCGCGGAACTACGGGCTGGTTATGCTGAACTTCGCAAACTTCTTGGCGGTGGCGGCGCGTCTGAACGGGCAGCTGCCGCGATTTTGAAAGTAGCAAGTTAAATGTTTAACTCGAAACTTGCTACTTAACGTGAGTTTTGAATAGGTTTCGGTATTGGAGTTTCAATTAAAACCGCGTAGCGGTGGCATTTTGGTAGCCCGCAAGGGCGTTTCGGGAATACGAACCGCGTAGCGGTGGCATTTTGGTAGCCCGCAAGGGCGTTTCGGGAATACGAACCGCGTAGCGGTGACATTATATCGGCGTAATAATGCCACCGCTACGCGGTTCTGGAAAACATTTAACGTTGACGCTACCATAATGTCGCCGCGATGCGGCTTTTACTGAAAACCTATCCAAAACTTACGTTAACTAAGAAACACAGTAAGGGTTTGGTTTGGCACCGGGCGCAGCAACTTGCGTCCGGTGATTTTTTTTGTGGCAGAGGCTCGAATTTTTCAGACCTTTCGCGGCTCGATTCTACCTTCGCTTGCAGGAATCTTAGGGCCAAATCACCAAATCAACAAATACCCCGCCTTCGCCCCCTCCTCCGCTAAAACTCCGGCGGGTGAAAAGGCTACGGCGGGTAAAGCATCCACCAGATTTAATGAGCAACGCCGCCATTACCCTCCCACGCCGCTACCCCGGCCTGCGCCCTTTTGAGCGCAGCCAAAGTGCCGTGTTCCACGGAAGGCAAGAAGACATTGCAAATCTTAGCAATCTCGTGCTTCGGGAGCGCCTGGTGCTGCTCTTCGCAAAATCGGGCATGGGCAAAACCTCCCTTTTGCAGGCTGGCTGTGCTCCCGAACTCGAACGACAGGATTTTGTACCAGTGTTCCTGCGCACGGAGCGAAGCGATCGTCCCCTGCTTGCCGGTATCGGCGAGATGTTGGAGAAAAACCCCCATGTAAGTGGCAAAGACAGCACAGGATTGCGGCCCGAAGCACCCCAGACCTTGTGGGAAAAAATGAAAAGGCTCGAGTTTGACCTTGATGGCCTGCCCGCTACGCCGGTGCTCGTTTTTGACCAATTCGAGGAAGCATTCACGCTTGCTCATTCGGAAACAAGTCGCAATCAATTCTTCAAGGAGCTGGCCGATCTTGCCAATGAAACCATGCCCGAGGAATTGAGGGCCATCCTTTTAGAGCAATTCGAGTACGGCCATTTGGATGTTGAAACAATGCAGTGGTGGGAGCAACAGCCCAACGTTCGCATCGTGCTGAGTATCCGCTCTGACTTTCTCCACATGATTGACCGCTTGAGCAAAAGCATTCCAGGTATCCTCCGAAACCGCTACGAATTGCTCCCACTCGATCGCGAAAAGGCGCGCATCGCCATCACAAAACCCGCCGAACAAGCAGGTGATTATGCAAGCCGGACCTTTCTTTATGCACCTGCCGCCTTGGAAGAAATGCTGGATTTCCTTTCAGGGCGCGACGCGGCAGCCGAGGGCAAAACAACGGACAAAGCAGAAGAGATAGAAGCCGTCAACCTCCAGATAATTTGTCAGGACGTTGAAGAACGCATCATTGATGCTAAAAAAGAGGAAGGCTTTGAGGTTGACAGCCTTTTTTATGAAGGCAAAGAAGGACTGCGCAACTCGATCCGTAATTTTTACCAAAACCAACTCAGTCTCTTCCCCAAGGCGTACCTGGAGCGCATTAAGCAAAAAGAACAGCAAGGAGCTCCTATCTCGGAACTCGATAAAACCTTGACTGCCAAACCAGCGGATGATCTCCACCAAACAGCCCGTCGCCTTATAGAAGAAAGCCTCGTCACACCTGGCAACCGCCGAAACAGCGTGGTAGATGACACGCTCATCAGCGATTTTCAAGTGACGGCCGATTTCCTCGATACATTGGTGGACAAAAGCCGGCTGCTACGCAAAGAACCCAGGCTCGATGATTTTTACTATGAAATCAGCCACGACACGCTTTTGCCGGCTGTCATCGAATCGCGCAATTTGCGCCGGGACAAGGAGCAAGCCGACCGCCAAAAAGCCGAATATCGTGCTCAATTGGCCGAAGAGGCCAAACGCCGCGAAGCCGTTGAAGCAGAACTTACCGCGACCCGGCGGCAGCGGAAAATGGCGCGTACTGTGGCCATCACCTCGCTGCTATCACTCTTAGTTTGCTTGGGATTTGCCATTCGGTTCATTGACGAATACGTAGAAAATGCTCGAAGCCAGCTCCGGCAGGCCGAATTTTACGTCCACCACGAACTTTACGATGCTGCTGACCACGCTTACAACGATTTGAGCCAACGCCCTCGCCGCAGTTGGATTCTAAAAAACACCAAGCCTCATAAAGATGTAAGCGCCGAATACAAGTTGGTCAAACAGTTCCACAAAGCCTTCGAAGCGGTAGACAGCAATTTTGTTTTTGCTGATTCCTTGATGCTGGTCAATAATTATTCGTTTGCGCTAAAACATTACCGATTGGCGGAAGATTCTTTGAAAGCCTATCGGTTGCTCAATGCTCAATTCTCCCACGACACCCTGCACAACGACTGGCGCGTGGACCCTCAACTCATTGATTCAAAAGACGATTTGATTGATAAACGTATTTACAATGCGAACCAAACGCTCGTCCGCGAGTTTAGAATAAGCCAACGCGAATACGAATCCTTTGTAGAAGCCAAAGTGTGGGGACAAGCCCTTCGCAATCTCCGCCGTATGAAACAACTCTTGCCAGCCCACCCTTCCGATGAAGCTGACTTGCAAAACGCGCTAAAAATCCTCGAACTGCCCAGCGAATACGTCAAAAAGGAACTGCTCAAATGCGAGGCAAAGCTGAATTGGTGATTGGTTTATTGGTGATTGGTACAATGGTGATTGGGTGATTGGTGGAATGGTAAAAGAGCGAGAATTGACCAGTCCCCCAATCACCCAATCACCATTGTACCAATCACCAATAAACCAATCACCAATAAACCAATCACCATCACGGATGCAAAAATTTTTCGCTTTTCTAAAGCAATTCGTCAATTTCTTCCGCAGGCACGGCGACAACGATCGTAGCCTGATGGATAAGTTGCGCGACAAATACCGCCTTGTCATCATGAACGATGACACTTTTGAGGAGGTCACGTCCGTAAAACTCACGCCATTGGCGGTGTATATTGGACTTAGCTCGCTCATTGTTGGCACGGCTATTTTGGTCACGATGCTCATTATTTGGACGCCTTTGAAGCGTTACATCCCCGGTTATGGCGACTTTACACGCGATTCTGAAATAGCAGAGTTGACTGGCAAAGTGGCCAGCCTTGAATATGAAATTGAGGCCCACCGCCGATACAATGATAATATCCGCAAAATCCTGACGGGCGATTTGAAAGACATGAGCGAAGAGGCGGTCAAAAAACAAGGCCAGCCTGAAAACACTGCCGATACGATGCCTAAAGACATAGACCGCATCCCAGAGGACGAAAAACTACGCGCAGCAGTGGCCACAGGTACCTTTACTTCCGACCCCAAAACCGCTGCCGCGCCGCTTACCAGTTTAGCGCGCGACATACCCTTGGAGCAACTTTTCTTTATGCCTCCCGTGAGCGGCGAGATTACCGCCAAGTTTGATTTGTCGAAAAACCACTTTGGAATTGATGTGAGTGCTCCAAAAAACACGGCGGTAAAAAGTGCTGCCGACGGCGCGGTAATTTCAGCAGGCTATACCGTGGAGACCGGCTATAGCATCGCGGTGCAGCACCCGAACAACGTCGTGACTATTTACAAGCACAACTCCGTGTTGCTCCGCCGCGAAGGAGACAATGTAAAAGCTGGCGAAGCCATCGCCATTATTGGCAACTCTGGAGAAAACACCTCCGGCCCGCACATCCACTTTGAACTTTGGCATAAAGGCCGATCAGTGGATCCTGCGCTTTACATCAATTTCAAGTAACCCGCTGTCCGCCAGGCAACACCCTTATGAGCGCGATGGCCAAAAAAGTCAGGCCAGCGATCATGGCAGCAAGCAAAGGGGCAACATACACGGGGTGCGCCATGCTGTGCCAATAGCCCAATTTGCCACAGTAATCCATAACCAAAACGTGGGCGAAGTAGATGCCAAAACTCGCTGCAGAGAAATCTCGCTCAATGTCCAGAAGCGGGGTGCTGTTGAATGCCGTTTTAGCAAGCAAAAACCACCCGATAGATGAAATGGCTACATTGGGCGTGAGGTAATCGTAGAAATAGACATTGGTGTGTCCGTCCCAGAAAAAAGTATTGATACAGTAAGAAGCCAGCATGGTGCCAGCGGTTCCTATCGCGATTAGGCTTGCGGCAAACAATTTTGGAGGAAACTGATCAAAAACAGTGCGGCTTCCGAGGAAATAGCCCATCACAAAATAGCCACAGTTGTTTGTGAACAGCTCGAAATAGATACCAATCGGCATTTGGCAGAACACCGCCAGCGCTTTGTAAATCCAGGTGCCTACCGACCACATCACGAAGAAATACATAAAGTCTCGATTGGAGGCGGTACGCACCCAGGGCCGCAAAATTGGGTATACTAAATACAATCCGATGATAAGGTATATGAACCACAGGTGGTAATGCACCGGGCCGGTCACGATGCTTTTGAGCGCCTCTCCAATAGTAGCAGGAGTGCCTTTAGCCAGGTACCCATAGAAGCAATAAATGAGCATCCAGAACACTGCCGGTATCACCACGCGCGAGAACCTTCTTTTCAAAAAATCGGGCAACGGATAGTCTTTCCCCAGTAAAAGATAACCACTCAGCATCACGAAAAGAGGCACGGCTGGGCGGGTAAGGGAATTCCAAAAATTGCCAGCCCACCAAAAAGAGCCGTTGAAATCCAAACCTTCGCCATGCGCAACGGGCGCGGCTACGTGGATGCCGATGACCATGACCGTGGCGAGATTGCGCAGGCGGTCGGGCCAGAGGGAGGGTGGAGGGCGATTGGCGGGCGGTGATTGGTTGGTTGTTTCGCTCATACAATCAATAATGGAAGGGCAGAAAGGTAGTATGTATCCAACTTTCAAACCCCACAAACATTTCAAACCCCTCAACCTCATTTCCCTACATTTGCCCAAAATCTCCCACACATCATGAGCAACAGAACCGCCGTAATCACCGGAGCGACCAAAGGGCTGGGACGTGCCATTGCCGAAATTTTTGCCCAAAACGGTTTCGACCTCTGTGTTTGCGCCCGTACCGAAGCAGATCTGGAAGCGATGGAACGCGATTGGGCGGAGCAATTCCCGCAGCAAAAACTGCACACCTTTTCTGTTGATGTGAGCAAAAAAGCAGCGGTTCGGGAGTTTGGGGATTTCGTGCGCAACACCTTTTCGCGACTCGATGTGCTGATAAACAATGCGGGCCTTTTCTTGCCCGGCAAGATTTCAGATGAACAAGAGGGCAGGCTCGAAACCCAATTGGAGACCAACCTGTATAGCGCCTACCACCTCACCCGCGCGTTGTTGCCGATTATGATCCCGCAAGGGCGCGGCCATATTTTCAATATGTGCAGCATCGCCAGTTTTATGGCCTACCCGAATGGCGGCTCGTACAGCATTAGTAAGTTTGCCCTGCTCGGTTTTTCCAAAGTGCTGCGCGAAGAGATGAAACCCAAAGGCCTGAAGGTTACATCCATTATGCCCGGCGCGGCTTGGTCAGATTCCTGGGCAGGCGTGGATTTGCCGTATGAGCGGCTCATGCAAGCCAACGATGTGGCCAAAGCAGTTTGGGGCTGTTACGATATGAGCGATGCCGCTGTGGTGGAGGAGTTGGTGCTAAGGCCACAATTGGGGGATTTGTGATACCAACCCATGCCTGTGGATTTGATAACCAGAATTGTGCAGTTTCGGGTGTTGGAAAATGTAGAGAAAGCCAGGAAAAAGAAGCCTGGTTTTGATAGGGGATGGAACACGGATGACACAGATGAGACACGGATTTGCACGGATTTTTTGGATTAAAATTTGAAAAATCCGTGCAAATCCGTGTCTCATCTGTGTCATCCGTGTTCCACCCCTATCAAGGCAACAAACCCAAACAAATCCAAAGTATCCCTCCAATGTCCAAGTTTCAAAAACCCACTCCAATAACCCCCGACGAAGCACTTCAAAAAATGGAGCGTTTCTGCGCCTACCGCGAGCGCTGCCCCAAGGAAGTGCGCAGCAAATTGACAGAATTCGGTCTGTCGCAGGCCGATGCGGAGCAGATTTTCAAGGTGCTGCAGGAGGACAAATTTTTCAACGAAGAACGTTTCGCTATGGCTTTCGCCGGGGGCAAATTCCGGTATAACAATTGGGGCCGCGTTCGCATTCGTCAAGAACTTTGGATGCGCGATATATCTCCAACCATGGTGGGCCAGGCCCTCGATTCGATTGACCAGGCCGAGTACGAATCCCTGCTCCAAAAACTTTTGGACAAAAAACGCCAGCAATACGCCAACGACCACAATGCCCGCGAAAAAACGGCGGCTTCGGTCATTCGGGCGGGATTTGAAATGGAATTGGTGTTTAGGTTTTTGTAGCGATGTGCTGAAATTTTATTTTTGAGACGCAAAAAAATCGCCCTTTCCAATGTGTTAGCCACCTCTACTCAAATCCCCTTTTTGAAACTTCCTCGTCCCAGCCTGAAAAACCTACCTTTGCCGCCCTTTTTGGAGTGAGGAGTCCCGTGCACGGCAGTCCGAAGTCTATCGTCCAAAAATCCACCGTCCAAAGTCCATTCCGTGAATTTCCTTACACTAGAAAACGTCTCCAAGAGCTACGGCGAAAAGCTGCTTTTCCAAAATATCAGCCTCCACCTTGACAAGGGGCAAAAAATCGGCCTCATCGCCAAAAACGGCACGGGCAAAAGCACCCTCATGCGCGTCATCGCGGGCAAAGAAGGCAGCGAAGGCGAAGGGTCGAAAATCACCATCCGCAAAGGCATCCGCATTGGATGGCTCGACCAGGAACCGAACTTTCCGCCGGGTATGGATGTGCTGGGCGCAGTGCTCGATCCAACCAACCCGCTCGTACGGGTAGTGCAGCGTTATGAAAAGGCACTCCTCCACAATGAAAATCCACTTGCCCGCCATAGCCAAAGCTCTACAGACGAGCCTTCAAAAAGTGATCGCGAAGGCGGGCACGAGCTCACGGAGGCTATTGCGGAGATGGACCAGCAAAATGCCTGGACCTTCGAAGCCAAGGTGAAAGAAACGCTTTCACGCTTTCGGATGAACGAATATGAGCAGAAAGTCAGCGCCCTTTCCGGCGGACAACAAAAGCGGCTCGCTTTGGTAAAAATCCTGCTGGAAGAACCTGATTTTCTCATTCTCGATGAGCCGACCAACCACCTGGATATAGAAATGATCGAATGGCTCGAAGAATACCTCCAACAGCCTGGCATCACCCTTTTCATGGTAACGCACGACCGCTATTTCCTTGAAAATGTTTGTGATAGCATCATCGAACTGGAAGGCGGCCAACTGCGTCGCTACTCCGGTTCTTACTCGGATTACCTCGAAAAAAAGGCACTCCGAGAAGAAAACGAAGCCACCACTTACGATCGCCAAAACAAACTCCTCAAAAACGAGCTCGACTGGGTGCGCAAATCCCCGCAAGCCCGTACTACTAAGGCAAAGGCTCGCGTGGATGCTTATTTTAATCGAAAAGAGGTCAACGACTCGCTGAAAAAGACCAAAGATGAAATGAGCCTTTCTATCAAGGAAACCTGGCTGGGCGGTAAAATTGTGGAGTTGCACAACATCAGCAAATCATTCGGTGACAAGAACTTAATCGAGCATTTCAGTTACAAATTCAAGCGCAGGGAACGTGTTGGTATCGTGGGTCAGAACGGTTCAGGAAAGTCAACTTTTCTTCAAATCATTACCCAAATGCTGCCGCCCGACACAGGTAAGGTGGTGGTGGGTGACACCGTAACTTTCGGACATTACCGTCAGGAGGGGCTTCATCTCAAAGAAGATCGGCGCGTAATTGATGCAGTGCGCGACATTGCCGACTACATCCCGCTCGACAAAGGCAAGGAACTCTCGGCGGCGCAGTTGTTGGAGCGATTCCTGTTCAGTCGCCCACAGCAACAGGTGTACGTCAGCCAACTTTCCGGCGGCGAAAAACGGCGGCTCTACCTGCTCACCGTGCTGATGAAAAACCCGAATTTTCTCATTCTCGACGAGCCGACAAACGACCTGGACGTGCTGACCTTGCAAGTGCTGGAAGATTTTCTCGAAGATTACCCCGGTTGTCTGGTGGTGGTGACGCACGACCGGTATTTTATGGACCGGCTGGTAGATCATCTTTTTGTGTTTGAAGGGGATGGCAAAATAAAGGATTTCAACGGCACCTACGCAGAGTATAGGGCTATGAAGCGCAGTGAGGCGGCAGCAACAGGCAGTTTTACCCGCCGGAGTCTTGACGAAGGAGGGGGTAGTAACAGTGGGCAATTGGCAGGACAACAGTCAACAGCAGTCCCTCAAGCCTCCACGCTTTCGAGTACCGAGCGCAACGAAATGAAAAAACTCGACAGGGAAGTCGCCGCGCTTGAAAGCCGCAAAAAGCAGATTCTTGAGCGGTTCAACGCTGTAGATCTCGGTGCCGAAGAAGCGGGCAAACTCTCCGCTGAGCTGGGGAAATTGCAGGAGGACTTGGATGTGAAAGAGATGCGCTGGTTGGAGTTGGCGGAGCGAGGGTAAAAATTTACAAAATTTGTAAATTTTTTAAAAAGCAAACCTTAGCTTTGTTTCAAATTTGTTCTTTATGATCAATAAGATTCAACAATTTAGAGGGTTAAATTTTAAAAGATTAACAGGTGACTTAAAAGATTACTGCTCGGTAAGAATTGATAAAAAGTATAGGCTGATATTAATTGTCCAAGGTGAGGAGTTCTTGAAAGCAGAAGAACTGATTGTAGAAGACCTTACCAACCATTACCAATAATTTAAGGGGCAGAAGCCCGTAAGTTTCTGCCCCTTTATTTTAAAATACTTCGTTATGTCTGCATATAAAGTAGTTGGAAAATCAGGGAGTCCGATTAAAACCTCTGCGACGATTCACCCAGGGGAGGTGCTACTCATGGAAATTGAGGCTCGGCAGTTGAAAAAATCTGAATTTGCTACACAACTGAATATTCAGCCTAGCCAATTAAGCGAACTATTGCACCAAAAGCGGCATGTCAATGCTCCAATGGCAATCAAATTGGAAACGCTGCTGGGGATTGACGCTGAATTCTGGATGCGCTTGCAAACAACGTATGATATTACAGTTGAGCGAAAACGCTTGGAACTAGTGGACTCGCCACTAGCTCAATGCGCTTAGCCTTCCCTTTCTAAATATTTTACCTCAACTGCCCATACGTGCTGTATCCCGGATTTACTGGCGATGCTATGACGAAAATACTCGCTCCTGTAGCCGATTCCAGCACAATCTCTTCCTGCTCTGTCACCTGTACGAAATCATACTGTTTCGCTGTTTCGCCATTAAAACTCGCAGTTCCTTCAAGCAGGTACGCAGAGTATATTTTGCCCGCCTCGGCTTTCAAACGGAAACCATCACTTCCGAGTTCCAAACGGAAAGCTTCGACTCCCGGCGTATCCATTTGAAACGGACTTCCGGGGCCAATGAGTGTTTTTACCCGAGATCCGCCTACTTGTTTTTCAGGAAATTCTGCTGCGCGATAATCGTCATAACTAGCAGGTTTTGAAAGCGTTGTCGCCAAATTTGGGTCAAACCAGATTTGGAAAATTTCACCGCCTTTCCCCAACCATTCGGAGTGACTGATGCCGTTGCCAGCGCGGATGATTTGAACATCGCCTTCAGAGAGCGGCCTCCATTCGCGGAGTTTGGTATCATAATGCCGGATCTCGCCTTTGAGCACAAAGGAGCAAATCTCAAACCCTTGGTGCGGATGCAGACCGATAGTGCTGTCGGTGACGGCGCGGGCGTGCGCCCAGTAAAAAAGGTTGGAGTATGGCCGAATGCTCGAATGGTCTTGCGGAAATCCGATGGGCTTGTTTTCCACGATTTCACCGCCATTAAACGCGCCTTGGCCTTGTTGCTCTATTGGAATGATACGAATGGACATAAATTGAGTGTTTTAAAATTTAGCATTGAAACACTTAAAAGTGATTTTGGTTTTCTAGTGCCTGATTAGGTGGAACACGGATGACACGGATGGGACAAGGATTTGCACAGATTTCTAGGGGGTTGCACAAAAAATCTGTGCAAATCCGTGTCCCATCCGTGTCATCTGTGTTCCACCTAATCAGTTGCGGTTTCCACAAAAGTTTATTTCTCTGATCTGATTCTTCGATACAAACTTTCAGAAAGTTAGACGACCCTTTTTACCTTTCCCGCCTAAAACTTTTTTCCATGAAAAGATTCATACCTGTTTTTGCAACACTACTTTTTGCCGCATGCGGCCTTTTCTATTTTTCAAACCAAGAGAAACCTCTTTCCAGCGGTCTGAAAATCCCCGGAGGCGCCTCAGAAGAAAACGGCCCACGTCGTCGCGAATGGCAACGTATGCGCTTCGCTGATCCGGCCACAGGGCAAATTCCGGCAGGTATCCAATTCCTTGAACGTCAATATGCCGCCACGCTACCACAAGCAGTGGCGGAGCGCGGGGGCAACGGCCAATGGATGTCGCGCGGGCCTTGGAACGTGGGCGGCCGTACCCGCGCACTCGCCATAGACGTGACAAATGAAGATCGGCTGCTTGCTGGTGGTATTTCGGGTGGAATGTGGCTCAGCGAAGATGGTGGCCAAACTTGGGCGCGCAAAACCCCGCTCAACGCCCACCCAGGCTGCACCGGTATTGCCCAAGACATCCGAGCCGGAAAAACCAACATTTGGTACTACACTTCGGGCGAACTCTACGGCGCATCGTCTTCTGCTCCTGGTGCATACTACCTCGGCGATGGGATGTTCAAGAGCATTGATAGTGGTAATACCTGGACTCCTGTCAATGCTACGGCCGGAGGCAACCCGCACTTGTTCAGCAATGTGTGGCAAGGCGTGTGGCGTGTTGCGACGGATCCCGTAGCCACCCAGGATGTGGTGTATGCTGCCACCTATGGTGCAATTTTCCGCAGCGCGAATGGAGGCACATCATGGACAGTTGTGCGAGGCAGTGCCAGTGCTCAACCGTTTTCATACTATACCGATATTGCCGTCACTTCCACGGGCGTAGCCTACGCTAGCCTCAGCAGCGATGGGGCGCAAAAAGGTATATGGCGCAGCACCAACGGAACGACTTGGACCAACATTACCCCTGCTTTCATGCCCAATGTTTACAATCGTCTCGTCATAGGGTTCAACCCGGATGACGAAGACGAAGTATATTTCTTTGGGACAACGCCCGGAAGCGGACATTACACCAGTTACATCGGATCGGACGATTGGACAAGTCTTTTTAAATATACTTATGTAAGCGGCGATGGCTCAGGGGTAGGGGGGCAGTGGGAAAACCGCTCGGCTAACCTGCCAAGCACGGGCACAGAATTTGACCAATGCGCCGCTCAGGGTGGCTATGACTTGGTCGTAAAAGTGCAGCCCGGTACAGGCACGGTAGTCATCGGCGGCACCAACCTCTGGCGCAGCACCGATGGCTTTGCTACGGCCAACAACACAACCAAAATTGGCGGTTACAAAATCGGTACAGTGTTCCCATTTTTTGAACTGTACCCCAACCACCACCCGGATTTGCATGAGGTGGTGTTTCTTCCCTCCGACCCAAATGTGATGATTACTGGCAGCGATGGGGGCATTCACCGTACGGAAAATTGTCTCGCACCATTTGTCGAATGGTCGTACCTGAACTACGGCTACATCACCTCGCAATTTTATACCGCTATCATTGATAAAAGCACCCCCGGCGACAATACGCTCATCGGTGGTTTGCAAGACAATGGCAATTTTTTTGTCAATTCCGCCGACCCTCATGCGCCCTGGGTGCAAACGGTGAACGGCGACGGATCATATGGCGCAATTGCGCCAGGTAAAGCCTTTTACCTTTTGTCTGTTCAATCCAATGGTGTGAAAGTGGTTAAATGTGCCATTGACAACAGCGGGACTATTACTGGTTTCCGTCGTGTGGATCCCGTTGGCCCAGCACCCGGCGATTATTTATTTATCAACCCCTTGGTACTCGACCCGAACAACGCAAACCTCCTGTACCTGCCGGCGGGAAACAAAGTTTTCCGTCAAAACCAACTCGCCTCTATTCCGCTCACCGGGGAATGGGACCCCATCTCACAGGGCTGGACGCAGTTTCCCGATACGCTAACAACAGGCGTTTTCTCGGCCATTTCTATTTCAGAAACCGCTCCGTCGAACCGCCTGTACCTCGGCACCTCCAACAACAAAGTTTACAGGGTGGACAATGCGCACACCGGAACACCCAGCTTCACTGCGTTGCCTTCGCCTGATACTGTATCCGTAGATGCGTATATCAATTGCCTGGCCATTGACCCTACCAATGCTGACCGGGTGGTGCTTGTATATACCAATTATGCGATATACAGCATGTTCCTCAGCGAGGATGCAGGTGCGAGCTGGAAAAAAGTTGGTGGCAACCTCGAAACAAATTTGGCAGGCACCGGTGCCGGTTCCTCCTTGCGTTGGGTGAGCATTTTGCCGATGGACAATGGTTCGCTCAAATATTTCTGCGCTACAAGCGTAGGCCTTTACAGTGCTGACACTTTGAGACTTCACGCAACGGGTCAAGCCGGTACAGTTTGGGCGCTTGAAGGCCCCGATGAAATTGGCAGCACTGGGGTGGATTATGTGGATGTGCGCCGCTCCGACGGCTATGTAGTAGCGGCAACCCACGGCAACGGGATGTTTGCGGCAAACTTTGGGACAGGATCAGGAAGCCATGAGCCGAGAAAGGAAGTTTTGGTCCAGGTTTCACCCAATCCAACCCCTGACCTTGCAACGTTCAGTATTGCTGGGCAAAACCTTGACAACACACAAGTCAGGCTCTTTGACCTTAAAGGAAATTTGCTTCGTAGGGAAAATTTCTCGGGCGATAAAGCCACATTGACGATGAATAATCTCCCAGCAGGAATTTACGTCTGGGAATTACGCGGAAAAGGCTGGCGCAAGAGCGGGAAATTGGTGAAGGAGTAGTAGCAACATGGGTCATCCCGGAATTTCGCACACAAGTTAAACCGCAAAACCGGAGAACAGGAAAATATAAAACCGTAGGAAAATTGACCTCGAAAAATGAAGATATTGGCCATCTTCGGATCAAAATGTATGGTTTTATATTTTCCTGTTCTCCGGTTTTCCTGTTTTGCGGTTAATTCTTTGTTTGAAAAATCAGGGATGACTTATGTTTTTACTGCCAAAATCCCCCATCCCACCAAAAAACACAAGCCTCCGAGCGGCGTAACGGGGCCTGCCCAGCCGACGGGGAACGCCAACAAATCGCTACAAGCCAGCAAGTACAGCGATCCGGAGAATCCGATAATTCCGGCTACAAAAAACCATCCTGCCCGTCGCAGCCATTGGTTTTCAGGCGTTTGATGCAAGAGGATGCCCACGGCCAAAAGTGCCAGCACATGAAAAAATTGGTATTGCACCCCTTTTTCAAAAATGGTGATTTGGTAGTCGGATAGGTGTGGCTTGAGGCCGTGCGCACCGAATGCGCCGATGCCCACGGCCAATGCGCCAAGTAGCGCGCCGATGCGGAGGAAAGGATTTTTTGTCATGCGTCATTTTTTATTTGCTGAAGATTACTTCCTCTACAATATTTTCAGGAAGTAGGGCTGAAGTGGCATGCCGTTGTTGATGGTTGGGGTGAAGCGTACAAGGTTCGAGAAAAATTCGTAGTTTTAGAGAGCCATCTTAAATACGGAAAGCAGTTTGCACTAAAAAATCTTACTTTCGTGCTTGAATTACTAGGTATTGTATGAACACCATTGTTGTCAAATTAAAAAAAGGCCGATCTGCGGAGGTTCTGACCAGTTTTTTGAAAACCATTGATTATGTGGAGCAGGTAAATGGCATTACAGATGACGTTCCACAAACGGGTGCTTCAGTCACTCTAGGGGCATTTACGCCCTCAGAAAAACCCTCTGATTTTGCAGGTATTTGGTCGAATCGCAAAAAAGTAGATGCCAAAAAACTTCGCCGTAAAGCATGGCAAAGAAAAAAATAATCCTCTGTGATACAGGTGTTCTCATTGAGCATTTTCATGGTAACCAAAGTATTGTCAGGGAGTTAGATGCCCTTGGATTTGAAAGGTTGTCCATCTCAGTTATTTCTGTCGGAGAAATTTATTTTGGAATGCGGAAGCGAGAGACTGCTTCCACCAGAGATTTGATTCGTCGGTTCAATTTGCTTCATATTGATAAAACGACTTCTCAGACATTCATACAATTAATGCCTGGCTATAAGAGCAAAGGGATATCTGTCCCGGATGCGCTAATTGCGGCCACTGCACCAACTCAACGAGTTGAACTATTTACGCTCAATCGCTCCGACTTTAATTTCATTGAAGGACTGACGCTATACAATCCTCCGTTTTAAGTCGGCCTATGCAGATAGCCCCCCTTACCCACCGCCTCCTCTTTGCTCTTGCCAGCATCCTCATCGCGGCACTCCTGCTCTTCCTTTTTTTGCCACGAAATGTTGGGGCATTCCGCGCCCTGCCCGCCCAAACGTCCTTCTTGCTGGAATGTAATGGCTTGCTCCGTGCCAAAATCCTGACCGACAAAACCCCTGACACACATTGGAGGGAAGTGATGCACAGTTCCCTTTTTGACAGGTGCTTTGATGATACGGAGGCCGCGCTGCAACTATTCAAGCACGACCCCAACATATTTCGTGCTTTTGCCAAAAACAAGGCCCTTGCCGCCTTTTCGCTACATCCGGCAGACAGTCTCCACGCCCTTTTTGCGCTTGAACTGGACGAGGATTTTGATCTGGAGAGAGTGTTGAAAACCAACAAATTAACGCCTAAATATTTCCCGCACCAATTCCACGGAAACGACATTTTTAACGTACACCTATCCAAAACGGAACGCCTCGAAGTAGCTGTTTCCGGGAGACTATTGCTCTTTTCACGCCGGGCGACTTTGATAGAAGATGCGCTTGCCCAACTCGAAAATACCCATAACTGGTGGGCCGACCGACCCTATATCTCAGACCTGCCAGAGGCCACCCTACGGCTGCATCTCCGTCCCGCAGCTCTCGCAGAACAATGGCGAAACCAAATGAACCCGCGCTGGCGTGGATTGCCCGACTTGCTGGCGCGAAACGTAGCGTGGTTCGGGCTTTCCTGGGACGGAAAGGAAATGCAGACATTGGCTGAAACCAACGGTTTTCTCAGCAGCCTCAGCAGTTGGGGCGAAACGCCTGCCAACTCAATTTTCAATGTGTTGCCTGACAATACGGCCTTTTTAGCGAGGGTGGGCTTGGGGCATATTCCTGAATTTTTCAGGGAAATCGGGGATGGCCGTGCCAGCGATTTTGAACAATACGTGCTTCCATGGGTAGGGGCTGAAGCCGCATTTGCCGTCACAGAACCGCTCTCTCCTTCACTCACCGGCGACCGTCTGCTACTGCTCTCGGTGCGCGATAGCGCGTTGGCCGTCAGCAAGCTTCGTGCTTTTGGTAAAGAACGCGGCACGATGCCTATTGCTTCCGGCCCATACCAGATGTTTGAAATGTTTGGTTTCCAAAGTTCATCCTTGTTGAAACCACTATTAAACGACGACGAGGCATTTCGCAACCCTGTATGCACCTTCGTGGATGGCTTTGCCGTCTTCGCCCCGGATCGCTCATCCCTCGAAATTTTTTTAGACAAATACCTTGTTAATCAAACACTTGCAGCCAATACTGATTTCCTTCAATTGCAACAAAAAGCCACCCAAAAAGGCTTTGCATCGTTCCTGTTGAATACGGCTTACTTGCCGAGCCTTTTGCGGAATATTTCTGGCATTGAGGGCGAGGCTTCTTTTGCAAAAACAGGATTTATTGCGGCAGAATGGTTGCCTGGTTTGGGCCGAAAGGCGAAGCCCGTGCTGGTCAGTCAAGCCCTTTCGCAACCGCTTGCTGAGACGGATATATTGTGGAAGTCTGTGCTCGTCGCACCTGTCATCACACAGCCATACCTTGTGGAGCAGCCCGAGGGCAAAATCTTCGTACTTGTCCAGGATTTGAAAAACAACCTGCATTGCCTCGATGCTCAAAATGGCGAAAGTTCCTGGAGCCGCCCATTGCCAGATCGGATTTTTTCCGATATCCGGGGCATAGACTTTTATGGCAATGGCATGCAATGCTATACGTTCAGCACGGCCAGCCAAATTTTCACACTCGACGAAAAAGGGCGTGATGTTCAAGGGTTTCCGTTCAAATTGCCTGCTCCTGCAACCAATGCCGTAACGGTGGTTGACTTTGACAAAAGCACAAAATTCAACTACTTCGTGGTTTGTGACAATGGAAAAATTTACGGTTTTGGCCATTTGGGCAGACCATTGGAGGGTTGGAATGGTGTGGCGATCCCGGCCTTCGCCAAGGATAAAACTACGGTAGATAAAAAGGAAACGAGGGGCGAAAACCCTGTTCGGCAACCAATCCTTCATTTTCAGCACAAGGGAAAGGATTATTTGGCCGTTTTGACCGAGAGTGGCTTGCTTTCTGTTTTTGGTCGGGATGGAGCACTGCGTTTTGAGCCAGTGCTATTGGAAAAGGAAACCGCCGAGGAAAACGAAACCTGGCTGTTCACCAGTCCGATGAAGGTAGACTTGGGTGCGCCTGCGCCGCGTATTTATTGCGCCAACACGGCGGGCAAGATTTTCGCCTGCGATTTGCAAGGCAAGGTGTCGGCGCAACAAGTGGGCAAGCCTGGGAGCTTGGTGAGCTTTGGTCAATTGACGGGCGATGCAAGCTTTGAATGGGCCGCCTTGGGCGAAAAAAGTTTGCGGATAGGGACTTGGGGGAAAGGGGTGATCGCAACTTCTAGCAAAGCCCAGTTTCCTGATAGAAAGCCCCAGATATTTATTCCAAAGAACAAAAGGATTGGCCTTGTGGACCCGCAGCGTCGGCGAGTGTGGCTGTTGGACGAAGCAGGAAAAACGATGGCAGGGTTCCCGCTTGGGGGAAACACGGTATTCGAGTTTGGCCTTTTGAACGGCGTGAATATGCTGGTGGTTGGCAACGGAAACGGGGTGTGGGCGTATAGGGTGCGATAGATTTCTTATGTTTGCCAGAACATTTTAAACAAACACCATTATGGCAATTTTGAAAGTCATTGAAATCCTCAGCGAATCACCCACCAACTGGGAAGATGCCACAAAAAAAGGCATTGCAAAAACCTCCGAATCTGTGCGCAACATCCGCTCTGCACATGTACAGAACCAAAGTGTGACTGTGAAGGACGGGAAAGTGCAGATGTTCCGTGTAAACCTGAAAATCAGTTTCGAGGTAGAAAGCTGAGAACGGTAGACGGTGGACGGTAGACGGTTGCATGGTTTAACCGTCCTCTGTCCCCCGTCTACCTCAAAAACACCGCCATTTCCGCTACCTCTCGAATACGGACATCAATGTCATCGCGCATAGTGGTGGCAAGGGACAATCCTACATAATCAGCTTTCACGGGAAATGACTTGTGCTGGCGATCCACAAGTACCGCCACTTCCACTTTTTTGGGCACTACTTTCAGGAGCGGCTGCACGGCGTAAAAAATTGTGCGCCCTGTGTTTGCCACATCGTCCACAATGACGATGGATTTGCCGCGCAATTCAGCCTCGGCCAATTCCACAACAGGTTCATATTCAACGGGGTTGGCAGGGTTCAGCCGGATGCGCGTGAGCGTAAGGATGGTGCTTTTGGTTGCAACTGCTTGCAATTCTGCCAACAAAAGTTTGGCAAAACCGAGGCCGTTGTTGTTCAGCCCTGCCAGGATGATTTCTGGTTCGCCATAATTGCGTTCCAGAATTTCGATGGCGATTCGGCGGATTTTTTGGCGGATCTGCTGGTCGGTAAGTATTTGCATATGCAAAAGTCCAACCATCGCGCTGTATTTTGCGCCCCGAAAACGAAATTTTTATGATTCAGTCTCTCCTTTTCCTTTTGGTGACAGGCGCGGCCACTTGGTTCGCCTGGAAAGGCTTCCGCCGGGTGTGGCAGAACATCCAACTTGGAAAGCCCGAAAAAATAGGCGGCCAAGCCGGGCAACGCTGGCGCAACGTACTGCTAGTGGCATTGGGACAGCAGAAAATGTTCAAAAACTGGCTGCCCGCCGTGTTGCACTTGTTCATTTACGTCGCATTCGTAATCACCCAGGTAGAGTTGCTAGAGATATTTGTAGATGGCATTTTTGGCACCCACCGATTCTTCGCGCCGTACCTCGGCGGGTTTTACACCTTCGTTATCAGTACCATAGAAGTGCTGTCACTGCTCGCATTTGTGGCTACGGTCATTTTTCTTGCCAGAAGAAACCTGCTGCGCGTCCCCCGCTTTTGGAAACCAGAGATGAAAGGTTTTCCGTCCCGCGATGCAAACCTGATTTTGTTGGGTGAGATCATCCTAATCACGGGAATTTTCTGCATGAATGGAGGAGATAAAGTGTTGCAGGCCAGAGGAGTAGAGGATTATCATCTCACGGGTAATTTCGCCGTGAGCACTTGGCTTGGGCCTTTGTTTTTTGGTGGTTTGAGCGATGCTTCGGTCATTGCCGTCGAACGTTTTGGCTGGTGGCTGCATATTTTCACGGTGTTTGGATTCCTTTGCTACCTGCCATATTCCAAGCATTTGCACATTATTCTGGCATTCCCCAACACTTGGTACGCTCGCCTTACAGCCAAAGGCCACATGGAGAATATGCCTGAAATTCAGAAGGAAGTGCGAATAATGATGGGGTTACCTTCCCTTGCCGCCCAAGAGGGTGGGGAATCCGCGCCTGATGGAAGTGCTTCGGGAGAATTGCCCGAATTTGGGGCCAACGACGTGTTTTCACTTTCCTGGCAAAACATCCTCCAAGCATATTCCTGCACCGAATGTGGACGCTGCACCGCCGTTTGTCCCGCCAACATTACGGGCAAAAAACTTTCGCCTCGCAAGGTGATGATGGACGTACGCGACCGGGCGGAGGAAGTGGGCTACCTAGTGGCAAGCGGCAAGCAGCAAGTTGCAAGTTATAACGACGGCAAGTCGCTTTTTGATCGCATAACTCCCGAAGAACTCCACGCTTGTACCACCTGCAACGCCTGTGTGGAAGCATGTCCGATATTGATAAATCCCCTGGATATTATTCTGCAAATGCGCCGTCACGAGATTTTGACCCAGTCGGCTGGCCCGGCCGAGTGGTTACCGATGTTTAACGCGATTGAAAACGCGGGAGCGGCTTGGGCCATGAGTGAACCGAGGGAGGCATGGAGGGATTAACGTTCCAACAATTATGAACAGCGACAAACTTTTCAATGCCACCATCAATTACCTGAAAATTCGTGACACTGTTCGCGACTGCAATGTGTGTACCCATGCTGTACTTTTTATCGTTCGACCCAATGCACGGCTTGGACGGTATGATTATGAACGACCTTTACGGTACGCCGGACATGCCTGATGCTGCCCGACCGCTGTTCAATTTGATGTTCCTGCTCTTCGATTGGCTTTCGGTGCTGAGTATGCTAACGGTCTATTTTGTGGTGCGTTATGGCTTGGCGAAAAAAGAGCAATGGGCCTATTTCGCCTACTTGCTCATAGGAGTTTTTTGGCCTTTAGGCGCAGGCGTAATTGCTTGGTATTGTGGCGCGTGGTCGTATTTTGTCTCCGTTGCTATGATGACTGTTTTGTTCTCGCCTCCGGCAATTCTGTTATTTCCGTATTTCAAAGAAACCAACTTCAAGAAAAAATAGTAGGCATAACGCAAACGGCGGTTTTGACCTAACTTTGAACAAAAAAACAATCCGCACCATGTCCGTCATAAAACTTCCGCTTTTGTTCGAGGGATCAAAAACTGACAAAACCCTCTACACCCTTTTCGATAGCGGGGCGAACTTGTCCTGCATTAGTGACGACTTTGCTGGTGAACTTACGGAACTTATAAAATTCCGTAAACCTCGACGAGTCTATACTACTGCTGAAGGCCACTACATCGAAATTAAATACCAAATTGCAGCTACTTTTTACATTAATGACATCCAACTTTCGGATGAATTTCTGGTCGTCCCCGGCCTGTCGGAAGAAGCCATCATTGGCGCAGCCACCATGAAAAAAATGGCGGATCAAACTTGATTTTGAGCACGACACAGTATTGGTGGACCCCAAAGTAGCTAGATTTCAATTGGTATAAAAGCAAAGCCATTCCTATAAATTAGTGGCAACAATATGACAGCATACACCATGGCCGAAATGGCCGCACAAGGCAAGAGTCCCGAAATCCTTTTCTGGGTCGGCTGCGCCGGCTCTTTCGATGCTCGCGCCCAAAAAGTAACCCGCGCGCTCTGCGAAATCCTGAACCACGCAGGGGTGGAGTTCGCCATCCTTGGAAACGAAGAACGCTGCACGGGCGACCCGGCCCGTCGTGCTGGAAACGAATTCCTGTTCCAGATGACCGCCACGATGAACATCGAAACGCTCAATATGTACGGCGTAAAAAAAATAGTGACGGCCTGTCCGCACTGTTTCAATACGTTGAAAAATGAATATCCCGAACTCGGCGGACATTACGAAGTGGTGCACCACACGCAACTGCTCAATGAGTTGATTGCCAATGGGAAACTCAAACTAAAAGAAGGCGGCGATTTCAAAGGCCGCCGCATTACTTACCACGATTCCTGCTACCTGGGTCGCGCAAATGACGTGTACGAAGCCCCCCGCGCCCTGCTCGAGCGCCTCGACGTGGACCTCGTAGAAATGAAGCGTTCGCGCAAAAACGGCCTTTGTTGCGGAGCAGGCGGCGCACAAATGTGGAAAGAGGACGAACCCGGCACGAAGCGCATCAGCTCAGAACGCATCGAAGAAGCCCTGGAAACCAATCCTTCGGCGGTAGTGGCAAATTGCCCATTCTGCCTCACTATGCTGCAAGACGGCTTAAAAGCCAAGGAGAAAAATGAACAAATTCCGGTTTATGACCTTTCAGAGATGATACTTTCCAGATTGTAGCCCACATTTTGAATGACTCCCATACTCGTCAACGATTCCACATTCTCTCCCGACTCCCGTGTCTGGGTATACACTTCCAATCGCCCGCTCACGGGCGAAGAATCGGCTTTTGCCCAAAAAAAACTGGATGCATTTTGTCAGCAATGGACGGCGCACAACCAAGCCCTGCTTGCCAAAGCTGAAGTTTTTGAGGATCAATTCCTTCTGCTAATGGTGGATGAAACACAAGCAGGCGCGAGCGGTTGTTCCATTGACAAATCCGTCCATTTTCTGGAACAATTGGGGGAAGAAATTGGAGCATATTTTTTTGAACGGATGCGTTTTGCCTGGGTGGATGAGGAGGGTAAAATGCAGTTTGCCAACCGTTCGGAATTTATAGCGCTCGCTCATTCAGGGAGCATCAATCCTGAAACGCTCATGGCCAATACCATGGTGCAAACTAAGTCGGAACTGGCAGAAAAGTGGCTTGTGCCGTTCGGAGAAAGTTGGCATAAGCGATTGGTTTAAAACATCGCAAAGACGACCAGCAAGCCCAGAATAAATGACAGCGCGAAAGCGAAAATATACAGAAAACCATAAACCAGCCATTTGACAAAGGTGTTGAACCACCCCTGCCCATAGTACCGCCAAAGCGCTAAATACATGGCTGGAGCAGGCAGAAAGGCCGCCCATTGGATGACTCTTTTGTCCCAAAAACCAATAAGATAGCCTATTATAGCCAGCATCAGGAAGAGCATCGTGCCCGTGTGGAAATGGAGCAGGAATATGAAATGTTCCACATAATAGTGCCGTTGTCGCCAATAAAGCAGTGCCAACACACCCGACATTAAAGCCACCAAAATTAGAATGGTCCAGGTAAGGCTGCCGATGTAAGCATGTGCCAGCGCATCGGGGGTTTTGATTGATTTGATGCCTTGGCGAACCATCAATTTGTCGAACCAATCGGTGAGTTTGTAGCTTTGGATAATTTCATCCGGCTCTAAGCGAACGATGTCGAGTATTGCAAGTTTTACGCCGCCGAATCCAATCTCAAGGCTGTCAAACAATTCCTGCGGGAGGGAGTCCATTAGCTCTTTATGCTCCAAATTATAGCGTCCAGCGAAAGATTGCAACAGGCTGTCCACGACGCTTTTTACCTGTGGTGTTTTCAATTCGGCAGGTAGATGCTCGTAGTCCTTCTCCAAATCGTAGAGCATGGCGTTGTACTTCATCTGCTCGAAAAGGGTGAAGGATATTTCTTTTACAAGCGTGTCGCCGGTTTCAGTTTCGACTGTTGTTATTGGGGAAAAGAACACTCCGTGGTTTTTTCCCTCCTTGCTTTTCAACATCGAATTGAGCAAGAACAGGAACAGGAACATAACAATGGCAAACATTCGGATGGGATGAGGATAACGATCCTGCTTGCCTTTGAAAAACTCTTTGCTCACCATGCCCGGCACAAAAAGTTGCCAGGAAGTACGGATGAATTTTCCTTCCAAATGAAAGGTGTTGTTCCAAATCCGTCCCATCAGGCTCTTCATGCCAATGCGCCCGTCCGTGTCCTTTTGCCCGCAATGGGCGCAGAATTTTGCCTTGTATGGCAATGGATGGTAGCAATTGCGGCAGTAGCGTTTCACGGGATGGAGAAATTAGGAAATTAGGAAATTAAGATATTAGGTTGCAGAGCAACAATTCCTGCTCGGGCCAAAGGTATTCAGACCTTCCTTTTGCAGGTTCAAAAACAGCCGTAGTTTTGGCGCTGATTCAGAATATCCCAATATCCCCAATATCCCAATATCTAAATTTCCCAATCTCATGCGTCAGCAAACTACCCCCCACATCCTAATGGTTCGCCCGGCCAATTTCGCGTTCAACGAAGAAACCGCCGCCAGCAACGCTTTCCAAAGTCGAGATGGTAAGCTGAGCGTCGTCGAAATGCGTGAACGCGCCATGCAGGAATTCGACGGATTTGTGGCGCAATTGCGCGCTGCTGGTGTGGATGTCATCGTGGCTGAAGACTCCTCCGTGCCTGTAAAACCTGATGCGGTATTCCCCAACAACTGGGTTACTTTCCATCAGGAAGGTTTCGTGGTTACTTATCCCATGTTCGCCCCCACGCGGCGCTCAGAGCGCAGCGATGCTATCATCGAAACAGTATTGAAAAAAGGATTTCGTTTGGATCGGCGATTGAATTTTGAAGACAGCGAACGATCTGAGCATTTTTTAGAAGGTACGGGAAGCATTATTTTCGACCACCAACACCGTCTCGCCTACGCTTGTATTAGTCCGCGCACGGATGCAACGCTGCTTGAAAAACTTTGTCAAGCCATTGGCTATCAAAAAGTTGTGTTTCACGCGGTGGACGGAAATGGCCAGGACATTTATCACACCAACGTGATGATGGCGCTCGGCGAAACCTTCGTGGTTATATGCCTCGATTCCGTGCGCGATGGCTCGGAACGTAAAATGTTGGAAGAAAAATTCAGGGAAACAGGAAAGGAGATCGTGGACATCTCTCTGGCGCAAATGAACTCCTTTGCGGGCAATATGCTCCAGGTACGAAGCACTGAAGGCCAGACTATTCTAGTGATGTCGAGCCAAGCCTATCGTGCCCTTTTGCCTGCCCAAATCAAAAAATTGGAAGGGCATACAAAACTGCTTCATGCGCCCATTGATACCATTGAGACCTATGGCGGCGGCTCGGCGAGGTGCATGATGGCGGAGGTGTTTTTGCCTGAAGTATAATTTTGCGGTTTAAAATATCAGTACTTCACCGTCAGCTTCTCCATTACGTCTCCCTGCTGGATTTGGTCCACGACTTCCATACCCGATTTCACCCGACCAAAAATCGTGTATTTCCCATCCAGATGTACCCGTGCCGAATGCGTGATAAAAAACTGGGTGCCTTCCGTATCAAATCCATTAGAAGCCATACCGAGCAGTCCGGCGCGGTCGTACCAGCTTAGCCCAATCTCCGTGCGGAGCGAATAATCAAGTGATCCAGTACCATCGCCTCGTGGGCAGCCGCTTTGGATCACATGGTTGGGCACCACGCGGTGAAATGCCTTTCCGTTGTAAAACCCTTTGCTAGCCAATTCAATGAAATTCGCGACCGAGGCAGGTGCCCATTGTGGCCAGAGTTCAAGCACAACGGTGCCCTTAGCCGTTTGGATGCTCACTTCCGTTTGATCGGTCACTACTTGCATACGCTCCCAGTCAATGGGATGGTTTTGAGGGATTTTCGGCAGGGCTGGCACTGATCGCCCTTCGAGGTACGCAATGGATTCTTCGAGTGCGGCAATGGCTTCATAATCGCGCGGCATTTTCAGTTTTCCGAACGCTTCGCGAAAATCAAGAATTCGAGTGGAGTCGCGTATATCTTTAAAATTCAGCGTGTTATCTGTTGAAAAAGCAGGTGCGAGCTTGCTAATCATGCCCGGATCGCCATTAGCCACCACCTCACGGGTGTAATTGTATAGCGTTCGGCGGGCTCCTTTCCCTCCTTCGCCAAAATGCGCCCAAAAATCCTTGCGCATCATAATGGACACCAAGGTTTCTGTGGCAGCCATTTTTACTGCCGAAGCTGGGTCATTGAAGCCGAATTGGTGAATCCAGGTGTAATTCCTGCCATATTCGGCCAAACCGGCGAGACAAGCCGCCCGGTCGTGAGGGTTTTTTGATTGTTGAAAAAGCTGTTTCAAACGCCAGTTTACATCCGATTTTGCCGTAGAATCACCCCAAAAAGTCAGGTTTTTGTTTGCGGCCTGATACAGCGCGATTTGCATCGGCATCGGCCAGGCGGGATTGTTGCGTGCCATCCGCCGGTACCAATCTCCGTCCTGCGGCCGACCGTTTTGCACAAAAAACTCAGCTGCCGCGCGGCCAACATGGGGATTTGGGTCATAAAGCCGTTCGGCCACCAGCACTCTCGCGGTATCATAAGGAAATTGGCCCAAGGCTTTGATGATCTCACATTTTACCCGCCAATCCTGTTCCGTCTTGATCACTTTGGAGAGCATTCCAAAGGCCGGGCTGGCTTTAGATTTGCTCAATGCAATGGCAATTTGTGCGCGCACTTCCGGGGCATTGACTGCCCGTACAAATCCCAGGCTAATTGTTACGGCTTGAGCACTGTCTATCTCGATGCCCTTTGCGCGGGCGAGGTAGTAAGCCGCCACCAAACGGGCGGGCACAGGGATTTTTTCGTTGCCCACATAGTCTACCATGCGTTGGGTAGCCGAAGCTTCGATTATCCCGGAATCGCGCAAGGCAAAACGCAAGATGGCACGGCATTGACCTTCGAGCAAAAGGGTGTCCGTTTCTTGGTAAGTAGTCACGGCTGCGATTTGGCGGAGGCTTTGTCGTGAACCGCATTTGCCCACGGCTTCGAGCACCACGGCGTTGAACCGCTGATGTTGGGAGCTCGAATCTTTGGAAAAAAAGGCCTCAATCAGTGGTCTCTCGCACTTTAGCGAACCGATTTGCCCTAAGGAAAAAGCAGCTGCGACACGCACGTCTTCCACAGGATCTTGCAAGAGTGGCACGAGCGCAGCGATGGCATTTGTGTCGCGCACCGAAGCGAAAGACAGTGCGGAGAGGTAACGCAGGGTCACATCACGGTCGTTCAGAAAAAGCAACAGGCTGTCTGTGGCGCGTTTGTCGCGCAGATTGTAAAGGAGTTGCACCTTTTTGTTGTGCAGGTCGAGATTGACCTTGCCATGTTCAACCTCTTTTTTCTTGTTGTATTCCGGGGGCTGGCAGGCCGTGTTGAGCAGCAAATAGCAAGTAGCAAGTAGCAAGGGGCAAGGGGCAAGTAGCAAGTAGCAAGGGGCAAGAATCCTGAATCGCATGGGAAGAAACGGCGGCATTTTGCCGCTGGCTGGCGCAAAAATAGGTTTTTTGAGCGATTGAGGAGGGGCTTATGATGGGGTGGCTTTTAATTTGGTTTACCGATGTTCATAGTTTTGAAATATTGATTTGGCAATTCGCCCAAAGTATCCACGCTTCGGAATTTTCTACGCTTCACTTAATCTCCTTTTCCAATGCTTCCATCACCTGCCTGGCCATTTGCCAGGTACTCTCCGTCTGCTCGGCTTGGGCTTGGCCGCCATAAATGGCTTGCTCGCAGGTATGCCACACCGAAAGAAAGGTTTGGACGCTAATGGGTGTAGCGCCACGCTGATGGAGGACGGTGCTCACGTCCGCATCGTTCATTTGTGAAGGGCGGAGGCCAAAACGGGCGGAAAGCCATACTTGCAAGGACTTGAAAAGCTCGTTGTAGAATCCTTGTGGGTCGTTTCCCTTCAATAGGTGGCCAGCGTTGGAGAAGTGCTGGCGGGCTGAGGCGAGACTGGATGACTGGTTGATTGGTGTATTGGTGATGGGTGACTGGTTGCCCGCCTCCGCTCCTGCCCGCCAAGGCTCGGCAGGCGGGAAAGCTTCGGCGGGTAAAACAGGTCGTCGTTTTTTTAGCAGTACAAAAATGCCCAGTGCCAGAAATGGCAAAGCCAAAATGCCCCAAAGCAAAGGGGAACTCAGCCAGTCAATAAGATTTTCCAAAAGGCTAGGCTGCTGGGCCACAGATGGCTCGGCGACTAAGGTATCTTGCAAGGCGTTGGGAGATTGATAGTTTTTGCCGGCTGTCACGGTAAATTGGATGCGCGCTGCGCGGAGTAGGCAATATCGGTTGCTGTCGACATCGAAATAAGCCAGCATTGGGTTGATCTCCAGTTTACCCGTATCTTTTGGAAGCACCACATACTCGAATTTTTTTCGGTGCAGAATCCCTGATTCGCCTTCGTATTCTTCCTCCTCCAAAATGCGCGGCTCGAAAATATCGCAATTCGGCGGCACGGTAATTTTTGGTGGAGCAAACCTTCTGGTATCGCCATTGCCTTTCACTTCCACGGTGATGGTAAGGGCTTCGTCAGTACTAAGGGTGGTGGTATCCGCTTTTACTTCCCATTCATAAGTCCCTACACCTCCTGTGAATTCTGCAGGCGGAGGCTGTGGCAAAGGCTTCACACTGAGGAAAATGGGTTGCGTCTGCAAAGTCACAGGTTTTGGCCCGAAAAGAAAACCCTGAGTGCCGGGTTGTTCGATCCCCACGCTTACACGTGCTGCGCCGACACTACGTTCACCCCCTTCCTGAGGGAAGAGGGCTTCTTCGTGCAGGGTGCGCACGGCGTACTTTTTCCCGCGAATATTGAGGTACTCAACACGCTTGTCGTACCGGATTTTTTCTTTGGAAAAAAAGCCCTCGAAATCGGGGAGCGCAATGATGTCGTAGCCTTCCACCGAAAGTTGGGTGTAGAGCCGAATACGCCATCTTATTTGCTGACCCGGGTATGCTGATTCCTGGTCAAATTCGGCAGCCACGAACACCTGATCGTCGGAACCAGGAGGCACATTTACCTTCCCTTTGTTGCTTGTAGAGACGGATAAAACATTGACAGTCAATGCCTTTGTGCTCAGTGTTCGTCCGCCTTCCACCACCGTGGCCGGGCCGATGCTAAAGGTGCCGGGTTTGTTGGCGGTCAATTCCAGGGACCAGGTTTGGCTGGTACTGCTGCGACCGTTCACAAAACTCATGCCGCGCATTTCAGAGACAGCACCAGTTTTAAATCCCGAGAAATTGGGCGCGGTGAAGCGCGTTCCTTCTGCATTTTTAAGGGTGAATGTCAGTTCAAATGGCAAACCTGCCACCACTTCTTTTGCGTCAATGGCGGCTTCAAAAGTGACGTTGCTCTGCGCAGCCAGTGTATGGAAATTAAAAATGAAAAATATTGCCCCTGCCCAAACGCCGAAAGCGCGGGTGCATTTTTGCAAACATTGGATGTAGCAGGCTAAGGTCATTTTATTTCATCTGAAGCGCACTATTATGACTACTTCAACTGCGCTTGTTTCAACATAAAAACGCGGTTCCTTTTGTGCGCCCACGCACTGAGTACCCCATAGTACGAGGGAGAAAATGAAAAATAAGTTACGCATGGTTGGGAGTTGTTTTTTAACGAACAAATGTACGGTAGAAAGTTTTAGGCTCGCAGCTCAGAAGAATTCAAAAACCTGCGCCTTGCGCTATGCCCGGCAAGATGCAACGGTGCTACATGACTTCGACGAAAAGGGGTACGCCGAACAAAACTCAACGCTCAGGTACAGAATTCAAAAAAGCCCGAGCCGTAAGAGTTCTCTTCGTTCAATTATGCCGTCAGGGTGATTTAAATCTAACACTTTGATAGTGGCTTGGCCGATTGCGGTGCGAGAAATTATTTCTCCCAATATATCAACCTTAAAATGCTCGTCCCAGACATCAAGCCGTGGGTTGAAAAGTCTAACTGGGAATTGCGGGTCGTGCAAAAAAGTGGCAATGTCAGTCCCTTTGTTGAGGTTGCAGATTTGGTATGCGCAGGCCAGATTTTTCGAACTTGTTTCTCCTCCGTGTTTAATGCTGACTATGTGGTCAATATGGAATATAAAAAGAGAATCTTGGGCTGGCAAACGGCAATATTCACAGCGATGCTTGGCTCGCTCGGCAACCAGAGTTCGGAGGGAGTCTGGGATGTGGCGGCTCATAGTCAGGAGGCGTGCGAACGGATTTTTGCAAGCCGCACCAATCTTTCCAAGACGATGTAGTGGTCTAATTCATCCTTTTCACGGACGGTGAGATGGCCTGCTTTTGACTTTTCAATCAGAAATTCCAGTCTTTCTTGCATCTCACCAGAAGCCTTCAAAGCCAACATTTTGGCAGGTGCGAGTTGCGCAAGCAACTCGGCAATTTCATCGTAAATGGAATATATAGTCATGTCTAGCCTGATTTTGATGCAAGTTCAAGGTCATTTGAAAACAATTTTGCAACCATTTTACCTCACCCCCATCCCATTCGGCCACGCAGCCGCCGGGCTGACAAAACTCAACTTGCCCTCTTCATCCTCTGCCATCAAAATCATGCCCTGCGATTCAGTGCCCATCATGACACGGGGTGCGAGGTTGGCGACGATAACCACTTGCTGGCCGATCACTTGTTCAGGCGTGAAATGCTCGGCAATGCCCGATAAAATCGTGCGTGTCTCGAAGCCCAAGTCCACGCTGAGTTTGAGAAGCTTTTTGGATTTCTCCACTTTCTCTGCAGTTTGGATGGTGCCCGTGCGGAGGTCGAGTTTTGCAAAGTCGTCGAATTGGATAAGTTCTTTCAATGGTTGACAGTTTGTACTGGTAGAAGAATCGTTTGGGGATTGCGCCGGAGCTTCGGTGGCTGTCAGTTTGGCGATCTGCTTGTCAATTACTTCGTCCGGTATGCGGCTGAAGAGGTGTTCAGGTTCATTGAGCGCGTGCTGGGCCGGAATCACGGGATTGCCTTCCACGAGTTCGTTGAGTATTTCGAGCAGGTCGCCATTGTCATGCAAGGGGTTGATATTGAGCATTTTGCGCAGCCGGTCTGCTGCAAATGGCAGGAATGGGCGAATCGCAACAGACAACACCGCAACGTACTGGATCGCGAGGTTCATCACAACCTTTACCATTTCTGGTGCTTCTTTCACCGTTTTCCAAGGCTCGTTGAACTGGAGCAGCGCATTGCCCGCGCTTGATATTTCCATCAAAATCCGCAATGCCTCGCGGAGTTCGTAGCGTTCGATGGCTGCACCCATTTCTTGCAATTTTTCGTGCAGAAGATTGAGTTCCTCGTTGTATTGTCCGGTTTTAGCAGTCTCCCAACCGCTGTTGAATGTTATTTCGGTATCAATTCGTGGCACCACACCACTATAGTATTTGTGTGAGAGTACGAGCACGCGGTTGACGAAATTGGCGAGATTGTTCACAAGTTCATTGTTGTTCGTCTCTTGAAAACCTTTCCACGTAAACTCAGAATCGCTCTGCTCAGGCATTTTCTTTATCATATTGAAGCGCAGCACGTCTTCTTGCCCGGCAAATTCTTCGCAGTATTCGTGTACCCAAACTGCCCAGTTTTTAGAGGTGGAAAGTTTGCGGCCTTCGAGGTTGAGGAACTGGTTGGCTGGCACATTGACGGGCAAAATATAACCGCCATGCGCTGTTAAAATCGCTGGGAAAATGAGGCAGTGGAACACGATATTGTCCTTGCCGATAAAATGCACAAGCGCTGTTTCGTCACTTTTCCAGTAAGGTTCCCAATCCTTTCCCTTGTCCAATGCCCATTGCTTGGTAGCAGAAATATATCCAATTGGAGCGTCGAGCCAGACGTACAGTTTTTTGCCCTCAGAGCCGGGGATTTCCTGCGGGACATCTACGCCCCAGTCCAGATCGCGGGTCATGGCGCGGGGCTGAAGGCCTTGGTCCAGCCAAGAATTGCACTGGCCGATTACATGGTTTTTCCAATCTGCCGGATTATGGAGTTGTTTCCCATCGGCAATTCCCGTGTTGATCCATTCGCGCAGCCAAGCCTCATGCTGGTCGAGGCGGAGGAACCAGTGTTTCGTAGGGCGTTTCACCGGTACGGAGCCACTGAGCATGGAATGGGGGTTGATGAGATCGGTGGGGCTGAGTGCGGAGCCGCATTTTTCGCATTGGTCGCCGTAGGCTTCGGGGTTGGCGCACACCGGGCAAGTGCCCACGATGTAGCGGTCGGCGAGGAATTGGCCAACATTTTCGTCGTAATACTGTTCGGTGGTTTCTTCCAAAAACGCTTGATTTTCATTGAGTTTTCTAAAAAAATCCTGCGAGGTGTGGTGGTGGATTGGCTCGGTTGTTCGGTGGTAAATATCAAATGAGATGCCGATTTTCTGAAAAGTATCCCGCAGCATCGCGTGATATTTGTCCACCACGGCCCGAGGGGTGGTTTCTTCCTTGCGGGCCTTTACAGTAATGGCGGCACCGTGTTCGTCGGAGCCGCACACGAACACCACGTCTTTACCCATCAAGCGCAAATAGCGCACAAAAATATCAGCCGGAAGGTAGGCGCCTGCCAAATGGCCTATGTGGAGCGGGCCGTTGGCGTAGGGTAAAGCGGCGGTGACGAGGTATCTTTTTTTGGACATGGATGGGCTTTTGGTGTAAAATGAGGATAGCCACTTTATGATTTTCATACAATCCTGTAAGGTTTTAAAAACCTTATAGGATTTATTTGACTGGAGGAAACACAGCAAACCCGTTGGCCATATCAATAGTATTTAAGAGGTTGGCGTTGTTTTGAGGCCGCAAAAGTAAGTTGAAGCTTAGCAAAAACGGCAAACGGCCTCTACTTCTGCGCCCGACTTACCAGCCACCAGGCCATAATACCAAAAGCAAAATTGGGCAGCCACATCCCCACCCATACTGGCAAGACACCGCCAGTGGCAAACGACACGGTGAATTTAGAGAACACAATGTAGGCCGCCCCGATGCCAATGCCGACAGCAAGGTGAAGCCCCATACCGCCGCGCACTTTACGACCCGCCACGGCCAATCCGATGATGGTGAGGATGATGATGGTAAAAGCGTCGGCGGTGCGGCGGTGCATTTCTACCTCGTAACTGCGGGTATAAGGCAGGCCACGACCCCTGTCGCGGGCGATGGCTTCACGCAGCTCAGGCGTGGTCATTTGTTCGCGTTGATTGGCGTAATAGACAAAGTCAGCGGGCGAAATATTGATCGCGGTGTCCAATGAGGTAGTGTGTATGGTGTAATTTTCGCGCAGGCCATCAAAGGTCCGCACCGACCATTTGGGGAGTTCCCAGCGGTTTGGCTCCCCTTTCCATTTGGCTTGCTCGGCCTCTAATATGCTGATCACACGGTTGCCTTTAAATTGTTCGAGGCGAAGGCCAGAGGCAGTTTGGGTGTTTTTGTTGAAGGCCCTTACGAAGACTTTGGTGTCGGGGGCGGTAAGCAGGTGAATATTGGCGATTTTGCCCTTGTCTTGGTCGGTCCAGACGAAAGTGTGTTCAAACCACAGCTTCCATTGGTTGAGGATTGGCGCGCCAATGTGATTGATTGTCAGGTGCAAAAACATGACAGCAGTGGCTGCAATAAGGTAAGGATACAGCAATCGTCGGAATCCGATACCTGCATTGAATATGGATAAAATTTCAGCGTTGGAAGCCAATCTTGAAGTAAAAAAAACAACCCCGATAAGCGTATAAAGTGGCAGCAGCAAACTTGCCATGTGCGTCACAAAACCCATATAGTAAGCCAACACATCCTTCCAGGTACAGGGTTTTTCGATAATGCTCTGCACTTTGTCGCTAAAATCAATCGCACAAGAAATCATGCTGAAAATCAACAGCGAGAAAAATACCGTGGAGAGGTATTGCCGTATCAGGTAGGCGTCGAGGACTTTGAATTTCAGCGGATTTGTCATTGCGTTATTATCGTACGCCAGCTAATTTTCAAACCACATAGTTCACATAGCGCACATAGAGACTAATCTAGTAATCTTGAAAACTATGTGTGCTATGTGAACTATGTGGTTTGAAAATCAGCAAAGGTTATCTAATGGTTAATTTCTCAGGTTCTTGATTTCTTGTAAACTGGTACCGTAGAACAAGGTTCGCCAAACATAATACTCAGTGCCACGGGTTGCAATTGACGGGTGATTTCGAGATAAGCTGCGGCTGGCACCGGCTTGTCGCTACAACCTTTGATGACGATCCGCTTGCCTTCATATTCGCTAATGTCTAAATTGGCGAGTTTTTTAAGGAACGCTTTTTCGGCAAATTCTGCTGGCTCACAAAGTGCAATGTCGGCCACAAAAGGTGTAGCATGGGTTGCCACGAGCATGTAAGCCCAGAGCGGAATGATGGCATCTGTGGAGCAAAACACGGCGAGGTTTTTCCCGCGGTATTGTTCCCAATCAAGCACTTGGAGCGCTTCGCGGAAATCCTTCTCTTTCAGGATCAACTCCATAAAAAGATAGCCTTTCAGGTCGAAAGGAACGACCTCCTCTGTCGGGTACAGTTCTTCCAAATCTATGGTGAAGAGTCTGCTGTTTGCGACGCGGTTCACCAGCGGTTGTTCGAGCATATTATGTAGGTCGAAATTCATTTCGACATGGTTTGAATTTGAAATACCTATCCTGTTGCGCATTCCAGCGAAATGAATTTCGCCCTATGCCGGCTCCCCCACACTGTTTTCCTCGTCTTTAAAATCTTTGGGCTTGGGCAAATCTGTCAAACTATTGATTCCCAAATAGTCCATAAATTTTTCCGTGGTACCGTACAGGAGCGGTCGCCCCGGCCCTTCGCTGCGCCCGGCGATGAAAACAAGCTCCTTTTCCAAAAGTTTTTGGAGCGCATAATCACAGTTCACGCCGCGGATCTCCTCGATCTCCGGGCGGCTCACAGGCTGTTTGTACGCAATGAGCGCCAGGGTTTCGAGCGCGGCTTGCGAAAGGCGTTTTTTTGTTGCCTGGCGCAGGTGTATGCCCACCGTAGTATGGTATGCGCCCTTGGTGAGGAATTGCCAACCTCCCGCTATTTCAATGAGTTCAAACGAAAATTGATCCAGTTGGAACTGCGTTTTAAGTTCCTCAATGGCTCTTACAATATCTGTCTCTTTGATTTCGGCCTGAAAAGCTTCCTCCATCACCGCTTTCAAATCGAGAGCGGCCACGGGTTGCGGGGATGCGAAAATGAGCGCCTCAACGTGCTGTTTCAAAAATTCCATCCGGCAAAGGTAGGAAGGCGATGGGGATTTGGTTATTGGGGGATTTGGTTATTTGGTTATTGGGGGATTTGGTTATTTGGGGTGCCTGAGCTTGGTATTCCGATAGCCTTGTTGGCAAAACGAGTACCAAGCTCAGGCACCCCAAATAACCAAATAACCAAATCCCCAATTCAACAAATAACCATCAATATCTCACTACTATTTCCTGAAACAACTCATTCTGTTGCCCCCGGGCCTGAAGCGATACAATAGGTCTGTTTCCATTCCAGGAAATCTTCAGCACGCCAAAATTCTTTTTTACGATCATGTCGCCTATGCGGAACCGGTTGGATTCAACCAGGCCGCTACGGATATGCGTAAGGCCACTGGAGGTAAAGTCGTAAAGCGGATAGGGTAGTCCTTCGAGTTGCATTTTTGACACTTCCGCCATGTGGCGGTCGCCGGAGAGTATGAGCAGGTTTTTAGGTTTAGTATGGGTGATAAGCGAGAGCAATCTTTTGCGCTCGTTTGGGAAGTTCCCCCATTTTTCATAGCCATGATCGTCCGCAATGACTTGAACGCTGGAACAAAGTATATTGAGATTGGCGGTACTGGAGCGGAGTTCGTTTTCAAGCCATTTCCATTGCTGTTCGCCAAGCATTTGACCATCCATGTTGGGTAAGTAACGGCGTTGTTTGCTGAGGTCCTTTTGCAAGGTGTCGCGGAAGTACCGGGTGTCCATTACGATCACTTTGATTCTTTGCGGGCCTTTGCCAAAGGTATAGCTGCTATAAGCGCCTTCTCGTTTGCGGAGCGCACTGTTCATCGGGACATCCAGAAAATCCATGAGGCATTTTTTCGCGCTTTTTTTCAGCGGGTAATCGCCGCAACCATCATTTACGCCATAGTCGTGGTCGTCGTACACGCCTATTATCTGCGTTTTGGCGCGCATTTTCTTGTAGTCGGGGGTGGTTTTCAGCCGTTTGTAATGAGCGGCGAGCGCACGCATATCGGTGGTGTCGGCATAAATAATATCGCCAAGCCATATCCAAAGTTGGGGATTGTTGGCAATTACATGCTGCCACATGGTTTGCGGCATGGTCATCTTGTTGCAGGAACCAAAAGCAATGATAGTGGGCGCTGCGCTTGTGTCTATAGGCTTTGGCGCAAAGGCTTCGACATCAATCGCTTCGATAGCGCCTGATTTGGAGGTTTCCTTTGGGACTGGGTTTTGGGCAAAAACGGGGAAGGCCAACAGCGTGGCTACAATGAACAGGGATGCTTTTTTCATGAATTTGGATAACAAGAATAGGAGTAGGTGTCGCGGAAAGGCCTTGGTCAAACGTCGTGGCTGCAAAAATCGTACAGGGAATTGTTATTCGATTTGTTAAGTGGTTTTCCTTTCAAATTGCAAGCCAAAAAAATTATTTGGAAGCTTGTACGAGTTGAATGCTCTATCCCCAATAAATCGAGGGGCAATTCAATTTTACAGCTCCAGCTTTGACGCTGCCCAAAAATGGAAAACACAAAAAACACAAAATGTTTTTAAACTTCGAAATGCCGCTTTAACTTTGACACCCTTCACCAATATCCAATATCCAATATCCAATATCCAATATCCAACATGGACAGCCTCCAACATCAAATCGCGCTCATGCTTGTGCCACAAGTAGGCGCGGTGACTGCCAAAATCCTTGTGAGTTATTGCGGCAGTGCTGAAGCCGTGTTTCGAGCCAGCAAAAGAGAATTGCATAAAATTCCAGGCATCGGCCATACTACCATAAACGCATTGGCTTCTGCCGTCGAACCACTTACGAAGGCCGAGCGCGAAATCGCTTTTATGGAGCAACACGATGTGAAGGCAGTTTTCTATACCGATTCACGTTACCCGGCCCGGCTCCGCCAGTGTCAGGACAGTCCTGCGATGTTCTTTTTTAAAGGAAGTTCGCTTTCGGTTTTTGAAGCGGAGCGCGTAGTAGCCATTGTTGGCACGCGCCAGCCGAGCGAACATGGCAAAGCAATGTGTGAAGAATTGGTGGAAGGGTTTCTGGATTACAATGTGTTGATCGTGAGTGGTTTGGCATTTGGTGTGGATGTGACGGCACATCGAAAAGCATCGGCAATGGGTATCCCAAACATTGGTGTTTTGGGGCATGGGCTGGCCAGTATCTACCCCACTCAACACCGTAGCGTGGCCCAGCGAATGATTGAAAACGGGGGATTAATCAGTGAATATGCCCACGATGCCAAACCTGACCGCGAACATTTTCCGATGCGCAACCGCATCATTTCCGGCCTTTCTGATGTTGTATTGGTGGTCGAAACGGCTAACAGTGGCGGGTCCATGATTACGGTTCAATGTGCCGAACGCCATGGGCGTGAAATCTTCGTTGTGCCTGGTCGGCCCCACGACACGAAAAGCAGGGGTTGCAACCTGCTCCTCAAAACCGAACGTGCCAAACTTGCGGAGTCCGCCTCTGACATCGGCGAACGGATGCAATGGGGAGAGCCGGGGAAGCCTAAATTGACCCAAACCCAACTTTCTCTCGACCTCAATCCCACCGAAGCCATGCTGGTGGGCATTATTCGAGACAAGCCCGAAATCCCGATTGACCGACTTTCTTTTGCTGCTCAATGTACACCTGGCGAACTCGCCGCGCACATTCTTGCCCTTGAATTTAAAGGGATTATCCGAACATTGCCAGGCAAACGGTACATCGTGTGCTGATATGTTCGGATATTGGGGGATTGAGATATTTCAATTATGGTCAAACAACTTATCGCGCTCGCTGCGCTGCTTATTTTTGGGATGTCCGCATCGCCTTCTTCCCCACGCCCTAAAAACATCATCCTGCTCATTGGCGATGGCATGGGGCTTGCACAGATTACTGCCGGGATGTATGCCAATGGCAACAAACTGAACCTTGAAAAATTCCCCGTCACGGGGCTGATGAAGACCCATTCGATCAGCCATCTCATTACCGATTCGGCAGCCGGGGCTACCGCTTTTTCCTGCGGCTGCAAAACCTACAACGGCGCCATCGGAGTAACAAAATCCCAAAAAACTTGCCTAACCATCCTCGAGCAAGCAGAAAAAAACGGACTTGCCACGGGCCTTGTCGCTACTTCCAGCATTACCCATGCCACCCCGGCCTCGTTCATCGCCCATGTGAAAAGCCGGGCCGACATGGAGGACATTGCCAAATTTTTTATGCAAACCGAGTTGGACTTTTTTGTCGGCGGTGGCCTCGATTATTTCAACAAACGCAAGACCGACCAACGCAACCTCTACGCTGAACTTGTGGCAAAAGGGTATTGGTTGTCAAATTTTCAGGAGAAAAAACTTTCCGAAACCACCCCAAATCCGAAATACCCATTCGGTTGGTTTGCGGCTAATGGAGAACCAGATTCGCTGAAATCTGGCCGAGACTACCTTCCGCTCGCTGCGAAAATGGCAACTGATTTTTTAAATAATCGCTCCGAAAAAGGCTTTTTCCTCATGCTTGAAGGTTCGCAAATTGATTGGGCTTGCCATGCTAAAGACGGCCCTCGGGCAGTGGACGAAATGCTGGATTTCGATGCTGCAATTGGTGAAATCCTGCGCTTCGCCGAAGCAGATGGCAACACCCTCGTTATCGTCACTGCCGACCATGAAACGGGTGGTCTGGCACTGGAGCAGGGTGCGGGTGCTGATGTGCTGGATCTGGAGTTCACTACTGGATATCACACGGCCACGCTGGTACCCGTATTTGCTTATGGCCCAGGTGCTGAGCAATTTGGTGGTGTGATGGACAACACGGATATTTTTTGGAAAATGGTGAAGGTTTGGGGCTGGGAGGAAGCATTCAAGCAGAACGAATTGCAGACCAAAGACGGTAAGTCTAAGAAAAACTAACTGCCCCGCTACGCTCAAAAATCAATCACAACGTGAACGAAACCCCACAACAACCCCGCCCATTGGGCGAAGCCGAAACCCAAAAGTTTGTCCGCTCCATGCGTCTTTCGAGGATGCTGCTGCCCATCGGGCTGGGCTTGCTTGCGGTGGGGTATCTTTTTTACCAGCAATTTGATCTTGAAAAATTTCGCGAAATCGAGTGGAGCGGCCGGGCGTTCGCCTGGATCGGGCTGGCGTTTTTGCTCTTGCTGGCCCGGCATTTTTTCTACGCCTATCGGCTGAAAGTGCTGACCGGTGGCGATTATTTTACCTGGAAAAAATGTCTGGAACTCATCGTGATCTGGGAATTCAGCGGTGCACTCACGCCGACGAGCAAGGGCGGGCCGTTCGTGATGTTGTTTGTGCTCACCCAAGAAAAAGTGCCAGCAGGGCGCACAGCGGCAGCGATTTTTTATACCATGATTTGCGATTCTGGTTTCTTCGTGATCCTGCTACCGATCCTGCTCGCCATTTACGGCCCGCCGATGATGTACCCTGGCATGCAATCTTATTCAGACCAAAACCTGGCCTCGAATGTGATGTTTGTCACTTACGTGATGATGCTCACCTACTGGTTGCTCCTTATCTTTTTTGTTTTTTTGAGGCCGCAATATGCCAAAAGCAGTTTGAACTGGTTGGCAAAAATCCCTTGGCTAAAAAGGTTTGCCCCAAAACTTACCCTGCTCGGTCAGGAATTTGAACTCGCGGCTACCGAGTTGCGCCAGCAAAATTGGCGGTATCACCTTCGGATTATCCTCTGCGCGTTAGGTGCCTGGACGAGTAAGTTCCTGATGATCAATTGTTTGATCATAGCCATCGTGCCCAGCACACCCATTGATGGAGCTACACAGGCTTTCATCTATGCCCGCTTGGTAGCCATGTTCATCATCATGGCCTTCAGCCCTACACCTGGCGGAGCTGGATTGGCCGAGATTGCGTTGGCTGGCTTTATTTCCGATTATGTTCCGGCTGGCATCGGTCTGGTGATTGCCCTGCTATGGCGCGGTATGGCCTACTACGGCTACCTCTTGGCAGGCGCCTTGGTGGTGCCGGGCTGGATAGCGGCCAGGGTTGGAGAGCGGAGGAAACTTGAGCATGGCCTAAAATCGTGATGGCGCACGAATTGAACAGATCAAAATCGTTTTTGAACTTAATTCGGCACACTTTTGTCTGATTAGCAAAATGCCAGTGGTAGAATTGCCGTTTGCCAATTTGCCCGCCCGTACTTTTGCAATGTCTTTCCCTAACTTGATACGCACATGAAAGGTTTCCCGTTGCGCAACGCCGTATTTGCGCTCTTGATTTTCGGCCTGAATTTGAATGTTTTGCAAGCGCAAAACCCTGATCCCAATTTGGCGAACCAATATTATTCAGACGGCGAGTTTGAAAAAGCTGCTGCGCTTTATAGCCAATTGGTGGAAAAAGAACGCCGAAGCGATTATTATTTCACCCGGTACATAGACTGCCTCACCAAATTGGAAAAATGGGACGAGGCCGAAAAATCCGTAAAAAAGCAAATAAAAGACCAGCCTGAGAACAACGGGCTTTACGTCGTATACGGTACCATCTATGAGGAGCAGGGCAAAGATGCCGAGGCCGAAGCGCAATACGAACGCGCCCTTGACAAAATGCCCAGCGATTATGCGGCTGTAATCCGGCTCGCCAATATGTTTCTAAGTGATTCCAAATATGATTTTGCCATTAAAACCTACGAGCGCGGGGCAACACTCACCAAAGACCCCAGCCGATTTGCATACAACCTCGGCGACCTCTACCGCCGCAAGGGCGAGCCTGTGAAAATGACGGAACAATACCTCAACGCGCTCGCTGCCGATCCCGGCAAATTGCCTTCGCTCCAGACGATTTTCGCCCGCTCGCTTGGCCCGGAGGACATTGCTGAATTGCAGACACAACTTTACGCCCGCGTCCAAGAAAACGAGAACCCTGATTATGTGGAATTGCTTGCTTGGTCGTTCGTGCAACGCAAAGATTTCAAAAGCGCTTTGCGCCAATACAAAGCACTCGACAAGCGGCTCGGCGAAAGCGGTCAACGCATCATGCGGGTAGCAGACGATGCTGCCGAAGCCCGAGATTACGATGCGGCCATCGCGGCCTATGAGTATATCATTGCTGAAAAAGGCCAGACCAGCCCTTTCTTTTATGAGGCGAAGCGAGAGGCCATGCAGTGCCGTCGCCGCAAAATCACAGAAGGTTTCAATTACACACAGCAAGATTTGACAACCCTCGAAACCGAATACGAAATGTTCTTGTCACAGTACGGAAAGAGCCACTTGAGCGCTTCCATCACCCTGCAATTGGCTGATTTAGAGGCCATTTATTTGCGCAATCTGCCTAAAGCCATAGATCTTTTAGAGGAACTCAAAAAGATGCCGGGCATCCGCCCGGATGTGCAGGCTCGTTTAAAAATCAACCTCGGCGACTACTATTTGATGAACGGCGACGTATGGGAAAGCACCTTGCTTTACAGTCAGGTGGACAAGGCTTTCAAGGAAGATACCATCGGGCAAGAAGCGCGATTCAAGAATGCCCGGCTCTCCTATTTCAACGGCGATTTCCAGTGGGCACAAGCACAATTCGACGTGTTGAAGGCTTCTACCTCCAAGTTGATCGCCAACGACGCGCTCGATCTCTCTGTGTTTATCATGGACAACCTCAACCTTGACACCACTTCGGATGCCATTTCGCTTTATGCCGGTGCCGAACTTTTGGTGTTGCAAAACCGATTCGACGAAGCTTTCCTCAAACTGGATACCCTTGCGACAGGCTTCCCGGAACACTCCTTGCAAGACGATATTCTTTACCTGAAAGCCCGGATTTGGGACAAACAACGCGACTATGCCAAGGCCATCCCGCTTTACCAGGAAGTGGCCGAAAAATTCAAAGAAGACATTCGTGCCGACAATTCATTGTATGCGCTGGCTCAGATTTACGAACTGAAATTGAACGACTTGGAAAAGGCCAAAGAGATTTATGAAAAAATTTTCCTGGAATATTCCGGCAGTGTGTTCGCCGTGGATGCCAGAAAGCGGTTTAGGATTTTGAGGGGGGATAAAGTTCAATGAGATATTGGGGTATTTAGATATTGGGATAATTTTCAGATTGAAAATCTATTTTTGTTCAAACTTTCGACCATGCAAACCACCGCAATCGCAGTTTCCACCATTGCCCCCAAAGTTCCGCCCAAAAGCGGGCCAGCAGGGTTCGCCGTACACTCCTGACCTTATAACGATTATGCTGCAATCACACCTGCTAATAACGGCAACTACGAACTCATCAATGGGAACATCGTTTTTATGCCCTCTCCTTCGCCTCAGCACCAAGATGTAGTCACTGAACTTGCTACACTTTTGCGTGTTTTCGCTAAATCCAATGATCTTGGAAAAGTATTTACCGCTCCGCTCGACACCACCTTCGACGAAATAAACACCTTCCAACCTGACCTGCTTTTTATAAAAAAAGACCGTCGTGCAGCACATAAACGAAGAAGTAGCGTTTCAAAAACTCAATACATTCAAGGCGACTGAGGCCGTGAAATCGATTGTTTTAGAGGGCTTTCAGATAAAATTGGAAGATTTGCTCTGAAAAATTTTCCCAACTTTGCCCCTCGGAAACGCCACGCCATGGAGCGCGGCGTTTTTTATTTTAACGTGAGTTTTGGATAGTTCCTGCAAAAGGGTCTTTTTAGCCGCATCGCGGCGACATTTTAGTAGCGCTCAGTCATGGCAGATATTTTTGAAAAAGTCGAACAAGTCCTTGCCGAAATAGCCGCCCAATCGCCTGCCAACGCGGCGGAATTGGAGACTTTCCGTATTCAGTACTTAGGCACCAAAGGCCTGATAAAGAGCCTGATGGAAGAGATGCGCAACGTACCCAACGAGCGCAAACGCGATTACGGCCAACACATGAATCGCCTCAAACAAGAGGCCGAAGCAAAGCACGACGCGCTCAAAGAAATCTTCGAGAGCCAGTCGCAAGGCACTGCTGCACAGGATATTGACCTCACAGCCCCCGGTGAACCGCTTCCACTCGGATCACGCCACCCCATTGCCGTGACCATGAACCGGATCGTAGAAATTTTTACCCGCATGGGCTTCAGCGTGGTGGATGGACCTGAAATCGAAGACGATTGGCACAACTTTACTTCCATGAACACGCCGGAAGACCACCCTGCCCGGGATATGCAGGACACGTTTTACGTCGTGGATGCCCCCGGTATGCTCCTGCGCACCCATACCTCGCCCGTACAGGCCCGTGTGATGGAAACACGAAAACCGCCCATTCGCATCATCGCACCGGGCAGGGTGTATCGCAACGAGACGATTTCTACGCGCTCGCACGCTCAATTTCACCAAGTGGAAGGGCTTTACATTGACGAGGGAGTGTCGTTCGCAGACCTGAAACAGACCTTATTGTACTTCGCTCAGGAGATGTTTGGGGCGACTAAAATCCGGCTGCGGCCCTCATTTTTCCCCTTCACCGAGCCTTCAGCAGAAATGGACATCTGGCTGGGCACAGAAACCGAAAAAAACGCCCGTCTCACCAAAGGAACGGGCTGGCTTGAAATACTCGGCTGCGGCATGGTGGACCCGCAAGTGCTGGACAACTGCGGTATTGATTCCAAAAAATACAGCGGCTTTGCGTTCGGCATGGGCATCGAACGGCAGGCTTTGCGCTTGTACGAGATTGGTGATATTCGGCTGCTGTTTGAGAATGATGTGCGCTTTCTGCGGCAGTTTGCGGCAGCGATGTAGGGGCCAGGTTTTTTTTGACAGGGTTTACAAGATAAACACGATTTTACTCCTCTCCATCCTGCTCATCTTGTAAATCCTGTCAAAATATAAACTTGTAAACGATCTTCATTTCTCAGCGCGCCCTGTACCCTCGCATCGCGTAGAACAAAATATACAAGTAGCAAGGCAGCATCAGCACTAGAAACGCCGCCTGATACCCGATGCTTTTTTCCAGCAACCCGTAGGCCTGCGGAATAATCGCACCGCCCGCGATACCCATAATCAACCAGGCAGAACCGATCTGGGTAAACCTTCCCAATCCATTGATAGCCAAGGGAAAAATGGCCGGCCACATCACGGCGTTGGCCAATCCCAAAAGAGCAATACAGGATACTGCCGTCGAGCCTGTGGTGAAATAAGTCAAAACCGTGAGCAGGATGCCAAGTATGGCGGAATATTTCAAAAAGTCTTGTTGTGCAACAAACTTGGGGATCAAAAGGATGCTCAAAACATAACCCACCAACATAGCCCCGAGGGTAAACGCGGTAAAATATTTCGTCTGGTCGAGATCGAAGCCCAGAGACTTGCCATAGATGCCAATGACATCGCCCGCCATCACTTCTGCGCCGACGTACACAAAAATCGCTACTGCACCCAGTACCAAATGCGGGAACTGCCACACGCTGCTGCGTCCAACGGCGAGGCTCGTTTGTCCTTCTCCATTAGATTCTGCGGCGGTATCTATTTCAGGAAGCGAAGAGCGGCGAATCATCAGCGCCAAGGCTGCCAGCACGATGGCCATCACTACATAAGGCGCCACCACTCGGCCTGCCAATTGATCGAGCAGGCCATTTTTAACCACAACATCCGTGGCGGCATTGATTTGTGTTTCGATGGCCGTGGCGTTTTTCAACACGATGCTGCTTAAAATGAGGGGACTAAGAATACCGGCCACCTTGTTGCAGATACCCATGATGCTGATGCGCTGCGCCGCACTTTCTATCGGGCCGATGATGCTGATATAGGGATTGGAGGCCGTTTGCAAGAGTGCAAGCCCCATGCCTTGCACAAAAAGCCCGGTCAAAAAAAGCGGGAAAGCCCGCGCTTGAGCCGCTGGAATAAAAATCAGACAGCCCAAGGCCATGACCAAAAGCCCCCAAGCCATGCCGTTTTTAAAACCCGTGCGTTGCAGAATTTTGGAGGAAGGAATGGCTAGGAAAAAGTAACTGATGTAAAAAGCAAAGGTGACGAACAAGGCCTGTAAAGTGTCCAGTTCGCAGGCGAGTTTCAGGAACGGAATCAGGGTGCCGTTCAGCCAGGTGACAAACCCGAATATGAAAAACAAAAGGCCAATGATGCTGATTTGGTAGAGGTAGCCAGTGCTTCGGGAGGTAGAATTTTGCATAGGGTGATCGTTTTGTGTTGGAAGGAAAATAGGTGTGATTGTACATTGGCCCGCCTTCGCCCTGAAGTGCTATGGCGGGTAAAGCGGCAAGCCTGATCTTTGCGCGTCCTTCGTCCTGAAATTTCTCTGCGTAAGCCAGGTATTTTTCCAGCAAAGCGAGCAGAGCCGAGTTTGTCTGACGTGCCTTGACTCCGCCTTCGGTCTTGTTTAAAATTGCTGCCGCTTCTGCATCTTTGGGCAAACGCCCTGCGCGACGACAGCCATCCAGATAGTCGAACAGCACGACGGGCTGCTGCCGGGCATTGAAAAAGGGCGAGCGGACAAACTTGCCAAACTCTCGGGCTTCCGCCGATGTGAGCGAAGCAAAGGCCTCCCAGAGGAGTGTTTTTTCCATGAATCATAGTTTGGGTTTGCCACGAATTGCACTAATTTGCACGAATCATGTAAATTAACGTGAATTTTGGATAGGATTCAGAAAAAGCCGCATCGCGGCGACATTTCTGTAGCGCCAGCGTTAAATTAGAGCAATTAATGGCAAAGGAAACAGATTCAAAAGAACTTATCCTTTGCAAATTATTGAAAATCAAATTTTTAAAATTTTATTCTAAAAACAAGCGGGAACAAGTTTGAAAAAATGTCTTTGCACAGCCGAGCAGCAAGCCCAACATTTGTAGCATCAAAGGACTGTCAAGCGAATTCGCACCTGTATTACGCTCATCGAATCTAACAAATTTAAAAACGACTCATTATGACACCCATACGCTACACTTGTCTCTTCTTGTTTATGTGCCTCTTTGCAGGCCTGCAAACCGCCCATACCCAATGCACCGCTGATGCTCTGGCAACAGACGTATCTTGTTTCGGCCTCAACAATGGCAGTATTGATCTGACTGCCGCCAACGGCACAGCTCCTTATACTTATTCATGGTCGAACAGCCAAACCACGGAGGACATTTCCAATTTGGCACCCGGCACTTACATCTGCACGGTCACGGATGCCTTGTCTTGCACGACAATTGTCACAGCCATTGTTTCCGAACCTGCTGCTTTATTGGTAACATTGGACGGGATAAACACCCTCGATTGCATTAATCTAAGTACCACCATTACCGCCAACGTACTGGGGGGCACCGCTCCTTATACCTACTCGTGGAGCAATGGGGAAACAATTAATACTGCTCAGATTCCAGCTCCAGGCACCTTTGCACTAACTGTCACGGATGCCAATGGGTGCAGTGCCACCGAAAGTGTTGATGTTGTCATTGACGATAGTGTGCCGATCGCCATTGTACAGCAATTTGGGGCATTGACCTGCGTGGTTACAAGTCTCATATTGGATGCTACCGGATCCTCCGTGGGGCCAAATATTGTATATCTATGGACAACACCCAATGGCAACATCATCGGCGGAGGGAATACGCTCAATCCTATTGTGAATGCTCCCGGCATCTATATCCTTCAAGTTGTAAATACGATCAACGGCTGTACTGTGATAGATAAAGTCAATGTCAGCGCCATCGGAAGTGAGTTGTGCAGCACCATTGAAGGCAGGGTTATACAAGACACTTTGGAGAATTGCACAACCGATGCAGGCGAACCACCGCTGGCCGGCTGGATTGTGAAAGCAGTAGGAGCGCTAAAAAGCTTTTATGCCGTCACGGATTCAAGCGGCAATTACCAAATCTTTGTGGAAACAGGTGATATCTATGCAATTTCGGCAGTTCCCCCCAGCGTATTATGGGGGCAGTGCCCAGCTTTCCAGGCAATAAACGTACCCGACCCCAATGTAACACATTTTGCAGCTGATTTGCTTATTCAAAAACTAGCCGGCTGCCCCTTGCTTTCGGTTGACATCAGTTCGGGCAATCTGCGCAGGTGTTTTTCCAACAACTTTTTCAGTGTCTGGTATTGCAACAACGGCACAGAGCCTGCCGAAGATGCATACGTGGTGATCACACTGGATCCGCTCCTTTCTATTCAAAGCTCAAATCTCCCTTTCATAGACTTGGGCGGCGGAATAATAAATTTTGAACTTGGCGATCTGGCAGTGGGGCAGTGCGGCTCATTCTATTTCTACACTTACCTCAGCTGTGATGCAATTTTTGGCCAAACACATTGCACCGAAGCACACATCTACCCGGATAGTTCATGTATTCCGAGCAATCCCCAATGGTCTGGTGCGAGTCTCCGCATAAGCAGCGAGTGCGCGTCGGATTCTGTTCGATTTCTCCTAGAAAATGTAGGCCTTGGCGATATGCCCAATGCCCTTGACTACATCATCATTGAAGATCAGGTAATGTTGATGAGTGCTCCTATACAATTGGACGCAGGTCAATCTGCTACGGTTAGCGTTCTCGCCAATGGCAGCACCTGGCGACTGGAAGTGGAACAAGTTGCCTTCCACCCTGGCCAATCCGCACCTGCCGTGTCGGTGGAAGGGTGTACCACTGGCCCTACGTTCACAACGGGTTTTGTGATGCAGTTCCCTGCCGACGATGCCGACGAGTTTGTGGACATTCATTGCTTAGAAAACACAGGATCATACGACCCGAATGACAAACAGGGATTTCCCAAAGGTTATGGCGCAGAGCACTATATCCGCCCTGGCACGCCGCTGGAATACCAAATCCGCTTCCAGAATACGGGCAACGACACAGCCTTCACGGTACGCATCGTGGATACCCTTTCTGCTTGGCTCGACCCTTCAAGCATTCGTCCTGGCGCAAGCAGTCATCCCTACACTTGGGATCTGACAGGTTATGGAGCCTTATCGTTTTTGTTCGAAAATATCCTGTTGCCGGATTCCAATGTGAATGAACCCGCCTCGCATGGTTTTGTCAAATTCAACATCAACCATCGGGCAGAGGCGCCGCTCGAAACCGTGATTGAAAACACCGCCGAAATCTATTTTGATTTTAACGAGGCGATCGTAACGAACACCACTTTCCATCGCTTGGGGGAAAACTTTGTAACGGTTGGTTTATGGCAGCCCGAACAACCGGGATATGAAGTGCTTGTATCGCCCAACCCATTCTCTGATGCGGCAATTTTGGAGGTAAAAGGACTTCGGCAAAACAGCTCGCTTCATTTGCAAGTGTTTGATTTACAGGGAAAATTGCAAATGCAAATGGATTCGGAGGGCCCGATTTTCCAATTGAAAAAAGGAGGGTTGCCGACTGGGGTTTACCTTTTTAAAATAGATCAAAAGGGGAAAAGCGTGGGTGCTGGGAAATTGATAATACAAGATCAGTAAACACAAAACCTGCGTGGGTTACGCTGTTCCTATTGACCGGGTGACTCAAAGTCACCCGGTCAATAGGAACAGCGTAACCCACCATCAACCATTAAAAAAAACGACTTATCATGACTCGAAGTCACCCGCTCAATCCCCGCAGAAACCATTTTCAGAAAATTCCCAGCCCTGCGCTTTGATTTTTAAAAACTAAGTTTACCTTTGCGCTCCGTTTTTCGGAAAGAACAAATTTTACAGAGCAGCGATGAAACGTACATACCAACCCTCGCGTCGGAAGCGCATCAACAAGCACGGTTACCGCACGCGCATGGAGTCCAAAGATGGACGCAAAATATTGGCCCGCCGCCGCAAGCAAGGCCGCTGGAAACTCACCGTTTCTGACGAGCGTCGCTTGAAGGCAAACGCATAACTTTTGGGCTTCCAAAAGTGGCTGAACAAAACAATAAAGACTTCCGAAGCTCCTGTGGCCTCGGAAGTCTTATTTTTGTGCCTCCCGTCTACGCCCCCACTTCCATTAAAAAAAGCTTCGGCGGGTAAAAAATGCCAACATTCACCCGAGAAGAACGACTCAAAAGCCGAAAAGCCATCGGCAGCCTTTTCAAGGGTGGCCATTCTTATGTGGCTTATCCCTTACGGGTGGTGTGGAAGGAATCTTCGCCTTATTTAGCAGCCATGAGCCGCATCCAGGTGTTGGTCTCCGTGCCAAAACGCAATTTCAAAACTGCCGTAGCGCGCAACCGCATCAAACGCCAAATCCGCGAAGCCTACCGCCTGCAAAAGCAGGAATTATATGACAAACTGGAGGCTTCTGATCTTCATATCTCTGTGATGCTCAGTTATATCGCCAAGGAAGCGCTGCCATACTCAGAAATTGCTGCGGGGGTGAAGAAGTTGATTCGGAAGTTTCCTGGAAGGGTATGAGGTATTGGGAAATTGGGATATTGAGTTCCAAATCCTTGGATTCCTTATCACTGAAAAGCAATTTATCCCAATATCTCAATATCTCAATTCCCCAATATCTTCTGCGCCTGAGCGTAATGCGCCTCTCCCTCAGCGATTTTCGCCAATTGAGCCTTGCAAGCCTCCAGGTCATTCTCCTTCAAATAACTGAGTGCAACATACCACACTGCATCCTCTTTAAGCGCTGAATTGCCTGCTGCCAAGGGCTCAAAAACTGCCCGTGCTTCACCCGTGCGATTGAGTTCGATCAGGCAAATTCCTCGGGACAATTTTGCTTTGATGTTGTCAGGCTCATCAGTCAGCACCTGGTCCAGTGCTGTGAGTGCTTTGCCGTAATCTTTTTGATTGAAAGCTGATTCTGCATCGGCTTTGGATTGGACGGTATTGCCCATCACCGTAAGCGAGAGGGGCGTATGCTGCGCGTATTGCTGATAAGTAGGGGACTCGTCCGGTCTTGTAAAAAACCATACCGCTGCTGCAATCAAGGTGACCGAAGCCGCCAATGCGATCCAACGTCGCAGATTGTTCCGGACGATTTTGAATTGTGGGGTTTCGGCAATTTGATCTTGAAAATAATCCTTGCCGACTTCCTTGAGAATATCAACCAAAGCCTTCCTTTCGGACTCCTTTCTTGGAAACGCTTCCATTTCCTCCCGCAAAGAAAATTCCTCCCCAAAAGCGGGTTCGGAAGCCGCTCGAGCCTGCACATCGTGTGCATCCTCAGGGGCCAAAAGGCCGTTGAAATAATTGTCTAGTAGAGTAGAATCACGTTCGTTCATAGTGATAGAGTGATGAAGTGATGAAGCGATGAAGTTATGAAGTGATAGAGTGATGAAGCGATGAAGTGACGAAGCGATTTGCCCTCACTTTATCACTCCATAACTTCATAACTTCATCACTTCATCTCAAATTAAATACCTCTGTAAACCTCGCGCCAACGCTCGGTGCAGGCGTTTTTGCGCCGGTAGAGGGTATCCACACTGTTCATTTGGAGTAGTTCCGCAGCCTCAAGAGGCTTCGTTCCATTGGATAGAAGGGTGAGCAGCCGTTGGCAGAGTTCGCTGATTTGCAGAAAAGCTACGCGCAACCGCGTATGCTTGGCTTGGTCGGCCAACATTTCTTCTGCTTCAACCAGCACATCTCCTTCGGCTTCAGTCTCATATCGGATTTCCTCTTTTTTCCTTACCCCTGCGTCGCGGTTTTTTTGTCGGATGCTGTCAACCCACTTGCGCGAACAGATGACATGAAGCAGTGCTCCAAGGGGGCAACTGAGCACAAAATCAGCGTTTTGTGCTTTTTCAAAAATAGCCACAAGGGCTTCTTGAAAGATATCCTGGGCGTCGTCAGAAGAACCGCCGCGAGCCACCACCCAGCGAATGGTTTGGGTAGCATGTAGCTTGTAAATCTCGCGGATTATGCGCTCGTCGCTGCGGCGCAATGCTTCGATATAGCGGTGGTCAGAATGCATTTTATTGTTGACTGGTTTACTGGTGACTGGTTAATTGGTGATCCACCTTCGCTAAGGCTACGGCGGATAAATTGGTTTACTGGTAGCTGAAGAAGTTCATAGTTCATACATCATACATCATACATCATACATCATACATCATACATCCTTTCGGTTCCACCAAAAGTAGAATGGCACGCCTGTGAGCATCAGCACCACACCAAGGCCCGCTTCGCGAGGATGGGTAAAACAGGTTACTATGATGAGTGTAATGCAGAACAGCACGAACAATGCTGGCACTATCGGGTAACCCCACACTCGGTATGGCCGCTCCGCATCCGGTTCGCGCTTGCGCATGATGAATACGCCAAAGGCCGTGGCGCCATAAAAAAAGAACGCTGCAAAAATCAGCATGTCGGTCAGTTGATCAAAACTTCCGGACAAAACAAGCAGACAAGCCCACAAGCCCTGCATCCAAAGGGCCGGATTTGGTGTGTGGTATTTGGGATGGATTTCTGCTGCGCGGGGGAAAAACAGACCGTCTTTTGCCATGGCGTAGTACACCCGTGGCGGCATGAGTATCGTGGCATTGGTACAGCCAAGGGTGGTAATTAGTATGACGATGGAAATAAGGGTCGCGCCAAATCCGCCGGCGAAGTGCCGAACCACCGCCACGGCAGCTATCTCGTTTTGAGCCTGATGAACATGCACGATTTGGTCAATGGGCAACACATAGAGATAAGTGAAGTTAACCAAAAAATAAGCCCCAATTATGACCATCATGCCTGCAAACAAGGCAAGCGGAAGATTTCTTTTGGGATTTTGGATTTCCCCACCGATAAACCCAAGCGTGTTCCAACCCTCGTATGCCCAAAACGCTGCCAGCAACGCTGTAAACATAGCTTTTATGAACGCAAAATCCGTCCATTCGCGCTGCACAAACCCAGTGGCCGGGGTCTGGAAATTGGCCATGCTTCCCCCTCCAAAAGCCAAGCCTGATAGCACGATTCCCAGCAGTCCCACGATGACAAGTCGCGTTATCCAGGTGCTGAGGGCTGCTGCACCTTTCAACCCACGGGAATTCAGAAAAGTGAGGGTCAATATCAGGGTGATGGTGAGGGCTTTAACCCCGGCGTTTTCAAAAGGCTTGAACACCAGAAACTCAATGCTTTCGATGGATTCCGGTAGATGTGGCAGTGGAAAAATGGCGTTGAACGACTGGGAAAAAACATACGCAATGCCCGCTACTGCCGCCGTTTTGATCACAGCAAACGTGCTCCAACCCCACAAAAAGGCCATGAACCGGCCATAAATTTTTCGAAAATAAACATACTCCCCGCCCGAATCGGCCATCATGCCCGCTATCTCGGCATTGCTGAGTGCACCGCAAAGGCTGATGATACCCGCCAGCACCCATGCACACAGCACCAGATCGGGAGAGAGCAGTTCCGCGGACATCGGCGCGACTTTTTTGTACACGCCAGAACCGATCACGGAACTAACGACTAGAATGGTAGCGGCAGCGAGTGTTACGCTGCGTACGAGTTGGCCTTGTTGTTTTTCCATGATGGGGCAAACGTAGCATTAAAATGAATAAAACCGCAAAATCATGCCTATCGGCAGACAAGCAGGAGAACAGGAAAACCGCAAAATGTAAAATTGCGAGGGGGCACTGCTCTTGGTTTTATGTTTTGTGGGCCTCCTGTTTTTCTGCTTGTCCGCCGATAGGCGTGGTTTTGAGGTTTAAGTTGTTCATGTTTTTAATTTTCTTTTAATAGCTGTTTAATTTGCGCCCTGTATTTACATTGGCAACTTCGCCACACAAAAATTTGGAGGCCAAGTCAACAGCATTCCTACTTTGATTGACCCTTCAAACATGTTAACTTCATTCCAACAACAATTATGAACGACAACCAAAACAGCAACCAAGGCCCTCGTACCCTTTTAACCATCGCAATCTTGCTGCTTATTTTAAGCATTGGAGCATCTATCTACTTTTGGAAAAAATCGAAAGACGCGGGCTTGGAAAACAGCACGCTATCCGAAAGTGTCGAATCACTCCAAGCCCAAAAAGCTAAGCTGGACAGCGAGCTGGACAGCTTAAGCGTTGCCTACGGCGACTTGCGCGTAGAAAATGAAGACCTGCGCGGCAAGGAAGCTACCACTGCCGGCCTGATAGCGCAAAAAGACGCAGCTATAAAAAAAATCAGGTCGCAAAACAATCGTCAGGTTGCTGAGTTGCGCACACAAGTGGAGGAACTGCGCCAGCTAAAAATAGAATACGAGACCTTGATAACAGCCGTGCAAACAGAAAATGAACAACTAAAGGCAGAAAACCAGCGCCTTCTGGGCGAAAACCAAGAATTGCAAAGCGAAAACACCAGTTTGACTGGCCAGGTGGGCGATCTTGCCAAAAAATTGGAAGATCAAATCCGTAAAACCCAGAGCGCGAAGTTCAAAGCCACTGCTTTTCGGGTAGAGATCGGGCGCCGGAACGACAAGCAAACCCTTCGAGCCAAAAAAGCCCGCGAAATCACAGTCAGTTTTGATCTGGTGGATGTGCCCACGGGTTATCACGGCGACCAGCATCTTTATCTGGCCATAACCGACGAAAAAGGCAAACCCATCGCTGCTACCAAGCCCATAAAAACTACAGTGGAGGCACCCTCTGGCAGTTTGCAAATCGAAGCACAACAGGTAAAAGCAGTTTCGCTGGGCGAGACACAACGACTTTCGTTCACTTATAAGTTGGACGAACGGCTCAAGAAGGGGAATTACGTTGCGGCTATTTATTGCAATGTGGGTTTGTTGGGCGTATCGAGTTTCCGCTTAAATTGAATACCCCATTTCTGGCAATGAAACAGACAAAAGTTTTGCTTGTGGAAGACGAGCCAAAGGTGGCTGCCTCGGTGAAAACTTGGCTGGAAGAAAACGGGTTCGACGTAGAAATCGCACCCGATGGGGCGGTAGGTCAATTTTTAATTCAAAACAACTTTTACGACCTTGTTTTGCTCGACGTCAACTTGCCTTTTGTGAGTGGGTACGAGGTTTGCAAAACGATTCGTGCCAACCACCCGGGCTTGCCCATTATCCTGGTGACGGCTCTGGGTAGTGTGGAGCAAAAATTGACAGGTTTTGATGCAGGCGCCGATGATTACCTGGTCAAGCCTTTTGACTTTCGCGAGCTGCTGGCAAGGATGCGAAATTTGCTAAAGAAAAAGCCGGCCCTTACCGACTCCAATAGAGCAGATGAGATGCTTCGAGTAGCGGATCTTGAAATAGACACAGGATACAAAACCGTGCGCCGAGCCGGAAAGCCCATTGATCTCACGGCCAAAGAATATTCATTGTTGGAATACCTGGTGCGTCTGAATGGCCGGGTGGCTTCCCGGCATGAAATTGTGGAGGCCGTTTGGGATGTGAATTTTGATACAGGGACCAATGTCGTAGAAGTTTACATCAATTTTCTACGCAAAAAAATTGACCGGAACTACGAGCCGAAACTTATCCACACCAAACAAGGGCTTGGTTATTTCATCAATGCTTTCGCCCCAACCGCATGAACATACGGTCCAAGCTTGCCCTCCGTTTTTCGGCCATCGTTGCCACCATCCTGACCGTGTTTTGCATCGGGGTGTATTCCCTTTCCGAAAACTACCGTCGCGAAGAATTTTTTTCGCGTTTGGAGAGTCGGGGTCTCACCACCGCCAGACTTTTTGTGACCGTGAAAGAAGTGGACAAAGACTTGCTGCGCATCATTGACAAGAACTCGATACACGCCCTATCCCAAGAAAAAGTGCTGGTTTTTGACAATCTGGACAGCCTGGTTTACACCAGTTTGGACGATTTTGACGCGGGTTATTCCCCTGAATTGCTGCGCAGTATCCGAGCAAGAGGAAAAATGGAATTTACTGACGATGAGATAGAACATGTTGGGCAGACTTATCAAGGCCAACAGGGCGAGTTTGTGGTCATCTCTTCTGCATTCGACCGCTATGGAAGAAGCAAGCTCCAAAATTTGCGCAGTGTGTTGCTTCTAGGTTTCCTGATTGGTATTTTGCTCATCATAATTTCTGGGTATGTTTTTGCGGGTCAGGCGCTCCAGCCGCTCGCCCGCATCAATGAGGAAATATCAGACATTGGGGAAGGCAACCTCAACCGGCGCGTCAGCGAAGGGAATGGTCGGGATGAAATTGCGCAATTGGGGAAAAACTTCAACAACATGCTTCACCGGCTGGAAACAGCGTTTGGGGTACAGCAACAATTTGTGAGCAGCGCCTCACACGAACTGCGCAACCCGCTCGCGGCTATTACAAGTCAGTTGCAAATGATGCTCGAAAAAAGGCGTACTCCAGAGGAATACGAACAATCCCTACGCTCGCTTTTGGAGGACACCCAGACCCTGGTCGCGCTCACGAATGGATTGCTTATGCTGGCGCAATCGTCCATTGACAAACAACGGCTCCTCTTCTCGGTCGTTCGTGTGGACGAAGTTCTTTTCTCCGCACAAAACGAGTTGCGCAAGGCCCAGCCAGATTATCATTTTCTGTTCGAGTACGATGCCCTTCCAGAGGACGAGTCCACGCTCTCCATCAAAGGAAACGAGCATTTGATCAAAACGGCTTTTTTGAACTTTATGGACAATGCCTGCAAGTTCTCACCAGACCGAACTGTTCGCATTCGAATTGGAGCCAGCAAAAACACCATCAATGTGTGCTTTGCTGACAACGGCGCGGGCATCCCCATCGAAGAACAGACGCTCATCTTTACCCCCTTTTTTCGAGGGGAACATACCACCTCCACCGTGCCAGGTCATGGCATCGGGCTGGCCATGTGCCAGCGCATCATCCAACTGCACAATGGCAAAATCCTTGTACGTTCTGAGAAGGGGAACGGCAGTGAATTCATTGTTTCCATTCCCATGAGCTGAGATTCCGCGCATTTTAATTTTCTTTTAATGTCGGTTTAATCCCCACCCCTCCTGAGCTATTGAGATTTGCTTGGCTTTACCTAAGCCATGCTCCCCTTATTGCCGTTGAAACAAGCAATCCTTTTTTTTCAACAATTTTTCCAACAACAATTTAATCTGTTATGTTTCAACAAATTACACCCGCCTTAGATCCAAAAAATTGGGCAGAAATTTTTTCAAAACCCAATTCGGTGCTCAGGTTTTTGCTTGTGCTTACCGCCAGTGCCTGGCTTTTTGGATTGAATGCAAGTCCTGCTTCTCCTGCTATGTCTTGTTTGAATTCTACCGCAAATATGGCTGGCGACACCATCATATCAGCCAGTATCTGTGCAAATGAAAGCTACCTTTTTGATGGGCAAATCCTCAGTACATCTGGGGAGTATGTGGCCACCTATGTAGCATCGGATGGCTCTGATTCGACCGTGACTTTGCAACTCACCGTGCTCCCTTTGTCACTCACCAATCTCAATGAGACCATTTGTGAGGGACAAACTTTCTCTTTCAATGGGTCGGACTTGAATCAGTCGGGGATTTATTCGGCTACACTTATTGCAGAAAATGGCTGTGATTCGATCGTGACCTTGCATTTGAACGTACAGCAGCCCTCTAATACGAATTTGAACGTGGACATTTGCGTGGACACATTCTATGTGTTTCAGGGCGATACACTTACCCAAAGCGGTGTTTACAGCATCGTGTTGACCTCCACCGAGGGCTGCGACTCCGTAGTAACACTTACGCTCAGGGTGGTGACTTTCTTTGATATACAGATCAGTGCTACCATTTGCGCAGAGGACTTCTACACATTTGGAGATACCGTTTACAGCCATTCAGGGGTTTATGTGGATGTTCAGCCTACCGCTGGAGATTGTGATTCTGTGCTCACGCTGACACTGACCGTACTCCCCGCTATTTCTACAAAAATAAATCTGGCCCTTTGTGAAGGCTCAGAATACGACTTTCTGGGCGATATCCTGACAGTAGATGGCATTTACGAAGCCGTCCTCACCGCTGCCAACGGCTGTGACTCTACAATTGTGCTTGATCTAAGTTTTGTAGACTCCTATGAAACCAACATAGAAGGCACCATCTGTACTGGTGGAGTGTATGTATTTGATACCGATTTGCTAGACGCCGCTGGCACTTATGTACGCAATTATGTTGCGCAGGGCGGGTGTGATTCTACTGTCACGCTCGTACTCACCGTGTTGCCCGTATCCTTTGGAAGCGAACAGGCCACTATCTGTGCAGAAGGTTCATTTGAATATCAGGGTGAAGTGTTGACCGACCAAGGAGATTATATCTTCATTTTGGAGGCAGCAAATGGCTGCGATTCTACCGTAACCTTTACCTTAAACGTGCTCCCAGCAATCGGTTCTGCACTTTCGGCAACGATCTGCGACGGAGATAGCTACGACTTCGGCGGCGAAATACTCACTGATGCGGGGGTTTACGAAGCCATTTTAATTGCCGAAAATGGTTGCGATAGCGTCGTTACGCTCACATTGAGCGTTTTGACTACCCATCAAACTGACTTAACCGCCTCGATTTGCGAAGGTGATGCTTACGATTATAACGGAGATTCACTGACAGATGCGGGCACCTACACTTATGTATTCACGGGCGAGAACGGCTGCGACAGCACCGTGACCTTGGTGCTTACGGTGAATCAGCCGCAAAGCGTTATGCTCAACGTGAACATCTGTGACGGAGAGTCTTATGATTTTGATGGCGTACTGATTGCAGATGCGGGTGTTTACACAACAGTTTACATTGGAGAAAATGGCTGCGATAGCACCGTGGTGCTGGTGCTGGGCGTATTGCCCGTACAAAATGTAACCGTTGAGGCCACGATCTGCTCGAATGAAACGTATGACTTCAACGGCGGAACCCTCAGCGATCCCGGGACCTACACGGCGGTGCTGACAGGAGAGAACGGTTGCGATTCAACAGTAGTGTTGACGCTGAACGTACTGCCCACGCAGATTACGGTGATTCCAGCCACCATCTGCGACGGCGAATCCTACAATTACAACGGCTTGTCGCTGACAACAACAGGCAACTTTGTGTTCGGCTTCCAAGGCGAAAACGGCTGCGACAGCACCGTTACCGTCTCTTTGAACGTGCTTCCGGTTGCAAAAACTGTCATAGAAGCTACAATCTGCGATGGCAATTCCTATGATTACAATGGCACAGGACTCACCGACGAAGGCGAATATGAGTTTGTTTTTGACGGAATAAACGGATGCGACTCCATTGTAACAGTCGCGCTTACAGTACTCCCATTGTCTTCCTCTATCACTTCTGCATCGCTTTGCGAAGGCAGCGAATACGTTTTTAACGGCGATACCTTGACTTCATCCGGTGTTTACACCTACGATTTCATTGGAGCAAATGGATGCGATTCCACCGCAACCTTGTTTTTGGAGTTTGTAGCATTTTTTGAAACCAACCTTCAAGTTTCCATTTGTGCAGGAGCATCTTATGTTTTTGGAAACGACACCCTGACCCAAAGTGGCGACTACAACCTGACGCTCACTGCCCAAGGCGGCTGTGATTCCATTGTGAACCTGGCCCTGAACGTGCTCCCGCTCAGCGAAAGCACCACCGATGCCAGTATTTGCGAAGGCGAATCTTATTCCTTTAATGGCCTTGACTTGAACATTGCCGGCACCTATACGGCGATCCTGACGGGGGCCAACGGTTGCGATTCAACAGCAGTGCTCCAACTAACCGTGTTGCCACTGCTTAATTCCGCAGTTGAGGCTACTATTTGTTCCAATGAATCTTACGCCTTCAATGGCCAAACGCTCAGCGACCCTGGCACCTATACGGCTGTACTGACTGGTGAGAACGGTTGCGATTCTACGGTAGTCCTGACCTTGTCTGTACTCCCAATTCAAACCAGCAGTCTTTCCGCAAACATTTGTGCCAACCAGAGCTATGATTTCAATGGGCAAAGCTTATCACAGGCAGGCACCTATACGGCCGTACTTCAAGGGGAAAATGGCTGCGATTCTATTGTAACATTAAATCTGGAAGTGCTTCCGCTGGCACAATCAGCCTTTGCGGCTTCTGTTTGCAATGGAGAATCCTTTGAATACAATGGCGTAGTGATGACCCAAAGCGGCGAATACCTGTTCAATTACGTCGGTGCTGCGGCCAATGGCTGCGACTCGGTGGAGACACTCTTCTTGACTATTTTTCCGCTTATTCCGCCCACCAACATTTCGGCTTCCATTTGTAGTGGTGATAGCTATGATTTTTATGGCACTTCGCTCACAACAGCTGGTACCTATTCGGAAGACCTGGCATCGTCCGTAGGTTGTGACTCTACCATCGTACTTACACTGACGGTGTTGCCCAACCCTGTGACGAACCTCAGCGCTACCATCTGCGAAGGCGAATCATACCCATTCAATGGGCAAAATCTTACAGATGCGGGAACTTACACGGCGATACATGTATCGGTAGCAGGCTGTGACTCAACGGTGATCCTCGCACTGACCGTCAATTCCGCGAATTCCAATGTGTCAGTACAAGGAAATACCATTACTGCGCAAGCCGCCAATGCTACTTATCAATGGATTAACTGCGCAAACAACCAGCCTGTACAAGGTGCGACGGGCAGCTCATTCACCCCTGCAACGACTGGCAACTACGCAGTTGTGGTAACGGAGAACGGTTGCACCGCCACATCCACTTGTGTGTTCGTTCAAATAGTGTCCACCAACGAGCCATTGGGTGGCGCAGCCTGGGCATTGCAGCCTAACCCTGCTATTGCTTTCACACAGGTGATATTCAGTGTAGAAGCAGACGAAGATCTTTGGCTGGAAGTGCTGGATTTGGCTGGCCGTTCCTTACATCGTCAAGTTGTTGCGATTGGCACACGCCAAATTGAGCTCAACTTAAACATGCTGCCCGACGGCCTTTTGATGGTGCGGTTGGCAAACAAGAACGGAGTTAGTACCAAACGGCTTATAAAAGGACAGCATTAACTGTGGCCTTTTGTTAAGATGTGTGGGTTCCACATAGCCTCGTCGGTAAAAGTCACCGACGGGGCTTTTTTGTAAAAAAGTGTAAAAAACAATTAAAAACTATTAAGCCCGATGTGTCTTTGGCATGTCGGGCTTTTTTATTCCATAACATATCCTCATCTTGCCGCACCTTGAAAATGAAGCATTTGCGTCCCATATTTCTCACACTTTTACCCTCCATAGTATTGGCGATGGCGAGCCTCTCGCCCTATTCGTGCCAGGCGCAGGGCCAGCGCTATATTTTTGAGCGCCTTAAAAGCGTACGGCATAAATACAATGTGAACACCCTTGCCACCGACGAGCTTGGCAGGCTTTGGTTCAGCACCATGGGGCGGGGGGCATTTTGCTATGATGGCTACAATTATTTTCGCTACAAAACAGACAGCAACGATTCAAATTCACTGAGTAATGACCGAGTGTATGCGCTACTGCCCGACAGCAAGCAGCGGGTATGGTTTGCAACGCTCAACGGTTTGTGTTATCTCGACCGGCACACGGATAAAACCCATCGCTTTATGTCGTACCAAGACTCGGTGCGACAGTTCAATGCCGTGTTTGAAGACCAGAGCGGCACCATCTGGATCGGCTCAAACAGGGGTATCTTCCGTTTCGACGAGGCTTCGCAGGCCATGGTGAAAATCCCCATTGTGCCAGAGAAAAAGGTGCGCGGCCTTGTCCATTGCTTCTATGAGGACAAAGAAGGCACGCTTTGGTCGGGCAGAAATGATGGCATTTACAAGTTCTCGGCCAACCGTCAGCAGTATGCACAATTGCCTTTGGATGTGCCAGAGGATTTAGGCAAGAAAATTCCGGCAGACGTCCTTTTTGAAGACAGTCAAAATGTTTTTTGGATCGGAGGCTTGCAAGGACTATTTGTTTTCGACCGAAATCAGGAGAAAGTCGCACGGGCATCGTTGCCTGATTCACTGGCTTTCAGGCATGTCAGCTCCATAATCGAAACCGCTGATGGTGTTCTTTGGATAGGTTTTTTTGGGGAAGGGCTGGCGCGATGGGACCGCCAAAACAACAGTTTCCAGCGTTTCAGGAACAATTCGCGCGACCCATACAGCCTGCCACAAGATTATGTTCTGTCGTTGAAAGCGGATGCTTTTGGAAACCTCTGGGTAGGCACAGCCTATGAAGTATCGCGGCTCGATCTATCGCAACAGGCTTTTTCGCTTTGGCCAATAAACATTCAAGACCCTGGTGCACGCGAAAACTCAACCTACCGTATGGCCGAAGACCGACGGGGCGGGATTATCGTGAGTTCTACCTCAGCCCTATGGTATTATGAAAAATTAGGCGCAATACCCCAGCCGATACTTGTAAATGGTCAAAAAGTGGTGGCTCCCGATTTCTTTACCGGACCTGACAGCACGGTTTGGGCCATCATCAAAGGCAGGATTTGGATCTGGGATGTGCAAGAACGAAAGTTCGACCCTTTTAAAACACCGCCTTTGCAAGGCAATGTCTTAAATGTTTTGGTTGATCGGGACGACCTGCAAGTCCTTTGGCTTGGCACCCAAAATGGGCTTTCGCGCTTCGACCGACGTTCCGGCGAGTTGCGCTCATATACCCAGTTCTCTCCGCCACCATTTGATCAATATGTGCAACGATTTGTGGATGACGGACGTGGCGCCCTTTGGCTCGACCTCCCCAATTTTCTAGGGAAATTTGACAAAAAAACGTTTAAAACAACGCTGTTTAACAACAACACCCCGCCACCCCATCAGCTGATCAACGACGAAATACTAGACACCAATGTCGCGCCAAATGGCTGGGTATGGATTTCAACTTCTGGTGGAATCACAACCATAGACCCCGAAACAGGCGATTTTCACAACATCACGGGGAAGGATAACCTGCCCGACAATGTGGTGAATACAGTGCTTTTTGATAAAGCCCAAAACGCTTGGATTATTTCGCCTGAATTCATTTCGCGCTTTGACTTGAATTCGCGCACCATACGAAACATAAGCACAAATGCTACGCTCCAAGCTTCAAGTTGGACGCGCGGACGTTGTCAACTCCGTGACGGGCGAATCTTGTTTGCCACTGTTAATGGACCCGCGTTAATTGACCCTTCCAAACCGACAGAAGGCGCACCAGTATCGGCCATATTGCTTACACGCTTCAAAATAACCGGAGAAACGAAAAAACAATTGACTGGCCTTGAATTTTTGAAGCACATCCCACTCTCCAGCACCGACAATAATATCACCATCGAATGGGCGGGTATCCAAACTGCCCACCCTGACGAATTGCGCTACGAATGTAAAATGGAGCGCAAAGGCGAAAAAATAGATTGGGAACAAAAGGGCGCTGATCGGCAGGCCGTGTACGCCAATCTTGACCCAGGCACCTACACTTTTCGCGTCAGGGTTATAGGGAACGAAAGCCCCGAGCTAACCTTAAAAATCGCCATCGCGCCCGCTTGGTGGCAAGCGGAGTCGTTCAAAATGTTGCTAATGGCACTCCTCGCTACTGCCGCCTACCTCTTTTGGCGCAACCGAGAAGACCATCGTGAGCTCTTAAAACAAAAGGAACTCGCCGAGCAAACGGCCCATTACAAAACGCGCTTTTTGGCCAACATGAGCCACGAAATCCGAACGCCCATGAATGCCATCCTCGGTCTCAGCCGACTGCTCACCGAGAGCCAATTGCCGCCCAAGCAAAGTGAATACGCCGATGCCATCCGCCATAGTTCCGAGAACCTACTCGTAATCGTCAACGATGTGCTCGACCAAACGAAGATCGAATCCGGGCAGTTCAAATTCCAACACAAACCCTTTGATTTGGAACTGATTGTGCGGCATTTGCAAAATACGCTCGGCTTCAAAGCGGAAGAAAAAGAGCTTCGTTTTGAAATAAAAATCGCACCCGAAACACCAACCCGATTGGTTGGCGATCCGGTGCGGCTCAATCAAATCCTGACCAACCTGCTGGGCAACGCCATCAAATTCACGGACAGGGGAAATGTGACGTTGGACATTGGACTTCGGACTTTGGATAATGCCGTAGACCCAGCGTCCAATGCCCTAATCGCATTCACCGTTTCTGATACCGGTATCGGCATACCACTCGAACAGGTTTCGCGCGTATTTGAGAGTTTCCAACAGGCCGACGATGATATTTCGGCCAACTATGGTGGTACCGGGCTTGGGCTTAGTATTACCAAAGATTTGGTAGAGCAACAAGGGGGTAAAATCGAACTCGAAAGTGAAGTGGGAAAAGGCACCGCCATTTCGGCCATCATATCTTTTGAACTAGACAAGCATCTGGAGGCTGATGCCCAAGAAGTTAAAATACAAAACAATGCCTTTGCAAACTTGCGCATTCTGTTGGTGGAGGATACGTTTTTCAACCAAATGCTGGCCGTTGAACTCCTCAAAAGCCGAATCCCTGGGGTTGAAATTGAAGTCGCCGAAAACGGCCGGGTAGCCTTGGAAAAAATCGAGTCAGGCGACCCATTCGATCTTGTTTTGATGGATGTGAAGATGCCTGTGATGGACGGACTTGAGGCCACCCGCCGAATACGCGCGCAGCCCAAATGGATCAAATTGCCCATAATTGCCCTCACCGCCAATGCAGTACAGGGAGAACTCGACAAATGCCGCGAAGTTGGTATGGATGCCTATGTTACCAAGCCTATTGACACGGATGAACTTTTCGCCACTATGGTGAAGGTGATTGGTTAAATGGTGATTTGTTACCCGCCTTCGGCAAGCCTATGGCGGGTAAAAGCGAAGGAGGGGTGATTTGGGTTTTGATTTGAAATTTTTTAGGACATGAACATAAACACTGAACATCTCCGCAGTTTGCTCGGCAGTGAAGAAGCCGCACAAAAATTTGTCAACTTGTTTCGCCAGCAATTGCCGGGGCAACTGCAAGCCCTTCGTCAAGCCTTCGCTGAAGGCGATTGGGAAACTGCCAGTAATACAGCGCATGGCCTCAAAAGTCAGTGTAGATATTTGGGTTTGGATGACGCAGCAGATTTACTGCAAGGGTTGGAAAATAACCCAAAATTGAAACACGATTTAGCCTTTCTAAACAAACTTCTATCTGCCTAAGGATCACCAATCACCAATCACCAATCAGCGAACTACCAACTGATACCCCTCCCCATGCACATTCAGGATTTCAATACGAGGTTCGGCAGAAAGAAAGCTGCGTAGTTTACTCACATACACATTAAGGCTGCGACCCTTGAGCATATCCTCGTCGCCCCAAATGCGCTGAAGGGCTGTGTCACGGCGAATAATTCCGTTGTCGCTTTCGCAGAAAAGTTGAAGGAGTTTGGCTTCAATCGCGGTAAGTTTCACCATTTCGGTACTGCCGTGGAGCTCGCGGGACGATACATCGAAGCGGTAAAGGCCAATTTCGTGGACGGCTTTTTCGCGCTGTTTTTGTTGGTTGCTGCTGCGTTTTAGGGTGTTGCGCACACGGAGGTAAAGTTCCTCCATGCTAAAAGGTTTGGTAATATAATCATCGGCCCCAAGGGCGAGGCCCCGGATGCGTTCTTCTTTTTGCACGGCCCCGGTAAGGAACAGGATGGGGATGTTGGGGTTGAGCTGGCGGATGTCTTCAGCTAGGGAAAACCCGTCTTTGAGCGGCATTTTCACGTCGAGAATACAGCCATCGAAAATGCCAGATTTGAAGGCCTCCAGCCCTTCGTCGCCGCTGTGGCGCATCGAAATAGTGAATCCTTTTGCTTCGAGGTATTCCTTCGTGAGCGGGCTAAGGGTAAGGTCGTCGTCAACAAGGAGGATGTGCATAATGGTGTTTGGTGATTGGTTAACTGGTGATTGGTGATTTGGGTAGTTGGTGATTTGGTGATTTGGGGATTTGGTCCACAAACATCGGCAAGTGCTTTGGTTTTCGGATGCAAGAAACCAGAATGGCCTTCAATTTTTACACTTTTTTACCTTTTTTGGGAGCACGACCCATGCAAACTATCGTTGTAGGATAGACCTTTGTGCCTGAAATATCTGCAATGAGAAATTTTACACCTTTTGCTTTCCTTATAAAAATTGCAAACGGCAGGAATGTGTTGCTGCTTTTTGCGCTTTTTATCGCTTTTACGGGCTTTATCATGCCTTCTTTGGAAGCGGATATCAAAGCCCTTTCTGGCGGTGTGGGTGTTATAGATTTGGAGTTTTTTTACACCCCGGCAAAAGCACATTCCATGCTGAGTACATACGGGCCGGAAGGGATTCATCTTTACCTTATTGCACAGTGGACGGTGGATTTGGTTTTCCCCTTTATCGGCGGGCTTTTCTTTGCCACTTGTTTGACCTGGTTAGGTGCTAAACGTTGGTGGTGGTTGGGGGTGTTACTTACTTTAGCCGACTGGACAGAGAACATTTTCGTGACGATCCTCCTGGTGCAATTTCCTGATTTTTCCCCTTCAATTGCCCTGATAAGCTGTGTTTTTACCAGTCTAAAATGGGCGACCATTTTCTTTTCAAACGGCCTGATTCTTTTTCACGGCGGGAAAAAATTACTGGCTAACAGCAGGATAAGAATGGAACAAAGCAGCAGTCTCCTATAGAGAGCTGCGATTTGCGCGGCACCCCAGGCATGGAAGTCTTTCGCAAAAAATTCATCCCGGACAAAATACTGATCGCTGGCGCTGGCTGCTTGCCTTGGGAAGATTTTTTACAAGTCAACCCAACCCAACTGTTTTGAATAAACTATCCCCGCGTCCCAAGTCCACACCGTACCTTTGCGCTCCATTCCCTTACTTCAGTTATGACTAAACGTGGCAAAAATCCTCAGAGCTATTGCTCTTTCTGTGGCCGGACGGAAGAAGAGGTAATGATACTTGTATCCGGCATGGAAGCGCAGATTTGCGAGGCTTGTGCCGAGAAAGCACAAGATATCATTGACCTGGAACTCGAAAATGCAGGCGTGAAGCGTGAAGACAAAAGGCAAAAACAAGAGCCACAGCCCGGTGCAGGCAAAAGCGAACGTTACGGCGGCCCGCTCCATCTGATCCCGCCACGAGAGATAAAAACCTTTCTGGATCAATACGTTATCGGTCAGGATGACGCCAAAAAAGTGCTTGCCGTCGCTGTGTACAACCATTACAAACGCCTACAAGAGTTAGAAAAAAACAAAGGCAAAAAGCGGAAAGACGACGATGTGGAAATTGAAAAATCCAATATCCTGCTCGTAGGGCAAACCGGCACAGGCAAAACGCTGCTCGCCAAAACCATTGCCAAAGTGCTCAATGTACCCTTCGCTATCGTGGATGCCACCGTATTTACAGAGGCGGGCTATGTAGGCGAAGACGTAGAGAGCATTCTCGCTCGCCTGCTCCAAATGTGCGACCAAGACGTAGAAGCCACCGAGCGCGGCATCGTGTACATTGACGAAATTGACAAAATCGCCCGCAAACAAGACAATCCAAGCATCACCCGCGACGTATCGGGCGAGGGCGTACAACAAGGCATGCTCAAAATGCTCGAAGGCTCTGAAGTGATGGTGCCCCCCCAGGGCGGGCGCAAGCACCCTGAGCAGAAAATGGTGAAAATCAACACCGAAAATATCCTGTTTATCTGTGGCGGCGCGTTCGACGGCATCGAAAAGCTCATCGCCCGCCGGGTGAATACCCAAGTGATCGGTTTCAACAAAAAATCCACCGCTCGCATTGATCGCGACAACCTCCTGCAATACGTCACACACGCCGACGTAAAAGCCTACGGCCTGATCCCCGAACTTTTGGGCCGTTTGCCCATCTGCACATACCTCGATCCGCTCGACCTCGATGCCCTGCGCCGGATACTCACGGAGCCGCGCAACGCCATCACGCGCCAGTACCAAAAACTCTTCGCCATGGAAGGCGTGGAACTCATTGTTGAACCCTCTGCGCTTGATTTCGTAGCCGAAATGGCCCTCGAATACAAACTCGGCGCCCGCGGCCTGCGCTCGCTCTGCGAGGCGATCTTTACGGACGCGATGTTCGACCTGCCCACTATTGGTGGCCGAACGGAGAAAAAACAATTGGTGATTGACAGAGAATATGCTGCAGAGAAATTGGAGGGGTCAAGGATTGGGAGGCTGAAAGCAGCTTGAGGAATGTCCAATGTCCAACAAGGAATATCCATGCATACCTTCTTCTCTTCCAAATCCAACCGGCTCTGGACTATCATGGCAGGCTTTTTTGTGGCCAATGCTTTGGTGGCCGAGTTCATGGGCGTCAAACTTTTTTCCTTGGAAAAAACGCTTGGCTACCAACCCGTTGACTGGTCGTTGCTGGGTCAAGGCGGGTTGTCGTTTACGCTCACAGCGGGGGTGCTGCTTTGGCCAATGGTGTTCGTGATGACGGATTTGATGAACGAATATTTCGGCCCGCGCGGGGTGCGAATGATCTCGTACTTGACGGCCGGTCTGATTGCTTATGGTTTTGTGATGTTGTATTTTGCCATTGGGCTGGAGCCGGCTGACTGGTGGCGCACCGCGCATATCAAGCCCGGTCTCTCGCCTGAAGATGCCACTGCTTTGCGAGCCCAAGTGAGTGATTATAACACGGCTTACTCGGTAGTTTTTGGGCAAAGCCTGTGGATCATTATCGGTTCTCTGTTCGCGTTCCTGATCTCGCAGGTGGTGGACGTGGCGGTTTTTCACCGCATCAAATCGAGGACAGGAGAAGGCAAACTTTGGCTTAGGGCAACTGGCAGCACCTTGGTGTCACAATTCCTAGACAGTTTCGTGGTGGTATTCATCGCTTTATATATTGGGCAGCAATTGCCGTTTGTGCAGGTGTTAGCCATTTCCATTATGAGCTACCTCTATAAGGGGGTGGTAGCGCTGTTGATGACCCCGGTAATCTATTGGGTACACAATGGGATTGATAGTTATTTGGGCGCGGATTTGGCGGCGGAGATGAAGCGGGTGGCGCAGGGGGGGAAAGATTAGCGAATCGGATGTTCACCTACTTTTACCAGTACTCTCCGAAGATTAACAATGCTTTCTCGGTTGACCTTGATTTTTGTCAATCGTCGCACGTCCCTTAGGGCTAATGCCAATAATAAAGAGGAATTCGGCATCCCATCGAAAATGTTCAGTCCAATCATCCGTTCGTGGGTTATACAAAGGGAATTCTTGACCTGTACCAGGGTCAATTGCTATACAATAATCCGATTTATAACCATTACAGCCTGAACAAGCAAGCGCGAGGTTCTCGATTTGGGAGTTACCTCCTGCGACAAGAAGGAAATATGGTCTATCTCAAAAGGGTCGGGGCTGAAATATTCTGGGCAATGGCAATATTCACACAAATACCTTGCACGCAGCTTTACTTCCTGCCTCAGAGCTTTATTCATGGTTGGGAGCTAGTCCAAGTTGTTCCATCAAGGTTCTAAGAGAGACATTTCTAATTTGTGCGAGTTCGGCCAAAATAGCTGTGCGTTGAGCGTTAGCTGCCTCTACTTGTTCTGTAATGGCCTGCAACTCTGCTAGTTCTGACTCTGTTGCGGTCTTTGACTGACGTTTGGCCTTGAGTTGAAGGTAGAGATTCCAGGTTTTAGTCGATATGTCAAGATTTACTTTTTTCAAAAGCTCGGCTTCACGTTTTGAGACTGACAAAGGACGAGGTCTTTCTTCTGGAAAATTTCGCTCCAAGAATTGCATCACATATTGATCCACCCCTACCCCCTTTTTTTGAGCATTTTCGCGGAGCCTATGTTCGAGCGATGGGTTAAGTTGAATGGTTATGGACATATCTTGAAAGAATATTTTGAAGCAAATTTCAGCGATTTGCTCGACATTTTCAAATCCTCAACAAAAGACCTTGGTTCGGAGGGGAAAACCGACTAACTACCTATCCGCGCACCTCAAAGTTAGCTAACAAATTGATAGGCTTCCTACCTTCGCCCTTCAATTTTCGTTGCTATGAAAACCTTCTTTCTTGCCGGGCTTTTTCTGCTCGTAACCCTGTCCTTATCAAGCCAAAACAACGCCGAAAACTATCAAATCAGAATAAAAAAGTCTAGCGAAGCCATCAAACTCGACGGTGCGCTCGACGAGGCTGCCTGGCAAACAGGCGAGGAAAAAGCCGAAGGTTTCAAACTCTGCTTTCCCAACGACACGGCCTATAGCCCTTGGGCTACCGAAACCCGAATGACCTTCGACGACCGTAACCTGTATGTTGGAGCAATATGCCGCCAACGTCGGGCCGATTATACCGTTCAAAGCCTGCGCCGCGATTTTGGCGGCGGCACCACCGATGTTATCAACGTGATGCTCGAGCCAAGCAAAGACGGACTCAATGGTTTCATATTCAGTGTCAGTCCACTGAACGTGCAGCGTGAAGGCCTCATTTCCACGGGCGAAACCATGTCCTTGGAGTGGGACAATAAATGGTATTCTGCCGTGCAAAATTTCGATGATTACTGGACGGTAGAAATCGCGATACCCTTCAAAACCCTGCGTTACAATGTTTCGGAAGGAGAAAACTCCTGGGGAATCCAGTTTGTCCGCACCAAAATCAAAGACTTTGAATCGAGTGTGTGGGCACCTGTGCCGTTCCAGTTTTCTAATACTAATCTTTCCTTTGTCGGGCGGCTAATTTGGGACACTCCCCCGCCCAAACCTGGCGCAAACATCAGCCTTATTCCATACGTTATCGGTGGCGCTTCGTTGAATTACCTGCGCGACGGCACCTCTTTGGAAATCAAAGAAAAGAAACAGGACTGGACGGGCGGCCTGGGCGGAGATGCCAAAATAAGCCTTACCCCCGGCCTGAATTTGGACCTGACCATCAACCCCGATTTCAGTCAGGTAGAGGTGGACCGTCAGGTGCCAAACCTGAGTCGTTTCGAACTTTTTTTCCCAGAAACCCGGCAGTTTTTTCTCGAAAACCGCGATCTGTTTGCCATGTATGGCTTCCCTGACACCCGGCCTTTTTTCTCCCGCCGCATCGGATTGGCCTACAATCCAGTGAAGGGCCAAAATGAGAAAGTGCCCATCTTGGCCGGCGCTCGGTTGAGTGGAAAACTGACCGATGACCTGCGAATAGGAATACTCAGTATGCAGACTAAAAGGCGGGATTGGGATGCTACATCGGTATTGCCTGCGGCCAATTTCAGCGTCGTCACTTTGCAACAAAAAGTGTTCAGCCGGAGTATCATGAGCGGATTTGTGGTGAACAAGCAGAATTTTTTGGACGACCTGAGTGACACACAACGCGCAGGCTGGCAGCCCTGGAACCGGATAGCAGGACTCGAATACAACCTTTATTCCAAAGACAATCGCTGGGAAGGCGAGGCGTATTACCACCGTTCTTTTTCACCCGAAAAGGCAAAGCGGGGTTCTACCGCAGCCTTTTTTCAAGGCTATCGCGACCGACATCTCAATGCCAATTTAGGTTATATGCGTGTAGATTCGACCTATTCTGCGGACGCAGGTTTTGTGCCGCGAACCGGTGTGCAATCGCTTTTCCCCGGAATCGGGTGGAGGATTTATCCCGAAAAAGGCTGGCCGGCCCGCCATATCACAAATTACGTCCTTGGCACTGACGGCTCGCTGACGTATGGTCTCAGTGGCAAAAGTACCGACCGCGATTTGTCAGCCTATGTCGGGGCCAACTTCAAAGACCAATCGTACTTCGGCATGGCGGCGTTCAATACCTTCGTGTTTCTCTTTGATCCATTCGACCCCAGCAATACGGGCAAGGCCCAACTTCCTGTGGGGGGCTACACCAATAACGGGCTGCGGGCAGAGTATCTCTCCGGCACATCTAACGACTGGCAAGGAAGCGTAGAAGTGGCAGGCGCAGGTTTTTTCAATGGCCGGATTTTTAGCAGCGATGGGCTTTTGGCTTATCGCTGGCAGCCTGTGGGGCGGTTTTCATTGCAATACAGTTACAATCGAATCCGGCTGCCCGAGCCTTATGCCTCCACAGATTTTTGGCTTGTTGGGCCGAGGGTTGAAGCATCCTTTCGGCGGGATTTGTTCCTCAGTGCCTTTTTGCAATACAACACACAGGCCAACAATTTCAACCTGAATGTGCGTGTGCAGTGGCGGTTTGCGCCAGTATCGGATATGTTTTTGGTGTACACTGACAATTCTTTTGCGGAACAAATACCGAACACGCCTATTCGCCTTTTTGCGCCAAAAAACCGGGCGGTGGTGTTGAAAGTGGTGTATTGGTTGAATTTGTAAAATGGTCGCGCCCAAAGGCTCCGGCGAATGTTGCTTGTTGCTCGCCAAAGCTGCCAGCGACGAGCAACGCAACCGTGTTGGAAACCAAACTGGCGGTCGTGTTTTCCTCTTCCTGCATACCGACAATTTTTGGCGCGACTACCACAAACTGCTTGAAAATGAGGTTGTTATTGTTCGCGAACGCTCTGATGAAGATTACGGGACGGTGGCTGTTTTTCAGGATTTGTACGGCAATTTGTGGAATTTGATCGGGCCTGCATGCTAGCATGATACACCTTGATTTCGTGCAAAGTTCTCCCTACGTTTGTACTTGGTTTTAAAAGTGACACGTTCTCGATTATGAAAAAACTGATCTGCCTTTTCCTCTCAATCTCTTTTTTATTGGCCTGCTCAGGCAGCGAAAAAGCCCTGAAAGGCAATGAATGGATATTCAAATCCATCGAACGGCTCGATGAGTTCAATCCCCTGATGGAGCCTGATTCCCGCTCCGAGCATTACTGCCCCATTCGAAAAAAACGGGTAGGCTGGGAGGAGAAAGCCGTGTTTAATCCCACAGCAGTCATAAAAGACAGCCGCGTGTGGATGCTTTACCGTGCACAAGACCAGTATGGCACTTCGCGCATTGGAATCGCAAACAGCCGCAATGGCACAGAATTTCGCAAAAACCCCTTGCCAGTATTGGCACCTGACCATGACACCATGAAAGCGTACGAATGGGAAGGGGGTTGTGAAGACCCTCGCATTGTGCGCCGCGACGACGGACTTTATGTGATGACCTACACCGCCTACGACAAGGAGGTCGCCCGTCTCTGCCTTGCCAGCTCACGAGACCTGACTAGTTGGGAAAAACACGGCGTGGTGTTCACCGACCGCAAATACCGCAACTTCTGGTCAAAATCCGGCGCCATTGTATGTGAGCGCGATGGCAGCCAAATCATAGCCAAAAAAGTGAACGGGAAATACTGGATGTACTGGGGCGACACCGACCTTTTCATGGCTACATCCGACGACCTCGTATCCTGGAGGCCCATGGAAGACAAAAAAGGAAACCCCGCCCGGGTGATGATGCCCCGCCCTGGGTTTTTCGACAGCCGGCTGGTGGAGCCGGGGCCTTTTGCGCTTTTGCGCAAGGGCGGCATCGTATTGCTGTACAACAGCGCAAACAGTGCCAGCAGCGGCGATAAAACCCTCGGTGCAGATGCGTATTCTGTGGGCCAGGCTTTTTTTTCCTCCAAAGACCCCTGGAAACTTCTGGCCCGTTCGGACAAATACCTGCTCACGGCCGAGCGCGATTTTGAGCGGGAAGGTCTGGTCTCCAATGTCTGTTTCCTCGAAGGCATGGTATGGCTGAATGGAAGGTGGCTGCTGTATTATGGGGCGGGGGATTCAAAGATTGCGGTGGCGGAGATGAGGGAATGAAGATCATTCAATCTCTAAAAGCACCATAAATAGATATTGGGATATTGAGATATCAAGATATTAAGGTGAAAGTCATACAATCTCTAAAAACACCAATAAATCGGCTGAAGTCTCCTATATCACTTCATTGGCTCCCACAAACTCCGACATAACGGTGTTGTAGCCTTTCAGACCCCCATTTTTGTCGAAAAACCCACGCCTAGCCGCAACCGTCTGCCCACTTTGCTGTCTGCTTAGGGCATATTCCAAGCGCAAAATTTTAAGCATGAAAATATTAACCACCCTCCTGTGGCTCAGTGCCGCATTTTCCCTGTCGGCCCAGACGGCCAGTATTCGCGGACAATTGCAAAGCAAGGGCGGAGAGGCCATTGCCTTTGCCAGCCTGGGTCTGTATACTGCTGCCGATGGCATGCTTTACAAAGCCGGAACGAGCGACGAAGCCGGTATTTTCGATTTGAAAGGCATAAGCGCCGGAACCTATTTTCTGAAAGCCAACGCACTGGGCTTTGGCAATATTGAACAATCGGGCATTCAGCTCGTGGAAAATCAACACTTGGATTTGGGCGTGATGGCTCTGACGGTCTCCGGCATTAATCTTGAAGAAGTGACCGTCACGGCTTCGCGGGTCATGGTGGAAATCAAGCCCGACCGTACTGTTTTTAATGTGGAGGGCACCATCAACAGTACTGGTTCCGATGCCATCACCTTGTTGCGAAAAGCACCCAGCGTGACGGTAGATAACAACGACAACATCAGTGTGTTGGGACGCTCCGGGGTACTGCTGTACGTGGACGGTAAACGCCTCCCATTAACAGGCGACGACCTAACCAGTTACCTTCAAAGTCTCCCCGCCGAACAAATTGACCGCATCGAAATCATCACCAATCCCGGGGCGAAATACGAGGCAGAAGGCAACGCAGGCATTATTGACCTTCGATTGAAAAGAGACAAGAACCTCGGTGCAAACGGTTCGGTCAATGCGACCTACAGCCAAGGCCGGTATCACCGCGCCAACCTAAACGGCAGTGGTAATTATCGCAACAAACGATTCAATGCTTTCGCAAACGCCGGAATAGGGGATGGCAAGGGTTTCAACAACATAGAAGTTATCAGTTACCTGAACGGCATCGCACAAGAAGAATACAATAAGCGTCGCAACGATTGGGATCAATACAACTACCGCACTGGTGCAGATTTTTTCCTGGCGGATAATCACACCATTGGTTTCTTGGTCAGCGGTGCAAACAACAACCGTATCGGTAAAGGTGTAAACCGAATTACCCTGGCACAGGAAAATACCCCCGAATTGATTGACAGTATTTTGGTGGCCAATACCACAGAAAATTCCCAGCGTCAGCAACAAACCTACAACCTCAATTATCGCTTTGACAACACCAAAGGCCGCAGCTTCAACGTAGATATGGACTACGGAAAATACCAAAATGACAACAAACGCTACCAACCCAACCGCTACTTCAATGCAGCGGAAGATGACGTGCTCACCGAGATTGTCAATAGTTTCGATACCCCGACCGACATTGATATCTTCACGTTTCAGGTGGATTTTGAGGATAATCTTTGGGGTGGAACGATGGGCGTAGGGAGCAAATTCAGCCAGGTGATTTCCGACAATACCTTTTTGGTTTTTGAAGAAAACAACGGCATTCCCACTCGAAATGACCGACAATCCAACCGGTTCAAATACAACGAACGGGTCTATGCAGGCTATGTGAACTATGCGCGTGACTTAGGAAAAAAATGGAAATTCTCGGCGGGCCTTCGCGCAGAACAGACCGATGCGAGTGGTGACTTGCAAGCCTTTTTGCCCGAATTGCAAGAGCCGCCTGTGTTGTTCAACTATCTCAGTTGGTTTCCGAATGCGGGGCTGACCTGGGATATTGCCCCAAATCACAGCGTCGCACTAAACGGCGGCCGGCGCATCAACCGCCCGGATTACAATGTGCTCAACCCGTTCAACAATCAAATCAGCCAACTTTCTTTTGAAAGAGGAAACCCTTTTCTGCGGCCAGAAATCGTGAACAACCTGGAATTGGGCTACACGCTTGCCCATCGCTACAATTTCAAATTGGCATACAGCCGCACCGACAACCAGATCACCCGCCTCATCGAGCCAGACTCCATTGACCCTCGTGCAGGATCCGTCAGTTGGGCTAATCTGGCCGACCAAACTGTGATCAGCTTCAATGCCAGCGTGCCGGTGCAAATCTTCAAATGGTGGAATGCCTACTTCAATGCCAGTGCCGCCCATCAGGATAACCAAGCTGACTACGGTGACGGTGGAATAGTGGACGTGCAAGCATTCACCTACAATATTTTCCAGCAACACACTTTCGACTTGCCGATGGGCATAAAGGGCGAAATTTCTGGCTACTATTCCGGTCCTGGCATCTGGGGTGGCGTATTCTTGTATGAATCCAGTTGGGGTTTAAACCTTGGTCTGCAGCGCAAATTTTTGCGAGAGCGACTGAACGTTCGCCTCAGCGCCGACGATATTTTCTATGAAACGGGCTGGGACGGTTATTCCGATTTCAACGGCTTGTATTCCTACGGAAGTGGTCGTTGGGATAGCCGCCGAGTCAGTCTGAGTCTGGGCTATCGTTTTGGGAATGACAACGTAAAATCGAGGAAACGGAATACCGGGATGGAGACGGAGGCGGGAAGGGTAGGGGGGGAATGAATGTCGTAAGATTCATCGTTGTTGTAAATCTTCGACCACGGTGCCCACGTCGCCTTTTTTCAAATTTGAATCAGGCAAGTCGTAGGTCAGGACGATGCGGTCGTAAAGATTTATCGAATCCATATTTTAGCGGTCAGTTAAATCCATGCATCTCCAAAGGTCTTGTAGCATTGTGAATCATAAGAATGTCAATGCGTTGCTCAGAAACCAGGTAGTAAACAAGTCTATAATGCCCAACAATGTGTTCTCTAACACTTGGGTGCCCCATTTCAGGCACAACACGACCGCTGTTTGGAAATAGTAGAATCAAATCAATTTTTTCAAAAATTCGCTGCGTTTGGATGCGGACACTATTTTCCGATATAGAAGACCAATAAGCAACAATCTGCTCCATATCGTCATCGGCTTGTTTTGTCTAACCATTTTTGGTACTTTGCTTTGACCTTCTCGTTCGGAACAGTCAGGTCTTTCTTTGACTGTTCCAAGGCGGTTTCGAGTTTGTATATGAAAAGCATTTTCTCCATTAACTCGTCAATGGAAAACTGCTCAGGAAGTTGCTGGATTTGCTGGATAACGGTTGCTCGTGTAAGCATGGGAGCGTTTTTCTGCAAAAGGTAGGCTATTTAATTATTAGGAGAAACCCGTCTGAGTTTTGCGCGGATGTTGCTAAAAACGGTCAGGCCGCCGAAGCCTGAGTCGAAGATGCCTATGGGGGCGGGATTTGTACTCATCCCATCCGCTTCTTGTTCAATTCAACAAAAAAACGATTCAACTCGTCCACCGAATAATACAGCACCTCCCTCGGTTTCGAACCTTCTGCCGGGCCGACAATGCCCAGCCCTTCGAGTTGGTCCATAATACGCCCCGCCCGGTTGTAGCCGAGTTTCATGCGCCGCTGGATCAGGCTCGTGCTGCCATGCTGGGTTTCCACTACCAATCGGCCAGCATCTTCCAGCATATCGTCCATGTCGGCGAAACTGAATTGTTTTCCGCTTTTACCGGAACCTCCTTGTTCGCCATCGGGGTGGAACTCTGGCAAAAAGAACGGTTCTGGAAAACCTTGCTGTTTGGCAATAAAATCAATGACGCGCTCCACCTCCGGCGTGTCCACAAATGCCGACTGCAAACGCACGATGTCGCCGCCCACCGAAAGCAGCATATCGCCGCGCCCTGTGAGTTGTTCTGCGCCACCCGTGTCGAGAATGGTGCGGGAGTCTACTTTTGAAGCCACCTTGAAGGCGATGCGCGCAGGGAAGTTGGCCTTGATGACCCCCGTGATGATATTGACCGAAGGGCGCTGCGTTGCTATAATAAGGTGTATGCCAACGGCACGCGCCAATTGCGCAAGGCGACCGATAGGAAGTTCTATTTCCTTACCCGCTGTCATGATCAGGTCAGCAAACTCATCAATGACGAGCACGATATAGGGCATGAAGCGGTGACCCTTGTGCGGGTTGAGCCGCCGTGCCACGAATTTGTCGTTGTACTCCGTGATGTTGCGGGTTTCTGCTTTTTTCATCAGGTCGTATCGCGTTTCCATCTCGATGATGAGCGAGTTGAGCGTATGCACCACCTTAGTCGTGTCCGTTACAATTGGCTCAGTTTGGTCGGGCAAAAAACCTAAGAAGTGGTTTTCGAGGTGGGCATAGGGGAAGAGTTCAACTTTTTTGGGGTCAATCAAAATCAGTTTTACCTGCGAAGGGTGCTTTTTGTAGAGCAATGACATAAGCACCACTCCGATGCCCACGGATTTGCCCTGTCCTGTTGCACCTGCAATAAGCAAGTGGGGCATTCTGGTCAAATCCGCTACAAATACCTCATTCTGAATGGTTTTTCCCAGTGCAATGGGAAGTTCCATCTTGGCCTGTTTGAAACGTGCGTCCATGATTACCTCCCGGATGCCCACGGTCTGGCGTTTTTTGTTTGGCACCTCGATACCGATGGTCCCTTTGCCCGGAATGGGTGCGATAATACGAATGCCCAGTGCGGAGAGGTTCAGCGCAATGTCGTCTTCCAGGTTTTTGATTTTGGAAATACGAATGCCTTTGGCGGGGATGATTTCATAGAGCGTGACCGTAGGCCCAATGGTGGCTTTGATTTTTTCGATCTCGATTTTGAAATACATCAAGGTCTGCAAAATCTGGTTTTTGTTTGCCTCCAGCTCCTCGCGGTCTACTTCCAGCACCGTATTTTCATGCTCAACCAACAACTGCGAGTGCGGGTATTCGTAGTGCGAAAGTTCGAGCGTGGGGTCGTAAGGCTCGCTGAGGTTGGGGTTGTCCTCTTGGATGACAGCGGTGGGAGGTTTGTAGACGGTTGCATCTTCAGGAGTGGCAGGAGTCGGCGTGGCTATTACAATTTCAAGGTCACCTTCGGTGCCTGGCACGAGGGTTTCTCTTCGCGGGGCATCTGCAAAAAGCGCTGAGCGTTGGCTCAAATCAAGGGCGAGTTGGCCAACGGTTTCAAAATCTGCAGCCCCATGTATTGGAGCTGCTGCAGAAGTGGCTGTGGCAGAAGGATTTGCAACAGGGTTGCCCTCTTCTGTACCCAGCGGTTTTTCTTCAAAAATAGAGCTGCGCGTTTGGCGGGCAGAAGCGGCGGGTTTTCGTTTTCCGAAATTGCCTGCAAGCAGATCGTTCCAGGCCTGCCTGGTTTCGTCCCAAAGTTTTTGCCACGAAAAATCTGTCAGGTCGGGGTTGTTCGACCACACGAACGTTGCCACCAGCGCAAACAGCATCAGGGCAAGCGTACCCACTACTCCAATAAAATTCTGGATGTATTCGCTGATCGCCTGTCCAAAAACACCCCCCCATGGAAATTCCAATTTTTGAAGAAAAAACGAGCACAGCACCGACGCGATGGTCATCAAAATAATGGTGCGCTGGAACGCGCTGTTCAAATAACCAAGCGGAGTGGCGCGAATGAACGCAAGCCCATACTTATATAACAGGTATACGAACCCATACGATGCTATGCCAAAACCCCAATAAATAATCGAATCGGAAAGGAATGCGCCTAGACGGCCCAGCCAATTGTCCACCGGAACATCGTCGAAGAACACATCCCAGGAAAAGCGGAACACCACATCGTGGTCATTTTTCCAGGTGAAAAAATACGACGTGAAGGCGATGAAAAAATAGAAAGAAAGAAAAAGCAGGAACACGCCGAAGAGTTTGGAGACCCGTTCGCTGTCGAAGTTCATGCTTAATTGTCCGCGCTTTTTGGCTGCCATGCCGCAAAAGTAGCGTGTGTAGCCTGAAACTATGGCGGTATTTTTCACTCCGTATGGCTTGTACGCCATCATCCATTCAGAAATCAACACTTGTTCAACTGAGTTGCCAGCCAGTCTCGGTGCAGCACTTCGGTCATTAAGTCATTGGTCATTGGTCATTGGTCATTGACCCACTGACCAATGACCCAATGACCAATGACCAATGACCAATGACCAATGACCAATGACTTAATGACCAATGACTTAATGACCAATGACCAATGACCAATGACCAATGACCAATGACCCCAATGACCAATGACCAATG
>ENA-ORBV01000294-ORBV01000294.1-microbial-mat-metagenome-genome-assembly--contig:-NODE-294-length-112694-cov-8.895540_pt1 | contig 112694 bp, 86 predicted proteins | sample MGYA00237777_ERZ505514 | MGnify/ENA primary metagenome ERZ505514 (study PRJEB26160, sample SAMN06269048) | microbial mat metagenome | isolation source: Oligotrophic lake microbial mat | place...
CTGACCCCGCACGCGTGAACCGCGGAGTACCGCGCTTCACGCGCACGGGGTTCTGTCAGAAGAAAAGGGGCGTGGCGACCAAGTGTGATGTTAGTGCGGTCAAGTGCGGCGTCGTTGGGACCCAGTGCGCGACCGTTGGGACCCAGTGCGCGACCGTTGCGACCCAGTGCGCGACCGTTGCGGCCAAGCGCGCCACCGCTGCCACCCAGTTCGTTCCAGTTCGTTCCAGTTCCGACCCACCGCCACCCTTCCACTCCCCAGTTCGCCAACTCATCACTCGAGCGCGACCGCGCGCAATCCCGTCTCCAAACCCGCCCGCACTCCGTCCCCACCAGGCCCTTGCCCTCGGCTCACCCGTCCATCCGCGTCTCGCCCACACCACGTCCGACTCGCGATCGGCACAGGAAGGAACGGATTGACCTCGAAAAAACCGCCCTAGAAGCCGACAAAGCGCGCTCACGCTTCCCTCGACCGCACCCGGCTGGTCGAATAGCCGCCCCTAAGAAGCGCTCTCCCGCGCGAGAAGCCAGGCAAAGCACATGGATTGGGATCGTATTTCTGACAGGTTGGGCCAGTTCGGCGAGAACGTCGGTTCGACACTGAAGGGCATTTTCGGCGCCCGCAACGAGCGCATGGTCAAGCAGATCACGCCCGTGATCGCCGCGATCAATGCGCTCGAGCCGTGGGCCAAAGGCCTCACCGCGGAGCAGTTCCAGGAACAGACCAGACTCTTCAAGGCGCAAGTCGCGAAGGGTGAGAAGACGCTCGAGGATCTGATCCCCCAAGCGTTCGCACTCGTGCGCGAGGCGGCGGTACGCACGCTCGGCATGCGCCACTTCGACGTCCAACTCGTCGGTGGCATCGTGCTCCACGAAGGCAAGATCGCGGAGATGATGACGGGCGAAGGCAAGACGCTCGTCGCGACTCTGCCGCTCTATCTCAATTGCTTGACGGGCAAGACGGTGTACCTCGTCACCGTGAACGACTACCTCGCGCGTCGCGACGCAGCGTGGATGGGTCCGATCTACGACTATTTGGGCGTGGCCGTCGGCTCGATCCAGTCCGACATGTCGGCCTTCGAGCGTCAACCCGTGTACGGGTGCGACATCGTGTACGGCACGAACAACGAGTACGGCTTCGACTACTTGCGCGACAACATGAAGACGCGCGCCGAGGATCAGGTCCAAAAGATCTTGAGCTACGCGATCGTGGACGAAGTCGACTCGATCCTGATCGACGAAGCGCGCACGCCACTGATCATCTCAGGGCCAGCGCAAGATTCGTCGGACAAGTACAAGATCGCCGACGGAATCGCTCGCGCTCTCGTGAAGGACGAACACTTCGAAGTGAAAGAGAAGGAGCGCTCGGCCTCGCTGCTCGAAGCCGGCATCGAGGTCGCGGAAAAGATGGTCGGAGTGCAGAGTTTCTTCGTTCCGCCGAACGAAGACTGGCCGCACTTCCTCGAGAACGCGGTACGCGCGCACAACCTCTACACGAAGGACAAGGAGTACGTCGTCGAAGGGGACGAGGTCATCATCGTCGACGAGTTCACCGGTCGGAAGATGAACGGTCGGCGCTGGTCGGACGGTTTGCACCAAGCGGTCGAGACGAAGGAGGGTCTGAAGCCGAAGCAGGAGAATCAGACGCTCGCCACGATCACGTTCCAGAACTACTTCCGCATGTTCGACAAGCTCGCGGGCATGACCGGTACCGCGATCACCGAGGCGGGGGAGTTCCACAAGATCTACACGCTCGACGTCATCCAAGTGCCGACGAATCTGCCGCTGGTACGCGAAGACAACGACGACATCGTGTATCGCACCGAGCCCGAGAAGTGGAAAGCGATCACGAACGAGCTGCTCGCGACGCACGAAAACGGGCAGCCGGTGTTGGTCGGCACGACGTCGATCGAGAAGTCCGAGCACCTGTCGCGCCTGCTGAAAGAGCGCGGCGTCCCGCACGAAGTCTTGAACGCGAAGAATCACGAGCGCGAAGCCCACATCGTCGCGCGCGCCGGTGAAAAGGGCGCGGTGACGGTCGCGACGAACATGGCCGGTCGTGGTACCGACATCAAACTCGGCGGCAATTTCGAGTACCGACTGAACGCGGAACTCGAGAAGGCTGGACTCTTGCTCGGCGACCTCGAGAAATTGGCCGAGATCGACGCGATCCGCCAAGAGGTCAAGAAGCAGTGCGACGCCGACGAACGCGTCGTGCAAGGCCTGGGCGGTTTGTACGTGCTCGGCACGGAACGCCACGAGGCGCGCCGCATCGACAACCAATTGCGCGGTCGGTCGGGTCGTCAGGGCAACGCGGGCAAGTCGCGTTTCTACCTGTCGCTCGAAGACGACTTGATGCGTATTTTCTATCGCGACTGGGTCAAGAACGCGATGGCGCGACTCGGCATGACCGAGGACACGCCGATCGAGTCGGGCATGGTCACGCGTGCGATCGCGAAAGCGCAGAAGAAGGTCGAAGAGCGCAACTTCGAGATCAGAAAGTCGCTCCTCGAATACGACGAGGTGATGAACCAACAGCGCCGCGAGATCTACGGCACACGGCAGGAAGTGCTCGAGTCGAAGGGCTTGCGCGAGAAGATCGAGTTCATGTTCGAGCGCGCGATCGAACGCAGTGCGCGCACCGTGTATTTGCTCGACAAAGATGGCTTCAAAGCCTGGTTCCATCGGATCACTGGCACGGAGCTGCCCGACGGCATCGCCGCCGATGCGACTGCGAAGGTCGGTACGACTGCGGGCATTCGCGAACTCGTGATCGCGAAATACGACGAGCGCGAGAAAGAGGTCACGGCCGAGCTCTACCGCCAAGTCGAACGCTATCTGCTCTTGAAGTCGATTGACGACAAGTGGCGCGACCACCTGTACGCGATCGACGCGTTGAAAGCGGGCATCGGTCTACGCGGTTATGCGCAGCAGGATCCGAAGAACGAGTACAAGCGGGAAGGTTTCCAACTCTTCGAGAAGTTGCTCGCCGCGATCGAGGACGAAGTCACGAGCTTGATCCTGCGCATCCAAGTGCAGCCGCCGACGCAAACCGGCGCACCCGCGCCGCGTTTCGTTTCGCCGGTCGGTCCGTCGAGCTTGCCGCGCAATCCGGCGCTCGCACCTGGCACGACGCCGCCGCCGCCCCAGTCCGCTCCGAATCCGAACGTGTCGAACGCGCCGCAGCCGCCGCAGCCGAGCGACCCCAAACGGCCGACTCCTCCGCCGGCTCCCGTGCGTCGCCAGATGCCAGGGCCCACATCGGTTCCGGCTTCGCACGCGTTCGACGTCGCGCGTCGCCAGCAAGCGCTGGCTGCGGCGCAGCAGCGCGCGCAGGAAGCTCAGCCAGGCACCGCGAGCTCCGCGCAGAAGACCGCGCCCGCGGCCAAGTTCAATTTGAAGAACGCCGGCCGCAACGATCCGTGCCCCTGCGGCAGCGGCAAAAAGGTCAAGAACTGCCACGGGCAGTGAGCCTGTGTCGCAAGCGCGCGACCCGTTACCGCCGCCGATTCTGCAGGACCCCAATCCCGGGCTCGTGCGCTGGATCCTGCACGCGTTCTACGACTGCGTCTGGCTCGTCGTCATCGCGTTGACGTCTCCGTGGTGGGCGTGGAGATCGCTCACCGACCGTGAATTTCGGTCGATGGCGCGTGCGCGGCTCGCAATCGGCGTCCGCGGGCGCCCAAGGTCCGGCCGACGCTGCGTGCTCGTGCACGGAGTCTCCGTCGGCGAAGTGAAAGGCGCACAAGCGCTCGTGAAGTTGCTCGAGCGCGAGCGGCCCGATCTGGACATCGTGATCTGCACGACGACTGCGAACGGCTTGCGTGTCGCGCATCAGACGTATCCGAAGCACACCGTCGTGCGCTTTCCACTCGACGTGTCGTTCGTGGTGAAGCGGTTCTTGTCGCGCATCGATCCCGTGTGCGTCGTGCTCGTCGAGCTCGAGATCTGGCCCAATTTCCTGCGCTGCGCGAATCGCTCCGGCGTACCGGTCGCCGTCGTGAACGGTCGCATCACGGACAAGAGCTTCGCGAGCTACGAACTGTTCAAGGACTTGCTGCCGCAGTTCAATCGCATCACGCTCTTCTGTGTGCAAGACGCGGAGTACGCGCAACGCTTCGAGCGCCTGTCGGCGAGGCGCGAGCGCATACTCGTCACGGGCAACATCAAGGTCGACGGGCTGAAGACGGGTCGCATCGATCCGCCGGCTGCGCTCGTTCGATTGCTCGGAGCGCGAGCGGGTCAACGCGTGATCGTCGCCGGCAGCACGCACGAGCCCGAAGAACGCTTCTTGGTCGAGGCTTGGCGCTCGTATGCCCCGTCCGACCGACTCGTTCTCGTCCCGCGCCATCCGGAACGTGCCGAAGGCCTGGTGCGCACTCTCAGCGAGGTGGGCCCGAAGCCGCAGCGCTTGACCGAACTGCGCTCAGGCGTCGCCCCGGATCCGACGCGGCCGTGTCTCGCCGACACGATCGGCGAACTCGAAGCGATCTACAGCCTCGCCGATCTGGTGTTCGTCGGCGGCTCGCTGATCCCACACGGCGGACAGAACATGCTCGAACCCGCGGCGCTCGAACGCGCGGTTTTCTACGGGCCGTACGTACAGAATTTCACGAGCGAAGCTGCATTGCTCGAACGCGCCGGCGCGGCGTGTCGCATCGGCGGACTCGCTGAACTGGGTACCACGCTGGCGAACTTGCTCGCCGATCCCACGGCCCGAGCGACGATGGGCCAAGCCGGACGTGCAGCGGTCGAGGCCCAGCGCGGGGCGACGCTTTTGACCCTCGCCGCCCTGCGCGAGCGCGCGCTCGCCGCGCAGTAGAAAACCCTTCCGACTTCAGCGCTCGACGCTGGCTTGGACCTCGTTATGCTGAAGGTTCGTACCCGATCCCACGCAAGCTCCAGCAGCCCGTCTTCCGATCATGGAATCCCGCTACCGGAGCCCGCACTGAGCGCGCTGAAAACGCGCTTTCACTGACTCGCGCACTCCACCTCTCCTGAAGCCCACACCCGCATCTCATGGCCCGACAACTCTTCACTTCGGAATCCGTCTCCATGGGTCACCCCGACAAGGTGGCCGACCAGATCTCCGACGCCGTCCTCGACGCATGCTTGCGCGCCGATCCGAATTCGCGAGTCGCGTGCGAGACGCTCACCACGACGGGACTGGTCGTCATCGCGGGTGAGATCACGACCAACGCGAAGGACCTCGACTACCAAAAAATCGCGCGCGGAGTGCTGCGCCGCATCGGCTACACCGACGAAGAATCCGGTATCAGCGCCGATTCGTGTTGCGTCATGGTCGTCGTCGGCAAGCAGTCGGCGGACATCTCGCTCGGCGTCACGGCCGAGACGAACAAGGACCAGGAACAAGGCGCCGGCGACCAAGGGCTGATGTTCGGCTTCGCGTGCAACGAGACGCCGAACTTGATGCCGTTCCCGATCTACTACGCACACCGCCTCGTGGAGAAACAGGCCGAATTGCGCGAGAAGGGTGTGCTCAAGTGGCTGCGCCCGGACGCGAAGAGCCAAGTCACGGTCGAGTACGAAGGCAACAAGCCGGTGCGTGTGCACACGGTGCTCATCAGCACGCAGCACTCGCCCGACGTCGACAACGAGACGATCAAGCGTGAGGTGATCGAGAAAATCATCAAGGCCACGATCCCGGCGCAGTACCTGGATGCGAAGACGATCTACCACGTCAATCCGACCGGGCGCTTCGTCGTCGGCGGACCGCACGGCGACTGCGGCTTGACCGGGCGCAAGATCATCGTCGACACGTACGGCGGCATGGGTCGCCACGGCGGCGGTGCCTTCTCGGGCAAGGACCCGTCGAAGGTCGACCGCTCGGCCGCGTACGCGGCGCGCTGGGTCGCGAAGAACGTGGTCGCAGCCGGCCTCGCCGAGCGTTGCGAAGTGCAAGTCAGCTATGCGATCGGCATCGCGAAGCCGCTCTCGGTCCGCGTCGACACGTTCGGCACGGGCAAACTGTCTGACGTCGATCTGACGGCCGCGGTCGAGACGGTTTTCGATCTGCGCCCGGCCGCGATCGTGAAGCAGTTCGATCTGAAGCGCCCGATCTACGAACAGACGGCGTACCACGGTCACTTCGGGCGCGATGGTTTCCCGTGGGAAAAGACGGACAAAGTCGCGGCGCTCAACGAAGCGGTCGCGGCCAAGGCCCGCAAGTAGTCAGAGACCCTCTCTGCCGATCGTCGTTCACGCGGCGCGTCCATCGGGCGCGCCGCGTGCGTTTCGGTCGTCGTGAGGCGAGACCGGAAGGGCGCACCGGTGTGCGCGGAATAGGGCGCGATTCCGCTGCGGCGGCGGGAGCGAGCTCAGCCGTGGCGCTGCCCACCCCATTTCTGGATCGAGCGCTCACCCGAACTCGGGCATCATGAGTTGATGACCGAACGGCCTTCCGACGTTTCGAGCACTGCACCCACTCCTCCGCTGCAAGAGCTCCCGCTCATCCGTCCGCGGCGACCTCCGCCGCCGCCGCTCGCGGCCGCGACGATCGACGCGGCATTGTCGAATCCGATTCGCGCGGTCGACGTCGTGCTCGCGTCTCCCGAGCGCGTCTCGCAGAACCTCTAGACACACACCGCGCTCGGCCGACTCGCGATCCTGTTCCTACTCGTCGCCGCGCTCTTCGCGTTGCCGTACGGACTCGTGCTCGGCCTCGATGCGTGGTGGCGCGTCGCGGCCTTCTACTTGGGCTCGACGCTCATCTGCTTGCCGAGTCTGTTCGTGTTCAGCGCGTACTTGGGCTTCGGAGCGACGCTCTCGCGCACGGCCGTACTCGCGTTGACTATCCCGGCAGCGGCCGCAGTGTTCACGGCGGGCTTCGCACCGATCTTGTGGTTTCTTCAACTCACGTTCGACGCCGAGGCCAAACAGATCGGTTGGCGCGACGTGTCCATCGTGTTGTTGTGGATTTCGCTCGCGGCCGGAGTCGTGCAGTTGTGGCGAGCGCTGCGGCGACCTGCGCTCGACACGAATTTGGTGCTGTACGTCCTCTTGTGGATCGCGTGGCACGGCGTGTTCTTGTTCGTCCTGGCGCGCATGGGGCACTTGCTCGGCTTGTCGCGATGATCCGGAGCGTGCTGGCCGCCTGGTGCGCGCTCGCGCTCTACGGTTTCTCGCTCGGATTGGCGCACAGCGAGCTGTACGCGACACGCAATCTGTTGAAGTTCCCGCTGCTCGTCACCGTGACGGCGGTCGTGTGCAGTGCGTCGTGGTGGATTCTTGCGCGAGCGTTCGGAGCACCGCTCTCGTTCACGAGTGTTCAGCGCACGGCGTGGTCGATGTTTCAGGACCTCGGCTTCTGGCTCGCGAGCCTGTCGCCAGTCGTCATGTTCTTCGCGATCGCGGCGCGCGCGACCGACGACGGACGGCTGGGGGGAGTACGACAAGTTCTTGGGCCTCAACATCGCCATGATCGCGGTGTGCGGAGTAGGTGCGCTGGCGAAAGGCGTGCAGACCTTGTTCGTGGCTCACGCGATCTCACGCGTGCGGGCGGGAATGTTGGTGGTGGCGTGGGTGCTGATCGCGGGCACCGTCGGAGGCCAGGCTGCGTTTTTCATGCGGCCGTTTTTCGGCTTCCCGGCGACGCGCGGGGGGAGCCCGCCGATGTTCTTGGGCGCAGCGCCGGACTTGCGCGGGGCGACCAATTTCTTCGAGGCTGTCAGGCAGACCATCGAGAGGCCGGCATTGCCGACGGACATGTACCGCTGACGACGAGGCCACGATTCAGGCGGAAGGGCCCTGAAGTGCGCCGATTCGGACGCTCGCACAGCGGAAACCCTTCCAGTGCTGGCCCGGCTGCGCCGGTGGCACGGGAGCGCTTCGTTCTGCGACAACACCGTGACTGACCGGCAACGGCCGGGTAGAACGATGCGCTCCCCGGCGGCCTCGAGACCCGCTTTTCGCCCTCTTCAAGGACCTCATGAATCCGATCCTGTCCGCCTCACGACTCGCTCGCCGCGGTTTCACGCTCATCGAATTGCTCGCGGTGATCTTGATCATCGGGATCTTGATGGTTTTCTTGCTGCCCAAGATTCCCGAAGCCATCGACTCGGCGAAGGTGACTGCGTGCAGCGCCAACATGCGCGAGATCGGCAACGGGTTGATGATCTACAACACGAAGTACAAGTCGATCCCGAACGAGTCCGGTGTGCGCTTCTTCACGGCCCTCGTTTACAAGGGCGCTTGGGACAACAACGAGACCAGCGCCAAGAAGCTCACCTGCCCGGGTGTGGACGATTCGATTCTCGCGATCGGGGCCATCGAAGATCCGAAGCTGTGGTACTCGAACAAGGACGTCATCGACGGGACGTACTCGGCGTATGCAGGTCGCGACATGAAACAATATCCTCTGAAGAAGTTCCCCGGCGGCGGCTTGAACGTCCTCGTCGCGGACGACAACGAGGGTGGTGAAGGCAATCACCGAACGGGGACAGTGTGTCTGTACGACGACTTGAGCGTCAGGGTGATCGAACTCTTCCCGCTGTACGAGAAGGGTCTCTTGAACAAAGACACGGACAAGTATCTGAAGGTCGGTCCCGAGTCGCCCGTCGAAGATCTCCAAAAGCTCAGCCTCGATTGACGAAAACGTTCGCGAATCGGCCTCTTCGAAGCGACGATTCGACGCGATGCACGTGAAGTCTCTGATCGTCGCCCTGCGGCCGCACCAATGGGTGAAGAACGTATTCGTCTTCGCCGCGCTGGTGTTCGCGCGCGGAACTCGCGGCGCGTTGTTCGACGAGCACCTCGACGACGTCGTGCGCACGTGCTTCGCGTTCGCGGCTTTCTGTTTCGGTGCGAGCGCGATCTACCTCGTCAACGACGTCCTCGACGTCGAGTCGGATCGCGCGCACCCGTCCAAGAAGAATCGCCCGATCGCGTCGGGCGCCGTTTCGATTCCGGCGGCGATCGCGCTCGCGATCACCTGCGCGGGACTCGCGGTATTGCTGTCGATTCGAGCCGAAGGTTCACCGGTTGCGGTCTTGCCGATCGTCGTCGGCTACATGGCGCTCAACCTCGCCTACAGCATCAAGCTCAAGCACGTCGTGCTCGTCGACGCATTCTGCATCGCGGCGGGTTTCTTGTTGCGCGTGATCGCGGGTGCTCTGGCCGTGCCGGCGGCGATCAGCCACTGGTTGCTTTTGTGCACGATGTTTTTGGCGCTCTTCTTGGCCTTGTGCAAACGCAAAGCGGAAATGGATCTCTTGGGCGAGAGCCGCGGCGAACACCGGGCGATCTTGCGCGACTACGACCACCGCTTCCTCGATCAATTCGTGACCGTGATGGCCGCGTGCACCATCGTCACCTACACGATGTACACGGTTGCAGACGAGACGTCGGCGAACTTCGGCAGAGGCAATTTGCTGGTGTGGACAGTGCCGTTCGTCGTTTTCGGCCTGGCGCGTTACCTGTTGCTCGTGTCGACGAAGAAGGCGGGCGGATCACCGACGCGCGTCCTGCTCGGGGGCGACGCGCTGTTCGCGTTCAACACGCTGGGTTGGATCGCGATGGTCGCATGGATTCTCTCGCGTCCGCACTGAGCGACGCTCGTCAGCGCACGAGATCTTTCCAAGCTTCAGTCAGGAGCTTCGCGAACTCGGCGGGAGAGAGGCGCGACTTGGTGCGCTCTTCCACGATCGAGCGTGCGCGCGCATTCCCGTCGCGCGCGAGTCTCGCGAGCCAACGATCGAGTGCTGTGGCTGCGGCCTCGGACTCGGTCCCACCACTCGCGAGCGCCTGCGTCAGCGTCGGTAGGGCGATCTCGACCCGCCCCAAGGAACACAAGGCGTCCGCCGCAGCGATGCGCAGTACCCGCGGTTCGTTCGCGGCGTGTGCGTGGATCAGAGCGTCGATCCCGAGCGGGGCTTCGAGCGCTCCCACCGCACGCGCAGCCGCCGTACGGACTGCGAGCGGGCGCGATCCGTCTGCGAGGCGCTCGACGATCACACTCACCGCCGGGGTGTAGTGGACGGCACCCAAGCCGGCGATCGCCTCAACTTCGATCGACGGATCGCCGAGCAGACTCTCGAGGAGCGCCGGGCCGGCGATCTCGGCGCGCAAGCCCATGTGCTCGAGTGTGCGCGCCGCAACTCTGCGTACGTCGTCGTGCTCGTCGTGCAGCGCTTCGGCGAAGCGTTTCGCGAACGAATCCGGCAGCAGGCCGAATGTAGTGATCGCACGCTCGCGCCGCTGCACGTCGGCCGTGTCCGCGCCCGACGTCAACGCGATCACGCGCTTCCACACCGCAAGTTCGAAGCGCTTCGACGGCGTCGGCGGGTTCTCGTTCGATCCGAACGTGGTGCAGCCGAAGTGCGCCAGCGTGCTGCCCGAGAACGCGCGCACCTCGCCGTCACGCTCGAGAGCGATCGCCTCCAGCAATGGCGGGACGCACTGGTCCTGCGTCGTGCTCGCGAGCCGCCACGCACACTGAGCGCGCAACCAGCGGACAGGGTTCTCGGTCGCGTGGTAGACGAGGACCGCCGCCGCGTCGGGCGAATCGAGCACGGCCAGCATCTCGGCTGCGGCGATGCGCATGCCCGTGCCCGAGTTCGCTTCGCCCAAGACTTGCGCGAGAACCGGCACCGCCGCGTCGCCGAAGTCGCGCGTCGAAAGCGCCAACATCGCGTGCATCGGTCCTGGATCCGCGGCCAACGACTCGACTCGCGCACGCACGCGCGAGCTGAATTCGAAGGCGGGCGCGGGGATCGGCGGCGGCGGCGGCACATCCTTTTCGAGCGCTGCGACGGCCGCCGCCACGACGGGTCGAAAGACGATGTCGACGCGCCCCGCTTCGGTGCACGCGCTGAAAAGGACTGTCACGAGGATGAGGACGAGTCGTGTCGGCATGGAGTGGAGGCACGATAGCGAGCGCAGGGCCGCCGGTGACACGATGCGTTGCTTGACCGTCTCCGGATTAGGCCCGTAGGCTCTCCGGAACTCACACTCCGTCGATCCCCCCGAGGAACCTCCGTGCAAGCCCGTCTGACCCTTTCGAGCCGTCTGGCTCAACTCGGCACCGAAAACGCGTTCGAAGTCGTCAACAAAGTGCGCGCTCTCGAAGCTCAGAAAAAGAGCATCGTGCACCTGCACATCGGCGCACCGGATTTCAAAACGCCAGCGAACATCGTCGAAGCCGGACGCAAGGCGCTCGCCGACGGATTCCACGGATACACGCCGGCGAAGGGCTTGATGCCGGTGCGCGAAGCGGTCGCGGCGTACTGCGAACGCTTTCACAAGGCCGGCAAAGTCGATCCCGACAACGTGATCATCGTGCCCGGCGGCAAGCCGACGATGTTCTTCGCGATCCAATTGTTCGCGGAGCCGGGCGCTGAGATCGTCTATCCGAACCCGGGCTTCCCGATCTACGAATCGGTCATCCGTTACAGCGGCGCGACCGGCGTGCCGTTGCACTTGAAGGAAGAGAACGGGTTCGCGTTCAGCGCGGACGAGTTGCTCGCGAAGATCACGCCGAAGACGCGGCTCATCATCTTGAATTCACCCGCGAATCCGACCGGCGGCGTCGTGCCGAAGCGCGAGATGGACAAGCTCGTGAGCGGCCTCGAGAATTTGCCGCACGTCGCGGTCCTGAGCGACGAGATCTACTCGCGCCTTTTGTACGACGGCGAACAGCACACGAGTTTGATGAGCTACGAATCGATCCGCGATCGCGTGATCTTGCTCGACGGTTGGAGCAAGACGTATGCGATGACGGGATGGCGCATGGGCTTCGGCGTGTGGCCGAAGTCGTTGGTCGCAGATGCAGAGCGATTGCAGATCAACACGGTTTCGTGCACGAACGCGGCGGCGCAGATGGCGGGCAAAGAGGCGCTCGAGGGTCCGCAAGATTCGGTCGAGACGATGCGACGAGCGTTCGATGAACGTCGCCAGCTGATCGTGAAGGAGTTGAACTCGATCCCGGGGTTCAAGTGCATCTTGCCGAAGGGTGCTTTTTACGCGTTCGCGAATGTGAAGGGGACGGGAATTCCGAGTCGGGAACTGGAGACGAAGCTCTTGTACGAGGCCGGGGTGTCGTGTCTCTCGGGCACGAGCTTTGGAGCTTTCGGCGATGGCTATCTGCGCTTCAGCTACGCCAACAGCGCCGAGAACATCACCGAAGGAATGCGGCGGGTGAGGGAGTGTTTGGCGGTCGCGAAGAGGTGATGGGGTGAGATGTCGAGGGGCAGAGGATTGCATCAGCGTGCTCTGCAGCGCTGTTTGCTGCGGCCTTCGACCAATCGACGGTACGGTGCCAGGTACAACCACGACGGTTCGCGCTGGCCGCTGATCGGTACACCGATCAGCGGCCAGCGCGAACCGTCGTGGTTGTACCTGGCACCGTACCGTCGATTGGTCCGCTAGAACTCAGGGCACTAGCCTGATTTCTTTTCGTCCTTCGCGCGCGGTTTCAAGTCGATCTTCGAAGCGGTTTGGATCGCGGACAATTTGTCGGTGATCTTCTTCTGCACGACTTCGAGTGCTTGGTCGACCTTGTGGAGCTTCTTCTTGTCGAGCATCCGGGCTTCCATCAACGCGGCTCGTTGCTTTTCGAGATCGCGCTTCTCGCTGTCGAGCGCATCCAGCTGATCGCCGAAGACGTGCAGTTCTTTGTAGAGCGTGCTCGGATCCTTGGCGTAACTCGCATTGAGCACCGTTGTCATCGCCGTGCACAGTTCGGTGCGCGAGGTGTCCGACTCGAGCGCGCGCTTCAACGCCCCGTCGACCGAAGTCACGAACAGGTGCTCCGAGTCGTTGCCTGGGAACACTGCGTTGAACGGATGATCGGGATGCACCACGTCGATCGGCAGACGCACGCAATGGAACCAGCGCGCGAGGAAGAGAACCTTCTCGTTGTCGCCACCCGGTTGCAGCAGCGCGTCGTCGGTCTTGTTGCAGCGTGAGCACTCGCGCAGGACGAGCAGCGGACGGGGATCGTCACCGGCGAGCGCGCGCAGAGCGTCCTCGCGCGAAAGCGCCTTGCGCGCGGCTTTGACGTGCGTGTCGGCCTTCTGCCGCTCGGTCGACGCCGGTGTCACGGCGTAGTCCCATTTCAATGCGAGCAGACTGGCCACGCTCGGACCGCGCGTCGCAACCGGACCCGGTTGCATCGGGATCGACGGGCCTCAGCAGCCGGCGTGAACGTGGACCGCGAGCGTCGCAGACGTCAGCGCGACGAGGAGCGTGAGGAGAAGGAAGCGCTTCATGACTTGGAGTCCCTGCAGGGGTGTTCTGTGGCCAACTCTACCGAGGTCCGAGTCTAACTCGATCTGTCCATGAGTGGCAACGTGTGCACCCATTCCTGCGCACAGGATCATTTCTTAGGGTACTTGCGCAGCACGAATTTGCGCCACGCCTCGTCGAGCTCGGGCACTTTCTTGCCGAAGGCTGACTCCAGGATCGTCTGCTGGCGCTCGACCAAGGATCCCGCCGGGTTCGAGCCAGGCTTTTCGGGATCCCAGGGCTCGCTGAGCTCGCGGTGGAACTTGCGGAACGCGGCTCTGTCCAGATCGAGGAGCCAGCTCACGCGCGACCACGCCGTCATGTAGTGACGTGCCTCCAGTTTGCCGTTGTCGACGAGCAGGAACATCTCGCTGAAACTGGGCACGAAGCGATTGGTCACCAGACCGTGGACGCGTTCCTCGAAGTGCCACGATTCGTCCTCCGGGCCCGCCGACTCGCGCGGGACGAAGACGCTCCATCTAGGTTCGACGCGTCGGCCCATGTACAGGGCGAGCCCGTCGCGGAACCACTGCGGACGAGGTTGTCGCGAGCCGCGAAATCCGTCGCAAAGTTCGTAGGCGAGCCCGGTGACGACGAACGCGTGGAGTGCGCAGTCGTGTGGGACGCCGGAGCCCGAGATGCTCTCGGCACTCAAACCCAGAAACCATGCTTTGCCCGGCAAAGTAGTTCCGTGCCACGTCGCTTCTCCACTGCCGATCCAGCGCCGCGCGAAACGATCGAGCTGCGTGCGCTTCTCCGTCAAAAGCACGGTGAACTTGAGCTCGTTGCCGAGGTAGGGGCCGCTGCCGATGCCGGTCGGCTCCGCTGACGCGGCGCCTGGTTTGCGCGCAAAATCCGCATCGCTCACGCCGACGAGCGCCATGTAGTCCGCGTACTCGTCTTCGATCCGCTGCGCGTAGAGATGCAGTCGCAACCACGGATCGAGTTCGCGCACGTCCTTGCGCACGCGCGGCAGCTTCTTCGACAGACGAGACAGTTCCTCGTTGAGTTTCTTCTCTTCGGGATCGTCCGTGCCGCGGCGATAGGTCTGCAACAACGAGCCCAATTTGAAGTGCGCTGTCTCGACCCACAACACGCGCAGTCCGCCGAGCACTTCTTCGATGTCCGCCGTCGGGATTCCTTCGGCGAACGCGAACGGCCCCAGCGACACGTAACCGGCCTTGTCGAACGCGTCACTCTTGCCTTTGGTGTACGGATCGACCTTCTCGAACACTTCCGGCGTCGAGCCGTCCGCCTGTTGAACTCGCGCGGGTGGGTTTGCCGGATCGGCGACTCGCGCGCAGACGTGGAGCGACGAGAGTGCGAGTGCAGTCGAGATCGCGATGTGCTTCAGCATGAGCGCTCTCCACCCGGAGCTGCGCCGATGGTAGTGGATCGCATTCAGCACGCGATAGTGAACGCTCGCCGAACTCGCGAACTCGTCAGCGGAGCAGAGCGCTGCGCGCACTTTGGCGCGTTTCCGTCTCGGCAGCCGTCGGGATGAAGCCCGAGTGCACGTCGAGCGCGCTCCAGCGCTCGTAGAGGGCGCGCGCAGCATCGTCGCGCGTAGCAAGTGTGGCGAGGTGGAGTCCGATCGCGATCTCGGCTCCGTGCGTATCGCCGCCCTTCTTCGCGAACAACTCCTTCAGGTGATCGAAGGCCTCCGCACGCGCATCGATCGCGAGCACGGCTTCGGCTGAAGCTTGGCGCAGATCGGCAGGCTCGCTCGCAGCGAAAGCGCGCGTCAGCGGATCGAGAGCGGCCTGCGCCTTCAACGTGCCGAGCCCGCGCGCGGCCGCGACACGCAGGTCCAGATTCGACCGCTGTTCGAGTGCTCCGACGAGCGGTCCGCTCGCACGTGCGTCGCCGATCGCAGCGAGAGCCGCGGCCGCATTCGGTGCGACACGCGGTTCGCGTAGAGCAGCGATCAGACTGTCGATCGCTGCGCGCGACCTCGCACCGCGTCGTTCCAAGCACTGCGCAGCGTGGACACGGGTGTAGGCGTTCGAATCGTGCAGCGCGGCCGCGAGCTGCGGCGTGATCCAATCGCCGAGCGACACGAGCGAGAAGCGCGCGTCGTCGACTTGCCGCAGATCGAAGAGCGACAGGCGCTCGATGCGCCGCCAGCCTTCGAGCCGCATGCGATCGTCCGGTGCAACTGCGGGGCGAGCTGCTTCGAAAGCGCCCGAATTCCAGCTCGTTTCGAGTGCGAGAGCTTCCGTGGCGCCGTGTTCGACGGCGATGTCCTGAGCGACGCGAGCTGCGAGTTCGCGGACGCCTTCGTCGCGCGACGTTTCCGCCAAGACGCGCAATCCGGCCAAGCCCGACAGGTTGCCGTATCGCGACAACGCCTGCGCGATCCACACGACCGTCTCACCGTCCACTTCGTATTTCAGTCGCAGACCCAAGCGCCACGCGAACTGCGGTTGCGCCACACGGCCGAATTGGAAAGCGCACTGGCGGCGCACGCTGGCCACGCGGCCCTTCTCGAGCATCGCGCACAGAGCTTCACCTGCGGCACCGGTGGTGTGTTCGCCGAGGACGCGCGCCGCGCCGTCGCGCAGACTCGGGTCCTGCTCCTCGTCGGTCAACAATGCTGTGACGGCCTCGAGTTCTGCGCTCGACAACGTCTTGGCGTCGGTGACAGCCATGCTGCGCAAGCGCGCGTCTGTGCTCGAGAACGACTCGACGAGGCCGAAAACGCGCTCGCGCATGTCCGCGGTGACGGGAGCACGGATCGCGCTCTCGGACTGCGCCAGGCGCGCTTCGAGCTCCGTGATCGACGAAGCGACGACGTTCGAAAGCGCATACGACGCGACTTTTTCGGAACGCGGGCTGCACGCGCCGCACACGAGCGTCGCCGCGACGACGAAGGACCGCGCGTGAGTGCGCATCATGGTGCGACGACCACGCGGTGGACCAAACGCGCCTCGTTGTCGGGATCGGGCTCGGCCATGTTCTTCCAGTACGGCGTCAACTTGTAGAAGAGCGCCACTTCGATCGCCGTGTTCGCCTCGACGGCCTCGATCACGCTCTCGTGCTTGGCGTGAGCGGGCAGCAGCGTGTCGAACAGATCGACCTCGTGGCGATAAGGACTGCGAAAGCGGTAGAGGAAACGCCACGAGCCGACACCGATGCCGGCTGCGTCGACCGGCCGCCAGAAGATGTCAGCCGCTCGGGAACGCTCGTCGGTCGGGAAGTGATGGCCCGCGCCGACGTTCTCGACGGTGACGGCAACGCCTTTCGGCGTGCGCGTCGCGGTCAAGGTCACGGCGCTCCTCACGACTTCGATGGAGTGACCACCGTGCATGGTGTGATCGCGTCCCTGATTCGGGTCGCCGTTCCGGAACGGCATGTGACAAGTGACGCACGTGATGCCGCTCGCTGCGTAATTGCTGGCACGCCATTGCTCGACGGTCTTGTGCTGGTCGTGGCACGACGCGCAATGATCGACGCTCGAGAGTTCGCGGCGCGCGCGCGGTTTGCATGGCACGTCGTCGCGGTCCAGCGTCCCGGCGACGACGCCGCCGTCCGGCGAATCTTGCGGCAACAAGTGGCAGGAGAGGCAGTCGACGCCCTCCGATCGACGCGAGGCCCGCGGGAGAACGCGCTTGCCGATGCCCGTTTCGAACACGCCGACCGGCGCATGGCAATCGATGCAGTCGGTGTTCGCGAAGTCGTTGGAGAGCACGCGCACGTCGGGATCCGTCCACGACTGGGCGTGCCACGAGGACTGCCACTCCGTGAACGTCTGTGCATGACACTCACGACACTGCTCGGAGCTCACGAATTGTCCCGAAGCGACCGCGGCAGGCGGCGGCTTGAAGACGGCGACGAGTGCCAGGGCGCCCGTCGCGAGCACCAACAGACCGACGAGAATGCGCGGAATGGACATGCGGATCACCGATTCGGCGTGCCAGCGTCGAGTGCGACGATGCGGCCTGCTTCCAAGCGTAACGTGCGGTCGACGACGTGTTCGACCTCGTGTGGATCATGCGTGACTTGCAGGATCGTCAAGGCGAACGAGCGCTGCAATTCGCGCAGCCGTTCGACGAGTTCGCCGCGGAGTTCCGCGTCGAGCGGGCCGAGCGGTTCGTCGAGCAACAGCAGTTTCGGTCGCACGACGAGTGCCCGCGCGAGCGACAAGCGCTGCGCTTCGCCGCCGGACAGTTCACCGGGTTTGCGATCGGCGCAGGCTCCGAGTTGCACGAGCTCGATCATGGAATCCGCGCGCGAGGTGCGTTCGCGGAGAGCGACGCCAGCGCACGAGAGGGTGAAATCGAGCGTCCGACGCACGCTCATGTGCGGCCAGAGTCCCGCGCCTCCGCCCTGGAAGACGAAGCCGATTCCGCGTCGCTCCGGCGGAACGACGATCTTGCGACCGTCTTGGACGAGCGTACCGAAGAGGCTCACCCGACCGGTCGCGCCGCTCGCGAGTCCGGCGACGACGCGCAGGAGCGTGGTCTTCCCCGAACCGGAGCGCCCGACGATCGACGTCCAGCTGTGCTCCGATACCGTGAGATCGATAGGGCCGAGGATCGTGCGTCCGCCGGCAACGACGCTCACGCTCGCAAGCTCGATCGCGCTCACGGCAAGACCTCCAGGCGTTTTCTCGCGAACGTGCTCCACACGAGTCCGGGCAGGACGACGAAAAACGTCACGAGCAAGGCGAGGGCGGCCACGAAATCGTCACGACCGAAGTGGACTGCGTTGTAGAGCCGGAACAGCACCGTGCCGTTCGCCGACGGAACGAAGATCGCCGCATCGAGTTCGCGCATCGAGAACACGTACACGAGCGTCGCACCACCGAGGATCGCTGGCCACAAGCTGGGCGTGACGATGCAGAAGAGTCGTCTCAGCGGACCCGCCCCCGCCATGCGCGCGGCTTCCTCGATGCGCGGATCGAGCATCGCGCGGCCCGCTGCGAACGCGAGCACCGCGAACGGCGCGAAGCGGCCGACGTACAGGATCACGACCATCCAACCCGAGTCGTAGAGCGCACCCGTCGCCGGCCGATTCCACGTCGCAATGTTCCCGATGCCGAAGAGGATCGCGGGCACGACGATCGGCAACACCAGTGCGTACGTGGCGATGCGTGACGCGCGTGCGTTGCGTCCCAAGGCAGAACCGAGCACGATCGCGAGCGGAATGCACAGCACTGCCGCGGCTGCTGCGTACAGGATGCTCGACTGCAGGTTCACGCGGCCGAGCTCGATCGCGCGACCGAAAGAGGCTTGCATGTTGGCGATCGAAAATCCGCGCGCGCCGCCTCCGGATTCGAAGACGAGGCGTCCGAGCGGCGCGAACACCGACAGCGCCAGCACGCCCGTGACGAAAGCCAGAGCCGGCAGTCGCCACACGCCGAGTCGCAGTCGGGACGGCGAACGGAAATCGCCGTCGAATGCGGCGAGCGGTGTGCGTCGACGCAATTCGAGTGCAGGAATCAATGCGAGGAGCGTCAGCAAGACGAGCGGCAGCGCTGCCGCGACCGCGCGAGCCGAATCGGTCGAACTGCGCCACGTCGCGAACACCTCGTCGGCGTACACGTTGTACTTGGGGCCGATCGACGAAACGTAGTCGGGCACGGCGAAGTCGTTCACGGAGAACACGAACGCGAACGTCGCTGCAGCCGCGGCGCTCGGCCACAAGAGCGGTAGTTCCATGCGCACGACACCGCGCAATCCACCGGCCATGAGCGCAGCCTCTTCGCGGCGGCCGTCGATGCGCTCCGCCGCGCGCGCCGTGAAGAGCGCCACGAGCGGAAACGTCGCGATGCCGAGCAGGAGCGTCGTCGCGAGACCGCCGCGCAGGCTCGTCATCGGTGCCCAACTCATGGCCAGAATGAGCGGAGGCAGCACGAGCGGCAGGATGCCGAGTGCGCGCCACACCGGCGCACCGAAGACATCGGTGCGCGCCGTCAGCCAACCGAACGGCACTCCGATCACGAGCGCCGTGCTGGCCGCACCCAAACCCAGCATCGCCGTGCGACCGAGCAACGTGAGCGTGCGCTCGGTGAACAGGGCGTCCAATCCATCGCCACCGACGCGGGCGAACATGAATGCGACTGGCGCCAGTCCTACGATCGCGAACGCGATGCACGCTGCGAGTAGAAGGGTCCGGTTCACTTGAGGAAGAGTTCCTGGAGTTCGGCTGTGCGCTTCGTGATCGTCTCCCCGACGGCCTTGTAATCGACCTTCATCGATTTGAAACCGCGCGTGTCGACGACGTGCGCAGGGCGTGGCACGCTCGCTCGCACCGGTATCTGCGCCGAGCGCGAGTGCGCCAATTCCTGCTCGATTTCCGGCCTCAAGATCCAATCGATGAAGCGCTTGCCGTTCTCAGGGTGCGGCGCTTTCGCGAGCAAGCACACTGTGTTCGGCACGAGCAGCGTCCCGCACGTGTCGGCGTCGGGATAGACGGCCGCGACGGGGAAACCGGCTTCGCGTGCGACGTTGTAATCGTCGCTGTCGGTCCAACCGAAAGCGGCTTCACCTTCGCGCACGAGCCGCATGACATGCGCATTGCCGTTGGCGAGGTTCAGGTCGCCTGACAGTGCGCGCTTCGCCGCGGTTTCGAAGTAGCGCCGCGCTTCGGCCTCACCGATGGCGAACGGCAGCGAGGCCATGTGCGTGAGCGTATTGCCGGCTAGTGGCTTCGCCATCGCTGCTTTGCCCTTCCAGCGATCGTCGAAGAGATCCCACATCGATCGAATCTCCTTTGGATCGACGAGCTTCGTGTTGACGATCAAGACGCGCGCGCGCGCCGCGAAACCCGTCCAGCGGTGCTCGGGATCTTTGTACTCGGCCGGGATGTCCGCGGCGGACGGCGAGGCATAGCTCGCGAGCAACCCGTCCTGCGCGAAGGCGACTTCCTGCGCGAATTCGTTGCTCCAGAAGACGTCGCAGCGCGGACGGTTCACGGCTTCCTCGCGGATGCGTGTCGCCAGGCCGACGTTCTTGTTGGCCTCGATGTCGAACTCGACGCGCACCGTGAGGCCCGTTTCCTTCTCGAACTTCCGTATCAGCGGCTCGCCGAACTCTTGGTCGAGCGAGCAGTAGACGACGAGGTCTTGAGCCTTCGAGCACGCCGCACTGAACAGGACGAGCGCGAACGCCAGCGAAAGAGCACGGAGCACGGTGATTCTCATGGTTCGTCGGTAGGGTTCGAGGGGATGTGTCGCGCCGCTCGAGTGCACGCGGAGCACGGACTCGAGCGGGGCACGTGGGAAAAGCAGGAGCATGAGCCCGCCCGTCTCACGAATTCTCAGTCACGGTACTTCGTATGACACTGCTTGCAGTCCTGAGTCAGCGCCTTGAACTCTTTCGCGAGGATGTCTGCGGAAGGGCTCGGTTTCGACAACTCCGATTCGATGACCTTGGCGCTCGCGTGAGACGCGTTCATCATGTCGTGGAAGTCCGCCGGCTTCGACAGGATCGTCTTGTCCTGGCCGAGGTCGCGGAAGAGGTTCTCGAGTCTGCCTGCGACCGCGACGGGGACGAGGTCGGGGTGATCCTGCGGGACCTTCCATCCCGCCTTCTCGATCGCCTTCAGGTGGTCGAACTCCTCGTCGACATGAACCATCGCCTGCACGAATCCGGGCGTCTTCGTTACAGATGGAAAGGAATTGTCGGCGCGGTCGAGCACGGCCGCGTCGGTGACCTTCGCGACGGAAACGCACTGGTAGAGCCCCGTGTAGTTCGGAGCCGTGCCCGAGACTTTCATGCGCGAGGTCGCCGCTTCCGGCGTCGAGTAGCCGAGCGTGACCGCTGCTGCACCCGCGGCGCCTGCGCTGCGGTGCTTGCCGTGGTGGCAGTGGATGTAGACCGGGTGCGGCAGGTCGCGGACCGCGCGCGCGATCTCGAGCGTGCGCTCCTCGCTGATGCCGTTGTAGCTGATCGGAAGGTGCACGTACCGCATGCCGTAAGCGCTGGCTCGGTCGACCTCGGGTTCGGCTCCATCGACCGAGATGACGGTGCGGATGCCCATGCGGCGCAGGGTTTCGAAGCCCTCGTCGCCCTCAGGAACGGACCCGCTGTAGAAGCCGTCGTGGAAGGCGACGACGTTGTGCACGCCGTCGAAATCTGCGGCTTTCGTGGCGTCCAGCGCCGGCGGCGTGATCGGGTTCTGGATCGGAGCGGGGGGCCTGGGCACATCTTTCGACTCGTGCGTGGCACAAGCGGCGACGGCGCCGAGAACGAGCAACAGTCCCAAGAAGGGGCGGGTCGCGGTGGAGCGGATCTTCGACATCTCGAAACCTGAAAGGGGTTCTGGGAGGGGAGTCCCCGGGACCTGGAACTAGCTCGAACGCGCTCGAGGGTCACTCGTTTCAGAAGCACGCGGCCCGCAGCGCTCGCGCGTTCGATCGAGTCGGCCTCGATCGACATGCGCATCGAGATGTCGTGAAGCGTGCCCAAGGACCCCGACATCAGCCTCGGCGCGCGCTTCGGAGCCCAACTCGATCGCGAGGCCGCGCCACTCCGAATGTGCTCGGACAAGATGCGCGCCTCACCGAACTCGTCCAGGAAGCGCAGCACGAGTACCACGGAGAACGCCGCACACAGGTCTACGCGCGTATTCAAGCCCGCATCGACGAGATCGCGCTGCTCGTGCCCTCGTACGTGCCGCGCCGCTTCGCCGTGTTGCGCGCGGATCTGACGCCACCTGCGCTCGATCACGACTCGTAGCGCAGCGACGCTGCCTCGCTCGCGCCGGCGAATGTCGTGCGGCAGCCGTGAATGTCGCGCAGCGAACTGCACTCTTCACCGGCTGCACAGAAGCTACCTCCGCCGTAGAACTCGAGTCTCGTGCGCGCCACTCTGGAAACGCAGCGTGGAGCGAGACTGTTCGTCTCGCCCCACGCTGCGATTCAAAGCGTACGTCTCGTCGGAGACGTGCGACACGGGACTAGTCCTGAAACAAGCGCTTCGAGTCGAGAAGTACGGTGCCAGGCACGCATTTCCACGCTTCCGTGGTTCGAGTTCGCGTGATGTTCGTCGCAGACGGAAACGTGGAAACACGAGCCAGGCACCGTACCTCTCGACTCGAAGCGCTTGTTTCAGGACTAGATCACGGCACTGGTTGGAACGCGTGGTCGTACACGTAGTTCCCGATGTTGTTGCCGAGCAGGATTCCACCGGTCTTGTCGAACGACCAGTGGATGCCGAGGTGAACGCGGCTCTGACCGTTTTCTTCTTCGGCTTGCGACAAGTTGGCGAACGAACGCGGGAGTAACGGCCGCACAGAACCCGTTCCGTCCGCTGTCACGCCGTTGTATTCATCCGACACGAACGTGAAGGGGATGTGGTCGGTGTTGTAGAAGCGGCGCAGGATCTGGAACAGAGTGCCGCCGAAGGTCGCGTGCCCCGAGGGGTAAGCGGGGAAGGGCGGCGTGAAGTCCGTGCCGGGGTTGATGTTCGAAGCTGGCGCGCCCAAAGGCCGCCACGCGATGTCGCCCTCGGTACCGGGATTGCCGTCGCCGAGGCCGCTCAGACCCGTGCCGACATCCGATTCGCGAATCCCGCAGACCGGGCGCCAGTACTTGTGGCGGAACTTCTCATGCCATCCGGCGATTCCACCGTCCGCCAGCGCGACATTGACGAGCGCCAAGAGACGAGCCAGTCCAATCGCGTCTGTACCGCGTTGCTCTGCAATGTGAACGGCGATCTGGTTGAACAGACGCGGAGGTGCGCACAAGCTCGGCACACCGTCGTAGGCCCAGAAGATGCCCGCTTGGGTTTGATCGGTCGTGCGCACGGTCGGAGTCGTGATGCCGTCTCCTCCGAGGGCCTTGACCTCACCGAACGCGACGGCGTATGCGGTCGAGGTGATCGCAGGCGGCGGCGGCAGCGGGAACTGATCCTTGGATTGGATGACGAACGTCTTCACGTTGCCCCAGAACGCACCCATGGCGACGGGCTGTTGTGCGATCGGGTCTTGACGCCATTCTCCCGGCGCGTCGGTGGGTGAGTAGCCGGCGCCGAGCATCGGTTCCACGACGCTGGAGCCGTCCGATGCACGCAGGAAGAGGATCCTCGCCGCGGCGAGTTGTCCGAGTGCGATGCCCTGCGTCTTGCTCGCGCCGTCCGGGACGGCTGCGAGTTCCGACGCCAAATGACCGTCGAAGATCGCGACCTGCGAGGGCCAGATCGCCACCAAAGCGTCGTGAGCCGCTTGCGCGACGGCCGCGCGCACCGAAGTGCCAGCGGGCGCAGCTGCAACTCCCGCGTACGACTCGTATCCACCCTTGATCGCGTTCACGGCTTCGAAGATCGCGACGTGAACGATGGCTTCCGCTCGCGAGGAACGGCCCGGTCCCATCTGCTGAGCGAACGTGTGCGTCGGCCCCTGGTTCGAGGGCATGTGGTCGAGACCGGTCGCGTCGATCGCGATCGTGTTCCAGGTCTTCACCGCTGCGAGCTCGGCTGCAGCGAGAGCGGCAGCACCGCCGTCATCGCTACCACTACCGCCGCCGCCGCCGCTGCAGGAGGCGGCGAGCGTGAGCGCGAGGACCGGCAGAGCATGTGCGAGCACGCGCGCCGAGCGAGTCGAAAAAGTTTTCGTGAGCAGATCCAATTTCATGACGTGGACTTCAAAAGAAGGTGCCGACGAAGTCGCCGATGACCCGGCCAAGTGACGGGATTCCGTGAGCAGAGTCCGCGCGACTATCTGAATGAGCTTACCCGATGCTGCTTGCGGAGGCGGGACTCTCAGGCCACATTTCGAGGGCTAGCATGTGGCTCCATACATGTGCGTAGCGGGCGATTGAATTGAGCATGCGGTCACGGATTGTAATGGTGGGTGTTCTGGTCCTGGCGGTCTCATTGACCGTCTCGCTGTTGTATTTCGGGGGCCCGAAGCGGCACCTGGACCGCGACCAGCAGGCCGAACCGCGCGCAGAAATCCCCGCTGATCGCGCTCCACCGGTGCAGACCACGCCCGACGGCTTGGCGCAGGTCGCCAGCGACGCGACGCGTGGAGTCGTCGTCGAACCGACAGCCGGCCGTCCCGTAGCCGAGTCCGAACGCGTCTGCACCGGCCGCGTCGTCGACGCGCAGCACGAACCCGTCCCGACCGCGCGCGTGCTCGTCGCGCCGGAGGGCAGGACGCAGGGGACTCCGCTCGAGAACCTCGACCCGAGTCGAATCGCGTGGGCGCAGCGCGCCGAAGCGCTCACCGACAGCGCAGGTCTCTTTCGAGTCGTCGGAGTCACCGCCGCTCGCGCGCGGATCGCCATACGCAAGAGTGGATACGCGCCGCACGACACGGTGGTCGATCTCGCTCGCGCGCGCGTCGACATCGGTGACATCGTGCTCGAGCCGGGCGTGATGCTGCGCGGACGCGTGGTCGATCGAGCGGGACTTCCGGTGAGCGGAGCACGGCTGCGACGGCTCTCGAGCAGCGCGGGTCCCGCAGTGATCCTCGGCGCCGTGTTCGACGACGTCGTCGCCACCACCGATGCGGAGGGCCGCTTCGCAGCCGACGAGATCGCCGTCGGCCCGTGGACGCTGATGATCAAGGCGGCCGGTCACACGGATCGGATCGAGCGCGGAACCACACGCTCACCTGGCGAGAGCGTCGACGGCCTCGAGTTCGTGGTGGAAGCGACGACTTCCATCGCCGGGCGCGTGGTCGGCGCCGACGCTCTGGCGCTGCGCGAACTTTGGATCGCCGCAGTGCCGAAGGGGGACAGGAGTTCGGGGCCACTTCCCGCCGGAGAACTCGTCGACGAGAAACGCTTCCTCATCTTGCCCAAGAGCGCACGTTGCAATCCGGATGGGAGTTTCTCGCTTTTCGATCTCGCGCCCGACCTCACGTACCGCTTGGTAGGTCGCGTCGGCAAGCAGGATGCGTTCGCCCGCGTGGCGACGAACTGGCGCGACGTTCGAGCGGGAGAACGAGGGGTCGAACTCCTCTTCGAGCCCGAGACGGCGCTCGTGTTCCAAGTCGTCGATGCGGCGACGTCGCTGCCGGTCAGCGAGATGGAAGTGCGCGTCGGGAATCGTCTCATGATTCCGTTCACGGACGATTCGGGTGCCGTGCGCCGAGCTTTCCCCGACGGACGCGTGCGTTTCGAGAGCGTTTTGCGCGCGCAACTCGAAGAGGGCGCCGAACTCGTGATCGAAGCACGCGGCTATTCCACGCTGAAAGTCGGCCGTCTGAAGCGCGTCGCGGGTCGTGACCTCGACCTGGGTGTATTGCGACTCGAGCGTGCGTCGCTCGTGCGCGTCCTGGTCTTCGATGCGGCAACGCGCGAACCCGTCGCCGGAGCGCACGTCGCACTCGAGCGCAGCGAGCCGCGGCCATTCCTTCCGACCGAGACGACGTCCACCGCTCCCGTGCGCGAAGCGAGTGCGGACCCTCTCTTTCTGCATGCAGGAGACACGGACGAGAGCGGGCGCGTCGTCTTGAATCGGATTCCAGGCGCGAGCGTCGTCGTCGCCGTTCTGCATGCGGGCTACACGCCGTATCGAAGTGACGCGCTCGCGCTCGCCCCGGCGGGCGACACGGAGCAGACCATCGAATTGAAACGCGGCGGCTCCGTCGTCGTGTCCGTGACCGACGTGCGCGGCAGCCCGCTTGCGGGAGTGCGAGTCGACCACCGTGAGCGACGAGCCGCGCAGTCCAGTGGCGCGAGTCGCGCCGACTTCCCCGCGACCACGGATGCAGAAGGGAAGATTCGGTTCGAACACTTGGAGGCCGGCTCGCACCACTTCGAGGCTGGAACGGCGACGCCGGTCGAGAGCGCGCGCTCCGCCGAAGTGGAAGTGGTCGAGGGCGGCGAGCACACGCTCACTCTCGTGTTGCCCGAGCGCGCGCGCGTCACGGGGCGAGTGACCGAGGGCGGCGCCGTGCTCTCGGGCGCGACGTTGCATTTCGAATCAGCCGTCGGGTTGGTCGTGGATGCTCGAGGCACGATCCGATCGCTGAGCGCGCGCACGAACGGCAACGGTGAATACGCGCTCTCCGACGTCGATCTCGGCGCGTACCGTGTGCGCGTCACTCATCCAGAGCGCGCGATGTCCTTCGCAATCGACGTCGTGATCGCCGCGAAGAAGAGCACCGTCGACTTGGATCTGCCGCGCACGACGATCGAGGGCACTCTCGTCGACGAAGACGGTCATCCCGTCCTGGGCGCCGAAGTGCGCGCTCTGCCCGTGCTCGATTCCGCGTCGGTGGAAAGCGCGAACTCGACCTTCGTCCCGAGCGCGGCGGATGGAAAGTTCGTGCTGCGCGGAGTCCAGCCCGACGTCGATCTCGTGGTCCACGTGCGCGGCGGTGACTATCAGCCGATCCAATCCGACGTGGTGCGCGTTGCGAGGGGAGAAACGAAACTGGGTATCGATCTGCGACTCAAAGCGGGAGCTGCACTGGAGGTCTCGGTCACGACCGGCGACGGTCGTCCCGCAGCACATCGGCCCGTTCAGGCCACCTACACCGGTCTCGTGAAGATCGCGGCGACGAACGTGCTCGCAACGACGAATGCCGCCGGACGAGCGCTCTTCCGCGGCCTCGAGCCGGGGCCGTGGCGTCTGCGCGTCGAGAACGCAAACGACCCGAGTGCGAGCGCCGAAGTTCTGTTCGAAGTCGAGCGCGGCGTCGCGAATACCGCAAAAATCGAAGTCCGCTGATCAGGCGCTGCGCCGTGCCGGAAAGTGGAGGAGGGGGGCCAGCTCGAACGAGCGGGGGCACGACCTCGAGCCGATCACCGATCGGCGGGCAGGTGACGCCGCGCCGCGCATCGAAGTTCGAGTTCGTCCTCTTCAACGCACTGTGCGCTTCAACGCAGCGTGCGCTTCAACTCACTGTGTGCTTCAACGCAGCGCGCGCTTCAACGCAGCGTGCGCTTCAATGCAAAGGAACAGCCCGATCGCTCAGGCGATCGAGACTGTCCCCTTCATCGCGCTCGAATTCAGCGCGCTCGAACTCTGGCGCTCCCCGTTCGTCAGCGGTGCGGCGTCTTGGCCGGCGGAGCCGGATGGTGCGCTGCGTGCAATTTGCGCCAACTCTCATGATCGGCGAACGCGAAACCGTTGACGTGTTTGTCGCTCCGCAGATCTTCGAGCGTCCACACGTGCGGCGACAGATCGTCGAGCGCGACACCGGAGTACTCGGACAAGAGCTCGGTGATGAAGGCGCGCAGTTCTTTGTGACCCGGGTGTTTGCCTCCCGCGTCGAGCTGCACGGTGACGTCGGGCTCGCGGCCGATCAACTCGACGACGTGCCGTCGATTCTCTGCTGAGCTGAACTCCGCTCCCTCGTGGGGGAAACGGACGGTGAAGATCGGATCGTTGCGGTTGGGAACATACCAGTGTTCCCGCAGACCCTTCACGGAGCGCCCGCCGACCCAGTCGGCGATTTCAGTGCGCGTGACTTTGACACAGTGAACGAAGACCGAATGCATGAGGAAACTACCTCCGGCCGATTGGGGCGTTCACCGTGCGATCGAAAGGACCGCGCGCGCGGACGCCTGCCACGACTCCGATTGTACGCAAGATGACCGTTCGGATTCCTGTTTGCGCGCCGCGCGACAGTACGACTCGGGTAACGGCCCATCTGGAAGTGTCGATGCCCAGCCGTTCGAAACCTGTCCCGGGCAGTGGGGCGCGGGTATTCTCTGCGTCCCCTTCACCCCCCTGGGATCCAACGTTCATGGGCATTTTCAAGGCGTACGACATCCGCGGTCTCTACCCGAAGGAGCTCGACGCGACCCTGGCTCGAAAGATCGGGTCGGCATTCGCGCGACTCCTCGGGGCGAAGAAGCTCGTCATCGGGCGCGACATGCGCACGCATTCCCCGGAACTCGCGGCGGCGGTGATCGAGGGCGCGCGCGATGCGGGAGCGGACGTCGTCGACATCGGACTCGCCTCGACTCCGATGGCGTACTTCGCGATCGGATCGATTCCTTCCGACGGCGGATTGAACGTGACGGCCTCGCACAATCCGGGCGAATACAACGGCATGAAGTTGTGCGCTAGCGGAGCGCGACCGATCTCGGCTGCGAACGGCATCCTCGATATCGAGCGCATGTGCAAGGAGCCGCTGCCCGCACCCGTCGCCAAACGCGGCCGGTTGGAGCAAGTCGATCTGCTCGCCGATTATGCGCAGCACGTCGCGCGCTTCGCCAATTTGGCGCGCGACGTGTCGATCGCGATCGACGTCGCGAACGGCATGGAGGCCTACACGCTGCCTTCGATTCTCGAGCGCGTGCCGAAGATCAAGGCGCACACGTTGTTCATGCAACTCGACGGCACGTTTCCGAACCACGAGGCCAATCCGCTCAAGGAAGAGAACCTCGATCCGGTGCGCGAGCTCGTCGAGAAGACCAAGTCGGAACTCGGTGTGTCTTTCGACGGCGACGCGGATCGTTGCTGCTTCGTCGACGAAACCGGCCGCACGGTCGGCAACGATTTGATGACTGCGCTGCTCGCGCGCGAGGTGCTGGCAAAGAAGCCCGGTGTGCCGATCGTCTACGACTTGCGCTCTTCGTGGGTCGTCAAGGAAGAGATCCAGCGGCACGGCGGCGTCGCGATCCGCGATCGCGTCGGACACTCGTTCATCAAAGCCACGATGCGTGCGCAAGGCGCCGTCTTCGGCGGCGAGTTGTCGGGGCACTTCTACTTCGCGGACAATTTCGTGTGCGACTCGGGCGTGATCGCGATGTTGTCCGCGCTGAATCTCATCTCACGCGAGAAAAAGCCCTTCAGCGCACTCGTCGCCGATCTGCGTCGTTACCACTCGACCGGCGAAATCAATTTCCACGTCGCCGACAAGGACAAGGCCATCGCCGATTTGAAAGCGCGCTACAAGTCGGGCCGCCAGGACGAGCTCGACGGCATCACCGTCGAATTCGGCGATCTCGGCCAGCCTGAGTGGTGGTGGTTCAACGTGCGCGCGAGCAACACCGAGCCTTTGCTGCGCTTGAACCTCGAAGCTTCGAACAGCGCCTTGCGCGACCGCCGTCGCGACGAGATCGTGGCTCTGCTCGGCGAGCCCGAACACTGACGCCCGAGTCCGAGCCAGGACGGCTCTCTGCACTTCGAGAACCATGCACATGAAAAACATCCTCGTCCTCGCCGCACTCACGACGTTCGCTTCCATCACCTCGTGCGGATCGAACGGTTCGCCCGAGGCACGCAGCGCCGCGGCCCCAGACATGACGCGTTCTGCGATCGTCGGCACCGTGATCGACGCTGCGACCGGTGAAGCGGTCGCGAACGTGCGGGTCGAAGGTCCACGGCAGAAATCGACGCGCTCCGACGCTCGCGGTCGCTTCGTGTTCGACGATCTGGAGATCGGTACCGAGGGCGAGGTCAGCGCGTCGACGGACGACGGTCGCAAAGCGCGAATCGCGCTGCGACGCCTCGCGCCGGGTCGCTTGGAAATCGTGCTCCAGTTGACGAATCGTTGATCTGGTTCGCACCGCAGGTCGCAGGCTCTACACCGACGGAGCCCGCGAGAAAGCGTGGAGCCGCGCCCCGCGATCCGTTATCCCAAGAGAAAGCGGGAACTTGCCGATAGAGTTCTGACTTCGGCCCCGACCTCATGCACCTGTTCAAGAAGCTCACGTCCGCGCTGATTTCGTGCGGTACTTCGATCGCATTGCCCGTCACGTTTGCGATCGTGATCGCGCCCCTCGTTCACGCTCAACGCGGGTCCGAAGGCACTGCGCAAAAACGCAGCGTCCTTCTCTCACCCGACGAGCCGGAGGAGACGCGGTTCGCGGAACTTCCCGACGAGCTCGGCTGGCGCGAACTGATCGCGCGCGATGCTCGGCTCTCGTTCACCGCGCGCACCAGCGGTGAAGCGCGCGCCGTCGTCGACTCGGTCACGTCGACGGTCGAGCGCCGCTCGATCGCGATGATCGCGCTCGGCGCGTCGGGCACGCTCGTCGAACGCGTGCGCTTGCAACGTGTGGCTCGCGACGGGACCGATCTCGAGCGCCGTGCAGCGATCCTCGCGTTGGGTGAGATGAGCGCTTCCTCCAGCGCGGAGTTGGAAGAGTGGGTCGCGAACGCCGAGCCTCAGTACGCCGAGTGCGCGCTGCTCGCGATGCTGCGCAGCGATCGCCGCGCCGATCGCCGCCGGGTCGAAGAGATAGCGGCCGACTCCACACAGCGACTCGCGAAGGAAGCCGGCGAGTTGTTGGTGTTCACGCTCAATCCGAGCACGAGCCGTCCGACGCGCGCCGCGACTTTGCTCCTGCGCCTGCGTTTCGAAGCCGCACGCCGGCACGGCCTGGTCGACGGTGAGAACTGGCGCCTCGCGACGATCCGCGGCCTGGCGTCCGACACGATTTTCGCGCGCGATTTGGTGCTCTTCGCTTCGTCCGACCTGCACGTACCGACGGTGCGTGATCACGCCTTCGCGGTGCTCGATTCCGCGACCGGGCGAGCGCGACTGCACGCTGCCGTAGCCTCGATTCCGCGCGAATTGGCCGACCTCGCCGAAAACGATCTGTGGCGGCCACGCGACGCGAACGATTGGCGCGAGTTGCTCGAAGAAATCGACATAGCCCGGCTCGAGCGCTTGACCCTGCCGCTCGTGCGCGCTGCGCTGGACGTGCCCGAAGTGCGCTATCAAGCGGTCGCGCTGACTTCGCTCGCCGGCGACGAAGACCTCTCGCCGCTGATCGGTTTGGATCCGACGAAGCTCGACGCGACGGAGCGGATCTTCGTGTGTCTCGCGATCGGCGCGCGCGACGACCCCGGTTGGCTCGAGCGTTTCGCCGTGCTCGGCGCGGATCCCGATCCGCGTGTGCGCGCAGCTTTTCAAGTAGCGTCCTTTCGCCAGAAGCAGCGCTCGGCTGCCGACGTGATCGCAGCGACGCTCGCCGATCCGGACTCCGTCGGACACGCCGAGATGGTCGAGGCCATGTGCGCCGCCGTGCACGATCCGGCGGTCGCCGTGGCGCTCGAAGATCGCTTCCTCGACGCGACCGACGAAGAGAAAACGCACATCGCCGCGACCTTGTGCCTCGAAGGACGACTGGTCGGGCGCTCGCGCGTGCGCGCGGCGCTCGCGACCGAGCCGCCGCCGGAAGGGCCTAAGGCTGCGCGTTTGGTGCGCGCACTGCGACGCAACGCGACGGCCGAGGACATCGGCGTTTTCCGCTCGCTGTTCCCGAGCGTGAAGGGCGATCGTGCGCTCGATATGGAATTGGCGTTGGCGCTCCTCGACCGCAGCGAACCCGACGTGTTCCCGATTGTCCGCAGCGCGCTGTGGGCCAAGGATTTCGACGTCAGCGTGCTCGCCGGCGGCGTGCTTTCGAACGTCGTCGGTGTGCATGCGCTGGTCGACGAGCTGCGTGTGCCGCCCGAGGACGCTTCGTCGGGCGATCTGCGTCGCATCGGCTTCGCGATCGGCGAATGGGGCGGCGTCGAGGTCGTGCACTCTCTCGCTCGCGAACTGCGCTGGTCGTCCGGTCATCCGGCGCTTCAGGGGGCTCTGCTCGGCGCGTTGTCTACGCGCACGCAGTAGGGGAGTTCGACCGCGCATGTCGACGAATGCATCGGGGAGGAGCCTCGTCGCGCTCACGACCGATTTCGGGCTCGATGATCCGTACGTCGGCGTGATGAAGGCCGTGATCTTGGCGCGCGCGCCGCACGTCACGATCGTCGACGTCACCCACGGCGTCCCTGCGCAAGACGTCGAGGTCGGTGCGTTCTTTCTCGCTCGTGCTGTCCCGTACTTCCCGCCCGCGACCGTGCATGTCGCAGTGGTCGATCCGGGGGTCGGATCGTCGCGCAGATTGCTCGCGGCCGAAGCGCACGGTCAGTCTTTCTTGGCACCCGACAACGGCCTCTTGAGCGGTGTGCTCGACCGCGGGAGCCTCGTCTTCGAACTCGACGTCGAGCGTTGCGCGCTCCCCGAGCGCTCGCACACATTTCATGGTCGCGACATCCTCGCGCCGGCCGCGGCTGCGATCGCGAATGGAATTGCGCTGAGCGAACTTTGCAGCGGACGCGTGCACGATTGGGTGAAGCTCACGCCCGAGCCGCTCACGTGCTCGAGTGACGGTCGGTCGATCGCCGCTCGGGTACTCTTCGTCGATCGCTACGGCAACGTCGTTTTGAATGCGTCGTCAACGGATCTAGGGGACGAGCCCGAGCGCTGGATGGCCGTGTTTCCCGCAGAATCCGTGGCTTTCGCGCACACGTATGCGCAAGTTCCATCGGGAGGGGCGCTCCTCTTGGTAGATTCCTTCGATGCTCTCGAGATCGCCGTCAACGGCGGTGACGCGAGCATCCGATTCAGACTCGCGCGCGGTGCGCGGGTCACCCTCGAGAAGCGCACATGATGGACAAAAAAGTAGCCCTCGTCGGCGTGCCGATGGACCTCGGCGGCGGGCGGCGGGGCGTCGACATGGGCCCGTCCGCGATCCGCATCGCGGGTCTAGAGGAAGGTGTCATCGGGCTCGGACTCGCGTTCGTCGACCGCGGCAACGTGCCGGTCAAAGAACCGTCGTCGCGCATCCCGAAGAACAAGCAGGCGCGCTTCTTGGACGAGATCGCCGACTGCTGCCGCAACTTGCGCATCAAGGTCGAGACGATCCTCGAAGCCGGCGAGTTCCCGGTCGTGATCGGCGGCGATCACTCGATCGCATGCGGGACGGTCGCGGGCATCAGCTCGCACTACCACAAGAAGAAAAAGAAGATCGGGCTGATCTGGTTCGACGCGCACGGCGACATGAACACGCCGGAGAGTTCCGATTCGGGCAACATCCACGGGATGCCGCTCGCGTGTTGTCTCGGTCGCGGAGTGCCCGAACTCGTGAAGCTCGGCGATCGTGTGCCGATGGTCGACGTCGAGAAGGCCGTGCTGATCGGCGCGCGTACGCTCGACATGCGCGAGCGCGCCGAGATCAAGGACTCGAAGATCCACGTCTTCACCTTGAAGGACATCGACATGCACGGGATCCACAAGGTGATGAAGATGGCGATCGAGATCGCCAGCGCCGGCACCGCGGGATTCCACTTGTCGTTCGACATGGACGGCACGGATCCGTCGGTCGCGCCGGGCGTCGGGACACCGGTCGCCGGGGGGACGACTTTGCGCGAGAGTCACTTGATCATGGAGCACGCGGCGGAGTCGGGAAAATTGCTCGGACTCGAGATCACCGAGATCAATCCGATCCTCGACAATCAGAATGCGACCGCACGCGTCGCTGTCGATCTCGTGTTGTCCGCGCTCGGCAAGGGCATCCTCTAAGGCACGCTTGCTCGAACTCGTTCGATCGCTGCGGAAGAACCAGCGTCTGCTCACGGATCTCGTGAAGCGGGACCTGCGTGCGCGCTACGTCGCCTCGAGCATGGGTTTTTTCTGGTCGGTGATCTTTCCGCTGTTGAATCTGTTCGTGTACATGTTCGTGTTCACGTTCGTGCTCAAGTCGCGTTGGCGATTGGACATGCCGAATCAGGAATCAGCGGTGCTGATGCTCGCGGGCATCATCGTGTGGCAGGCGTTCGCCGAAACGATCTCGCGCTCGACGAACACGCTGGTCGAGAATCAGAACCTCATCCAAAAGGTCGTGTTCCCGAGCGAAGTCCTGCCCACGTATCTGGTCACCTCGGCGCTCATCAACATGCTGATCGGGATCGCGATCACGCTTTTGGCCGTCGGGTGGTTCGCGTGGGTGGATCCGCCGGCGCCGATCGAGGTTCCGGAGGGTTACGTGGCGTCGGTGCGACACAAGCCGCTCGGGTTCTCGTTCACGCTGATCTCCCTGCCGCTGCTCGTGATCTTGCAGGCGCTCTTCACGCTCGGCTACGGCTACTTCCTCGCGGCTTTGAACTTGTTCGTGCGCGACGTGTACCACCTGATCGGCGTCGCGTTGACGGTGTGGATGTTCATGACGCCGATCTTCTATCCGCCGAGTCTCGTGCAAGAAGCCGGGCTCGAGTGGATCCTCAAGATCAATCCGATGTACTGGCTGATCGACAGCTACCGCGACGTGCTCGTCTACGGACTGTGGCCCAAACCGCAGGTCGTCGGGACGTTCGGCGTGGTCGCGATCGTGTTGTTCTCGCTGGGCTCGCTCTTCTTCATGCGGCAGAAGCCGCGCTTTCCGGACCTTCTGTGAGTCATTCGACCGTCACCACAGCGAACTCGAAGACGTCGGCGGAGCACGCCGGCGGCGGGGCGAGCGCGGTCGTGTGCCGCGGCGTGTCGAAGGCGTACCGGATGTACGACAAGCCGATGCACCGGCTCCTCGAACTCGTGCTGCCGGGCAAGAAGCTGCACAAAGAGTTCCTCGCGCTGCGCAACGTCTACCTCGACATCCCGCACGGCAGCACCGTCGGCATCATCGGCGAGAACGGCGCGGGCAAGTCGACGCTGCTCAAACTCCTGACGGGCATTTCGCGTCCGACGGCCGGTGAGGTGGTCGTGCACGGTCGCGTGTCGAGTCTGCTCGAACTCGGCGCCGGTTTTCACCCCGAGTTCTCGGGGCGCGACAACATCCATTTGAACTGTTCGATCCTCGGGATGAGCGATGCCGAGATCGCGGAACGTTTCCCGAAGATCGTCGAGTTCTCGGAGCTCGGCGACTTCATCGAGCGACCGGTGAAGACGTACAGCTCGGGCATGTACGTGCGCCTCGGGTTCGCGGTCGCGGCGAGCGTCGACCCCGACATCTTGATGATCGACGAAGCGCTCTCGGTCGGCGACGAACACTTCAAGGGCAAGTGCATCAATCGTCTGAACGAATTTCGCGAGCAGGGCAAGACGACCATCTTCGTGTCGCACGACATGGGCGCGGTGAAGAGCATGTGCCAGCACGTCGTCCTGCTCGACAAGGGGGAAGTGCTCGAACAAGGCACGCCCGAAAAAGTCGCTGACGAGTACCTGAAGCGCGCGAAAGCACGGGGAAACGAGCGTTTGTCGGCGCTCAACCGCGGGACGAGCGCCTACCCGCGCTGGGGGACAGGCGAAATCGAAACGTTGGAAGTCGACATGCTCGACGGTTCCGGCGCGAAGACGCACGTCTTCAAAGTGGGCGAGCCGTTCCGGGTCCGCGTTCGATACAAAGTGCACGAACGCGTGGAGAATCCTGTGTTCGGCATCGGCCTGTACCGCTCGGACGGCACCTACGTGAACGGTGCGAACCACCATTGGCGACGCACGCCGATCTTGATCGACACCGCCGAGAAGGGCGAGGAGGGCGAGGTCGAGATGCGCTTCGACACGATGCCGCTCTTGGCCGGTCAGTACTACATCACGACGTTCCTCTACGACCACAGCAAAGCCGCACCGACGGCGATCGATCACCGCGAGCACGCCGTCACGTTCGAAGTGATCGACGCGGCGCGCTTGCAACACGGGATGTTGTTCTTGCCGTCGCGCTGGACGTTGACGCGCACGCGCAGCGGCAAGAGCGAGACCTTGGAGTCCGACGCGTGAAGCTCGACGTGCTCGCGCTCCCTTTCGATCAATACCAGCGCTACCGCCTGGTGTCCGACCTCGTGAACGAGGTGCGCCTGAAGTCCGAACGCTTCAGCGTGCTCGACGTCGGTGGGCGCACAGGATTGTTGCGCGCGTTCTTGCCGAAGGACGCGGTCGCGCTCGTCGATCTAGAGCCTTCGGACGTCGAAGGCCTCGTGCTCGGCGATGGCAGTCGATTGCCGTACAAGGACAAATCGTTCGACATCGTCGCCACCTTCGACACGCTCGAGCACGTGCCGCCCGCGCGTCGGCCCGATTTCGTCGCGGAATGCGCACGCGTCGCGAAGCGTTGGGTGTTCATCGCCGGGCCGTACCAGTCCAAAGAGGTCGAGGAAGCCGAACGCATCCTGCAGCGTTTCCTCGTCGACAAATTGGAGGTCGAGCACCGCTACCTCGAGGAGCATCGCCACAACGGCCTGCCTTCGTTGCGCGAAACCGAGCTCGGACTCGAGAAGGGTGGTGCGCGCGTTGCGAGCATCGGGCACGGCAATTTGGAGCGCTGGCTCGCACTGATGTCGCTCTCGATGTACCTCGACTACGAGCCGCGCCTGCGTCCGCTCGCAGCGCGCATCTTCCGTTTCTACAACGAGAATTTGTACGCATCCGATCACGCGCGGCCGGTGTACCGACATGCCGTTGTGGCTGCATTCGACGGTGCGAAGTTGCCGAGCGGCGCTGCTGGGCTCGAAGCCCCGATCGCACCGCAAGGTGTGTTGAGTCGTTTCCAGGTCGTCGCCGACGAGGTGGTGAGCTTCGATCGCGCGCGCACCGATTGGCGCGAAGAACGGGCGCGCTTGGCGGAAATCTTGGCGACGCTGGAGCGCGATCTCGCCGGTCACCGCTCGAGCTTGGAAGTACTCAAGACGGAGAAGCACGAGCAAGAGCGCGTCTTGCGTACGCTCAGCCACGATCTCGCCGGCCACCGCCAAGCGCTCGAGGAGGAACGTGAGCTTGCGGTCGGGCTGCGCGAGCAACTCGGGGCTCATCGGGCCGAGACGACGCACCTCTTGGACGTGTTGCGAAACGAACAAGAGCGGGCGGCGAGCACGCTCACGGCATTGGCGAGCGATCTCGAGCAGCATCGCGCGTCCAAGGTCGAACTAGAAAATCGGATCGAACAGCGGGACTCGGTCATCACGGATCTGGAGTCCGATCTGGATCATCACCGGCGCGCGCTCTCCGCGACGAAAAACATCGTCGACGAGCAACGCGACGCGATCGTCGATCTACGGACGGCGATCGCCGACCGTCAAGCGGCGGTGGAGGCCCTGACGGCGCACCGCCTGAGCCTGGAGGAGAACCTCTCCGACCGCGAGAACCAGATCGCGATCCTGACCGACGTGCGCGGCGCGCTCGAGCGCGAGTTGACGGCGCATCGCGAGGCGCTCGGCGAATTGGAGCGCGACCTCGCCGGTCACAAGAAGGTCCTCGCCGAGCGTGAAGCCGATCTCGAACGACACAAACGTACTGTCGCGGCACTCGAGCGCGAACTCGCGAAGCACCGGCGCGAGCACGACGCCGAAGTGGCCGCGTGGAGCGCGCGCGTCACCGAGTACCAAGCGGTGGGAGAGGCTCTCTCTCGTGACTTGAGCGAGCACAAGAAAGTCCTCGTCGACGTCGAAGCCGATCTCGCTGGTCATCGCCGACTCGCCGCCGACTTGCGAACAGAACTCGAGGCTGTGCGCCGCGCACAAGCGCGGCTGACCGACGAACTCACGCGCGCCAACCAAGAAATCACTGAGAAAGCCGGTGAAATCGCGAGTGCGTCGCGCGTGCTCTTCGAACAGGACGCCTTGATCGGCGCCCTGCGCAGTGACCTCAAGAGCCGTTGGAAGAGCGTCAAACGTGCCGTCGGACCGAAGCGACCGACCCACGGCGAGCCTGATTTCGGCTGAAGCACGCTCCATTCATCCGGCTTGGACCGCGAGTGCGAAAGTCGTTGCATCGAGCGCACGGGAGACTGCGGTCGCATCGACCGAGGCGGACGCAAGCACAGCTACACTCTTCGAGCGCTGATCCAAGTCCCGATCGATCGCGAACATGTTCGAAGCGCAGCTAGAGCAGCGCCCGACGCTCGGCTATAAAGCGACCCTCCGAAAGAGTTCATCCCGCCGTGACCCAACGAGAACCCGACGTCAAGAAATTCGCCTCGCACGTGGGCTCCTGGCTCGCGAGCGATCACCCCGAGTCCGACGTCGTGCTCTCGTGCCGCGTGCGTCTCGCCCGCAACCTCGCCGACTACAGTTTCATTCCACGCTTGGCGCCGGCCGCTGCCGAAGAAGTGTGCGCCAAGCTGCGCGACGTGCTCATCGACGCGAAGCTCGACGGTGAGACGCAATTCGTGCCGATGACGGCTGCGTCGCCGCTCATGCGACTGATGCTGCGCGAGCGTCACCTCATCAGTCGCGATCTCGCGCCGAGCGAGGAAGGCCTGAGCGCGCAACCCGGCCGCGCGGTCGCGTTCGGTTCCAGCGAGACGATCTCGGTGATGATCAACGAAGAGGACCACGTGCGTTTGCAAGCGATCGCCGGTGGCTTCCAACTCGAAGCCGCGTGGCGCCACGCGCAAGAGATCGATCGCTTGCTTGAGGCGCGCGTGCCTTTCGCGTACACACAAAAACTCGGCTATCTGACGGGCTGCCCGACCAACGTCGGCACCGGTCTGCGCGCGTCGGTCATGATGCACCTGCCGTGTCTTTCACTCGTGCGCCCGGAGCTCGAAAAGGTCTTCGCCGCTGCGCAGAAGACGGGTCTCGCTGTGCGCGGCACGTACGGCGAAGGCTCGCGCGCGGCGGGGGACTTCTACCAGATCAGCAATCAGATCACGCTCGGTCGCAGTGAAGCGCAGCTCGTCGACGATCTGGCGGCGCTCGTGCCCTGCATCCTCGATTTCGAGCGCAAAGTGCGTGCGACGTTGGATCGCGAGCAACGCGCGGCGCTGAAGGACCGTGTCGGTCGGTCGCTGGGACTTTTGCGCACGGCGCGTGCGATGCACAGCGAAACGGCGCTCGCGCACCTCTCCAATCTGCGCCTCGGAATCCATCTCGGACTCTTCGACGGTGTCGGTCTAGGCGTCCTCAACGAACTCGGTGTGCAAGTCCAGAAGGGTCACGTGCAAGCTTTGGCGCAGGAGGTGCTCTCGGGCGAGCTCCTCGAAGCCAGCGAACGTGATCGCTTGCGCTCGAGCCTCCTGCGCCGCCGCCTGGCGGCCTGATTTCCCACACGTTCTGCGATCACGCGCATGTTCTTGCCCGCGCCGCTTTCGAGGAGGGTGTCACGGCAACTTCGGCCCACGTAGCGAGGGCATTTCGTCGTTCTTCATTTCGTCGTCGAGGCGACGACGGTCGCCGGGTCGATCGTTTCGCGCAGCGTGAGCCCGTAGACGCCGGGGATGCCGTTGCGCACGACGCGCGCGCCGAGCGGTTCGCCCCACGGTGTTTCGATGTCGAGTTCTTCGCCGATTTCGAGCTTGGTGCTGGCGATGGAGAGCAGCGCACCGCGCGTCGACAAGTCACGGATGCGGCCCTCGGCTTCACCCGACTTGCGCATGACGCGGACCGAGCGCTCGATCGTGATGCGCACTTCGACACGGCGTTCTGCGATCTTTTCGACCGTTCCATCGCTGGCGAGGACGAGCAGATCACCGGTTTCGATCGACGCCAGCGCACCTTCGACGCCGACGATGCCGGTCAGGCCGTACTCGCGTGCTTGGATCGCCGCGTGGGAGAGCCAACCGCCGACTTCGGTGACGATGCCGGATGCGAGCGGGAAAACAGGCATCCAGGTCGGGTCCGTGAATCGCGCGACGAGGATCTCGTGCCGCGCGAAGGATGCGATCTCGTGCGGTTCGCGCAGGACGCGAGCGCGACCGATGACGCCGCCTGTTCCCGAGACCCGAGTGCCGCGCAAACTGCCCTCGCGGGGCACGCGCGGAATCAGTCCGCCGTGCTCGAGGTCGAGCGCTTCGAGATCGGCGAGCGACAGAGCCGACGGCAGTCGGATGGATTCGAATGCCGCCGCTTCGTCGGCGCGTCGCATCACGAGCGCTGGTGCTGTCATTGTCCGGAACTCGTCCTCGGAGAGCCGCGCGACTTCGAGGGGTAAGAGATCGAAGATGCGCTCGTCCAAGTGCGTACGCGATCCCAACTCGACCAGCAGTCGCCGCAGATGCGCGACATCGCGCAGTGCGTTGTGTTTCGCTTCTTCCTTGAGGACCTGCCAGCGACGCGCGCGGTCTATGGCCAGGCCCAAGACTCCGCCGTGTGCAACAGGAGCCGACTCTTTCGCCCTCTGGGCGTGGCGCGCAGTCGAGAGCCGATCCGCGAGGCTCTCGACGAGATCCGGATCCTCCACGTAGCGCGGCTCGGCGAATTCGTAGTCGAGCTGCGCGCGGTGTCCGAACATCTCGACGAAGCCGAACGTGTCTCCTCGAGCCAGTCGTTCGAAAGCGGTGTGCACGACGGTCGGCGGGATCTGCGAGAGCTCGGATGCAGCGTCGATGTGCCGTTTCTCGATCGCGCGGAGTGCAGCCTTCATGTAGAAGTCCGCGCCGATGTTGATCTCTTCCGCGCGGACGTAAGTGCGTTCGACGAAATCGCGCCGCGCTTCACCGAAAGTATCGACGAGTTCGGCGAGCGTGAACCGCGTGAGATCGAGGGCTTCGTTGCGCCGTGCGTCTCGTCGTTGCGCTGGATCGAATTCTTCGCGCCAAGCCCGCTCGATTTCGTCGGCGGCCCGGGTCAAGCGGAAGGCCGCGATCGTCGAGGGGCCGCGTGCAAGGCGTCGGCGTTCCTCGGCCTTGTTCACGTACAGGGCGCCGAACGCGGAGACCACGTACGGAGTTGAATTCGGCCGCACGTCGTAGTCGAGTCCGAGGTTTTGCATCGCTCGATGCGTGCTGCCTCCGAACCCGAACAAATCGTTCATGAACGCCAGGCTGAACGGTCGCGGGCGAGGCAGGAGTTCGGTGAGCTCGTTCTGCGCCAACACGACGGTGGTCGCGAGCTCGTCGCGCGCGAGACTGGAGAGACGCGCGCGTTCCGCTTCCTTCAGTGCTCGTTCGTCGTCTCCGACCGTGCACAGTCGCGTGATGTCGCGCGCTTGAAGCACGAAGAATCGTCCGTCGGCGAAGGCCCATTCCATGTCTTGCGGGCGCCCGAATACGGCTTCTGCATGCCGACCGATCGCGAAGAGGGGGCCGAGGTCCATCGGCGCACTCTCTTCCGTCAACGCAAGACCCGAGTAGCGGCCGAGGGCGAAGCTCTTCGGCTGCGCACGACCCGACACGAGCGCATCCCCGAGGCCGGCGATCCACTCGACGGCGGCTGCACCCGAGTGCGCCGGGTGCTCCGTGAAGAGTACGCCGGCGAATCGGGCCGGAACCATCGCCTGAACGACGATCGCGCCGGTCTCACGCTCGCTGCTGTACGCAGCTGTCCGATCGGTGCTCAGAGAATCGGCGACGCGCTCGAGCGCCGCGAAAACACTGTCTTTTTCGACGTCCAGGATCGAATCGAAGACGCCCGCGTAACTCTTGTCCGCACCGTCCTCGTTCAAACCCGAGCTGCGCACCGCGAGACGCGTGGCCGACATTCGGCGCAAAGCCTCCACGACCGCATTCGCGTCTTCCGCTGCAAAGCGACCATCCGCCCCCCGTGCGCGAACTGCCGACGCGCGCACGACGAAACCGTTGGGTACTTCGAAACCCGCTTCCATGAGCCGCGCCAGACGGGAGGCTTTGTTTCCGCACCCGGAAACGATGTGCGCGACCGCGAGAGGCACGACGTTCGCGTGCTCGTGACGCGCGAGCACTCGAGCGCGCTCACGCTCCGGCGCGCCAGCACGACGGTTCATGAACCAACCGATCGCAAGCGTCTGTGCGACGAGCCAAGTCAAGCTGGCGACGAGATACAGGCCGACCGCAGCGGAGAGCGACCACGTGAGTGCGACGAGTCCGGCCGCGGCGACAACGGTGAGGCCGAGCACCCAATACTTGTAGGGTCGTTTCGCGGTGACGAGCACCTGCAGAACGAGCAACGCTCCCACACTCAGCGGGAGGATGTGTGTGGGGTCGGGTTTACCGAGCTCGGAGATCCACGAGAACGATTCGACGGATCCTTCGGCTGCTCGCTGCACGACGCTGAAGAACGCGGTGAAGAAGAAGAGTTGCGCGAGCGTGGCGACGAAGTTCAACACTGGACGCACACCGTGCGCTCGAAACAGCTCAGTCGAGAGCGCCGCGTACAAGCGACCGTCGCCCTGCGCTTCGACCTTCAGACGCGCAGACTCGGGCTCGAGTTCGCGCTGCACGCGACGATCGCGCTCGCTCTTCCACGTCAACGGCAGGATCGCGAATCGGATCAACGCGACGAGCGCGAGAATCGCGAGGGCCAACGTCCCGATGTGGCCCTGCAACCACGCGAGAATCCCGGACAAGGGTTCGGACATGATCGTGAGCACACTCTTGGGAGCGTGCGCTGCCTTCCACGCCGCGACGTGCGGCTTGTCCTTGCCCGGCGCAGAGAAACCCTCGGGAACCGTGTAGCGACCGAGATATTCGAATCCAGCGCGAGTCGCACGCAAACCCATCACGAGGCCGAAGAAGGAACTGCGCTTGTCGTAGCAGGGGACGATGATCGCGCGATCCTTCGGCAGTGCCAGGATGGCGGCATCGAGTTCGGCCGTCGTCAACTTGCGCATCGGAATGTTCACGGCACCCGGCAGGTGACCGGCTTCGAAATCGCCGGGGTAGCGCACATCGACGAACTGGATCTCGCGCTTCTCGAGCACAGCCATCACGTCGGGCGTGTCGAGCAGTTCCATCTTGTTCGCGTAGTCGGGCACTTCGCGCAGATCTCCGCGCTCTCCGTCTGCGCTCGTAGCGAGAGCACGCTCCTCGGCCAACCACTTCTCGTAGCCGCCGATCATGAAGCGGCACTGGTAGCCGAGATTCTCGAAGTGGGCGGCCAGCTCCGAGCTGCGATTGCCGTTGAAGCACAAGACCGTGATCGGTCGCTGCTTGTCGAGATACTTCTCCGGTGCAGCGAGCAAGTCGGGGAATCGTACGTGTCGCGCCTTCTCGATCGCACCGACTTCGAATTCCTCGCTTTCGCGCACGTCGATGAGTTGAACGTCACCGGGCGCAGCCAACTCGCGAGCCAACTCCTCCGTCTGAATTCCGTCGTCACGCCTTTGTTGGTCGCTGAAGGAGAGCTCCTTGAGCGAGACGTCGACGATCTTCCTGCCTTCTTCGCGCGAGTTGCGATTCAGGTTGACCTGCAGACGGGCCAGGTTGTCGTCGCGCACCGAAGCGTAATACAGGTACCAACCCGACGAGGCGACCAGGCACAACACGACGCTCGCCGCGAACGCAAATTTCTGAACGGGGCTCTGTTTGCCGCTCGCGCTCGATTTCCGGCGCGAGACGAAGAACCAACGGCCGAACACGATCGACAAGAGTCCCAGCACTTGGGCAGCGCTCGCGAAGAGGTTGACCATCACGTCGGGCGACGGAATGGCGTGCGCTGGGCCGGGGAGCAGCAGAGTCAGTGCGATCGTCGCGTAGAGAATCGATTGCGCGCGCGAGGCGCAGTCTTCGACGCGGACGAACGACGCGAGTGATGCGACGGCAGGTTTCGAACCGTTTCCCAGAGACGCGCGCTGGGCCTGAAGCGATGAGGGCATGGCTGGAGACCCCGAGAGGCCAAAGAAGCGGGCGAAGAGTTTTCAGGCGGACGGGAAGAGCTCCGGCGGAATCCCCTCCCGCGCGAGCACCTCCTCGCACGGCCAGACTCCTGCGAGCCCACTTCCGGGCGCGGCGTAGGAAAAGGTGGCGAAATCCTCATCATTTCTTCATCGAACGGGTCCGCCGCCCCACGACCGGCCGATTCGCGAAGCCTCAAGCGGACGCCCGTTCCCGGCCGATGGACCACATCGAGCCCTTCCAAACAGGGCCTCCCCAACGTCTTTTTCGAGGCTTCGTGCCATGAAAATTCTCGCCCTCGTCGCTGCCTTTCTGATCCTCCCGTCCAGTGCCTCGACTCCTTCGAACGGTAAGGACGATCCAAGCCGTGGCACGGTCTACCTCAAGTTCGGCGTCTATCAGACGGACAAAGCGACGCTGATGTACAAGCGCTTCACTCCCTGGCTCGAAGCCCTGCAAGACGATGTTTCGAAGCGCATTTCGGCGCCGTGCGACATCGAGCTCGCGATCTTCAAGTCGTACGACGATGGCATCGACGCTCTCGTGAACGGGACGGTCGACTTCGTGCACTTCGGGCCGGCTTCCTACATCACGGCGAAGGAGCGCAATGCGGACATCGAACTGCTCGCCATGGAGCACGAGAAGGGCGAAAAGATATCGAAGGGCGTGATCATCGTCAGGAAGGACAGCCCGTACCAGACTCTCGAGGACCTGCGCGGGAAGAGCTTCGCGTTCGGTGACAAGAACTCGACCGTCGGTCGCTACCTCGTTCAAGCGGAGCTCGTGAACAACAACCTGTACGCGATCGATCTGCCTGGCTCTAAGTACCTCGAACGCCACGATCAAGTAGCGAGCGCCGTCGAACACGGCGACTTCGAGGCAGGGTCGGTCAAGTTGACGACCTTCAACAAGGCCAATGAGAAGAACACGCTGCGCGCGCTCGCCATGTTCGACAATGTCACGAAGCCCGTCGCGGCCCGGGCCCACATGGACCGCGCTGTTTTCCAGGCACTCCAAGCGAGCATTCTGGACTTCAAGGACGAAACCTTCTGCAAGGAGATGAAGATCACCGGCTTCACGACGGCTTCCGATGAAGACTTCAAGCTCGTGCGTGATGGCATCAAGAAGGCCAACCAGTTCGAAAGCAAGTCTCGCGGCAGGTGAGTCGCTGACGCCCCAATCTCGTGTCCGAATCGAACGCAAAGTCCACCGGCTTCTTTGGAAGACTGGGAACCAAGGTGATCAGCGTCACGCTGCTCACCTTGATGCTCGGTTTCCTCCTCACGAGCGTCAGCACGATCCAGAGCGAACAGCGATTGCTCTCGGATCAGCTCGACGCGCGCGGGAAGTCGCTCGCGCGCATCGGCGCGAGTTCATGCATCGAGTACATGATGGAGTGGCCGCAGGACTACGAGAAGATCAAGACGGCGATGAAGGATATCGCTGCCGGCGACCCCGACATCGACTTCATTCGGGTCGAGGGCATCGACGGCCTGGTCAAGGTGGATGCGAACAACGGTCTCCCCGTCGTCGATGAGGGCTCGACGCGCAAGTTCGACTGGGACATCCGTTTCGACAGCAGCGACGACAACGAAGTGAAGAGCACTTCTTCGAAGAGTTCGAAGCCGCTCGGCACCGTGGTCGTCGGTATGAACACGCACAGCATGGCCGAATCGAAGTCCTCGCGTGCAACCGCGCTCGGGATTCAAGCGGCTATCGTCTTCGTCGTCATTGCGCTCTCGCTGTTCGTGCTCCTGCGATCGTCGATCGCGAAACCGCTCGCGATCCTCGACGCTCAAGCGACCGCTCTCGGCCGTGGCGATTTGGACACGCCGATCTACCTGAAAAGCCAAGACGAACTGGGACGCCTCGCGCTGACACTCGACGGAATGCGCACGAACTTGCGCGCCAGCTACCACGAAATTCAAAACGCGAACGACGAACTCCGACGCGTCGGCAAGCAGAAGGACCAAGCTCTTCACGACTTGGAACGAGCCCTCGAACGCGCCCAAGTCGCCAACCGTGCCAAGAGCGAATTCTTGGCGACGATGAGCCACGAGATCCGCACGCCGATGAACGGTGTGATCGGAATGACGCAGCTCCTGCTCGACACGAAACTCGATGCTGAGCAACGCGATTACACCGAGACCGTGCGCAGTTCCGCAGAGGCCCTGCTCGTCATCATCAACGACGTGCTCGACTTCTCGAAGCTCGATGCTGGCAAGATCCGCCTCGAATCCATGAACGTCGATGTACGCGTGGCTGCGCGCGGCATCCTGAGCCTCTTCGCTCATCAAGCGAAAGCGAAAGGCCTGACGCTCGAATCGTCGATCGACAAGAACGTCCCCGTACAGCTCCTCGCCGATCCGCACCGGCTGCGTCAGATCCTGCTCAACTTGATAGGCAATGCGATCAAGTTCACACCACGCGGCAGCATCAAGCTCGCGATCCGCGTCGAAGGTCGCGTCGGAGAAAAACTCAACCTCGACAGCAAGGGCGGCGAGAAGCTGCTCGTGCGTTTCGAGGTCGTGGACACCGGTGTCGGTGTCCCCGAAGCTGCCCGAAATCTACTCTTCCAACCCTTCACCCAAGCCGACGGCTCGACCGCCCGCGTGTTCGGCGGCACGGGACTGGGCTTGGCGATCGCACGCCGCCTGACTGAAATGATGGGCGGCAAGATCGGCTTCGACAGCGTGGAAGGCCGCGGCAGCACCTTCTGGTTCACAGCTGTCCTGGCCGAAGCGCCGATCACGATCGAAGCCGACCCACGACTCGAACTACCCACGTCGGCACTGCCCTCTCGCGCGCGCGCAGCCCCGGCACGCGATCCCTCGGCGCCGTTGCCCCCGCTCAAGGTCCTGCTGGTCGAGGACAATCTCGTCAATCAGAAGATCGCTGTGCGAATGCTCCAGAAAATGGGGCACGAGGTCGACGTCGCCAGCAACGGTCTCGAGGCGGTTGAGAAACGAGTATCCGGTTCCTACTCAGCCATCTTGATGGACGTCAGCATGCCCGTGATGGATGGCTTGGAGGCCACCCGGAAGATTCGGGAGATGGAGCGGGTGAGGGGAGGCCGCGTGCCGATCATCGCGCTCACTGCCAACGCCATGGATGGGGATCGCGAGCGGTGCGTGAGCGTGGGGATGGATGATTATCTGTCGAAGCCGGTGAGGGCGGAGGGGTTGGAGGAGGCGTTGCGCAGGGTGACGCTGTCCCCCCGTGCCTGATTGGAATCTGGCCCCCTTGCCTGGGCCCAAGTTGTGTCCGGAAGCAGGATTTTCTGCAACCGATTGCGTTCTCCAGAAGTCGGGGTACTGGCGGGCAATTGCGCTCGACCAGAAAGCCCAACTCATGGACCTAGAAGAACCGTTCCCGAGACACCGACCGTTCGTGCCCCCGTGCTGCCCGTTCTCGGAGTGCCCCAGTCGCTCTGCCTCACCGCTCCCATTCCTGTGGCAGCGCAAGGGGCATTTCATCCGTCTCTGTGACCGCAGGCGCGTGCAGCGTTTCCGCTGCCTGACATGCAAGGCGTCCTTCTCAGTGCAGACCTTCCGCTTCGACTACGGTCTGCGAAAGTCAAGCCTGACTGCGCCCATCTTCGACAGCTTCGTGTCGAAGACGACTCAACGCCAGGCCGCACGCAATCTCGAGTGCACGCGCAAGACGGTATGTCGCCGGCTCCTGAAGCTCGCCTCGCACTCGTACGAGTTCCACACCGCGGTCCTCGATCGAGTTCGTGCCCGTGGCGGTATGACGGGGCATTTTCAGCTGGACGAGCTGGAGACCTACGAGCACTCGCGAAGACTGAAGCCAGTGACGATGTCTGTCCTGATCGAGCAAAAGAGCCGCTTCGTCGTTCATGCACAGAGCGCGACTCTTCCTGCCCGTCCGAAACTTCGAGCACGCGAACGGGCACGCAAGGCGGCGCTGGAGGCAGTCGAGGGTAAGCGCGTTTCAGGATCGCGAGCTGCGGTCCGGTCGACCTTCATCGCCCTTGCGCGCATCGTTAGCCCCGATCGACTCGTCGTGATCTCGACCGATCAAAAATCGAGTTACAGCACGGTGATTCGCGAGGTCTTTCACTCACATGCGCTCTCGCATTCGCGCTACCCGGGTAGCGCCGAACGATCCGTCGAGAATCCACTCTGGCCGATCAATCACACGCTGATGATGCTGCGCGACGGCCTCTCACGATTGGTTCGCAGGACGTGGGCCGGCAGCAAGAAGAGAGCATGGCTGGATCGGCATGCCTGGATTTGGATCGCCTACCGTAACTACATTCGTGGCTTTACGAATCGCCTGAACCACACGAGCAGTGCTCAATGTCTGGGAGTGGTGCGCAAACTTTTCTCGAAGCGCGAGTTCTTCACCTGGCGTGTACTCCCCGCCACTGCTCGGCCCACCGAGGGGGGCCAGTATCCAGTGGTGGCAGGGGTCACCGCCCGATCGCCGGCGCAGTCCCCAACACTTCCGCAATCGCATCGACTGCCCGCCTCGACCTGATCTCCGGCTCGACTTGTAAGTCCTCGCCACGCTGCGGCGTCGCATGGATCGCAGCCACATGAGCACCCGCTCGCCACGCCGCCGCCAACTCCGGCACGAGTTCCGAGACCAGCCACGATTCTCCCAAAACGATCCCGTCCTCCTGAGCCGCGTGGTACAGCGCGCCCGTGTTGGGGAACCAGAACACCGATTCCTTGTCGTGAGGTGACTTGCCTTCCGGGTGATCGAGGCAGGAGTAGTCCCGCGCGATCCGGATCCCGTTGCCGCGCAGTTGGTTCAGGAACTCGTGATGAAAGTTCTCCCACGTCGCATCGCTGACACGCCCGTGCGCGACGTCGTCCTCGTTTCCGATCGTGTAGATGTTCCAACCTGCTTGACCGGCACGGAAGAGCAGCTCGAGGACGCGGGGTTGGAAGCGAACGGAATCGAAGCGACGTGGCATGCCGTCGACGGGTCGTTCGAGCAGTGCGCCCCACCGACTCACGAAGAGGGCGCGGGGCGGGGTACCCGTTCCGGGGATCGGCGGAAGAAGTTGCGCGCGGTTGTGATGCATGGGGATCTCGGGAGACCGATCGGACGGGCTGTTTTCGGCTCCACCGGGAGATCCTTGAGCGTTCGTTCGGAATGAACCGGGCTCATGCACGAGCGCGCGTGCAGCGAGAATGTTCTTCCATCTTTCGACTGAGCTTCAAAAGCGTCACGTCCGCGGTCGAAGAACGCAGCACGAGCGAGCGCCGCAGAAATCTCGAAGTCCCTTGGAACTCGCGTCGGATCGACGCGTGATTTCGGGCTACGCTTGTGGTGAGCGACACAGGTCGATCACTAGTCGAACCACAAGCCTCGCACACCCTCGAATCCACGCAACGTGTCTCGCTCCCTGCGCATCGCTCTTCTCGTCAATCCCTTCACGCTGGGGATGAAGTGGGGCGAGCATGCACCGGAGCTCGCGCGTGAACTACTCGGATTCGGGCATACCGTGCGCGGATTCGGTGCCCCGCCTGGAGCGATTCCGCGATCCGGAGTCGGCGCTGCAGGCGACGATACCGGCGAAGATTCGGTCGGCGTCGCGGGGTTCAAGCCCGATGCGATCGTGGCGTACGACGCTCTCTCGCCGGCGGCTTGGTTGGGTGCGCGCACTGCGCGCAAGCTCAACGTTCCGCTGATCTTGGTGGAGGCGGCGAACGGTGGCTCGACGACGGGTCGCGGAGCCGTGTTCCAAGCTATCGGGCGCAGGCTCTTCGGTCGCTACGTGCGGGCCACTACCGACGCTGTGATTGCGCTCGACGCCGTTGCCCGCGAGCGCTTGGTCCGCGCCGGCTTCGCGCCCTCGCGCGTCTCGATCCTGTCAGGCGGCGTCGACTTGAACACGTGCCGACCGGGCCTCACGAGCGGCCTGATCTTGCGCCATCGTGTGCGCGGTCGAATCTTGCTCTACGTCGGACAATTGACGGACAACCGCGGCCTCGAGACGCTCGTCACCGCGTTCGCCAACACGGTCGGTCAGCGCGAAGATTGGTCGCTCGTCTTCGCCGGCGAAGGCAGTGCGCGCGGAGCCTTGCGGGCCAAGATCGATCGCTTGGGCATCGGATCGCGTGTGCATTGGGTCGGCGCGCCGCGCGAGGAAGAACTGCCCGGCCTGCTCTCGGCGAGCACGCTGCTCGCCGTTCCAGCCGTAGACGATTCGGTGCGCGGCCGCAACATCCCACGGGCGATGTCGTGCGGACTGCCGGTGCTCGCGTCGGATCGTCCTGCGCTACGACATTTCGTCGAGCAGGACGTGACCGGACTTCTCGCTCCTCCCGGCGACGTCGCTGCGTGGACGGACATGCTGCGTATGGCCGCGATGTCGCCCGACGCACGCAAGCGTTGGGGAATCGCAGCGCGAAAAACGGCGAGCGAGCGCTACGCGTGGACGAACATCGCGCGCGTGTTCGAGACGACGATCGAGGCTCAACGATCACCTGCCGGAGTGGAACGCCGCGCTGCACTCGCATCGGAAAGTGCGGCTAATACTACGTCCTGAAATCGTCGCCGACGTCGGTGAAGCACACTCACGCACCTCTACGCCACGCGTGCGCCGAGCCCCCTCGAAGCGAAGTGTGATCTCAGAACCGCGCTGATCGCCGCGATCGCCGAGCCGCCTCAGCGATCCGTACTCTTCTTGAGCTCGTCCTTCAAGAAGGCCATGTCGCTGGCGTACTGCTTGATCGCATTCTTCGTAGGGTCGTCGATCGTCTTGAACGTCGCGCCGATCTTGACACCTTCGGGACGCTCTTCGACCTCGCTGATCGTGCACACGACTTCCGAGTAGCCCTTCATCAAGAGCGGTAGACGGAATTTGATGCGCCAATCGGTGCCGATCGCGAGGAACTGGCTCATCGCGAACGGTGTCAGACCCGTCGCGCCGCCGTTCCACGTGAAGCGTAAACCCTTCGAGTCGAGCGCAGCCATACGGCCGGCACCGCTCCACGCGACGCCCAGCTTCTCGTGGCTGAGTTCGGTGGTCGGCGTGCGCTTGTCCTCGGGCAGGAAGTGTTCGATACGCTTCGAATCGACCGGTGAGAACAACACCGTCGAGGCGTGTTCCTCGTGGTGCTTGCCGTCGACCTTGCCGTGGCGTGCGGTGCCCGCGAGCAAGGCTTCGGTCGCCTCTTCGTCGGTGTCGAACACGCCGATGACGCGATCGAGACCGACTTTGCCGAAGATGTCGCGACAGAAAGGCGACGGCCTGGCGACGACGAGCCGACCGCCCTTGCCCGTGAGCTGCTTGCTGGCCTTGATCATCGCGCCCAGCGCCGTTGAATTGATGAACTTGACGAAACGCAGATTCAGCGCGACACGCACGATGCCGGTCTTGATCAGAGCGTCGATCTCGCGCTGCATCTCCGGCACGTAGTACGTGTCGAATTCACCGCGCATGTGGAGGAAGGCGAAATCGTCTCGGGGCTCGACGCTGATGTGCATGGTCAATCTTCGCTCCGACGGGGGAGCGTCACGTTTTGGGTCTTTTGGAAGACGCGCCGAGGCGCGGCGTGAGATCGCGTGCTCTTTCGGGTCCAATCCTTGGTCGCGACGAAGCAGCGGGATTAGACTGCAACTCTATGTTCTTCCGCAAGAAGAAGGCGGCTCCCGTGCCGCAGACGACGCGAGCCGAACCGGAAGCCCCCGTGTCCCCGGGTGCTGCGAGCCCTTCGACCGCGTTCTTGACCGGCGATCACGGCTTCGACCAGCGCACGCTCGACAAGTTGCTGGGTGCGATCGCGCGCGTTTCGGAGGCGCGCGAACTCGATGAGCTGTTGTCGAACATCGTCGACACGTCGATCGAGATCACGCAGGCCGAGCGCGGTTTTTTGATCCTGCTCGGCGAAGCCGGCGAGATCGACGTGCGCGTCGCCCGACAGCGCGGACAGCAGAGCGTGAAGGGCGAAGTGCGCTACTCGACGAGCATCGTGAAGCGCGTGCTCGCCGACCGCGAGCCCTTGCGAGCGACCGTGTCGTCGGATTCCGAGGCACTCGAGTTGGGCACGTCGGTGTTCGATCTCAAACTGCGCGCCGTGATGTGCGTGCCGCTGATCGCCGACGCGGCCGGATCGCCGGTCGAGCGCGGCGTCCTGTACGTCGATTCGAAGGTCGCGACGCGCGAGTTCAGTCCGAAGGACTTGGCGCTCTTCAATACGCTGTCGCTCTACATCCGCATCGCGCTGCAGAACAACAAACTGCACATCGCGAGCCTCGAGAAAGCGCGGCTCGAGCGCTCGCTCGACATCGCCAGCCAAATTCAGCGCGACTTGATGCCGGACATGCCGAAGGACGTGCCCGGTTTCGACGTGCACGGTTGGTATCAACCAGCCGAACACACGACGGGGGACTTCCTCGAGACCTTGTCGCTCGCGAACGGTCGCCTCGCGTTCGCGCTCGGTGACGTGACCGGCAAGGGCATCGGTCCGGCGCTCATCATGGAGAACGCGAAGGGCGCGTTGCGCACGTACCTGCGCTTGCTCGACGATCCGGCACAGATCGTGTCGTCGCTCAACACCGATCTCGCGCCGCGCATGGACAACGGGCGGTTTTTGACGCTCGTTCTCGCTGTTTTCGATCCCGAAGGACGCGTGCGCGCGGTCAACGCCGGGCACACGCCGCCGATCATTTGGCGCGCGAAAACGGGGGTGCTAGAGACGATCGACGGGCACGGGCCGGCGCTCGGCATGGCCGACGATTTCACGTACGAGAGCGAAACGCCGCGCGTGCTCGAGAAGGGCGACGTGCTCATCGCGTACACCGACGGGTTCGATGAAGCGCGCTCGATGTCGGCGGAGGCACACTTGTTCGGTGAGGATGGCGTGCGAGAAGCGCTCGTGAAGGCAGCGTCCGGTGGAGCTGGAGCGAAGGACATCGTTCAACACATCGTGCGATCCGTGCTCGAGTTCACGGGCGGCAAGCGTTACGACGATATGGCACTCGTCGTCGTGCGGCGCACGCAGTGAGCCAGCGATCGCGATGAAATCCATCTTGCATGCACAACGGGGCGCCAGCCTTTTCGTGCGCGGCGCGCGCACCTATCCGCCCGGTCCGGACGCGAGTTCGATAGACGTACGCATCGTGGACGGAGTGATCGACGCCGTCGGCCGGGATCTGGAGCGCGCCTCGTTGCCGGTGCTCGATGCGCAGGGTTTGACGCTGATCCAGGGGCTCGTCGACGTTCACGTGCACTTTCGCGATCCTGGGCTCGAGCACAAGGAGGGCTGGGATCACGGCTCGGCCGGCGCGTTGCACGGCGGTGTCACGTCCGTCGTCGAAGTGCAGAACAATCCGCCGCTCTCGACTTCGCTCGAAGCGCTGCAGGCGCGCATCGAACACGTCCGCTCGCGCTCGCGTGTCGACTTCGGTTGCCTGGCGAACTTGTTGCCCGATGCGGTGCCCGAACTCGCTGCGATGGCGCCTTACACACCGGCCTTCAAGTGTTTCCTCGGCGGATCGACGGGCCTCGGCGGCGAGACGGACTACGCCGTGCTCGAGAAACTCTTCGCTGCCGCAGCCCGCGCCGGTCGCATGATCGTTGCGCACGCCGAAGACGAGAACCTGCTGCGCCTCGGGAAGAAGCAGTATCCGAACGCGACCGCGAACGAGCATCACTTGGTGCGCTCGGCCGAGGCCGAGATCGAATCGGTGCGTATGAGCATCGGTTGGGTCGAACGCACCGGCGCCGAGTTGCACGTCTTCCACGTCAGCACGCGCGGCGCGTGCGAGCTCATCGCCGACGCGCGTCGGCGCGGTTTGCCCGTGTCGGGCAGCACCGGACCGCAGTACATCCACCTGTCGAACGAGGATGCGCCGCGCCTCGGGAACTTGATGAAGATCAATCCCTCGATCAAGACGCGCGACGACAACCGCGGCATTCTCGAAGCCTTGCGTTCGGGCGCCGTCGACGCGATCGGCACCGATCACGCGCCGCACCCGCTCGATGAAAAGCGTCGCGAGTACGCGCACGCGTCGTCGGGTATGCCCAGCGTCGATCTGCTCTGGCCACTCACCTGGGAGCTCGTCGTGAGGGGAGAGCTCGATCCGTGGACGGCTCTCGCCAGCGTCTCTTGGCGTGCTGCTCAATCGCTGCATTTGCCGGGAAAAGGGCGCCTTTTGCCTGGTTTCGACGGCGATCTCGCGTTGTTCGATCCGACAGATCGTCGCCGAGTCGAAGGTCGGCTGCTGCCGTCGCGGTCGAAATGGTCGGCATTCGAAGGTGTCGAGCTCGGCGGATTCCCCGTGCACGTCGTGCGTCGCGGGACGGTCGCTTTCACCGACGGATCCGTGACGGGCGCTGCCGGTGGACGCCCATTGGAACTCGAACCGCCGCGGCCGCGCGCCTAGATCGAACGCGATGAGCGCTGTTCCGCGAGCGAGCCCGACGCCTTTTCCGCGCGTCGCGTTCGCACCGGATTTCCTCGCGCGGCTCGAGCTGTTCAGCGCTCGGTTCATTGCCGCGCGCGGACGCGCAGAAGAGTTCGGGCGCCGCTTCGGCGGAGTCGGCGGCCACGACTTCATCGGCTACCGGCCCTATCACGCGTTCGACGACACGCGGCTGATCGATTGGAACGTCTACGCTCGGACCGATCGTGCGCTCGTGAAGATCACGCGTCGCGAGATGAGCGAGCGCGTCGTGATCGAACTCGATGCCAGTGCCTCGATGGGTGCCGGTCCACCGGGCAAGTTGCAGTGCGGCGCCGAGGTCGCGGCGGCATTCGCGGCACTGGCACTACGCGAGAGAGCAAGCGTGCGCTTCGTCGTCTGTGGTGGCCGCGACGGCGGTCGCACGCTCGTGGTGGAGCGAGCGACGCGGCTCGGCGATCTGTTGCGGCTCCTGGCTTCGACGGAAGCGCACGGCGTCGATTCTGCCACGAAAACAAGCCTTTTGGCGCGCGAGCGACGCATCGTGATCTCGGATTTCAGCACACGACAACCGAGTGAGTTCACCGCCCTCAACCGTGACGTGCACTTGGTGCGCATCCTGGCGCCGCACGAACTGGGGCTCGGACCCGCGGGGCCGATCGAGTGGATCGATCCAGAGCGCGGCGGACGACTCGCCCTCGAGCTCGACGCGACGACACGCGCAAACTACGCGCGTGAACTCGAGCTCGAACTCGAGCACTGGCGTGTGACGCTGACGCCGTTCCGACGGGTGCGGCACAGCGTTCACTCGAGCGCGAATGCGTTCGAGGAAATCGTGCGTCGGAGTTTGGTGCAGTGATAGGTTCGCTCGAATTCGCGCGGCCCAGTCTGCTCGCTCTGTCGTTAGTGGTGTTGATCGTCTTGTGGTTCGCGCGACGTGCAGCGGCGCACCCACTGATCGACGCGACGGGCACGCTCGAAATCTGGAAACGAGCCACGAGCGAGAAGCCGCGCTCGGCGCCGAAGCCGCGCATCCCGCCGGCTGTGTGGTGGCTCGCCGCAGCGCTCGTGTCGGGTGTCGTCGCCCTCGCGGGACCGCGAACGAAGCAGACGAGTTCGTCGAATTCCTTGCTCGTCGTCGTCGACCGCAGTCCGTCCATGTACCTCTCGGACGGCACGAAAACGCGGCTCGCGCACGCTCTCTCGATCGCACGCACGAAGATCACGGCCCTAGCGTTCGACGAGGTCACGTGGATCGCTCCGCCCTACGCGGACGACGAGGCGCATGCGTCGAACACGTTTCGAGACGAGTGGTTGGAAGCTCCGCGCTTCGATGTCGCCGAGCCCGATCCAGCTACGTACGATCGCGCGAACGTCCTGTTCGTCACCGACCACAGTCTCCAAAACCGCTTGAAAAAAGCTGGGTTTTGCGCTTCCGGTGGACCCGCCGTCTCCGGTCCCATCGGTGTCGACGGGGATCACATCCTCGTCTTCGACGGCGTTTCCCTGAAGGCCGGCGCGCTCGTTCCACAGCGGACCGTCCACATCGCTGCGGGCGTCGCGGAGCGCATCGTCCGCATCACGGAGGCGTGGGCGAGCGCGCGTGGATTCCAGTTCGAGCCGGGTTTCGTCATTGCCCCCGTGCCCGACAGCGCAGCGCTGACCGTCTACGGCTCGAGCGGTCCGTCAGCGCACGAGGTCGACGTGCAGCGCGACGGCTGGAACGCGCGCGCGACTGCAGTCGGTCCGCTGCCCACGCGGGACTCTCACGGCAGCATCGTCAATTGGCTCACGTCGACGTCGGGGGAGTGCGTTGTCGCGAGCGCCCCCGGTCGCGTGCACATCGCCTTGCGTACGATCGACGAACCGCGCGGCGATCCAGCAGCGTGGCCTGTGTCGTGGTCGCGACTGTTCGACGAAAGCGTGTCGTTGCCGCGCGGTTGTGTCTCGATCGCCGAGCGTTCGTCGGCAGGTGATCCGGCCGTTCGTGATCCAGGCAGACCGCTCACCGACGGTCCGGAATCGATCGGACCCTGGACAGCGCTCGCGGCCGCTTGCGCTACCGTGTGTGCCCTCGTCGCGGTCTGGCTGGCTTCGTCCACGCAGCGCACTCCCGCGAGTGGCGATACCATCAGCGGCGTTAGCATGAGCGGCGCTACCATGAATCCACGACAACGCGCATGATCCAGGCACTCGCACTCGCGCTGTTCGCGCTCGCCGACGCACCTCCGAGGATCGGCGCGAAGATCGCACCGTTCAGCTTCGTCGACACACGCTGGCTCTCGCGCTCGCTCGACGATTTCGGCGAGAAAAAAGCCTTCGTCGTCGTGTTCACGACGGTCGATTGCCCGCTCGCGAAGCGCGTGTTGCCGCGCGTGGCGGAACTCGAAAAATCCTGGCGCGAGCGCGGGGTCGCCTTCCTCGTCGTCGACGTGGGCGACGACGACGACTTGGTCGAAGTCGCCGCGAACGCAGTCGAAGCCGGTCTCGAATTTCCCTGTGCCCGCGACTTCGACGGCGCGGTTCGTCGCGCGTTGCAACCGACGCGCTCGCCGGAGGTGTGCGTGCTCGATGCTGCGCGCGTGTTGCGCTACCGCGGACGCGTCAGCAGCGAAGAACGACTCGGCGGCGCGACCGCTGCGCCGGTCGTGCACGATCTCGCCGCAGCCCTGGAGGACATCGTCTCCGGACGATCCGTGTCGCGCCCCGAGACGCCGCTCGAAGGCTGCAAGCTGAATCCGCTCACCGAGCTCGAGCCCGCGACGTTCGTGCCCGACTACACGGAACTCGTGCAACCCATTTTGGCGCAGCATTGCGTGTCCTGCCACGCGATCGGCGGATCTGCGCCTTTCGAACTCGAGACGCCGGCCGGTGCCCAGCGTCACGCGGCGATGATCGGCGAAGTCGTCTTGCAGCGCCGCATGCCGCCGTGGTTCGCGAGCGAGCGCTACGGGCACTTCGCGAACGAGCGGCGGCTCACCGACGCCGAACGACGGGTGGTCCTCGCGTGGGCGGAGAACGGCTCGGCAGACTCAGCGGGCCGCGAAAAACAGCCTGAAAACAAGCCGAAAACGACTTCCAATCCGGTGGCTGCGTGGCGCATCGGGACGCCCGACCTGGTTCTCGAGAGCGAGGCGATCCGCGTTCGAGCGAGCGGAACCGTGCCTTATCGCTACGTCGTTCTGCCGCATCTCTTCACGCGCGACACGTGGGTCGAGCGCGTCGAGATCCGCCCCAGTGATCCGCGCGTGCTGCACCACGCGAACCTCGGTTTCTACACGCTCGGTGGCGACGTCAAGGCCGCGAATTTCATCACCGGACAAGTTCCCGGCGGCGATCCGATGGACCTGGGCGTGGGCACGGCGGCGCTCATTCCGGCGGGATCCGTGCTCGGTTTGCAAGTGCATCACGTGCCGTACGGCGTTGCGACCGAGGACGTCATCCAAGTCGGTTTGCGCTTTCCACGCGATGTCGTGAGAAAACGCATGCGTCACCACGAAATCGCGGACATGCGCTTCGCGATCCCGCCGTTCGCGCCGGCGCATCCGGTGCGCGCGACGCGCACGTTCGCTGAGGACTCCGTCGGCATCGGCATGTTCGTGCACATGCATTTGCGCGGTCGCGACATGCGCTACGACGCGCGCTTTCCCGACGGTCACAACGAGACGTTGCTGCTCGTGCCCAACTACGACTTCAACTGGCAGACGGCGTACCGCTGGCGGAAGGACGCGATGCTGTTTCCGAAGGGCACGACGGTCGAGTGTCTCGCGCACTTCGACAACAGCGCGTTCAATCCGTGGAACCCCGAGCCTGAGAAGCGCGTCACGTTCGGACAGGAGACGACCGACGAGATGATGTACGGATTCCTCTTCTACGTGCATCAGAACGAGGACTTGGAGCTCGCGATCGATCCCTCGAACGGCGGTGTCATCGAGCGTTCGAGCAAGTAGCTCGCTCCGTTCAGCACTGCGCGGATTCGACGCTGGGCATGGCATCACGCGCACCACGGCGTCCCATCGGACCGTGACACGTTGCGGGCTTCGATGTCCGCCGAATCAAGTGAGACCGCCGTGTCGACGCTTGAACAGCAGCACCGCGACGACGCCGACGAGCACCGCGAACCACAACGTCGCGAGGCGGATCAGAATCGTCGCGGAGACGGCGCTGGCTGCGGCCGCTTCGACGCCCAGCCCCGACGCGACGTAGCGTCGGCGCAAGAGCCCGCCCATCGAAGCTTCGGTGACACCCAAGCCGCCCGGAAAAATGAAAGCGACGGCACCGGCGACCGCGGCGAGCGCAAACGTGTAGGCCGCGAACAGGAACGGCACGCCGCCGTCGACGAACGCTCCGGCGACGAGTTGGAACGCGAAGCACTCGAGCGACCAACCGGCGGTTGCGATCAGGGTCGGAAGGATCAGGCCGCTCGGCGCGAGCAGCGTCCGCGATGACGCCAGCGCTTCTTCGATCTTCGGAACGAAGCGTGAACCGGCCTTCGAACTCGCGAGCGTGCGGACGAACACGCGTTGCAATCGCGTCGACACGACGAACGCGAAGAGGCTCGCGCACAGAGCCGACGTCGACCACACGATCCACGACTGACCGCTCTCGGAAGCGCTCGCGCCGATCGCGATCAAGACCAGGAATGCGAGCAAGTCGGTGAAGCGCTCGGCGAGCACGATCGGCGCACTGACGGCGACCGGAACACCCGTGATGCGCCGCACGAGGAGCGACTTGAACGCTTCACCCATCTTGCCCGGCGACACGGTGAGTGCGAGCCCTGAGAGATGGATCAAGAACGACGTCTTCGGCTCGAGTTCGATCGAGAGCCGTGCGCAGTACATGCGCCACCGGACAAAGCGCACGAGGTAGTTCGCGAACGACAAACTCATCGCGGCGCCGAGGATCCAAGGCGGAAAGCGCCTCAAAGCCTCCAAAACGTTTCCGGCATCCGCGCTCAACGCGAAGGCGCCGTACAAGACGACGCTCGCGATCACGACGTAGACGAGCCCGCGCGTCATGCGCTTCGTATCGGGGATCTTGGGTTCGAGGGCTCGTTCCGTGCTCATTCGAGCGCGCGCCCCGTTGATCGCGAGGCGCGCGGGCGGATACTCTGCCCGAGATACGCCATGCCGATCGAGTCCCAAAACGCTGTTCTCGTGTGGATCGCGAGCCTGACCGCCGTCTGCGCGGCGTCGGCTGCGGTCGCAGCGTGGTTGCTCGTGGCACGCGCGAAGCACATCGAGGACCGGCTCGAACGGCTGGAACGCCTCGACGAATTGGCCGCCGAAGTGAAGAAGCTCACTCGGCCCGATCAAGATCTCGACGTGCGTCGGGTCGAGCACGTGTTGATCGACATCCGCGATGCTCACAAGCGCGTCGAAGAGCGCCTGCTGTCCATGCTCGAGTCACAGAGCCGCGAATCGCTCGCTGAGAACGCCGGCCGCTCGCTCACGCTCGATGCCGCGAACGGTCTGCAAGATCGCATCGTCACGCGTCTCCTGGCGCTCGGCTACGAACGGATCGTGCTCGTCACAGAGCCCGCCGACATGGCGCGCATCGCGAACGAAGGCGGCGCGATCGTCGTCGAAGCGCGTCGCGACGGCGCTGCGTGCAAAGGCCGCGCGATCATCGAGGGCGGCCGCATCCAAGACATCCAAATCCAATCCGCGTACTCGACGTTCCCTTAGCAGCTCGACGCTCCGACGCTTCGGAGCGCGTCTCACACATCATGATCCCGATCACGACCATCGAACGCCTCGGCAGCCACGTCGGCGAACTCGTCACCTTGCGCGGCTGGGTGCACAACAAATCGTCGAAGGGAAAATTGCACTTCGTGCAGATGCGCGACGGCACCGGTTACGTGCAGTGCGTCGTTTTCAAAGGCGACGTCAGCGAAGAGTTCTTCGACTCGGTCGGACATGCGGGCCAGGAGTCGAGCCTCGTCCTCACGGGAATCGTGAAGGCCGAACCGCGCGCGCCCGGTGGCTTCGAAATTGGCGTGAAATCAGGCGAAATCCTGCAAAAGGTCGAGGGCTTTCCGATCACGCCGAAGGAACACGGGCCCGACTTCTTGCTCAGCAATCGCCACCTGTGGTTGCGCAGCAAACGTCCGTGGGCCGTGATGCGCATCCGCGATTGCGTCATCACCGCCATCCGCCGTTTCTACGACGAACAAGGGTTCGTGTGCGTCGACTCGCCGATCTTCACGCCGGCCGCGTGCGAGGGGACGAGCACGCTGTTCGAAGTGAACTACTTCGACGACGAGAAGGCGTACCTGACGCAGTCGGGCCAGCTCTACGCCGAAGCGACGGCGATGGCGATGGGCAAGGTGTACTGCTTCGGTCCGACTTTCCGCGCCGAGAAGAGCAAGACGCGCAGGCATCTGACCGAGTTCTGGATGCTCGAACCGGAGATCGCGTACGCGACGCTCGACGACGTGATGCAGCACGCCGAGGACTTGTTGTGCTACGTCGTCGAGAGCGTGTTGGAGCGGCGCATGACGGAGCTGCAAGTGCTCGAGCGCGACTTGACGAAGCTGCAAGCGATCACCGCTCCGTTTCCGCGGCTCACGTACGACGAGGCGCATGCGATGCTGGAAAAAGCGGCGCCCGGTCAGCACAAGTACGGCGACGATTTCGGTGCGCCCGACGAGACGATCATCAGCAACGCGTTCGCGAAGCCCGTGCTCGTGCACCGCTATCCGAAGGAAGTGAAAGCCTTCTACATGAAGCGCGACCCGGCCGATCCGTCGAAAGCGTTGTGCGTCGACGTGCTCGCGCCCGAAGGCATCGGCGAGATCATCGGCGGCAGCCAGCGGGAGGACGACCTCGACCTCCTGGTCGGCCGCATCCGCGAACACGGTCTGCCCGAAGAGGCGTTCGCGTGGTACCTCGATTTGCGGCGCTACGGTTCCGTGCCGCATGGCGGTTTCGGCCTCGGGCTCGAGCGCACCGTCGCCTGGATTTGCGGCCTCGAACACGTGCGCGAAGCCAGCCCGTTTCCGCGCATGATGTACCGCATCTATCCGTGACGCTGCGAGTCCAAGCGGACTGAGTTGGCCCCGCCTGGCGAGCAGCGCAGGACATCGACCACGACCGCGGTGTTCTTCGAGGGCAGTTCGAAATCGTCTGGGCCCCGTGAAGGGCTCGAGCCTCTTCGAGCGACGAGCCCGTCGTTCGCGAGCGCACTGAACACGAGCGGATTGGCGAGCCCCAGCCACGGATCGCCCGCCGGCGTCTTGAACACTTCGGCATAGATGCGTTCGTTGACCGCCGCGAAGCTCGGCAGCGCGCCATCTCTAAAGAAAAGGGCTCGGGCCTGCGGTCGCAGCACGAGTTCGTTCAGCTGCGTGTCACGCGCGATCGCACTTTCGAACGTGCGCACGAGCGCTTCCACCCCGCGCGGCGTGAGCGGCTCGCGTTCGCGCGTCCAATCCAGCGGCCGCAAGTGCGTGATCAGGCTCAAGCTGTTCGCGTCGAAGCGCGCGAGCAGCACCGCCAACTGCTCCGGGCCGGCCTCGGTTGCCGCGACCGTATCGGATTGCACCGCCGCGAGCGGATCGTGTGCGGCCTTGGGCTCGTCGATCGAAACGAGGCTCAAAATCAGGCTCAAGAGGAGGTTCAGGATCGTCATGGCTGGTCTCCGAACCAGGTCCGGAATCGAATGCGCGCCAGCCGACGCGCGCCGTCGGAGGTTCGTCCTCTAAAAATCGAACTTCCTTCTCGCTATCCTCCGTCCCCATGAGACTTCGCACGCTGGCTCTCGCGTTCTTCCTCCAACTCTTCACCGTTCTCGCGACCGCACAAGACGGACTGTGGACTCCGCGACACGTCGAAGCCGTCCGCGGTGTCGGCGCGATCGCGATGTCGCCCGATGGTACGCGCGTCGCATACACGCTCGGCGTCCCGCGTAAGGCTGGCAAGGACGACGATGGGGCGAATTGGTCCGAGCTCCGCGTTCTGGACACGGCCGACGGTCGCGAGCGCACGTTCATCGGCGGCAAGGTCAACGTCTCCGCGCTCGCGTGGACGCCGAACGGCAGTGAACTCGCGTTCCTCGCCAAGCGCGACGGCGACAAGCAGACGGCGCTCTACACGATCTCGATCTTGGGCGGAGAGTCGGCCAAGCGCGTCGAGCTCGACACGTCGATCAGCGCGTTCAGTTGCGCTGGGGATGGCAAACGCGTCGCGCTGGTCGCGAACGTGCCCGAGACGCCCGAGCACAAAAAGGCGAGCGAGAAGGGATTCAAGCAGAGCGTCTTCGAAGAGGACGTTCCGTTCGCGAACATCTGGATCGCCGACATCTCCGACGCGAGCGCGAAGCCGAGGAAGTTGGGAGTCGCCGGTCACGTGCACTCGGTCGCATGGAGCCCCGTCGACGACCGCCTCGCCGCTGGAATCACCACGACGCCGCTCGTCGACGACGAATACATGCGTCAGCGCGTCAAGATCCTCGATGCGAGCGATGGACGCGTGCTCGCCACTGTCGAAAACCCCGGCAAAATGGGTGCTTTCGCGTGGAGCCCGAACGGTGCTTGGATCGCGATGCACGCTGCGGCGGACATCCACGACACATCTGCGGGCCGGCTCACGATCGCGCCGTCTTCCGGCGGCACGCCGGTCGACGTGCTCGGCGAGGGCTACCTCGGTGACTCGACCGCCTTCGCGTGGAGCAGTTCGACGGCGTTGATGTGCGTCGCAGCGCACGGCGTCGAGACGAGCTTCGAGCGTATCGAGCTCCTCGCCGGTCGCGGAGGTGCGAAGAAGGTGATCGTGCCCGAGAGGACGGCGATCTTCACGGCGGTTTCGCTCAGCAAGGACGGACAGAAAGCCGCGTTCATCGCCAACACGTCTGCGCACGCGCCCGAGATCTACACGTTGAGCCACGGTGACGCGGCGCCCGTGCGTCGCACGGACTCGAATCCGTGGATGAAGTCGATGCACTTCGGCAAGCAGGAAGCCGTCAAGTTCAAGGCGCGCGACGGCGTCGAGATCGAGGGCGTCCTCGTGCGGCCGATGAGCGAGCAGGCCGGCGTACGCGTACCGCTGATCTTGTGCGTGCACGGCGGACCCGAAGCGCACGATTCGAACGGCTGGGTCACGGCCTATTCGCGCCCCGGGCAGATGGCCGCGACGCGCGGCATGGCGGTTTTTTATCCGAACTATCGCGGCAGCACCGGACGCGGCGTCGCGTTCGCCAAGTCGTCGCAAGGGGACGCGGCCGGCAAGGAATTCGACGATCTCGTCGACGCGGTAGATCACCTGATCGGGACCGGACTCGTCGACGGAGCCAAGGTCGGCATCACGGGCGGTTCGTACGGCGGTTACGCGACGGCGTGGTGCTCGACGCGCTACTCGGAGCGCTTCGCGGCGGGCGTGATGTTCGTCGGCATCTCGAACAAGGTTTCGAAATTCGGCACGACCGACATCCCTGACGAAGAGTTCTACGTGCACGCGCTGCACCGACCCTGGGAGATGCTCGACTTCTTCGAAGAGCGCAGCCCGATCAAATACGCCGAGCGCTGCAAGACGCCGCTCTTGATCCTCGGCGGCAAGGACGATCCGCGCGTCGACCCGAGTCAGTCGAAGGAGATGTACCGCTGGCTCAAGTTGCGCGGTCAAGCGCCGGTGCGTCTGGTTCAGTACCCCGGCGAAGGTCACGGCAATCGCAAGGCGTGCGGCAAGCTCGATTACTCGGTGCGGATGATGCAGTGGATGCAGCACTATCTCGCCGGTCCGGGTGGGGCGGCCCCGGCGCTCGATGTCGAATACGGCGAGCCGGTCGAGATCAACTGAAGGCCGACTCGATTTTGGCCGGTTCGCCCCGAAGATCGCGGGTTGGGCGGCATGGACTCTTCGAAACCCGCTCGGCGGGATCGGAGAGGAAGCGACGATGCACGAATCCAACGACAGGCTGACGCGCGCGGCGTACGACAAGCTGGTGCGTCAGCATCACGCGGCGGTCTACGCATCGGCCTTGCGCATAGTGCGCGACGTGGACTCCGCGCTCGACGTGACGCAAAACGTGTACGTCGCGTTGCTCGAGGGCCGTATCACGCTGTCCGGGACGGAGGACGAGCGTGTCCTGCGCTGGTTCGCCATCCGCGGGAGTCTCCAGATCTTGCGCGAGCAGTCGCATCGTCGTCAGCGCGAGGAAACTTACGCCATGGAGCAACCCGAAGCACGCCTGGATGCGCGCGCACTCGACGCCGATTCCGCCACCGCCGTCGAGCGCTTCATAGAGCGCTTGCCCGACGAACTGCGTGCGGCGGTGCACTTGAGATTCCACGAAGGACTCACCTTCGCGCGCATCGGCGAAGCGTTGGAGATCTCCGAACCCGCCGCCTTCGAGCGCGTCAAACGCGCGCTCGAACGGCTCAAGGACGGCCTTTCTCGCGCGGGTCTGTCGGCGGTCGCGCTCGACGTCGAACACTTACTCGAAACTTCGACGGTGGCGCCGACCGCGCCGATCTTCGTGGCGCAGAAGCTCGCCAGTTTGCACCCCGCCACGGCGTCCGCGTCGATCGCGGCGGCGCTTCTCGGAACCATGCTCCTCGTGGTGACGATCGTCATCGCCGGGCCGCGCTTGTTCGCAGGCAGGTCGGAGGAGGCGCGCGTCGCGGTCGCATACGATCCGACCGTCGTTCCGGTGCAGGTCACGCCTCCGGCCACGCTGGAGTCGCTCGTTTCGGTGGCGACACGAGCACCCGTGGCTTAGGTGAAAGTCCAGGAGGGGCTCTCCAACTCCACGGTGCCGGACCCAGAGCCCGCAGGAATGATAGGCACGATCGTGGGCCAACTCGTCGATGCCGAGGGCGGCCCCGTCGCCGACCAGGTCGTCATCGCGAGTTCCATCGAGCGTCAAGGGAAGTTCTCGCGTTGGGTCGCGCGTGGCAGGACGGAGGGCCACGGACGCTTCTCGCTGCGCGCGACCGTCGGGGCGGGCGGCGTGACGAACTATCAGATTGCGCTCGAGGGCCGTCTACAACTCGCGGAATCCAACCCGGACGAGTTCGTGCGTGTCGAAAGCAACGCGACAGTCGACGTCGGCGTGCTGAAGCTCGTGCCGCGACGCACCGATCGGAAGGGCGTCTTCACGATCGCGGTGAACCTGGTTGATGCGGGAGGGGGCGCAGTGCCTGGCGTGACCGTGACGCTTTTGCGCGCTGTGAATTCCGAGGACGGCTGGTCGGACGAACGGTGGGAGGTCAGCGCGAAGAGCGACGCTCGAGGTCGCGCGCAATTGGACGGCGAATACGTGGGCAAGAAGTTCCTCGTCGTGGAACCGCGCGAGCTCGGACTTCGGCGCGTGAGGCGCGAACTCGAGATCACGGAGGGTTCGCAGACGCTCACGGTCGTGCTCGAGAAAGGCCTCGAAATTCGCGGTCGCCTCGTCGACGTGGACGGACGAGCGGTCGTGCGCGCCCCGGGCGAAGCTCACTTCGGCGACGACCTGCAGCTGCATGCGCTCGATCCCGCACAACCCAGGAAGTGGATCTTCGCCGACGGCGGAACCAACGGCGACTTTCGCTTCCAAGGACTCGACGATGGCCGACACATCCTCGAAGTCTCCCGCGGACCGTGGTCCTCGATCTGCCTGGACGGCGTGCGCGCCGGGGCGACGGACGTCGTCGTCACGCTGAAGCGACGCGACGATCCCCTCGATCGCGGGCATCACTGTGCCGAAATCCACGCGCGCCTCGTCGATGCCGATAAGCGAGCGCCGGTCGCGATCGATATCGAAGGCGTGAAAGTCGAAAAGCTCGACCCCGGGACGCAGCCAGCGCACTTCGAGGTCGACATCGCGCCGTCGTTCCTGTGGGCGCCGCCGGTGCAGACCGCCTGGATCGGAGCGTACCCTGCCGACTCCGATCGCGTGCATGTCGGATCGCTCTCGGCCGGGACGTACGCATTCGTGGTGAGAGCGCCGGGCTATGCTCCGGAATTCGTCGCGCCGATCGCTCTCGCGGCTCACGAAATGCGCAGCGACCTCGTGCTCTCCCTCGTGCGTCCGACGCGCGTCGTCGGCCGCGTGCTGGACATCGACTCGAAGCCCTGCGCGAATGCGTTCGTGCTGGTCAATGGAATCGGTCCGAGCTCGCGCGACAGGCTCGAACGTATCGACCGCGACGTCGTGCGCACGAACGGCCATCCGCGCTCGGCCGTGTGGGAACTCGCGCGAACGGACGCGCAGGGGAAGTTCGCGGTCGAAGGTCTGTCGCCGCGCTACGACTACGTGATCGAAGCGTTGCACATGAGCTTCGAGCCGGTTTCGAGCTCGCTCGTCGCGGGTCACGCACCGGGCGCAGTCGAGTTGCGCTTCGCGAAGAAACGCTGAACGCTCAGCGCGTCACGACCGTGACGGACAGTTCAGCCACAGCGCCCGGAACGACGAGTGCACGCAGCGGTTGTGCGAGCACGAAGACCGCGGAATCGATCGTCACTTGGTATTCGCCGCGCTCGATGAGCGTGTCTGAAACCAGCGTTTCTCCCGACAAAATCGCGCCCACGATGCCCGGACCGCTCGCCGGCCGAAACTGCAGCGCCGTCGCTGCACCGGCGTTGACCGCCGTCAACGTGACGCGCGATCCGAAGCGATCGCGCATCTCTTCCGGAGCGAGTTTCGCTCGAGTGTCGTATCCGCTCGGCGGCGCACCCAAGAGATCGACGGCAACGCGCACGCGTGCTCCGCGGCGCGCGCGCAACGACACGACGGTCTCTTGTCCGCCGCGCACGACGACCGGATCGGACGTGCGCAGATGAAAGTGATCGCGGTCGGTCCCGGGTGCGAATCCGATCGTGAATGCGTACGTGCCGGCCGGGATGTCCTTCACGACGCCGAGCGCGTCGCTCTCGAGCGTGCCGATGTCGTCGCGCACGATCTGCGTCGCGCTCGAACGCGCTTCCACGACGAGTTGCGTGAGCGGCAGTGCGTCTTCGCCGAGCACGTCGAAGCGCACGCTGCCCTTTCCGCCGGCCTCGTCGAGCGTGAGCGTGATCTCGCGCGTCCATTCGTTCCGCGCCAGCACGACGATCTCTTCCGCGCTGGCGCGATCGCCGGCGAACGCTTGCACCGCGACAGGCGCTTCCGGATCGAGCGTGAACGTGGCTATGCCCGTTTCCGAGTTCACGCTCTGCGCACGTGTGTTCGAAGCTTGGTGCGTGCCGTCGACCAGCGTGGAAAGGTCGCTGATGCGCACGATCGCAGTTCGCATGGGCACTTGCGAACTGGGCGGCGCAGTGCGGACACCGGCCGGATCGACGCTCCCTCGATCGCTCTGCTTCCAATGCAAGACGCGCACCACGAGGCGCTGCGACTGCACGACCAGATCGACGCCGCTCGCTCCCGGCTCGTAGCGCGCTTGACGCGGTTCGATCACGACCGCGCGGTCGGGTGAGCGCAGCGCGTAATGTCCGGGACGCAATCCGCCCAACAGGAATCGCCCGGCCGCATCGGTCGCCGTTTTCGTGAGCGCGAGCCCGTCGCCGCGTTCGTCCGCCCTTGCGCGCAACGTCGCTTTCGAGAGCGCGTCGGGCTCGTTCGCGTAGTTCGTGTCGATCGCCCAGAGATCGAGGAAGGGGACGGGATCGCCGCTGGTCGTGACGGCGCGGCCGACGATCGGAGCGCCTCCCTGAAGCACGAGATCGTCGAGCTCGAGCGGCTGGCCCGACTCGAGTTCGAGCTTCTCCAGCAGGGCGGTTCCGACGCCTTCCGCCCGCGCCGTGATGCGGTACGTGCCGCTCGAATCGAAGCCGACGGCGAACGTGCCGTCGAATCGAACCGTGGTGCTCGACACGGGCACGAACTCCGTGACGCTCCCCGTCACCTTCTCGACGAAGAACGCAACTGTCGCATTCAGGACGGGCCTTCGATTCGCATCGACGATGCGTCCATCGACGAGAGAACCCGGCGACAAGCGCACGTCGCAGCGCATGCTGTTCGTGGGGGACTGTGAGATCAGCCCGTAGCGCGCGCTGCCGGGCAAATAGCCGGTCGCCGTCGCATCGATGCGCAAAAAGGCCGCTGTTCCCAGCGCGCGGCCTAACCCATCGCTCGAGAACGTGAATCGGCCTTGCGCGTCCGTCGTCGTCTCGCCGACGCGCGCTTCCGCACCATTGCCCTCGATGACGATAACGACGAGAGCGTTCGAAACGTTCATCGCGCGACTCGTCACCTCACCGCGGACCATCGCGCTCGGGTCGTCGTAGCGCGTGCCCGCATGTGCAGGTGGAGTGTCCGCCGATTCAAGTGTGACGGCGGGAGCGTTCGTGCGGTTCGCGGAGTCGACTGGGTTGGGCGGCAGTTGCACGGCGGTAGGCGGTTGCACCGTCTGCTCGACGACGACGACGCGCGGTTTGGCGATCAGTCGGAGCGTCACGAACACGAGCAATCCAACCACTGCACACGCGCAGATCGCGCTCCACACCGCGCGATTGTTCGTGTGCTCGTGTGCCGCGTTCATGCTCGAAGACCGATCTACTTCGCTGGAGGGTTGGCTTGGAAGTGGCGCGCGAGTCGCGCGATCTCGCGCTCGCGCACGGCGAGCGGACCGCGCGCTCGGTAGAGGCACTCGATCCCCGCAGCGTCGCTCACGGCGCGTCCGATGCGGTCCTGCAGCCGCAGCGTCCCCTCGTCCGTCCAATCGAGACGCCGCCAGCTCGTGTTCTTGGAGGCAGCACTCGTGCCTTCGCGCAATACGTCGAGCAAGAAGGGGACGACGGCCGTGCGCCCAAGTGCGAGACACGTCAGCGCGCACTCGACGCGCACGCGCAGTGCAGGATGCGGGCGTGCGCCGACCGCGAGTGCTTCCACGCGCGCCAACGCCGCGCGCGACGGTGCCACGGATGCACACGCAGCCGCTGCGACGACGTCGCCCGACAACTCGCGTCCGCCCTCAGGCACACGCGCTTCGAGGCGCTGCACGAGTGGCTCGAACGCTCTGGCATCGCGCGTGTTCCCGAGGATCACGGCGGCGCGCGCGCTCGACGCGTCGCTGGCACCCAAGGCCCGGCCGAGTTCGGCGAGATCGGTGTCGGAGAGCCGCAACGACGCGCCGTCTTTCGTCCACTGCGCGAGCGTCGCGTCGAAGGCTTCGTCGGAGAGCACCTTCCAGTCTTGCGGGAGCCCGAGCTCGCGGACGGAACGTGCGGGGACTTCGCGAACGGGCAGTGCGGTCGCGACCGGGGCGACCGGCGGCTCGATGCTCGTGATCTCGCTTACGTCTGGGGGCGTGGTCGGACGCACACCAGCGCAAGCGGCCCACATCGGCAACGAGGCACAGAGCGCCCTCGCGAACAGCTGACCTCGCTTCCTCATCGTGACGAGAGACTAGCGGACCACTTCGCGAGCGACCACCGCTCTGCCGCTCTCAGGGCAAAAACGAGCGCAATCCGCGGCCGTCCGACGTCCACAAGCGACCGCGCGAAGCACGCGCGTGCGGCGCTTCCCACGCCACGTACGTCCAGTCGCCTTCGCGCTTGGCGAGGAACACCGTCTTCTGATCGGACTTGGTGCGCACCGTGAAGGTCTCGGCGCCCACTACGACTTCGAGGTCGGTCCACGGCGATTCGAGCACCGTGTTCGAACTCGAGCGACGGCGCAGAACGGCGAGCCCGGCGGTCGAGGCCGCATCGTCCACCGCGCCGATTTCCTTCGGCTCGACCGCAGTCGAACCGGCCGTGACTTCCTCGGGCTTCAAGCGATTCGTCCACTCGTACACCGCGCCGTCGCGGAAGCGCACGCGCACGACTTCGCCGACGATTTCGGGTCCGCTCGTGGGCGGTTTGCCGTAGCTCCACGGACCTTCGAGCGCGCCGTTCGAAGCATCGACGATGAAAGCGTCGCCGTCCTCGGTCGCGATCAACATGCGGCCTTGCGTCTGCGTCAAGAACACCGGTGTGCGGGCCACCCCTCCGAGCGACTGCAAATCGTGCTTCCATGTGAGATTCGAGCTCTTCGAGATCCGCGCGATGTGGCCGTCGCGGTCGCACACGACGTGGTCTTCGCCGACCTTCACAGGCAGTGCTTCGACGCGGCCGCCGCGTTTCCAGGAACGATCGGGGATGCGCGAGAGTTCGACGAACTGATCGGCGGGATGCTCGACGCTCCATTGCGCGGGTTCGTACCCGGCGAGTTCCATCGAGAGGGGGATGATCTCTTCCCACACGGATTGCAGCATGAACGGCGTCACGCGCACCGAACCATCCGGCAACGTCACGCGCGCGCCGGCCGGGAAAGAGGCCACTTTCCAGGGCAATTCGCGCGTCTGTGCTTCTTCCTTCAAGACCTCTACGAGCAGTGCGTAGGCATCCGCTTGACGTCCCGCGCGCGACAATTCCTCGGCGCGAATCAAGGCCTGACTCTTCGCCCGCACCGCATCCACTTCCTTCGCGAGCAAGCTCTTCAACTTGCCCGTGTCGTCCTTCTCGAAGAGTTCGCGGTAGAGCTCGAGAGCGCGCTCGTAGTCGCCCGCGCTCGCATGCGCGCGAGCGGCGCCGATCAGCATGTCCTGTTGCGCGAGGTTGTCCTTCTTCGCCTTCGCGGCGCGGTCTGCTCGGCGCTTTTCGACGCGCACGTCGAGTCGCGCGGTGAACGCCGCGAGGCGCTTTTTGAATTCGACGGATTCGGGCTTCGAGCCGGCCTTCTCGATCACGTCGAGGAATTCCGAGAGCAACATCGTGATGCGCGCCTCGGCTTTCAACTGCGGCTGAGACTCCTCGACGTTCCCACCGATTTCGACGAAGTACGCTTCGACCCGCGCAGCGAGGCTGTTGAACAAGTCGGAAAGCAGCGGCAGCGGCTCTTCGTTTGCGCCGAACTTCGGCGGCGGCGGCATTTCGAGCGTGCGGCGCAGACCCAACACCGGATCACCGAGAGTGCATTCGACCTGGGCTTCGCGGTAGCGATCCATCCACGCCGAGCGACCGGCTTGGTCGGCGATGCGGCGCTTTTCGACGAGCGTGGCGCGCATCTGCGTCACGCGCGAACCGTCGTCGCCCTGGAACAGCGAATCGAGGACGCGCAACGCTTCGTGCGGATCGTCCAAGCGAGCCGTCACGGCTTCGATCTTCTCGTCGAACGCGCGCTGCGAGCGGAATTGGACGACGGCACCGACGGAGAGCGACAACAAAACGGCGATCGCGACGAGCGAATTGCGCTTGACGAGCGTGCGTTGAACCGCGTGCGTCCGTGCGCGACCGAGCAAGCGCCGCGCTTCGCGATTCGACGGATCGATCGCGACGTACTCGCGCAACGGCGGCAGCGCCTTCTCGGCGTTGCCTTCTTCGAGCAGCGTCGCCGCCGCGTCGAGAATCCACGGGCCGGCTTCGAGACCCATGCCGGCTTGCAACATGAGCGTGCCGAGTTCGAGTCGCACATTCGTGGACTCAGGGAGCTTCGATGCGGCCACGCGCAGCACTGCGGATGCGGCAAGCTTGCGCTCCGCGTCGATGAACGCGCGCGCCATCGCCAACAGATCGCGCAGGGCCGGCGCATTCGGATCCGCCGACGCGATCGCCTGCAAGTGCACGAGTCGGACCTGACTGATGCGGTCGTCGCGGCGCACGCGGGCGACTTCGTTCCAGTGATCGAGCGCGACGAGCGGCACGCCGAGCGCGCAATCCAGGCGCCGCAAGAAGACGCGCAGGCTGGGAGTGGCCAGTTCGCGCAGCACGGGCTGCAAGCGTCCGGCTTCCCATTCGGTTTGGAAGATCTGCGCCTCGACCGTCGGCATCGGCCCGTACGGAGCGCACACGAGCCAAGCACGCAAGCGCGACGCCGCACGGCCGACCATGCCCGAGCCGGTTTCGTGCTGCGTCATGACCAGCAGCTCTTCGTGGTTGGCGAGTCGCGCTGTTCCGCGCTGCAACTCGTTCACCGCGGTCAGGAACACTTGTCGCTGCGGTTGTGCCAGACGATCGGCGATCTCCGCGATCGACGACGCGCCGTCACACTCCTCGAAGAAACGCGACATCGTCTGCTGACCCTTGTACGGATCGAGCGGAACGAGCACTGCGTCTTCGAAGTTCGGCCAGTCGACCGCGGCCGACATGGCCTCGTCCTTCATCCGCGCATACTCGAGCAGCAGTCCTTCGACCGACATGCCCGCGACGTAGATCGCATCGCGTCGAGTTCCACCGCGCTCCGTGCCCGGCTCGCCTTGACTGATCGCACTGTCGGTCGGCTTTTCAGGCAGCGGCCCGGGCGCGAATCGGAAGTGCACGCCTTCCGAATCGAGCAACCGGTAGACCATTTCGATGCGGTGCGCGCGCGCGATCTCCGTCATGCGCAACGAATCGATGCGCCCTTCGGGATCTTTCACCCACGCGCTGCGTGCGTGATGACGCCAGATCTCCGGATCCTCCTCGGGATCGGGGAGCAAGTGCACTTGCCCCTCCTGGAAACCCAAAGTTGCACGGAGGCCCTCCCTGCCCAACAAGGACAGGACCCCATCACGACCCCGCGCCAGACTTTGCAGCAAGTCCGCGAGGCCGATGCCACCAACATCGCCTTGAAAACTCATCTCGTTAGGCAGGTCTATCGAGACGGAACGTGCAGGAAGTGGAGGGACTAGTGGTAGAAACGCGCGCGCATTAGCGCGAGATCGGCTGGGATATCGAGATCGTCGAGCACTTCTGCGCTCTCGACGGAAATGGAAAACAGCGGCTGTGCGCGCGTGCGGAGTCGCTGGAGCGGTTCGTCGGGCGCAAGTGTCGAAAGTTCTTCCAGGAGCACGCGCCCAACGATGATCGGATGACCAAAACGTGAATCGTGCTGGGGCGCGAGCCAACCCTGCGCAGGCGCGCCCGCTGCGTGCCACGCGCGGGACAATGCGTCGAAGACGGCGCGCGGAACGATCGGCACGTCGACCGGAGCCAAGCACAGATCCAGTCCGCAACGCAGGGCTCGTGCCAGTTGGATTCCGCTCGTGCGGCCGAGCCTCCACTGCGGATTGAAGGCGATCGCGACGCCGCGTGGGACGGCGCGCTGAATGCGTTCGTGATCGGCACCAGTGACGACGAGCGGCGCCGCGTCGTCGAAAATGGCGCCAGCGGCGAGCAAGAGTTCGAGCGGTGAACGAGGCGTGATCGCAGCCAGCGCCTTGCACTCGCCGAGCCTCTCCGACGCGCCGGCCGCCAGTACGACGAGCGCCGGTTTCACGTGCCGACGTACCGATCGTAGAGCGTGAGTGCGCGCTCCAGATCGTCCGTGCCTTCGATGAGCGCGCGGCCGTCGGCGAACACGGTGAAGCGCTCGTCGTCGACGCTGAAGCGCAGGATCGCGCCTTGATGACGTACGTCGCGCGCGACGATGGCGAGACCTTCGGCCAGTCGTTTCAGATCCGGTTTCACGCGTGCCCCGCGCACTTGCACCGTGTTGCGTCCGCACAAACTCGTCGCGCGCTTCGTCACCGGCTCGCGCAGGAATCGAAATTCGCTGCGCGCGCAGCAGCGACAATTCGCGTCGCGTCCGACGTTCAATTCGCGCACACGTCCGTCCCACGCGTCGAGCTCGACGAGGCGCGGCACGAGCGAATCGCGCTCGACGAGGATGCGCAACGCGAGCCCGGCTTGAAGTGCTGCGACGAGCGCGACCGCCGGTTGCAAAACGCCCGCCGTTTCGCACGTCGGCAGGACGCCGGCCGGCGGCGGTTCGGGAAAGATGCACGCCAGACACGGCCCGCGGTTCGGCAAGATCGGCAGAACGAGTCCGCCCGAACCGACCACGCCGCCGTAGACCCACGGCAACTTGCGTTCGACGCACACGTCGTTGACCAGGTAGCGCGTCTCCAGATTGTCGGTACCGTCGAGAACGAGGTGCGCGCCTTCGATCAAGCGCTCGACGTTGTCGGCGTCGACGTGTTCGACAAGGGCGGTGATCGTCGTCGGGCCGCCGATCGACGCCAGCGTCTCGCGTGCAGCGATCGCTTTCTCGACGCGCTGCTGCGCGTGCCGCTCGCTGAACAACACTTGGCGGGGGAGATTCGAGATTTCGACGATGTCGCGGTCGACGAGCACGAGTTCACCGACACCCGAGCGCGCGAGACTCTGCGCGATGGATCCGCCGAGCGCGCCACAACCGACGACGAGCACGCGCGAGCGCTGCAGTCGGGCTTGACCCTCACGCCCGAGTTGAGCGAAGCGCGTCTGTCGCTCGAAGCGCTTCTCGAAGTTCGTCACTTCGACCACCACCACAGCCCGAGCCCGACCAACACGATGAGTGCGCCGACGCCCGCGCCGAACACGAGCAGCGCAGTGACGTCCGATTTCGGCGGCTCGTTCATCTCGACCCAGTTGAAGTAGCGCTTGATGCCGACTTCGATCGGAGCCTTGCAGTGCGGACAGTGCGTGAGCGTGAGATCGAAGGGGATAACGCCGTCGCACCGCATGCAGTAGTGGTTGCGCTCGGCACCGCCCTCGGCCACGCCGGGCGCTTTCGAGCGTTCGCGGTAGTAGGCGATGGCCTCTTCGTTCTCGCCCTCGCGCGCGCGCGACCAATGGTCGGGGCCCATGTTTCCGAAGCTCTTTTTCGGTGCGGCTGCGTCGCCGCGATCGTTCGGATCGGCGCTCATGATGTGGGAGGGGAGGTTAGCTCAACCGTCCGCGCTTCTGCACGGTCGCTCTCTTGACTTCCGCGCGACAGATGCGGATTCTTTTCGCCCCCGCAGGTCCTGCGGGGATGCGCCGGACGACCGGCGCAGCACGGTGGCCATAGCTCAGTTGGTTAGAGCACGAGGTTGTGGTCCTCGGGGTCGCGGGTTCGAGTCCCGTTGGCCACCCCACCCTCCACGCGCGCCTGGGGCGCGGTATGCACTTGCGCCTGAGGCGCGGCATCCACTCGCGCCTGGGGCGCGGTATCCACTCGCGCCTGGGGCGCGGCATCCACTCGCGCTCGAGGCGCGGCATCCACACGCGCCCTTAGGCGCGGTGCCCGGAAACGCTTTCGGTACGCGCACGGTGGCCGGGCCGGCGGGGGCGAAATCGTTCGGGAGGCCGCAGGGCGGGGATCGGCGCGACCGGGTATCCTCGATGAGCAGTGGATCGCAGAGAGCGTCCACCCGCATCCACAGGATCCCTCAGGAGTTCGTTCGCATGTTCCTCTCGAAGCACTTGGCAAGCCTTGCCGCCGTCGTTGCGTTCACGCTCGGCGCGGAAGCACAGACCAACTTTCCGTTCACGCTCGATCAAGCGAACAGCAACTTCACCTTCAGCGGGACCTCGACTTTGGGACCGATCGTCGGCAACCCGTCGAACATGTTCCAACTGCTCGGCGGCCAGAACGTCGACCTCACCTTCCAGTCGGGCGCGCAACCCTTCGCGACCTCAGCCTTCACGACAGGCGGCGTCGTCTCGACGAACGGCGCGTTGCACGCGAAGGTCACGGGCGCGTTCGGCATCACGCTCGCGACGATCGACATCACGGGATTGACGATGGAGGCGAGCTCGCCTTCGTTCAGCGTCGGAGGAGGCGGAGCTTTCACGGCGAGCCTCACGTTGACGGCTCTCTCGGGCACGATGCTCGTGACGCCGTTGATCGGCACACCGTCGAACACGAGCCTCGCCGGCAATACCGGGGCACCGACGCCGGTCAACGGCACCCTCACGCGGACAGGCGCGAACTTCCACCTGGTCGCACCGGTGAGCTCGGTGTTCGCGTTCGCGGATCCGGGCACGGGTGCGTCGGGTTCGATCACGCTCGTCGGCACGATCACGGCCGATCACACGTTCATGAAGTCCTTCTGCATCGGCGACGGTTCCGGGACGGCGTGCCCGTGCGCGAACAATTCGCCGGCGGGTCAAGGCCGTGGTTGCGTGCACTCGGGCGGTGTGGGAGCGCGACTGCTTCCGAGCGGTGTGCCGAGCTTGAGCAACGACACGCTGGTGCTGACGGGCGCGAGTCAGCTTCCCGGCACGCTGGGCCTCTACTTCCAGGGCACGATGCAAGCGGGCGGCGGTGCCGGCATTTCGTTCGGCGACGGACTCTTGTGCGCCAGCGGGGCGATCACGCGCCTCGGTGTGAAGGCGGCGCCCGGCGGCTCGTCGAGCTATCCCGTCGTAGGCGATCCGTCGGTTTCGGTCGCAGGCCTCGTCGCTGGAGCACCGACCGTGCGCACGTATCAACTGTGGTATCGCGATGCCGCGGTGTACTGCACGGCGAGCACGAACAACCTGACCAACGGTGTGCAAGTGCAGTGGATGCCGTGATCCGCGGTTGAAGCTCGCCCACGAGCAAGTTCGACCTGACTCGAGGGTTGTCGATCATGTGGGGGCTGTGAGCATCGGCTGCTCCCTCGCTGGGATCAGCGTCACGAGATCACGCAGTGGACGGAGTGCGCGAATGCGTGCTCCGTCTTGCGTTGGTTCCACACACGAGTCCGAGGCGTCATGTCCGCCGAATCAAGTGGGGCACGAACTGTCCGCAGCAGCCCGAATCAGGACGCTCGTGAGTCGAACTCCGCGGACGCGTGCCCTCCCAGAGTGGGAGCGGGCACGATGGGCGCAATCGGGACGACGTCGATCTCGCGTAGTTCGACGAGTTTTTCACTGACCTCGTTCGCACCACCGAGCTCTTCGATTCTGCGACCGACCGGCAACACGCGCGTTTGGAAGCTGCGCGTCGCTTGATTGAAGGCGGTCGTCGCTCGCTCGAGCCCGGCGCCGACATTGCTCACGTGCTCGTGATACTTGACGATACGGCGGTAAAGCTCGTTCGCTTCGCGCTGGATTTCGAGCGCGTTTTCGGCCAGTGCGCGCTGATTCCACAGCACTTTTGTCGAGCGCAAGATCGCGATCAAAGTCACCGGCGTCGCAATCAACACGCGTGAGCGAAGCGCTTCGTCGAACACGTCGGGATCGGCTTCGTACGCGTACGACAGGATCGGATCGGCGGGCAAGAACAGCACGGAGTAATCGATGCGGCCGGCGATGAGGCTCGAGTAGTCGCGCTTCGCGAGCGCGCGCACTTGCCGCCGCACGAGATCGGCATGCTCTTTCAAGGCGCGCTTGCGCACCTCCGGATCGCTCGCTTCCGCCGCCGCCCAATACGCCGACAGCGGCATCTTCGCATCGACCGGTAAACCGTCGCCTTCGGGCAGACGGATGATCATGTCGGGCCGCGCGCCTTCGTCGACCACGGTCTGCTCGATGAAATCGCAGTGCTGCAGCATGCCGGCCGACTCGACCAAGTTGCGCAAGCCGATCTCGCCGAACTTGCCGCGCGCGGTCATGCTGCCTTTGAACGCGGTCACGAGCACTTCGTTCGACGAGCGCAACGTCGACGTGATCTGCGCCAGATCGCCCAGATGTTTCTCGAGGCTGCCATAAGCTTGGGAGCGCGCTTTCTCGATCTCGTTCGTCTTCGCGTCCAAGCGTTCGAGTGCGGCGCGCATCGGAATCAAGCGCTCGCTCGTCGCGTCGAGCAAAGTCTTGCTGTTGCGATCGAGCGCTTCTTGGCTGAGCCGCGCGAACGCGTTCTGCACTTCTGTACGCGCGTCGACGAGGAAGGTCTTCTGATCCTCGAGCGCGTTCGTGCGCTCTGCCAATTGCGCTTCGAGCCGTGCCAGCGATTCGCGCGAGCGCGCCGAATCGACACGCAATTCAACCGCTGTCTTCGCCGCACGGTTCGACGCGGTGAGCCAACCGACGATGACGCCGAGGAGTGCGCCGACGAGGAGCGCGAGTGCCGCGAGGATGTACTCCATGGCCTCTGAGGATAGCCGAGGCCGCGTGTCGAATCGTCGACACGCGGGACAATCCGTCTCACCGTGCCGAGTGCGTCAGGACCGACGATCCATCCCGACGTACGGCCGCGCTGTCGAGCCGGTGTAGATCTGGCGCGGGCGACCGATTCGGAAATCGGGATCACCGCGCATCTCGAGGAAGTGGGCGACCCAACCAGGCAAGCGTCCCATCGCGAACATCACCGTGAACATGTTCGTCGGGATGCCGAGCGCCTTGTAGATGACGCCCGAGTAGAAGTCGACGTTCGGGTAGAGCTTGCGGGACACGAAGTACTCGTCGCGCGACGCGATCTCTTCGAGCTTCATCGCGATTTCGAGCAGCTTGCTCGACGTGCCGAGCTTGTTGATCACTTGGCTGCAAGTGCGCTTCAAAACGGCTGCGCGCGGATCGTAGTTCTTGTAGATGCGGTGGCCGAAGCCCATCAAACGCGTCGTGTCGTTCTTGTCCTTCGCGCGCGTGAGGAACCTTTCCGCGCTGCCTTCTTCGCGTGCGATCTGCTCGAGCATCTCGATCACTTTCTGGTTCGCGCCGCCGTGCAGCGGGCCCCACAGCGCCGAAATCCCGGCTGAAATGCCGGCGAACAGATTGGCTTGAGAGCTGCCCACCATGCGCACCGTCGACGTCGAGCAATTCTGCTCGTGATCGGCGTGCAGGATCAAGAGCAGGTCGACCGCCTTGCTGATGACCGGGTCGACTTCGTACTCCTCGCACGGAGTCGCGAACATCATGTGCAGGAAATTGGCGCAGTAGTCGAGGTCGTTGCGCGGGTAGATGAACGGTTGACCGATCGAGTGCTTGTACGAGCACGCCGCGATCGTCGGCATCTTCGCGAGCAAGCGGATGACCGTGTTCTGGATCTGACGCTCGCTCTCGGGCTCTTGGTAGAACGTCGCGAGTGCTCCGATCGTCGCCGCGCACACCGGCATCGGATGCGCGTCTTTCGGCAGCGCGCCGAAGAAGGCGCGGAAGTCCTCGTGCAGCATCGTGTGCCGCGTGATCTCGCGCGAGAAGAGCGCGAGGTCGGCGCGCGTCGGCAATTCGCCCTTGATCAAGAGCCACGCGACTTCGAGGAAGGTCGAGTGCTCGGCGAGCTCTTCGATCGGATATCCGCGGTAGCGCAGGATGCCCTTCTCGCCGTCGATGAAAGTGATCGCGCTCTGACAAGCACCCGTGTTGCCGTAGCCCGGATCGAGCGTGATCAGCCCGGTTGCGCTGCGCAACTTGCTGATGTCCGCCGCACTTTCGTCTTCGGTGCCGCGTACGATCGGCAGCGACACGCGCTTGCCTTCGAAGCTGATCTCGACCGTCTTTTGAGTCGTTTCGCCGGTCATCTGGCTCGCCATGGCTCGTTCTGCTCGCTGTCTAGCTCGTCCGCAATGCGCCCCAAAATGGGCTGAGTACGATCGCTTGGGGCACGTGTCAGTTCAAGCGATTATCGGCGTCGCCGTCCTGAAAGAGAAGACATTGCCGTCGGCTGTCGCTCGCTCGACCCGGATTCAGGAGAGAGCGCGCCAACCGGCGAGCGTCGCTTGCGAGCAGCGTTCCCAGGTGAACTTGCGCGCCGTGAGCTCGCGCCGCGCGGCTGCGAGCCCGTCGTCACGGCTTTCGATGGCCGAGCGGATCGCGTCGGCGAGGAGTTCCGGCTCGCGCACGCACGCCGCGTCGTCGAGGAGCGTCGCCGCGTCACCCAACGCTTCGACGAAGGCCGGGATGCGGCTCGCCACGACCGGAACCCCCAGCGCCAGGGCCTCCAGGGGCGTCACCGGCGTGGCTTCGCCGCTGGACAGGTGCACCAGACACGCGGCCTGCGCCACGGTCGTCGGCAAGGCGCGCTCGAAATCAGCCGCCTTGGGCGCCTCCGCGCGACCCTCACGTTCCAGGCCCGACCACGTGACGGCGGCGTGAGCTTTGGACGCGCGCACCGCGTGCAAGAGGCTGACGGCGCCCGGATCGAGCGGCGCACCTCGCGGCGGCGGCAGACAGTGGAACTCGAGGGTTCCCTCGAAGCCACGCTCGCGCAAGATTTCGAAAGCGCGCAACACCGCGACCGGCCGGCGCGACGCTTTGACGGCTCCGAGGACGAGGATCCTTTGCGGTGCGAGCGGAGTGGGCAGCGCCGCCAAGTTGCGCCTCCAATGCTCGCAGCCGACCGGCGTGAAGACGACGCGCTTCGCCTCGAGACCGAAGCGCTGCATCAACTGCGCGCGGCTGTCGCTCGAGAACGCGAACACGAGATCCATGCGTTTCAAGCGCTCGCGCATGACCGCTTCCTGCGGCGAGTGTTCGCCGGGCAACTCTGCGATCGCGATCGATTGCTTGGCAGCGCGCACCGGCAGCACGCGCGGCGTGAGCAAAGCGTGATGGAACACGTCGACGCCGCCGAGCGAATCGTCGACGCCCTTGCGCGTCAGAAGAGCAGCAGCGTGAACGAGCGCGCGCGGCCGCTTGCTTTCGACGCGAGCGACGCGCGCATCACCGATCGTGAGACCGAGCGCACGCGGATCGACCGAGCGCGGCGCGGTGCCGACTTCGAAGAGCGCGAGGTCCGGCCGATTCTCGAGTCGGACGAGTGCGCGCACCAACTCGCGCACGTATCGGCCGACGCCCGGCGGATGACTCGTCGCCGGCAAGTAGTCGACGCCGATGCGTGACACGACCGAACGCAACGCGCTCTAGCCTCGCCCGCGCGAGCGCGAGTTCTTGAAACCGACGGGTTTCTGCGGCGTGTTCGGCAACGGTCCGCGGCCGGGCTGCGGTTTGCGAGCGCCCGGCGACTGCATGCGGCGCGTGACGCGGTCTTTGGGCCCGAGAATGGGCTCGCTCTGCAGTCGATCGCGATCGAAGACTTTTTCCGCGCGCAAGCGCTCGGCCTCTCGACCGCGCGGGGGCGCGCCGATCAGACCGCCCTCGTCACGCAGTGCGTGATTGAAATCGCGCCACAAAATGCGAATGAACGGCAACCAAATCGGCGTCGCGCCGATCAGGAGCACCCAGCGCAAGAGGTCTTTGTCGATGTCCATCCGTCAGGTTCAGGGGCACGTTCGCGAAGCCGCCTCGGCTATCCTATCGGCCGCGCGCCGGGCCCGCCTCGAACTCGCTTGGAACTCCGCTTGAAAACAGTCGTCGCACTCCTGGCGCTCACTCTGGCGCCGCACTTCCAAGCCGACCGCTCGGGTCCGGTCTCGAAACCGGCGTCGATCGTGCACGGAATGACGATCTCGTGCGAAACCTTCGGCCGAGAATGGGGCAGCGATCGCTTCCCCGTCGCGCTCGAAGCGCTCGGCGCAATCGGCGTGAACTGGGTCGCGATCCATCCCTATGCGTCGATTCGCGAAGACGGCAGCGTCGAAGCGCGGCGCATCGATCCGGCGCATCCGCCGGAGTGGATCACGCGACCGATTCGCGAGGCGCATGCGCGCGGTCAATCGATCCTCGTCATTCCGCACATCGCCTACTGGGGCAGTCCGTGGCGCTGGCGCGGCGACATCGAGTTCGAAGATGCCGAGTGCCTGGCGCGCTTCTTCGCGACGTACACGCAATTCCTCGTCGACGTCGTCGCGTGTGCGCGAGGAGCGGATGCCTTTTCGATCGGCAACGAGCTCGAGAAGCTCGTGGAGCACGACGCGGAATGGCGCGCACTGATCCTGGCTGTGCGCAAAGCGACGGACGCGAAGCTGACGTACGCGGCGAATTGGTCGGGCTACGACGCCGTGCCGTTCTGGGATGCACTCGACGCGATCGGAGTCGATGCGTATTTCCCGCTGTGTTCGAGCGACGATCCCACCGAGGAACAACTGCGAGCCGGCTGGGCCGAGAACCTCGCGGGGCTCGAGCGCGTTTCGAAACGCACCGGCAAGCCCGTCGTTTTCACGGAGCTCGGCTACAACTGTTCGCTCGACGCGGCCCGCACACCGTGGACCTTTCGCGAGGAGCACGGGGCCGATCGCGCGCGCGCCGAAGCTCTCCAGGCGCGTTGCCTACGCGTCGCCCTCGACGAAATGCGCTCGCGCTCCGATTGGTTGCGCGGTGCCTTCATCTGGAAGTGGTTCCTCGGCAACGGCAATCGCGAGAACTTCTTGGCCAAAACTCCTGCGATGATCGCCGTGATCCGCGAAACCTGGGGTATGCACGGCAAATGAGCCAGAAGTCGAAGAATCGCACGCGCGCTTTCAAACGTCGCAAACCGCCGGGCAGTTCGCCGGGCACGCTCGTCGTCGACCCGTCGTCGCCGAAACCGAAGCTCTCCGTCATCGCGTACAGCGCGACCGAGATCCTCGAGAAGACGATTGCGGACCCGAAAGACATCGGTCCGCTGCTCGAGCGCTACCCGGTCGTGTGGCTCGACATCGACGGTCTCGGCGACGCCGAAGTCATTCGCGCGATCGGCGAGTCGTTCAAGCTGCACCGCCTCGCGATCGAGGACGTCGCCGAAGTTCACAAGCGCGCGCGCGTCGATCGCTACGACACGCACCAGTACATCGCGCTCGTGATGGTGGACCTCGTCGACGGCGGACTCGACACCGAACAACTGTCGCTCTTCCTCGGGAAGAACTTCGTCATCACGTTCCAAGAGCGGCCCGGTGACGGATTCGATCGCGTTCGCGACAGAATCCGGGGCGGCAAGGGCATGATCCGCACGGGCGGGCCGGGTTACCTGACGTACGCACTGCTCGATGCGACGATCGATGGATATTTCCCTGTGCTCGAGCACTACGGCGAGCGTTTGGAAGATCTCGAGGACGCGCTCGTGGCGTCGCCCAACTCGAATCGCTTGCACGAAATCCACGCACTGCGACGCGACCTGGTCGTCTTGCGCCGCGCGGTGTGGCCGATGCGCGAGGCGCTGAATTTCCTCTTGCGTGAGAGTTCCGACGCGTTCAGCGCCGAGACCCGACCCTACCTGAACGACTGCTACGACCACACGGTGCAGTTGATGGATCTCGTCGAAAATCACCGTGAAATGGCCTCCGGATTGATGGACGTCTACTTGTCCGCGATGAGCAATCGCATGAACGAGATCATGAAAGTGCTCACGATCCTGTCGACGATCTTCATGCCTTTGACCTTCATCGCCGGCGTGTACGGCATGAACTTCCACGTCGATGCCGGACCCTTGTCGATGCCGGAATTGCTGAGTCCGTACGGCTACGTGATCTGCCTCGCTGCGATGTTCGCGCTCGCGGCCGTCATGCTGCTGTGGTTCAAGCGCAAGGGTTGGATCGGAACCGGTCGGAAGATGCCGTGAAACGCGGCCGACACAGCGAGCCGCGTCGCCGCGGACTCGAGCGCATCCTGTCGAAATTCGGCGTGTGCTCGCGCAACGAAGCGCGCAACTTGATCCGCCGCGGTCGCGTGCGCGTGAACGGCGTCGTGATCGTCGACCCGGACGCGTGGTTCGATCCCGACGTCGACGAGTTCGAGCTCGACGGCAAGTCGTTGCGCGCGTCGAAGAAGCTCTACTACGCGCTGCACAAACCGCGCGGCTACATCACGACGCGCTCCGACCCAGAGGGTCGACTGACCGTCTACGAACTGCTCGGCAAGATCGGCGCATGGGTCGTGCCGGTCGGGCGGCTCGACCTCGACACGACGGGTCTGTTGCTCTTCACGAACGACACGCACTTCGCCGACCTCGTATCGAGCCCGGATAGCCACGTCGCGAAGACCTACCGCGTCGAGTGCACACCGCGACTCACCGACGAAGCACTCGCGCGCCTCGCTGCCGGGGTCACGCTGTCGGATGGTCCGACTCGTCCGGCGATCGTGAAAAACCAAGTGTTTCGCGGCCCCAAATCGCAGTTCGAACTGACGATCAGCGAGGGGCGCAACCGACAGGTGCGGCGCATGGTGAAAGAGGTCGGCGCGAGGGTCGACAAGCTGGCACGCCTCTCGATCGGGCCGCTCGCGCTCGGCGATCTCGCTTCAGGCGCGATTCGTGAGCTCAGCGACGGCGAAGTGCGCGCCTTGATCGAGGCCGGAGACAAAGCCGCGTCAGCGAAACGGCGAACGACTTGAAGTCGAGCGCGGTTCGAGCACGACGCGATCGATGACGTCGTACGCAGTGACGACGGCGCGCGCCGCGGGCGTGCTCGGATAGTCGGCCTTCGTGATCGAGTAGGTCGCGCGATCGGAGCGCGAACCGTCCTCGGCGCGCAAGCGCAGGCGCAACGTCGCGTCGTGACGGAAGCCCACGCGCCGCGCAACCGCCGCGCTCTTCTCGTTCTCCGGCGCGCAATGGATCTCGACGAGTTCGAGGTTCTCGATTTCGAACGCGGCGCGCACCAAGGCCGAAACGGTCTCCGACGCGAAGCCTTTCCCGGTCACGTCCTTCGCCAGCCAGTAGCCGATCGAAGCCGACGCGTCGCTGGAATTGGGCGTCAGTGCAGCTCCGCCGACGATGCGATCGGCGAGAAGCACCGCGAACGCGAACGACTCACCCAAGTCGAAGCGGCCGCGCATGCGCCGCGTCACGTCGACGGCCGCTTCGAGAGTGCGCGGACCCTCGCGCGCCCATTCGATCCACGGGCGCAGATGGTGTTCGTTCGCGGCGATGACGCCAGCGAGTTCCTCGGCATCGCGCGGATCGAGCGCGCGGACGACGAGGCGTTCGGTGACGAGGCGATAGGCGGTTCCGCGCGACATGCGAGGTCAAGTCTACACGTTGGGACGTGGATCCACGGCGGCTGTGTGCGTCCTCCCGCTCACCGCGTTCCATGCGGCGAGTACCGCGACGGTCACGCCGGCCGGAACGATCGTGAGCAGCGCATCGAGGAAGCCGAGGGGCTCGAATCCGAACAGGTTTGCGGCCCAGGGCACGTAGATCACGATGCCGAGCGCGGTGATGGCGAGAACAGTGATCCACAGAAACGCCGCATTCGGCTTCTCGAGCGTGGCCCGAATCGAGCGTCCACCTGCTCGCATGACGAGCAGAAGTCCCAAGTTGCCGAGGACGATCGCTGCGAACCCGAGTGCGCGCGTGGTGGCTTCGGTTCGGCCCACGTGGCGTGCATACGCGTAGAGCAGTAGGACTCCGAGGAGAGCCAGGATTCCTGCGGCAAGACTCTCGAGGATCGTCCTTCGCGTGAACAACGGCCGCCGCGGATCACGTGGCTTCGACTCCATCAGCTCGCGCTCGGTTCGTTCGCGTTCGAAGACCAGCGTGCAGGCTGGATCGATGATGAACTCGAGGAACACGACGTGCACGGGAAACAGGAACAGTGGCCCACCGAGCATCACGGGGATGAACGACATGCCCGCGATCGGGACGTGCACCGCGATCAAGTAGCGCATCGCGTTGTGAATGTTCTCGTACACACGCCGGCCGAGGCGCACGGCCTCGACGATCGCGTCGAAGTCGTCGTCGAGCAGCACGAGATCCGCGGCTTGCCGGGCGACGTCCGTACCGCGTTTCCCCATCGCGATGCCGATGTCGGCCGCCTCGAGCGCGGGCGCGTCGTTCACACCGTCACCCGTCATCGCGACCACTTCGCCGGCGGCGCGAAGAGCTTGGACGAGTCGAAGTTTTTGTTCGGGGCGCACGCGGGCGAACACGTTCACGGAGCTCGAAACGCGCGCGAATTCTGCATCGGGGAGCACTGCCAGTTCCGCACCGGTGACGACCTGCCCGACGTCCAAACCGGCTTCACGCGCGATGTTCAGCGCCGTTCCGGGGAAGTCGCCCGTGATCATGACGACACGAATTCCTGCGCGCCGACACACCTCGACCGACGCGCGGGCGGAAGCGCGCAACGGATCGGCGAGCATCAACAGTCCCGTGAACCGGAACGGATAGCCGGCTGGGTCGTCGAGCAGTGCTCCTTCGAAGTGCGCTTCGGCGACAGCCAGGATCCGACGACCTTTGGCGGATTCTTCTTCGACGCGCTTCGACTCGCTCGCATCTCCGCAGAGCGCGAACACCGTTTCGGGCGCCCCCTTGACGACGACGCGACGCGAGCCGTCCGTTGCACGCCAGACGTGACACATCGCGAGAAAACGATCGCTGAACGGGTAGTCGCGCTCGAGCGTCCACTCGTTGCGAACACGAGCCGCGTCGGAGCCGGCCGCCGCGATGATGGCGATGTCCATCGGATCGTACGCATCGAGCTCCGAGGCCAGCGCGGCCACGTCGATCACGCCGGGTGCCGTATCGACCACCTGCATCCGATTTTCGGTCAGCGTGCCGGTCTTGTCGACGCACAACACGGTCGCCGCGCCGAGCATTTCGAGCGCGGGCATGCGACGCGTGAGTACACGATGCCGTGAGATGCGCCACGCGCCGAGCGCGAGGAACACCGTCAAAACGATGGGGAATTCCTCGGGGATCAACGCCATCGCGAGCGTCACACCCGCGAGCACGCCCTGCTTCCAATCGTGTCGTTGCACGGCGTACACGACGACCATCGCCAAGGCGAGCGCGACCGCGAACATCGCCGTGAAGCGCACCATGCGCGCCGTTTCGCGCTCCAGTGTCGTCGTCCCCGGTTCCAAGTCGGCGAGCGAACGACCGATGCGTCCGAGTTCACTGCGCTCTCCCGTCGCCGTGACCTCCGCCCGTGCGTGTCCGGTGATCACGAGCGAACCGGAGAAGACCGTGTCGTTCACGACCTTCTTCACAGGCAGCGATTCGCCGGTGATCAGCGATTCGTCGATCGTGAGTTCTTGCGCGTCCGCGAGTCGCCCGTCGGCGGGAACGAGGTCGCCTTCCGCGAGGACGGCGAGGTCTCCGCGCACGACGTCGCGACCGGCGATGCGGACCTTCACTCCGTCACGCATCACGAGTGCGCGTGGACTGGAGAGGCCGCGCAATGCAGCGAGCGCGCGCTCCGCACGGCGCTCTTGCACGACGGTCAGCGTGACGACACCGACGATGGAGGAGCTGAGGACGACTGCTTCGCTCACATCTCCGAGTGCGAGATAGATGACCGTCGCTGCGGAGAGCAGGAGGAACATCGGCTCGAGCACGACTCCGCGCGCAATCGCGAATGTCCCGCGCGCTTCGACGTCAGGCAGCGCGTTGGCGCCTTCGGATCGCAGGCGCTCCCGGGCCTCGCTCGAACTCAGTCCGGTGGTGCTCAAGCCGCACAGGGTAGCGTGTCGCCCAGCGCTTGCAGTCGCTCGCCTCGGGCTGAATCATGACTCCAGGGAAGTGCGTACTCGCCGTGCTTCTCCGACTCCCACGCCCCCCACCGGAGGCCCAATGCTCTGCCATCTGAAGACCGCGCTCGCTCTTCTCCTCGTGACCACCGGGCTCACGCTCGCAAGCGCACGCGCCGACACGCTGATCAAGAAGGACGGTCAAGCGATCGACGTCAAGAAGGCGCGCGAAGAAGGGGACGCCTATCGCTTGTGGTTCTCAGCCGGTGAGATCGTCGTGCCCAAAACACACGTGGCGTCGGTCGAGATCGAAGGCGACATGTCCGAGTACGTTCCGAAGGACGACAAGGAGAAGGCCTTTCTCGCGCAGGGCTACGTGAAACATCGCGGCAGTTGGATGAGCAAGGCGGGCTATACCGTCGAACTCGAAAAAGCCGCCGATGTGCGCAGGAAACGGACGGCCGAACTGGCCGCGCGATCGAAGTGGGACAAGGGTTGGGAGGTCGAGTCGAAGCATTTCCGGTTCAAGTCGAACACTTCGCCCGAGATCCTGCAGCACTACGTCGACATGATCGAGGCCTACTACGACCTGATGGATTCGCGCATCGGCATCAAGCTCTCGCCGATCATGGCGCGCACGAAGATGCGCGTGAACGTGTTCAAGCGTCAGCAAGAGATGATCGACGATGCCAACGACGATTTCGTGAACGAGAACCTACTCGGATACTTCAGTTCGTCGGAGCAGACGCTGAATTTCTTTCACGACTACAAGGATCCGGCGCGGAGCGAGCTGACGGCGTTGCACGAGTGCACGCACTTGCTGACGCATTTGATCGACCCCAACTACTGGGCCCAGATCTGGATCAACGAGGCCGTCGCGGACTACTTCGGGGCGTGCACGCTCTCGGTCGTCAAAGGCAAGGTGCAACTCACGCCCGGTCGCATCGACGAGGATTCGATCCTCACCGTGCAGGAGGCGATCAAAGCCAAGAAGACGCTGCCGTTGCAGAAGCTCTTCACGACGGAGCAGGAGAGCTACGACGGCTTCTATTACGCACACGGGTGGTCGCTCGTGTACTTCTTCCAGAACTCGCCCAAGTACCAGAAGCCCTTCAACAAGTTCTTCAAAGACCTCTACGCGCTCGAACTGAAGGACGCGCAGATCGAGGTGGTCGACACGGGATCGGACGACAAGTCCGGAATGCGACGCAAGTACGCGGCCAGCGAGATCGTCGCTTCGATGCTGAAACGCCTGGCGATCAAAGACGTCGCGACGCTCGAAAAGGAGTGGCTCGCTTACGTCGCCGCCGTGCCCATCGAAGGCGCGCGAGCACGATTTCTGCGCGGCTACGGCAGCGCTTTCGATCCGGAACGGGCCAAGGAAGCACTCGTCGATCTGAATGCTGCGATCGAAAGTGGTTATCGCAACCCCGAGGCATACTGGGCGCGCGGCTACGCTCACATCTTCACGGACAACGGTCCGAACGCGCTGGCCGACTTCCAGCAAGCGATCCAATTGTCGCCGCTCGAAGGCGTCTACCGCGCCGATTTGGCGTGGTGTCTGACCGGCTGGTGGGGTGCGGAATCGAAGGAGATCGACGGCTCCGACGAAGACAAGGCCGAAGCGCAAAAGCAATTCGGCCTCGCGGCGGAAATCGACCCTGAGAACGAAGAGCTCGTGAGCTTGTTCGCCGAGTTCCTCGCAACGCGCAAGTGAGCGAACCGGGAACCTGTCCCGCGCACAGTGCGCCTATTTCAATTTCGATTCGACTCTGAGGTCAACGTGTCTCCCCAATGCTCGAGGAAGAACTTCCGCTTTGGATCGAAGGTGTGATGCGACGGCCCGATCATGGGTCGGAGGGTCGTCATCATCTGCATGCCGGTGACGAGGAAGATCGTGATCCAAAGACCGAAGAGTGCGCTGCGTCGCGCCTTCCAATGGGACAGACCGGCGTTGAGGATGCGCTTGCTGACGATGCGTGAAATCACTTACAGGACCAGGTGAATCGGCGCGATCACCGCCACCGAGTTCGACGACTGCGTGAAAATCCAGGCCACGGGGCCATAGCCCGCGAGGAAAACGCCGGTCGACGCCGTGACCGTGAGACACAGTCCGACCACGTGCTGTGCGCGGATGTCCGCGCCGGACAGCACTGCGAAGATGTAGAGACTCGGGAAGCAGATTGCCGCCGACAACAGGGTTCCCGTCACGGTCTTCGTCGACGCCGCCCACCACTGCTCTTTGCCCGCGATGCCGCCGCAGCGGATCCATTCCGTCGACACGGAGTCGTGGAGCAGCAAGTTGCGGATGTTCGAAACGAAGGTCACGGCAGTCGCTGTAGCGGTTGTGCTTTGCCATACAAAGTACATGGCGCAAGTGCCAAAGGGACTTGAAAACGCGGAGGCCAGAAGACTTTTCGTGCCGCGCGCGCAGATTGGGTCCAAGAAGCGCTCCCTTCGCGCCGTCCACGCGCTCGAAAGAACCAAGCACACTGGAGAGGCCGTTCGAGATTTCCCGGAAGTCGATGTCGAGAATCAGGCGCCAACTCCGACTCCCGTGCGAACGCGCCCAGATCAGGGTCATCCCGGCCAGCTTGTGGATCGTCGACGTCGCGAGTGAAGCGCGCGCGATCGCGATCGCGACGGGAGCTTTGGCCGCGCCCGGAATCGGCTGTTCGAAGATGAGCATTCCGATCGAGCTGCGACAGGTGATGGATCACGCTCACTCTGCGCCAGATTTCACCGCGGATGCCGAAAACGACACGCTCGCTCTACTCTTTCCGTGTTCCCATCGTTCGGTCGCCGCTGATCAAAGTTGAGCGGCACGCTTCGTGGTGGTCTGTCGAAGCCTGAGGGTGTTCGCGCACTCGGGAGGATCCGTGCGCCTCGAAGTCACGCAGAACACAACAACAGTCCAGGAGAACCGCAATGAAGTTTGTACATATCGTCACCGCGCTCGTCGTCAGCACACCGCTCTTCACGACGTTCGGATGCGCGGGCCCGAACCAAGACAAGACGACATCGAGGGATCGGTTTGCGCAGCCGGTTACGCAGGCGCAGAAGTTCAATACGCCGGCCCAGGAGTCGAATGCCGCGCTCGCTCAGCAGGTGGCTGACCTACGCACACGCCTCGCGAAGGTCGAGAGCTCGGTCGCTGCGACGACTTCTGGCGCAGGTCGCTCCACGACCGGCCCGATGAGTGGCGAGACGACTCCGGCCAGCGCGAGCAACGATATGGCGATGGTCGAAAGCTGCAAGGCGATGATGCGCGAGAAGCAGGCCATGAAGGAGGAGATGAAAGCGCAGGACACCGCGCTCACCGCCAAGGTCGCGCAGATGAACAGTGCCCCCGCGGACCAGAAACTGGGCTCGATTGCCGAGGTTCTGACGCGGATGGTGCAAGAGCGGACCGCCATGAACGAACGCATGGAATCCATGCACGCGAAGATGATGGAGCACATGATGAAGCACATGCAGATGGGCAAAGGCTCCATGGCTCAGTGTCCGATGATGAAAGAGATGAAAGACATGAAGGGGATGGGTGATATGAAAGGCATGAAGGGAATGAATGACATGAAGGACCCGGACGAGAAGGCTAAGGACTCCGGTATGGATCGCAAGTGATCGAGGAACTTCGCCGGGCTGCGGAAACTGCGCTTTCCGCGGCCTGACTCGATAGCTGTGCCTTTCAGATTCACCGCCTAATCCAGGTCTGGCCAAACTGGGCGAGGGGGTCAGTACGGATGGCACTGGGCCGACCCGCTACCGCCCTACGGCGTTCCTGATTAGCCTGCCCGAAAGCAGACCGGAAGTGATCAGGCGTACCTCCACTTGATGACTCGGGCAGTTACGACTGGGGCGGGTTGTTTCGCGTGTGTGGACTGCTTCCCGAGCGCGAAGGGTCAAAACTGCAGATTTGGGGTTGAGTAGGATACCCCCATGGGGTATAGGTTCGCAGTGCCCTACCGGCACGGAGCCAATTTCAAAGATCAAAGGTCCCACATGAACACCACGAATATCGCCATCGACGGCATGTCCTGCGGCCACTGCGTGCAACAGGTTTCAAAAGCTCTCCAGTCAGTTCCCGGGGTGACGGTCGATTCCGTCGTAGTCGGCAGTGCTCGAATCGAAGTCGAGGATGCCAAGACGACCGAGGCGGCAGTCAGGGCCATCGAGAAGGCAGGCTACAAGGCCATGGTCAACGCGAGCCCGCCCAAGGTGTCAATGAAGAGTGGTGGCGGTTGCTGCGGCGGTTGACGGAGCGGTGGGAGAGTCAACCATGACCCGCAAGACCACAGGCTCGAAAAAGGCCGTCGACGATTCCGAGCCCCGCGCCCATAACGATGTGCGCCCGCAAAGTCGCAAGGCTGTCGGGGTGGAGCCGGATCTCAAGGCGTCGAGCCTCAATCGGCTCCGCCGCGCTGAAGGTCAGGTTCGGGGAATTCTGCGCATGGTGGAGGATGAGCGCTACTGCGCGGACGTGATCACTCAGATCGCCGCGGCTCAAGCGTCGCTCAGGGCAGTGGCCAAGATCCTTCTCAAGAATCACCTTAAGCACTGCGCTACGGCTGCGCTCAAGGGCGGCGAAGTCGAAGCAGAGCGGATGTACGACGAATTGCTCGACTTGATGTCCAAGATGGCGAGGTGATTCATGACCACAAGGCACGATAAGACTCACGCAGTCGGTCCGCACACCGCTGACGCAGCACGAGCGGCTGTGGGTCGGCCCGGGGAGGCGACGCAGAACTTGCGCGTGGACCTGCCGCTCAAAGGGATGACGTGTGCTTCGTGCGCCATGACGATCGAAAAGGCGTTGTCCAAGTCGGATGGGGTTTCCACTGCGTCGGTGAACTTCGCCACGAAGACTGCGACGATTCACTACGATCCGACCAAGACACAACCCGAGGCTCTCGTCGAAGTAGTCAAGGATGTCGGCTACGACGCGGTTGCTCCGGCGGTGCTTCATGGCGCGAGAGTGGAAACGGGGGCCGCACACTCGGGCCACGGCGCGCAGCCGATGAACGAGCATGTGGGCATGGATCACGCCGCGCACATGGACGTCCCTGCCGATGAGCAGGCTCTCCTCGAACGCAAGCTCCTCGTAGGCGCTGTCCTGACTTTTCCCGTGCTCGTGATCGCCATGTCCCATGGGCGGATCGCGGCCTTCAACCAGCCCTGGATCAACTGGCTTCAGCTCGGACTCACGACACCCGTAGTGCTCTGGTGCGGTTCGCAATTCTTCCGCTCAGCCTGGAAGGGGCTCAAGCATCTCCGCGCGAACATGGATTCACTCGTAGCACTCGGCACAGGAACGGCGTTCGTCTACTCACTCGCAGCGACGTTGACACCGCAGTTTTTCGCCGCAGGCCGAGGGGCGGGCATGGGCGGCATAACCATGGTTCCCGTTTACTACGAGGCAGCAGCGGCCATCATCGTCCTCGTGCTGTTCGGTAAGCTGCTGGAAGCACGTGCGTCAAGCCAGACGGGCGCCGCGATTCGGCGGCTTCTCGACTTGCAACCCAAGTCGGCGCGCGTGCTCCGCGGCGGAAGCGAACAAGACATCGCCATCGCGAACGTCATCGTCGGCGACATCGTGATCGTTCGTCCCGGCGAGAGTGTTTCCGTGGACGGGGCGATCATTCAGGGCGAGTCATCGATCAATGAGTCGATGCTCACGGGCGAGAGCCTGCCGGTCGAGAAGAAAACAGGCGACTCCGTCTTCGGTGGCACACTCAACACGACCGGCGCATTTCAGTTCAAGGCCACCAAGATCGGCGCGGACATGGCGCTTCAGCGCATTGTTCGTCTCGTGCAGGAAGCGCAAGGGAGCAAGGCACCCATCGCACGCCTGGCGGACACGATCAGCGGCTACTTTACGCCCGTGGTGTTGGCGATCGCGCTGGTCGCGTTCGTAGTGTGGTACTTCGTCTCGCCGATCGATTCGCGAATGAGCATGGCGCTCGTCGCATTCGTATCCGTCTTGATCATCGCCTGCCCGTGTGCGCTCGGACTCGCGACACCCACCGCCATCATGGTCGGCACGGGCCGCGGGGCGGAGCACGGAATCCTGATCAAGAGCGGCGAGGCGTTGGAGACGGCCTACAAGCTCACGGCCATCGTCCTCGACAAGACGGGGACGATCACGACAGGCAAGCCGGTCCTGACGGATGTGCGCGCTCTAGATGGATTCGATGAGTCCGAGCTCGTGCGGTTGGCCGCCTCCGCAGAGCGCCGCAGTGAACATCCTCTCGCATCCGCAATCGTCGAGGGAGCAAAGGCGCGCAACGCGGTACTCACAGAGCCCAGCGCGTTCAAAGCGGTCGTCGGCCACGGCATCGAGGCCACGATCGACGGTCACGTCGTGCTCGTTGGAAAACGCGCGCTCTTGGCTGATCGTGGCATCGAGCCGACGGCGTTGGACGCCCTGGCGATAGAACTAGCGACCTCTGGCAAGACTCCCATGTACGTTGCGATCGATGGGCAGCCGGCTGGACTCGTCGCTGTCGCGGACACCATCAAGGCGGAGTCCAAAGACGCGATCGCAGAGATGAAGAGGCTCGGCCTTCGAGTAGCGATGATCACGGGTGACAACGCCAAGACTGCGGCGGCCGTGGCGAAGTCGGTTGGAATCGAACCCGACTCGGTGTTTGCCGACGTCCTACCCGAAAACAAGGTCGAGCACGTGAAGAGGCTCCAGGATGAGGGCTACGTGGTGGGTATGGTGGGCGACGGCATCAACGATGCCCCGGCTCTCGCGCAAGCGGACATCGGCCTTGCGATCGGCACCGGCACGGACGTCGCGATCGAGGCTGCGGACATCACCTTACTGCGTGGAGATTTGCGCTCGGTCGCGGACGCCATCGCGCTATCGCGCGCGACGATGAGAACCATCAAGCAGAATCTGTTCTGGGCCTTCGCCTACAACGTAGTGGGAATCCCGATTGCAGCCGGCGTGCTCTACCCGTTCACGGGCTGGCTGCTCTCGCCGATCATCGCCAGCGGCGCGATGGCCTTGTCCAGTGTGTCCGTCGTGTTCAACAGTCTGCGGTTGCGCTCGGCTCGACTGAACGGAAAAGTTGTGTAGCAAAGTGCAAAGTCGATACCGGTCACTCTGCGACCCAATGCCCTGAACCGAGTTGGGTAATGGCATTAGCGGATGGGGGACATGTTATGGGTAGCAGCCTATTGCTGCTCCGATCGGATACTGTGCAGGCGATGGAACAGCCGCTGCTTGCCCATGTGGAAATGCGGGGATGGATTGGAGGGGGCTGCTCCCATTCTGCCTTACCGCAAGGAACCCAACGCGGCCGGAGAGGCGAGGTATCCCAATGGTCAGAACCCAGTTCCGACCCACGTCGCGGGGGAGCTCGTGGCGGGAGACGCGCGCTACTATCGATCGTGGTACAGGGACGCTGGTCAATTCTGCACCGCCGCTACGTTCAGCGTGTCACAGAGGCTTCAGGTCAATGTGGCTCCCTGATTGCGCCAGGCAAAGCCTGTGCTTGGAGGATCGTGATGCGCTGACGCGAAACCGAGTTCGAGAATTGTCGGGTAACCCAGTGACGCTCGAGCGTGCCCGACCGCAGTGGGTTCGAACTCCAGTTTTCAGTCGAGCGGGGTCCCAGCGACCCGTTCGAGCTCGTTGCGCGCGCGCGCCGATTCGAACAGGGCATCCAGATGAGTGCGTCGAGCTTGGAGGAGCGTGCGCTCCGACTCGAGCAGCGTGAGGATCGTCACATCGCCGAGTTCGTAGGCGCGGCGCGCCAGCGTCAGACTTCGTTCCGCGTGCGGAATGAGCGTATCGCGTGCGAACACCGCCGCGCGCGCAGCCAGGCGCGCGCGGTCGAGTGCAGCGCGGACTTCTTGCCCGATCTCACAGGCGAGCGCCTCACGCGTCCGTTGCAGCTCGAGGCTCCGGTATTCAGCGCGGCTGATCTGGGCCTGATTCTGATCGAAGATCGGCAGCGTGACCGCAGCGCCGGGTCCGAGCAGATTGCCACCGCCGCCATCGGGCCTCTCGCCCTGGAGGGAAACCGACGCCTCCGACAGCTTGTTGCGGCGCTCGAATGCAACCTGGGCATCGGCCATCCGGACTTCGTGGTCTAGTGCACGCAAGTCGAGGCGCGCTTGTAGAGTCGTCTCGACCAGGCCTTCACGCTCGAGCAGAGCGATCGAGGGCTCCGGAACAGAATCGACGAGTTCAACGCTGGCTAGATCGATCGTCAGCGACAGCAGAGCCGTAAGTCTGCGCTTGGCCCCGGCTGCATCGCGCTCGGAGCGCTGGATCTCGAACTCGGCACTCAAGGCGACTCCTTGGACCAGGTTCAGGTCGACGACGGTTGCGACTCCCTCGCGCACGCGCATGCGCACGGCTTCGAGGCCGCGAGCGGCGATCACCGAGCTCGCGCGCGCGAGGGCAACCGCATCGCGCGCGGCGACGCTGTCGTAGTAGCTTTGCCGCGTGTCGGCCACGAGAATGGCCGCGAAGCGTGACACCTCGAGTAGGCGGACCTCGAGCCCGGCTGCGGCGACACGTTTGCGCGCGGGGATCTGCCACAAGTCCGACACACTCTGTGCGAGTCCCGCTTGCACGTTGGTGCGACCGCCGCCGGAGGGCAGCAAGAACAGCAAGCTCAGCGACGGATTCGAGAGCAACCCGGCTTGCACGAGATCCGCGCGCGCGATGCCGAGCGTCATGAATTGCGCTTGCAGTCGACGATTGTTGAGCAGCGCGAGACGCAGGGCCTCGGAGAGGGCTAGACCGTCCGCGAGAACGGACTCGATCTCGCTCGGTTCGAGGGCCGGATGATCCGGCGCGTAGACCTCGCTGTGTCCAGTGGAGGACTGGATGAGCGTTCGTGCACGCTCGAAATCCGGACCGGGGTCTACGCTTGCGCAGCCGGCGAACAGCGCGAGCAACAGCACCAGGCTGGTCGAGCGCTCGTCCACCCGCATCCAGAACCGTTGTGTCTCGCGAGAAGAGTCACGCATGAGTGGCCTCCAGTCTCGTCGCGTGCGCACTCTCTGCTTCTGCGGGCTTGCAAAAGCGCAGGAAGAGCGCCGGCACGAGGATCATGTTCAACAACGTCGACGAGAGCAGCCCGAACAAGATCACGATCGCCATCGGCGTCAGGATTTCGTTTCCAGGTCTGTCCCCACCTAGAGCCAGCGGCACGAGCGCGAGCCCGGCTGCGAGCGCCGTCATCAGGATCGGTGCGAGTCGCTCGAGCGCACCACGTCGCACCGCCTCGCGGAAGTCGGTCACACCTTCGAAGCGCTGAAGGTGGCGAATGTGCGAGACCATCATGATCCCGTTCCGCGCCGCGATGCCGAAGACCGTGATGAAGCCGATGATCGACGCGACCGAAAGAGTCCCGCCGGCAAGATAAACACCGAGGAGACCGCCGATCAGCGCGAGTGGCAGGTTCGCCATGATCAGGATCGTGTCGCGCACCGACCGGAAGATGAAGTAGAGCAGACCGGCGATGGCGACCACGATCAGGCCGCCCAGCATGAGCAGCAGTCGGTTGGTGCTCTCGGCACTCTCGAACTGACCGCCGTACTCGACGTAGTAGCCCGTTGGCAACTCGACCTTCTGCTCGATCGCACGCTGGATGTCCTCGACGACTCCGCGCATGTCTCGGCCCGCGACGTTGCACATGACGACGATCTTGCGCTGGACGTTTTCGCGGCTGATGAAGTTGGGCGAGCGGTCCTCATGCAGGCGGGCGAGCGCCTTGAGCGGCACCTTCGCGCCCGCCGGCGTATCGACCAACGTCTCCGCGATCGTGGCCGCGGACAAGTCGCGCACGTCGCCGACGCGGACGACGAGGTCGAAGGCGTTCTGCCCTTCGAGAATCTGACCGGCGACTTCGCCGCGCGTGGCACGCTCGAGGGCGCGAGCGGCATCCGCGATCTGCAGACCGTGACGCGCGATCGCGGAACGGTCGAACTCGGCGCGCAGCGTTCCTACTTGCGTCTGTTGCTCCGTCGAGAGGTCGACGACGCCGGGGATCGTGCGCATCAAACCTTCGACGCGTCCAGCAGTGTCCCGCAGCGTCGCCAGGTTCTCTCCGAAGATCTTGACCGCGATATTGGCGCGCGTGCCGGAGAGCATGTGATCGATCCGGTGTCCGATCGGTTGGCCGAAGGTCGCTTGGATCCCTGGAATCAAAGCTACATCTTTGCGGAGTGCCTCGAGTAACTCCGTCTTGGTCCGCGGCGCACGACCGAGCCGCCGCGGTGCGTCCATGTCGAGCGTCAGATCGATCTCACTCGCCTCCACGCCCTGCACGTGCTCGTCCTCCTCGGCTCTTCCTGTCCGGCGACCGATGGCGGCGATCTCCGCATGCTGCATCAGCACGACTTCGACCTGATGCGCCATCTCGTCGCTCTGCTCGAGCGACGTGCCGGGCACGGTGACGATTCCTACGACGAGCGCACCCTCGTTGAATTCGGGCAGGAAGTTGCGGCCCAGCGAAGTGGCTCCGATGAGTGCGGCAGCCAGCAACGCGACGCCCGGTGCGGTGACTAACCAGGGATGACGCAGAGCCCAGTCGAGAGGGCGCGAGTATGCGCGCTTGAGAGTGCGCACGAGCCACGGCTCATTTGCGACTCGAACCGTGCGGCTCTTGGGCAAGAGGAACGAGCACAACGCCGGCGTCAGCGTCAGCGCCGTCAGCAAGGACGCGGCCAGGGAGACAGTGAAGGCGACTCCGAGGGGACGTAGCAGGCGTCCTTCCACGCCCGAAAGAAAAAACAGCGGCGTGAACACGAGCAAAATGATCAGCGTCGCTAGAACGATCGAAGCGCGTACCTCGACACTGGCTGTGTAGATCACTTGCAGCGAGGGCTGACGCAGATCGGGTGGCAAGGCCGCGTTCTCGCGCAGTCGCCTCACCACGTTCTCGACGTCGATGATCGCGTCGTCGACCAGCGCACCGATCGCGATCGCCATGCCGCCGAGCGTCATCGTGTTGATGCTGCCGCCGATGGCATAGAGCGCCAGCACGGCGATCGCGAGCGACAGCGGCAGTGCGAGCAGCGTGATCAGACTCGCGCGCGCGCTCGCCAGAAAAGCGACGACCACCAACAACACCATCAGGGCGCCTTCGAGCAGCGCGGCGGTCGTGTTCGAGATCGAATGGGTGATGAAGCTCGCCTGGCGGAAGAGCTTCTCGTTGACGAACATCCCCTCCGGCAGCGAGCGCTGTATCTCCTTCAGCGCGAGGTCGAGCCGACGCGTCAGCTCGAGCGTGTTCGCACCCGGCTGTTTTTGGATCGCGACGATCACGCCGGGCTCGATGATCGGTTCCCAGTTCGGACCGCGCCGCGAAGCCGATGCGGTGCCACGCTTGACGGCCGCACCGATCGCGACGACGCCGACATCGGACACACGGATGGGTACGCCGTTGCGGACGGTCACGACCGTCGACTCCAACTCATCCGGTGTGCGAATCCTCCCGATCCCCTCGATCAGCGTCTCCTCTGGGCCGTTCGACATGAAACCGGCGGCCACGTTCTCGTTCGTGGCCTCCAGCGCGCGCACGATTTCCGCAGTCGCGAGGCCAAAGGCGCGCAGACGATCGGCCGAGAGGATCACCTGATACTGCTTGGTGTCGCCTCCGATCGGAGTGACCTGCGAGACTCCAGCGACCGAGAGCAGACGACGGCGCATCTGCGTCGTGGCGGTCGTGCGCAGTTCGAGTTGCGAGTGTCGGTCCGACGTCAGCGAGACGAACAAGATCTCGCCCATGATCGAGGACACGGGCGCGAGTTTGGGCGGCTCGACTTGCGCAGGCATGCTGCCCGAGACCGCCGCCAAGCGTTCGGCCACGGTCTGGCGGGCGCGGTAGATGTCCGTGCCCCATTCGAACTCGACCCACACGACCGAGATGCCGACGGCGGTGGCCGATCGGACGCGGCGCACGTCAGCTGCGCCGTTGACGGCGGTCTCGATCGGGAAGGTGACCTGCGTCTCCATCTCGAGCGGCGACATGCTGTGCCCCTCGACGATCACGGTGACGGTCGGGGCCGTCAAGTCCGGGAAGACGTCGACCGGCATCTTCGCTGCGACGAAAGTTCCGCCGACGATCAGTAGCACTGCGATCGCAACCACGCCGAAGCGGTTCGCGAGCGACCAACGAATGAGCAGATTGATCACGGGCGGCTCCCTTCGTTCTCAGTGCGCATGACCGGGCCCGAAGGAAGCCGGCGAAAGCGCAGCCAGCTTGACCGCGTACGCACCGCGGGTCGCGAGACGTTCGCCGGCCCGCAGTCCTGAGCGCACTTCGACGTAGCCGCCGTCCTGGATGCCGAGCTCGAGTTCGCGCTTTTGGAAGAGCTCTCCCGCGAGCATCACGTATGCGACGGGCAGGCCTTGCTCGAGCACCACTGCGTCTTCCGGAATCGCGATGACCTCGCTCGCCGTCTGCGTCTCGAGCAACAAGGTCGTCAACATGCCGGCCTTGAGCAGGCCGTCGGAGTTGGGCATCTCGTAGCGGATCAAGAGCGTGCGCGTCGCAGCGTCGACAAGCGGCGCGATGTGCAGCATCCGGCCGGCGGCGTGACGCACATCGAGCGTGCGATCGCCGAGCGCGGGCACGATCAACGTGGCGTTCGGTTCGCTCGGTACACGCGGCAAGTCGAACTCCGAGATCCGACCCTCGATCCAAACCGAACCCGTGTCGATCAGACGGAAGAGTTCGTCGGCCGCGTGCACGGACTCGCCCACGACGCTGCCCACGTCGACGACGATTCCGGCGATCGGAGCCACGAGCGGCAGTCGAACCGATTTCGCTTCACGGTCCTGCACCTTGTTCGCACGACTGGCGAGCAACCGTTCGAGCGACTCGCGTGTCGAGCGCGACGCGAACTCGTCTGCTTTGGCGACGGCCAAGTTCTGCTGAGCCTCGTCCTGCTGTTGGACGGTGCTCAGACCTTCCGCGCGCAGATTCGCAATGCGCGTGTTCTCCTTCTCGGCGAAGGCAAGCCGCGCGCGCGCTTCGTGGAGCGCGCGCGAGACTTCGAGCGCCTTGAGGTCGATCTCGAGGTCGAGTGACTGGTATTGCAGATCGAGCGCGCGGAGCTGAGCCATGTCGCTCGCCGCGAGCGGCGGTTCGACGAAGCCGAGCACCTGTCCCGCGCTGACACGATCACCGACACGCGGGAGTTCGCCGGACACAGGCGCCAGAAAGCGTCCAGCCGCAGGCGGGCTGACCACGGCCTCGGAGCCCTGCGGCGTGACGATCTGTGCCGGCACGCTCAGCCGCTCGATCAGCGTCCGCGGCGCAGCTTGCGCGAGCAACAGCTTGACCTTCCACTGTTGCTCCATGAGGAAGGGCGCCGCATTGGGTGGATCTTCCTCGCCGCCGGAAGTGGCTGCCTTCAGCGCTTCTGCGGCGGTTTCATGCACGACGATTTCACCGAGGTCGAGCGTCTCCTCGACTTGACCGCTCCGCACGAGGAGCGTGCCCGGAAAACGTCCGGCCGCGGGCAGGCTGCCCGTCGGAACGAAGAGGCCTTCTCGCTTCGGAACCTGCGCAACCAGTGCGACCGAACCGATTCGCAGCGTGACTTCACCCGTGCGCACCGGCTCTCCATCGACGAGCACCGAGAGATGCGCCAAGAAGCGCGCCTCGACCCCGCGCACGAGATGCGGATATTCGAGGAAGAGCAACGCGCGCTCGCCGAAGACGGTCACGGACGTCGGTTCGGGATCCGCGTGAGCCGCTCCCGACTCGCCGGATTGTGCGGGTTTGCAACCGCCGAGTAGTGCGGCGGACAGCGTCGACAGAATGACAATGACAGCGAACCGGTGCTTCACGAATGCTCCTTGGGGAATCTGAACTGCGCAACGGGCGTCCGGACGCCGCCCACGAAATCTCGATGCTTGCCCGTCCGGCGGGCACGGAGCATCGAGAGGCGCTAGATCAAAATCGCGTGGCTGGAGCGCAGCAGGAGAGCAATGCCCGACCTTGTGATCCCCGGTGGGGAAGGTGGCGACGGAGCGTGGGCCACAGGCAACCGACAGAGGACGTCCTGTCTCCACGCTGGAGAAGTGCAGCAGGAGGAGAAGGAAGCGTCGGCGTGCGCGGCGAGCCCGGGGAGATGGGCGACGGCCACGAGTTCAGGAAACTGGATGACGATGGAGGGCGGGAGCGGATCTTCGTGGTCGTGACCGGGTGATTCCCCGTGTTGCTCGGCGTGCCAAGCCTCGAGGTTCTCCGCGTGAGCGTGCTCCGCCAGCGACGACACGAGGTGGACATGTTCCCCTTCGTCGCCATGCGAGTGGAAGAGCGCTCGGGTGCCACCCAGAACCGGACCCAAGACGAGCGTGGGCAAAAGTGCGATGAACAGCAGCACCCTCTGGAGTGCCCGGGAGCCGAGTGGCTTGCACCGATGTTGCGACTTGCCGTTCATCCGTGCGCAAGCAATACCATCGCGCTGGGGTGGGGGCAAATGGTCGAGCGAGCGCAGTGCCCGTTCGCTTCCCTGCGCGAGTTCGGGATGGCGCTCAATCGCGTGGGCGACCGCTGCGCAGGCGCACCGCCACACGTTTGAAGTCTGCACTATGCTTCCGTCGAGATCTCGCCATCGACTCTTCCTGGCAAGAAGACAGGCGCGGACCACGTCACTCACGAGCGGGCACGAAGCGTGGCACATTGTTGCGACTCGTCGATCATGATCGCGCGCCACCAAAACGCGCGACGCCGTAACTCGCGCCCACATCGCGACCTGTGCTGGCGCGCCCGAGTGGACTCGAACCACTGACCGTCGGATTAGAAATCCGATGCTCTATCCAACTGAGCTACGGGCGCAGGCAAAAAAGACCGCTCCCACCGCGCGAGCGAGATGGTCGGGGAGATGGGACTCGAACCCACGACTCGAAGCACCCAAAGCTTCGCCTCTACCAACTGAGGTACTCCCCGCCCTTGTTCCTCGTTCGGAGGGCGAAGGAGGGTAGCGCGCGACCCACCGCACGGCGAGTTCCGAGCCGCCGCAGTTCCCACGTTGGGCGCTCGACGGTAACGTGTGCGGCCCGCATCAGCGCACGGACGCGTTCCGCACGGCGGGGGAGAAACTGGAAACACGATGAAGGTCTTGGTCGTCGGCGGTGGTGGACGGGAGCACGCGCTGTGTTGGAAGCTCGCGCAGTCGCCGCTCAAGCCTGAAATCCTGTGTGCTCCGGGCAACGTCGGCACGGCCGAGCACGCGAAGAACTGCGCTGTCCAAGCCACCGACGTCGATGGGCTCGTGAAGCTCGCCGTCAAAGAGAAGGTCGACCTCGTCGTCGTCGGGCCGGAGGATCCGCTCGTGCTCGGACTCGCGGACAAACTGCGCGCGGTCAACATCCACGTGTTCGGGCCGACCGCTGCCGGCGCCAAGCTCGAGGGTTCGAAAGTCTTCGCGAAGGACTTGCTCGAGAAGCACCGCATCCCGACCGCGACCTACAAGCGTTTCGATCGGTCGGGGGCGGCGAAGAGTTACCTCGAAGGCTGCACGAGTTGGCCGCAGGTCGTCAAGGCTGACGGACTTGCGGCGGGCAAGGGTGTCTTCATCTGCGCTGACTCGAAAACCGCATGCACGGCTGTCGACGCGATCATGGAGAAGAAGACGCTCGGTGCTGCGGCCGGCGCGACCATCGTCATCGAGGAATGTCTCGTCGGCGAAGAGGCCTCTGTGCTCGCGATCACCGACGGCGAGACGATTCTGATCCTCGAGCCTGTGATGGATCACAAGCAACTCGGCGACAACGACGTCGGCCCTAACACCGGCGGCATGGGCGTGTACTCGCCGGTGCCGTCGTTGACGAAGCGCATTCAAAAGCAGATCGAACAACGCATCGTCGTTCCCGCCGTGCACGCGTTGCGCCGTGAAGAGATCGAATTCCGCGGCGTGCTTTTCGTCGGCATCATGATCACGGAGAGCGGGCCCAAAGTGCTCGAATTCAACGTGCGCTTCGGCGATCCCGAATGCCAAGCGCTCGTGCGTCGCTTGAAAAGTGATCTCTTGCCGATCCTCGACATGTGCGCGAAAGGCAAATTGTCGGAGATCACCGATCCGCAGTGGGATGCGCGCACCTGCATCGGCGTCGTCGCGGCTGCGCACGGTTATCCAGGCCTCGTGCGCAAGAACGACGTGATCGACGGACTCGCTTCGGCTTCGCGCGTCGAGGACGTCGTCGTTTTCCACGGCGGCACTGCGCGCTCGGCCAAAGGCGACGTCGTCACGGCCGGAGGGCGCGTCTTGTGCATCACGGCGCTCGCGGACGACGTCGAGACGGCGCGCACTCGCGCTTACGCAGCGTTCGACGAAGTGACGTACGACGGCAAGTTCGCGCGACGCGACATCGGCGCTCGCAAGCGCTCGGAAGTCGAGAGCACGTATCCGGCGGTCGAGCGCTACGACGGACTCGACGGGCCCGAACGTGGATCGGACCGGGGATCGGACCGTGGACAATCCCCGCGACCGCCACGGCGCGCGCCGCGCTGAGACGACTGCCACTCGAGGCCTTTTCCGGCACCAGGAGGAGATCCTTGAACCACGACCAAATCGTCAAACGCTTCGAGCGCTTCTTGAAGGGGCACTCGCTCAAGCTGACGGCGCAACGCCGGCGGATTTTCGATCGCGCGTTCGCGACGCACGAGCACTTTTCGGCCGAGACGTTGTACGCGTGGCTGAAGGAAGAGGACGGCGACAAAGCGTCGCGCGCGACGGTGTACCGCACACTCGCGTTGCTGTTGGAGGGCGGTTTCGTCGAAGCGCTCGACGCTGGTCGGGGCGAGCTCGTGTACGAACACGTGCTCGGCCATCAACACCACGATCACATGGTGTGTCTCGCGTGCGGCAAAATCGACGAGTTCCAGGACGAACGCATCGAAGAGTTGCAGCTGGAAGCGTGCCGCAAGAAGGGCTTCCAACTCGTCAGTCACGATTTGCGACTGCGCGGCTACTGCAAGGCGTGCGCGCGGAAACGCGGCGCTGGAAGTGCAAACGCATCGAAGTCAGTCGACAGGGGCGAATGATCGATACGGCACGCGGAAGTGAGCTTCCGATGCGGTACACGGAACTGCTCTTCTCGATGCGCCGCCCGATCCGGTACACGGAACTGCTCTTCTCGATTCGCCGACCGACCCGGTACACGGAACTGCTCTTCCCGATTCGCCGCCCGATCCGGTACACGGAACTGTTCTTCCCGATTTGCCGACCGATCCGGTACACGGAACTGTTCTTCCCGATTTGCCGACCGATCCGGCACACGAAACTGTTCTTCTCGATTCGCCGACCGATCCGGCACACGAAACTGTTCTTCTCGATTCGCCGCCCGACCCGGTACCCGGAACTGTTCTTCTCGATTCGCCGACCGATCCGGTACCCGGAACTGCTCTTCTCGATGCGCCGCCCGACGCGGTACACGGAAGTGCGCTTCCCGATGCGCAGGTGGACGACTGCGCACGTTGCGTAGTCGTCCACCGGCGAATCGGGAAGAATAATTCCGGGTGCCGGATCGGGCGGTGAATCAGCGATCGATCTCAGCGCGACGCATTCTTGTTCAAGTCTTCCGTGATCCGATCGAGCATGATCTTCGCGATGTCGTTGTCGGGGAAACCGTACTTCTTCGCGGACACCTTCAGGATGCTCACGTTTAAGTCGTAGGTCTCGACCGACACGGTCACGACCGTGCCCTCGAAGTCCGCCGTCGCCGTGCGGCGATTCTCGTCGACCTCGATCGGCTTTGAGCTCTTGCGGCTGAGCGTCGCTTTCGTCTGCACCCACGTGCGTTGCGAATCGGTGTTCAGATGGCTGACGAAGGTGTTGTCCTCCATCATCGCCGTGCCCGCGACGGCTCCCGCGCCTGCAGCAGCGGCGACGATGCAGCTTTGGAAGAGGGGAGCTGTGGCGAGGACGAGGGCGAGCGGGGTCAGCGAAGTACGCATGGCAATTTCGAGTGCGGGGAGGGGCGGTGATGAGGACGAGTTGTGGACCTACGCTCGTTGGATTTGCCCTTTTTCTTCAACCCGTTCAAGCGCGAACGCCCGCCGCCGCCTCGACCAAGCGCCGGTAGAACTCGACGCCCTCCCCGACCGTCCGCGTGCTCTTCGAAGTCGCATTCAACCGCGTCCAATGCGGGTGATTCCACGGGGTCAAATTGCGTTCGGGGTGCGGCATCAGACCGAGCACGCGACCCGACGGATCACAGATCCCCGCGATGTCGTCCACCGAACCGTTCGGATTTTCGGGGTAGCCCTGCGCGCTCGTACCGTCGGCCGACACGTAGCGCAGCGCCACTTGTCGCTTCGCTTTCAAGCGTTCGAGCACGCGCGCGTCGCGGACGACGAAGCGGCCTTCGCCGTGTGCGACCGGAACGGGCGTCACACCGAAACCGGCGAGCCACGCGCACGCAGAGTTCTCTGCCTTCATCGACGTCCAGCGGCACTCGAAATGGGCACTCTGGTTCGAGGTCAGCGCGATCGAGCGTTCGGGGATCGCCTTCGCGCCGACTTCGCGCTCGAACAAGCCGGACTCGACGAGCACTTGGAATCCGTTGCACACGCCGAGCACGAATCCACCGCGATCGACGAACGCGCACAAATTCTCCGACAAGGCGTGACGCAGCTCGAGGCCGAACACGCGACCGGCGGACACGTCGTCGCCGAAGCTGAAACCGCCGGGGATCACGATCAGATTCGTGTCGTCGAAACGCTGCGGCTCCTTCGACACGAGATCCAAGTGCACGAGGTCGACGTCTGCCCCGGCCGTCTCGAGCGCGCGCACGGTTTCACCGTCACAGTTGATGCCGGCCGTGCGCAGGACGAGCGCGCGTTTCGAATTCGATTGCATCGGTTGTCTCTTGGTCACGTCGGATCGTGTGGTGGTGCTCATCCTTGGAATCCTCCTTGGAACGCGCGACGCAAGTCTTGGATCGGCACGTCGCACGACGTCGAGCCTGCGACACCGCTGATGCGCAACTTCCCGCGTGTCGTGACTTCGCCGACGAGTGCGCAGGAGAATCCGGCGAGTTCGCGCTCGAACGCGGCCGCGGATTCGTTCGCGACCTCGCACAAGAAACGCGACGTCGATTCGGAGTAGAGCCGCGTGCTGTCGGCATCGTGCGCGACGTCGACGCCGCTCACCGGAACTTTGGAAAGGGCCAAATCCAGGCCCAAATCGCCTCCGAACGCCATTTCGGCGGCAGCGACGGCGAGGCCACCTTCGGACAAGTCGTGCACGGACAACAGGTGCGCGTTCTGGATCGCGCGATGCAGTGCGCGGAACAATTTCGGCGCGACCACGAGGTCGGGACGCGGCACCGCTCCACCGGCGATGCGGCGATGCGCGAACCATTGCGAGCCGCCGAATTCCGCTTTCGTCAATCCGACGACGTACAACTTCGAGCCCGCGCGCTTCGCATCCATCGACACGACGCGTGCGACGTCTGGCACGATCGACAGCGCCGTCACGAGCAACGTCGGCGGAATCGCGAGCGTCTCGTTGCCGACCTTGTACTCGTTGTTGAGCGAGTCCTTGCCCGACACGAACGGCGTTCCGTAGGCGACCGCGGCTCGATAGCACCCTTGCGACGCGAGCACGAGTGCACCGAGTCGATCGGGCTTGTCGCAGTTGCCCCACGAGAAATTGTCGAGGATCGCCGTGTGATCCGGATCGCCGCCGACGGCGACGACGTTGCGCAAGGCTTCGTCGATCACCGCTTCGGCCATCGCACCGGGATCGAGCACACCGTAGTGCGGACTCGCGCCGCAACCGATCGCGATGCCCTTCTTGGAGTTCGCGAGCGGCTTCAACACCGACGCATTTCCGGGCGCATCCATCCGTGCACCGACCATCGGCTTCAACACCGACAAGCCCTGCACCTCGTGGTCGTACTGGCGCACGATCCATTCCTTGCTGGCGATGTCGGGACGTGCGAGCAGCGCTAGCAAAACGGCGCCGTGATCGCTTTCGTGCGGCGCGTGCACGAGCGGAAACTGCGGCGCTTTCCACGTCGCCTTGCGCGACGGCCGCGGCGTGCCCTCGTGCAAGAACTCGAGGTCCATGTCGGCTTGCACGACGCCGGAATGCTTCAAAATTAGGCGTTTCGTGTCGGTGAAGCGGCCGATCGCTACCGCTTCGACGTCTTCCGACGCGAACACCGAAAGCAGTTCCGCGAGTTGCGCGGGCGGCACGGCGAGGACCATGCGCTCCTGCGCTTCGCTGATCCAAATTTCCTCCGGCACGAGACCGGGATACTTGAGCGGCACGAGTTCCAAGTGCACTTCCGCGCCGCACTCGGCCGACATCTCGCCGACGGCCGACGACAATCCGCCCGCACCGCAGTCGGTGATCGCGCGGTACAAGCGCCGATCGCGCGCTTGCAGGAGTCCGTCGAGCACGCGCTTCTCGGTGATCGCGTCGCCGATCTGCACGGCTGCGCTCGAGACCATCTCGCTCTCCTCGGACAACTCGACTGAGCTGAAGGTCGCGCCGTGGATGCCGTCGCGACCCGTGCGACCGCCGACGACGACGATGGCGTCGCCCGGCTCGACGGATTTCGTCGCGGCCCATCTAGGCATGATTCCGATCGTGCCCGCGTACACGAGCGGGTTGCCGATGTAGCCCTCGTGCACCCACACGCCGCCCGATACCGTCGGAATGCCCATGCGATTGCCGTAGTCGCGCACGCCGGCGACGACGCCGCGCAGGATGCGACGCGGGTGCATCGAACCTTTCGGAACAGCATCGTCGGGTAGGTCGAGCGGCCCGACGAAGAACGCATCCGTGTTCGCGATCGGTCGCGCGCCGAGTCCGACGCCGAGAATGTCGCGCACGACGCCGCCGACACCGGTGCCGGCGCCGCCGTACGGATCGATCGCGCTCGGGTGGTTGTGCGTCTCGACCTTGATGCACACGTCGAAGCCTTGGTCGAAGGCGATGATGCCGGCGTTGTCGTGGAAGACGCTGACGCACCACGGTTTCGCGAGCTCGACGGTCGCCGCCTTGATCGTCTTCTTCAGCAGGTTGTCGATGACGACGCCGTCGAAATCGACCGTGCCGGTGAAGGTCTTGTGCTTGCAGTGCTCGCTCCACGTCTGCGCGAGCGTCTCGAGCTCGCAGATCGTCGGATCGCGCTTCAGCGCAGCGAAATGTGCCTGAATCGCGCGCATTTCGACGAGGTTCAAACTCAACGCGCCGTCCTTGCTGATCTTCGCGAGCGTCTCGTCGGAAGCCTTCGTGAGCGGTACATGGACGACGCCGTGACTCGTCGACTGCTTCGGCCGTGCGAAGCTCAAACGCTCGTCGTCGACCAACACGTCTTCGATCGTTTCGTTGGCGAAGCTCTTCGACGCCAGGTGCTGCAAGCGCTGCGAATCGAGCTGCGCGCCGCTCTTACCCGTGCACTCGACGATCTTGAACGTCGTCGCGAAAAAATCGTCCGCGTTCGCATCGCGCACGATGCCCGCCGTGACGAGGGCTTTTTGCACCGTCAATGCGACCGGATCCATGACGCCGCTCTTGCGCGCGACGAGGATGCGCTGCACGCCGCTCGCCGCATTCGGTTTCTCGCGCGGCGCGTAGATCGTCGCTCGATCGAGCACCGGATCCGCGAACAATTCCTTCACCGCCGCTTCGACGGCCGAACGCGAAACACGCGCGGGCAACATGAATCCGCGGCCGGTGCGCACACGTTCGATGCCGACGACGCCGAGCTCGCGCGCGGCCGACAAGACGTCTTTCGCTTCCGGGTCGAAGCCGTCGTCGACGCGAAAGACTTCGACGCGCCACGCATCGGGCAGGGTGCGTTGTGTCGAGTGCGAAGGGGCCGATCGTGTGGTCGTCATGCGTCCTCGAGACGAAAGAAAAAAGGCGCGCGGTGCAGCGAAAAGGCCGGATTCTAGTGCCTGAATCGCGCCGGAGAAGCACGAAGGTTCGCATAGCGGGCGCCACCGGGTAGAGTGCTTCTTCGGGGATCCTGAACGGACCTCCCGCCGACCACCTAGATCGGAGACGAACTCTTTCGATGAGCACCCGCCGCAACGACACGACCGCCGCCGGAATGGCTTTCGAGCGCCCGATCAAAGAGATCGAGTCGCAGCTGAGTGAGCTCGAAGCGATCAGCCAGCGCACGAACCTCGACATCTCGTCCGAGCTCGAAGCGCTGCGCAGGCGCCTCTCGGAGGCGATCGACACGACGTACGCCGACTTGACTCCCTGGGAGCGCGTCAACGTCGCGCGCCACACCGATCGCCCGGTCGCGAGCGATTACGTCGAAAAGATCCTCGACGAGTTCATCGAACTGCACGGCGACAAAGTGTTCGCCGACGACAAGGCCATCGTCACCGGGCTCGCGCGCATCGAAGACCAACGCTTCATGATGATCGCGCACAGGAAAGGCCGCACGACGAAGGAGCGCGTGGCCTACAACTTCGGGTGCGCGCATCCCGAGGGCTACCGCAAAGCGCTGCGAAAAATGCGCCTCGCCGAGAAGCTGCACCTGCCGATCGTGACGCTCATCAACACGCCCGGCGCGTATCCCGGCATCGGCGCCGAAGAGCGCGGTCAAGCCACCGCGATCGCCGAGAACATCCTGCAGATGTTCTCGATCAAAGTGCCCATCGTCGTGATCGTGATCGGTGAAGGCGGATCGGGCGGCGCGCTCGGCATCGGCATCGGCGATCGCGTGTTCATGATGGAACACAGCTACTACTCCGTGATCAGTCCCGAGGGTTGCGCGGCGATCCTGTGGAAGGATGGCGAGCGCACGCCCGACGCAGCCGAGGCTTTGAAGCTCACCGCGCCGGATCTCGTGAAGTTGGGCTTGATCGACGGCGTCATCCAGGAACCGCAGGGAGGCGCGCACCGCGCCCCGCTCACGGCGATGGCGCAAGTCAAGAAGACGATCCAAACGGCCCTGCGCGAACTCGAAGCGATTCCGATCGAGCGGCTCCTCCACGAGCGCCGCCAGAAGTTCCGTCGCGCCGGCGAGATCCCGGGGCGTTTTCCGATCATCACTTGAACAGGGCAGCAGTGACGAGCTCAAACGCCCCCGCGACGGCCGCTGCGAGCGGAAGGGTCGGCGCCGGCGGGAAGTTCGTTCCTCTGGCTTCCACGGGCCGGTTCAGTCGACGGATCCCTGCCAACGTTTGCGCGAAGGTGTGCGTAGAGGGGGAGTCGCACAGACGCCGCCCATGTACTCGATCCGCAAGCACACAGAGACGAGCCGACCCGGGCGCGGAGCCCCCGCGATGAGCGAAAACCACGACGGCCGCGGGCGTAGACGGCCTGCTCCCCGCGTCAAGGATGGCGCTCCGGCCGCGGATCCGGCACTCGAGGCGCGCGAGATCGCGCTCGACCACGCGCTGATCCGCCGCGCGCAGACCGGCGACGAACACGCGTTCTCGGACCTGGTCACGCGTCATCAACAGCGCGCTTGGCGCGTCGCGCGCAACCTCGTCCCGACGGACGAGGACGCTCAGGACTTGGCGCAAGAAGCGTTCGTGCGCGTCTTCAAGAGCATCGCGTCCTTCGATTTCGATCACGCGTTCACGACCTGGCTGTACCGCATCGTCACGAACCTCGCGATCGATCACTTGCGCCGCCGACGCCCGGTGACGAGCACGACCGCGGGCGAGGACGACGAGGCCGGCTTCGACATCGTCGACACGCGCATCGCGGGTCCGAGTCAAGCGCTCGAGACGAGCGAACTCGCCGGCGAAGTGCACGCGACACTGGCTGGCCTGGCGCCGCACTTCCAATCCGTGCTGATCTTGCGCGAGATGGAAGGCCTGCCGTGCAACGAGATCGCGAAGATCGTGGGCGCGACGCACGTCACCGTGCGCTGGCGCCTGCACCGCGGTCGCAAACTGTTTCAAGAAGAATGGGAGCGCCGCGCGCGATTGCGCGAGTTGGGCGGCGATCGTCTCGAGAGCGGAGAAAAATCATGAAGCAATACGACGACAATTGCGCCGAGATCGAGAACAGTCTGCCGCTCTTCGTGGGCGGTGACCTCGAAGCGCTGGCCGCGGGCGAGGTCGCGAGTCACATCGAGCGTTGCTCGGCGTGCGCCGAGCGTGAGCGGAGTGCGCGTGCCGCGCGCGACGTGTTGGTGTCCGCACTCGTCTCTGCGGAACGAAAAGGTCCTGATTTGTGGCCCGGCGTGCGAGCGGGCTTGGTGCGTGAGGGGGTCTTGCAGCCGCACTTCGAACCGTCGGCACCGCTCGCGAAACAGGGCACGCGCACAGGAACTTTCGCGCCGTCCGCCGCTCCGTTCGCATCGCCGTTCGCATCGCCCTTCTCATCAGAGGCGCGCCCTGAAAAACGCGTGCGCCCGTGGCACTACGCTGCGGCTGCTGCCGCTCTCGTCATGGGCTTCTGGTTCGCCCGCGACGCGTTCGATTCGGGCGCGCCGTTCGGATCGGGCACAGGACCTGGGTCGAACGAGAACATCGTCGAGAACCTTCCGCCGCGTGTGATCGAAGCGCAACCAGTGGTCGTGCCTGTGACGCAGAATCCGCTGGCGGTGAACACGGACGCACTGCATCGCGTCGGCAAGGGCGAACGCCGACTGCGCGAAGGCGCCGAGATCTACAGCGATCTGCCGCTCGATCAGGGGCTGGCCACGATCGGCGAGCGCACGTCGACGCCGGTGGTTTTGAGGCGCTGACTCGTCGGGCCGCAGTATCGTCGCGCGGCGGACACGTCGCGCAGCAGGCTCGTCGTATCTAGCAACCACCGCGCACGAGCGGCGGTCTTGCGCTCACGCTCCGCACTCGTCATCCGTATTTTTTGCGCGTCGACGATCGACACGCATCGACTTCTCCATCAACACTGGATCGAGGACTCAACACCATGAAATGGACTCTCTTTCCGTGGGCGTTCGCGCTGGCACTCGTAGCGCCGCTCTTCTTCGTCGACAACGGCGCGAACACGACTCCGTCGGGGCTCACACCCATCCAAGCTGTGCCGGCTCAGGACATCCAGGCGTGGAAAGAGCGCTTGACCGCTCGCGATCTGGACCAACGCGAAGAGGCCTACGGCGCTTTCGTCGAGGCGCTCGTTCGCGATCCGGACTTACGCCGTGCCGCGGAGGGTTGGCGCGCGGGCGCGGACACGGAACTCGCGTGGACGACACGTCTCGCGCTGCGTGTTTCGCGCGACACTTCGAACTCGCTCTCGCGGCGCACGCCCTTCGCAGGACGGGGCTTCGGGCCGAGCGACATGCGCTCGCAACTCGACGACATGCAGCGTCAATTCGGCGACCTCGACCGCCTGTTCGACGACTTCCAGAAGCGTCTGGACCAGCAAGGTTCCGGAGGCGGATTGATGCCGCGCACGTTCTCTGCGCCGGGCGGGAGCAGGCAGCAGCAGCAACAGTCCTACTCGATGCAAGTCACGCCGGACGGTCTGAAGGTCGAAGTCGAAGAGAACATCGACGGCAAGATCGAGAAGAAGACGTACGAGGCGAAGACGCTCGAGGAGCTCTACGACGCGCATCCGGAGCTGAAGGGCAAGGTTGGTGCTCGCGTCGAAATGCGCTCAGTGCCGGGCGGTTCCTGGCAGGACGACGGGCAGAGTTTCTTTCTGGGCACTCCGCGCGCCGGTGGTGGTCTCCGTCCGATTCAGCCGCTGCCGTTGCAGGGCGGAGTCGCGACGAATCGACTCGGCGTGCGCATCGGCGAGATGACCGAGCAGGATCGCCAAAACGGTGCGCTCGATGCGGGCGTGGGCTTGAAGGTCGCGAGCATCGAGGACCATTCGATCGCCGAGAAAATCGGGATCGAACCCGGTGACGTGATCGTGGAGATCAACGGCCGCGTGGTGAAGGGCGCGCCGGATGTGCTCGAGACATTGGCGCAGCGCAAGCCGGATCAAGACGTCAGCGTGACCGTCGTCGACGGCGAGGGGAAGAAGCGCGCGCTCACCTGGCGAGCGCCGAGTGCGAAACCGTTGGGGAGCGAGCGTGTGTTCTAAACCCTCACTTCGAGCGCCGATGATGGTGGCCAGCATGGCGTCGCATCCAGCGCGTCCGTTGCCGCTGTCCCTGATCGTGTGAGTACGGAGCCAGAGCCATTTTTCCCCGATGCGGTGCGAGCAACG
>ENA-ORBV01000296-ORBV01000296.1-microbial-mat-metagenome-genome-assembly--contig:-NODE-296-length-111969-cov-12.259804_pt1 | contig 111969 bp, 94 predicted proteins | sample MGYA00237777_ERZ505514 | MGnify/ENA primary metagenome ERZ505514 (study PRJEB26160, sample SAMN06269048) | microbial mat metagenome | isolation source: Oligotrophic lake microbial mat | place...
TTCGTCGGCAGCGTCAGATGTGTATAAGAGACAGGGATTAAGCTGCACGCGAAAGGCGGGCTCGGCGAGGTCTTTATCGCCGAAGATGGCGAACTCAACCGCAAGGTCGCTCTCAAAGAAATCCAAGATCACCACGCCGATCATCAGGATAGTCGGTCGCGATTCATCGTCGAAGCCGAGTTACCCAACGGCAAGCGGCTTCGCCTTTATCTCGGCAACACGCCAGAGAAGACGGCGCTATCCGTCAAGCTTCGCATCGAGCATCTTGTTGCCGCGATGCAGATGAAGGCTCCGATTGATCCTAATTCAGCCAGGTGGGTGGCGAGCATCGACGACAAGCTGCACGAACGGATTGCACAGTTCGGGCTTGTGCGGCCACGTGTGACGATGCAACTCAAACCGTGGTTGACGCATTATCTGTTCAGTCGGGCCGGCGACTTGAAGCCGGGCAGCATTCGCAAGCTGGAACAAACACGGGACAAGCTCATTGGCTTCTTCGGCGAGAGCAAGCAACTGCGGGCCATTACGCGGAGCGATGCTCAAGGTTGGCGCGAGTGGCTCAAGTCGCAGAAGCTGAGCGAAGCGTCAATCAAAACACACTGCGGCAACGCGAAGTCGATCATGAATGCGGCCGTTGACCTAGAGGCCATCGAACGCGATCCATTCACCAAGCTGGCATCGGGTTCCACTGCTCGCAAGAATAATGCACACGTTTCGCCGGGCGATTTGGAGCGCGTTATTGACGCATGTCCGTCAACCGTGTGGAAGCTTCTGTTTGCGGTCGCTGGCTATCTGGGCCTGCGTATCTTCTCGGAGTCGGAGCGGCTGACCTGGGATTGCGTCGACGTCGAGCGGTCGAGGCTTCGCGTGGAAAGTCCCAAGACTGAACGGCATGCCGGTGGAGAGTCGAGACACGTGCCGATTCCTGCGCACGTCATGAACCTGATTCTTCTGCGGTATGATGAAATGTCAGAGGATGAACGTATCCTGATTCCGATCAGGGAAAACGGCGGATCAAGACGCAAGGCACGATTGATCATCAAAGCTGCGAAGGTTCAGCCGTGGCCGAATCTATGGCAGACGTTGCGGGCCAGTAGCGAGCGAAACATGTTGAACACTGGAATACCTCCATACGCGGCCGCTATGTTTCACGGGCATTCTCTGCAAACAAGCGGCAAGCACTATGCGAACATGGTTCCCGATGAGATCTTCGAGCGAGTCTCAAACAGGCACAATTCTGCGGGGGATATTGCGGGGGAGAAGGCCCATTCATTCGCTGGAAACGGCGGTCTGTCTGAGGAAACGCATGGAAGCCATAAAACAGATAAACCGCGTTCCCGCAAGCATTTGCTTGCGAAACACGCGGTTTCTGTCAAGGGTGGGCGAGGGGACTCGAACCCCCGACCCTCGGGATCACAACCCGATGCTCTAACCAACTGAGCTACGCCCACCATGCGTTTTGCAAACGGATTCAGGACTGTGAAATTTAGATGCGTTTGGCTTGCGAGTCAAACGCCATCATCGGGCGGGTTTCTGTTTCACGGTTTCGGAGCGAAGCCGCAAGCGGCGACTTGATCACTTACCTAGCACGTAAGCGAAGATCAGCGGGGCCACGATCGTTGCATCGGAGTTGATGGCGAACTTGGGGGTGTCTTCGTCGAGTTTGCCCCAGGTGATTTTTTCGGTGGGGTTGGCACCGGAGTAGGAGCCGTAGGATTCGTTGGTGTCGGTGATCTGGCAGAAGTAGGACCAGAACGGTACATCAATTTCCATGTCCTGCTGGAGCATGGGGACGACGCAGATGGGGAAGTCACCCGCGATGCCGCCGCCGATCTGGAAAAAGCCGACGCCGGACTTGCCGCAGTTTTTCTGATACCAGTCGGAGAAGAACATCATCTGCTCAATGCCGCTCTTCATGGTGGACGGGTTCAGTTCGCCGCGCAGGCAGTAGCCGGTGAAGATGTTGCCCAGGGTAGAGTCTTCGTAGCCGGGGGTGATGATGGGGATGTTCTTTTTCGCCGCAGCGAGCACCCATGAGTTTTTCGGATCGATCTGGTAATACTGCTTGAGCACGCCGCTATTCACGAGGTCATAAAAGAATTCATAAGGCAGCTTGCGGTCGCCCTTCTTTTCTGCGGTGTCCCATATTTTGTGAATGTGTTTTTCAATGCGGCGGATCGCTTCGGCTTCGGGGATGCAGGTGTCGGTCACGCGGTTGAGATGCTGATCGAGCAGTTTGCGTTCATCGGCTGGGGTGAGATCGCGGTAGTGCGGAATGCGGACATAGTGATCGTGAGCAACGAGATTGAAGATGTCTTCCTCAAGATTATTCGCTGAGCAGGAGATGGCGTGAATCTTGTCCTGGCGAATCATGTCAGCCAGCGTCAGCCCCAGTTCCGCTGTGCTCATCGCGCCGCCCATGGCCAGGAGCATCTTGCGACCTTGGCTCAGATGTGTACGGTAGGCGTCCGCAGCATCGACGAGCGTTGCCGCGTTGAAGTGGCGATAGTTGTGCTTGATGAATTTCGAGACCGGGCCACCTTTGAAGGGCGCTGCTTTGGCGGACTTAGTCGAGGTCGATGATTTCTTCTTGGCCATGGCGATTGCTTTCAGAGGAATGTGCGATGGAATTTCGCAGCTAGAAAAGCATGCGAAGCGCGACATGATAGTGAATTACCGTTGCGATGTTGCGAAGATGCTTTAGAAACCCGCAAGTTTTACGGTTTCTTCGTAGCTACGCCCGCCGGTGCAGCCGCCTACCGCGGTGACGCAGCAGGCACCCGCGGCAGTGCCCAGTTTGCCCGCCTGATGCAGCGGCAAGCCCTTGAGTAGGCCAGTGAGAAGCCCTGCATAAAAACTGTCGCCGGCACCAGTCGTATCGATGACCGGGCCAGGCGGCGTGACAATCGGCACCTCCACATACTCCCCCGCTTGAGCGCTGAGCATCACGCCCAGTTTGCCGAGCTTGACGCCGACGATGCCTGGAGCGCCGCAGTCGCGAAAGGTCTTGATGATCTTGCGCGGGTCTTCGTGACCCGTCTGATGCGAAGCCTCTGCGAAGGATGGCACATACACATCCAGATGCGGCAGCACCTCGGCGAGCGGCGACATCGTGCCGCCTTGACCGGCCGCATCGAGCGCCGTCTTGCAACCACGCGAGCGCACTTCCTTGAAGACCTGAGCCATATCACTTTCGAGATTGGGCATCAGACTGTAATAGCCCACGAGCAGCATACGACTGCGGGCGATGGTGTCCATGTTATCTGCGAAGGCCTGAGCATTAAGCAGTTTCGGTGCGCCGACACAGTGAAGAAAGCTGCGCTCCCCGGTGGCATCAATGGCAACGACAGTAGTGCTCGTTGCAGCAGTGGGATGCGTTAAGAGGAGCGAATCGTTCACGCCTTCGGCGCGGTAGAGGTTGCGAACGACTGGGCCCCAGCCGTCGTTGCCCACGTAGGAAAACGCGGAGACCTTCATGCCCATGCGCGACATCGTGATGCCGGAGTTGGAGACGATGCCGCCGGCGGTCAGCTCCACCGGATCGACAATGTGCAAGAGGCCCGCACCAATAGGCTGCGACAGACTGACCGGCTTGCACAGCAGATCGACAACACAAGAGCCGCAGACGATGCAATCAAATGAAGTGGACATGATGGAATGATCTACCGTGATACGAGATGAAACGAGGAGAGAATCATGCGCGGCAATAGACGATTAAAGGCTAAGGTTTGTTCGGGGCCGGTTCATTGAGCGGTTGAATAAACCAGCCCGACTCGGTGGTCTCGCGCGCAGGCAGCGGTGGTAACTCGATGCCCTTGATACGCATCAGTGACCAACGGCAGGCGCCGCCCACCTGCCGACTGGTGCGCTCCAGTTCATAAAATACCTCCAGGCCTTTGACGCCGCCTTGGCCCTTCATGCGGCCCAGCGACACCGCCGCCATGCGACGAACGCCCAGTAGTTCAGGATCATTGGGATTCAGATCAGACAGGCGAGCTACAAACTCCTTGATGAAGTGATCGTTGGCCTTGTCCTCGTGCAGCAAGCCGATGGACCAAATCGCTGCCGATCGCGCTTCGGTCCAGAAGCCTGATTTCTTGGGCACGAAACGTTCCATCAGTTTCTGCGCGGGCATGTGACGAGCCAGGCCCAGGAGCTGAAGGAGCTGAGCCAGTTCGCGATCCTTTTCACCATTGACGATGAAAGGCAGATGCGTCTGCTCCATGGCACGCTTCATCGTCGCCAGCCAGACGTCGGCTTCTTTGCCCGTGTGAGTGACGATGGCGTCGAGCTGAGCAGCATCAGTAAGAGCGATTCGGCGAAGCGCGATGATCGAAGCCATGCGCACTTCGCCGCGCTTGTGCGCCAGCAGTTCGATCAGGCGAGGCGATGAAGATTCGTGATCGACCTTGCCGAGAATGATGGCTGCCTGTTCGAGGGCCCGCCAGGAGGAGCCTTGCAGATGCTTCGTGGCCAGATCACGAACGAGCGGCGAGAGCGCAGCGACTTTGTCAAACTGAATCATGGCATCGCGAACAAAAGTGCGCACCACCGGACTCAGATCATCGAGCATTGGAGCAAGAGTGCTGATGGCCTGCGCGGAACCCTCAATCGTGGCCGCTTTGGCACCGATGAGGCGAAGCGTTGCATCATCACTTCGCAGTAGTTTCGCCGACATGGGCCAGACCGATTCAGGCTTGAGCGCGAGTAGCCGTTCCAGAGCGAGTGTGGCGACGGAAGGCTCCGCATCCTCAGCGAGTTTCAGGAGCACGGCAATGGCTGCGTCATCTTTATGCGACTGAAGAAGAGAGGCTGCAACGAGGCGATCGATGAGCGAGCCATCAAGCAGCGGCGCGAGATCGTCACCAAGCTCACCATCGCGCAGAGCTGCTGCGGCGCGAGCAGCATGAAGCCTCATCGACTGCGGTTCGTACTGACGATTGAGCGCGATTGAGATGATCACCTTGGCAGCGAGCGCGTGCCCTGATGCGCCCAGCGAGGTGATGGCGGAAGAGCGAACACGTGGCGAAGTTGCCGGATTGACAGCACGTTTGAGCCAGGTTTCCATGGCCTGCGCGTGTTTCCATTTCGCCAAGGCCCAGTCGCTGATGAGGACGAACTCGATGCCGCCTGTGCGAACCTCATTGCCGATCGTGCCGCCGCGCATGACGCCACTGGCTGCGCCGAGTTCGTTGTGTTTGAAAATCGCATCGGCAGCTGATTTTGCATCCAGCAGGATCAGCGTTCTGGCAGCCGCAAGAATCATGGCCGGGTGAGCATCGGCGGCCTCCATCTGAGCGATGAGCGGTTGAACGAACTCATCAAGATCTCTCATGCCCTTCTCAAAAGCGATGCCGATTTCATACGCAGCCCGGCGGCGCGTCTCCACATCAGGCTGCTTGAGCGATGCACTCCAGATGTCTTTTAGCCTGACATCATGCACATAAATCAGTGGAATCTCAGGCAAAAAAGGATCGTCATACATCGGCCAGTCGATGCTGGCCTGGATATCCGCAGGGGAAACATCATCCATCGCCTTCACAGAATCTGGCGGCAGCAAAAGCGACAACACGAAGAAGAAGCACAAGCGCGACAGCAGCGTGCAGCCGTGTGAGCTGAGGCGACTAAACAGAAAACGCGTTGGATGAAACAAATGGAGCATGGCAGTTTGCATCACTGAGGGCGTGTGAGAACGCGGACTTGAAGAATGAGGGCGACGAGGCAGATGGCACAGCCCACGAGCATGACATAACGGTTCAGGGGCGCCACCGAAGGATAATCTGTAAACATCGGCGCTCTGATCTGCGTGAGCACTGCCGCCAGCGGATTGACCGTCAGCACGTACTCGACGGTGGTGTGCGAGAACGGCGCATCCTCAGCAAAGCGCACGAGCATCGTGCCCACACAAATCACACCCAGCACGGCATATGAAATCGCAGTGGCTGTCGAAGTGCGTTTCATAAACGCGCTGATCGCAGCGCTAAGCAATACCGCGAACACACCCATCAGCAGCAGGGATATCTGCACATTGATCACCGATTGCGTGTGCACCGAACTGGTGATCACCTCCACAAGTTTGCCGGGCCATTCCAAAGGCGTACCGAGTTCCGCGGCACCTGTGCCTTGCGACCCCATGAAGATGATGACGAAGTACCCGGGCAGTGTGGCGATGAGCAGCAGGAGCAGCGTGATGAACACGCTCATCAGTTTGCCGGTGACGATCTTGAGGGCGGACATGGGCGTGACCTGAAGCAGCGCCCAGCCGCCGGTTTCGCGCTCGGAACTGATGAGGCCAGCCGCCAGCGCAGGCGTCGCCAGCAGGAGCAGACTGAACTGAAGCAATACAAGGATGGGCATCACCGCATCAATTCGGCCATCGGTTTTTTCTGTTGATGCAAACATGAGCCCCAACGAGAGCACTACGCATACCGCGCCCAAGCGCATGAGCCAGTGCAGTCGACCAAATCGGCGTGTGCGAAATTCCTTGACCATCACCGGATTCGAGAACGGGCCGATCATGCGGCTGCGGCGATTGGGATCGAAGAACCACATGAACATGAACCGGCGATAGGCTTTCACTTTCGTTGACTGTTCATCAGTCACACGGCCGGCATCCCGCGCACTATCGAGCATGCCCGGGCGAAGACGACGCGCTGTGAGCCAGAGGAAAATGGCGCTGGAAATCGCAGCGACGATAGCAAAGCGCCAAGCCGCCCCGCTGCTGTCTGCGCCTGATGCACCGATGACCGCATCATCGCGCAGGATGGCCGTCATGGCTGGTGCAGGTGAAAAAAAACGGCTCAGCCAGGTGATGGTCAGGATCACATAGAGAATGACTGAAAACGCCGATGAAGCCACGCCATGCGGCAACCAGGCAAACTTCTGATTATCCGCCCACTGTGGCACATGACTCAGATACTCAAAGAATGCGATCGGCCCAAAGGGCATCGGCTGATCGCGCGGCACGAACTCATTCAAGATCAGCGGAAGAATCGCCAGCGTCAGCACCACGCCGAAGGTGATGCGCAGCGCTGCATCCATACTGCCCGCTTTGGAACTGATATAGAGCGCGATGGTGCCGTATTGAAGGGCAACGAGCGTGAGGATGAGATAGACACTGACAACCTGCATCACATCGACGCCGCCCATCGTGAAGGCGGCAGCCGCGGCGGGCAGAGTCAGCAGCAAGAGCAACATGATGAAGCCCATGGAGCCGACGAGTTTTCCCATGAGGATCGACCACGGACTCATCGGCGAATTAAGCAGCAGCGCGAGTGTGCCACGCTGCTTTTCACGGACGATGCTGGATGCGGGAAAGACTGGAGCGAGCATGACGATCATGACCATCAGCCCGTAGCCGAAGATGCGCAGCACCGCTTTGGCCTGCTGCCCGCTGGTGTTGACCATCGCCTCACTGGGCCAGCGAATGACGATGAGCATCGAGAGGATGCCCACGACAGCGACCTGCCAGGCCAGGGCCTTCTTGGTGCGCAGCATGCCGATGAGTTCGCGGGAGATGATGGGGTTGGTGAACACTAAGAAATAGTTCCGGGTTCAGAGTTCTGAGTTCAAAGTTGCAGTTGTCGGCGGCGACAACATCACGCCTTCGCCGATGCCGCAGCAACTGCCGTATTCGCCTGTCGCGTAACACTTAGGAATGCATCCTCCAGATCCATCGGCACCTCATGAAATTGTCCGACGAGCAGGCCCTGCTGCAATGCCTTACCGATGATGCCTGACATCACTTCATCAGTGATGCTCGTGGCCAGACGAATTTCCGATTCCTGTTCGCTGACGGTTACTTCCGATTCATCGCTCAGCAGTTGCCGCAGCAGCGTGGCCATCGGCTCGACCTGTTCGCGCCTGACCATGACGATCTGCATGAACCTGCGCTGCCTGACTTTTCGCAGGATGTCATCGAGCGTGCCAAAGGCGCGGAGCTTGCCATGCGTGATGATGGCGACGACGTTGCAGATGCGCGAAAGTTCGGGAAGGATGTGGCTGGTGACGATGAGCGTCTTGCCCATGTCGGCAAGCCTGAGCAGAATCTGCCGCATCTCGATGCGGGCCTGCGGGTCCAGGCCGTTGGCGGGTTCATCGAGAATCAGAACCTGCGGATCGTGCAGCAGTGTGCGAGCGATGGCGACGCGCTGTTTCATGCCGTGCGAAAGACTTTCGACATAGCGATCCTTCATGTAGGCAGCACCGGCGATATCCATCACTTCATCAATGCGCTTTCGCCGTTTCTCGCGTGGGATTTTGAAAGCAGCGCCGAAGAAATCGAGATATTCATGGACGCGCATGTTGTCGTAAGCGCCGAAGGTGTCGGGCATGTAGCCGATGCGCTGCTTGAGCGTCTGCACATCCTTGGAGCAATCACAGCCAGCGACGATGGCGCTCCCGGACGTTGGCTTGGCCAGGCCGACGAGAATTTTGATCGCTGTGGTTTTGCCTGCGCCGTTAGGGCCGATGAATCCGAGGATCTCGCCGCGATTAAGCTCGATGGATAAATCATCCAGCGCGACAAACTCGCCATACTTCTTGGTGAGGTTTCGAATCTGAATGGCGGGCTGATCGGACATCGTAAACTCCATGGCTTAGCGGCTTGCATGTCAGGCGAACTTGCTTGAGTGAAGGCTTGGCGATCCTCAGTCGGACATAGCACGATCATGGCGCAGTCGTCGTGCCTTGCACTTCAAGACTGACCGAGCGAATCTGCCAGAGCGTGCGCTCTTCTGGATTCATGTAGCCAACCCGCACCACGATGAGCACCTCGCCGGTGGCGCTCACCTTCAAATCGCCCGCAGGTACGGCAACTTCGATAAGGCCATCGTACGACTCTTTCTTTATCAGCGCCGCAAGCGTGCCATCGCGTTCTACAAGAACTTCAACAACCGTATTGGGGCCGCCAATGTCCAGGCGAAACGTGGCGCCATCGAGTTTGATTGGAAGCAGTTCGCGTGGAATTTGAAAGGACAATGGCAGCGTGCCGGGGCCGCTGGTGTTATTCCATATTCGCTGCTCTTCCACGAAGATTGCAGGCGTCGGGCCGTAGATGCCTCGCACCACGCGATAGGGAAGAAACGCGGCGGGAATCGCCACCTTTGTTCCATCAGCCGGCCGCTCGATGGTGATGGGAATTGAAACCAGTGCGCTGCCTAGTTGCTGCTTGGCATCGGGCAGCGTGAAGCCCATCGGCAGTGCATCGGCCCAGCCCAGCACAGTCGGACGATCAGGAAACGGCACCGAGCGCTGACGCCCGGGAATGCCCACCCCCGCGATCGAAGGCGAGCCGCTTTTGCCTTGCTTGCCCGCAGTTTCCTGCTGCTGCCCCATGAGCAGTCGCAGCACATCCTGCCTGCGCCGCTGCATGTCATCAATCACACCCGCGCCACTGAACTGGCCTGCGGGCAGCGTATCGTTCTGCGACGACAGCAGCGCGCCTTCGCTGCCTGAGCGCGTGGCGAGGACACCGTGAGGCGTGGCGATGAGGAGGTTGGACATCGCGCCAAGATCACCTGTGCGCACGCGCATCACTGCGCCTTGATCGTTAAAGGTGAGTCTCGCATCCACAGGTTTATTGAGTGGCGTGACATGCTCGAAGATGGCGCGGGTGTTGGCGCCGCTGAGCATGCCGATATTTTCCCAGTGCCAGCGATCGAAATCGGTCCACACCATGCGCACTTTGCGCGTCAGATTTTCGGAGAGGTCAGCCGGGAGAATCAGGCCGCCCGCTTCTGAGCCTAGCGTCGCGTTGGCTTCGCCGGTGCCATCGTTGTAGATCGTGATGAGTCCGTTGCTGCTGGCTTGCTGCTGATCGGAAGCGATCTGCACAAACTGCGCCTGTGCGACGGTCATCGGCACCGAACTGCGATTGGCCTGCCCTACGACGATCAGAACGAGCGTCACCACCAGCGCCATCGCTGCGCCCACCCATGCCAGATGCTCCAGACGTCCGCTGCGAGAAAACCACATGCCAGCGCCAAAGAGCGAGAGCGTGAACGCCGCCAGCACCCAAAGCACCACGCCGCGACTGACAATCGAATAGCCAATCTGCTGACCGACGTAATCATTAAAAGCAGCCGGCGAAAGCACCTGCTCTCGGCGATCCTGATGAAACCAATCCGCAAGGTCGCGCATCGGCCGGTGAGCGATGTACCCACGCGTCATCATGCGCCGCCCCTTGTCATCTTTCGCCTCAGTGCCATCGACATTGTTCTGCGGCACAAGTCTCGGTTCCATCCAGCCGCGCGATCCAAGTGTCGTGAGCATCAGCCAACCTTTGCCCACCGGCTTACGCAGGGATGCGGGCCAGCCGTTGACGGTATGCACCACCTCAAAATCACGCTGAAGCACACGGACAAAATCGACAGGCTTCTCATGATCGCGTGTGACCACCGCATCGACGCCACCGGCAATGCGAACAGCGTCAATGACATCGGTCACCACATCGCCAGGAACAGCGCCGGTGATTCGCAGAGCAAAGCGATCGCCCTGGCGTTTATCGCTACGGCTCATCATTTTGTCCAGATGTTTGCGAACTGTATCGAGCGCTTTGCCGCGTGCCCCTTCGTCTTGAGGAAGTGTGATGATCTTTTGGCCATCGACGGAAAGAACCAATTCATCATCAAGCGAAATGAGATGATCGGTGGGTAGCTGCGCACTGGCTGATTCGATTTTCACAGTCGATAGCGGCACGCGATCGACGACTTCCACAGTCCACGTCTCGCCCAGGAGCTGAGCCATGACCTGCGGATCAATTTGATCCACCATCACCCACAGTTTGCCGCCCGACAAAAGCCATTGCCTAAGCGCCTGCGTCTGCGCCGAGTCGAGCGCCAGTTCTTCCTTGGCGATCACGAGTCCATTCATGCCCTGCCAACCGGCGACCATCGTGGGCAATGCGCGTTCATTGAGGTAAGCCATGCGCTGGCTGTACTCGACAGCGCGGCGCATCGCCAGCGCTACGCTGATCTGATCGTCATCTGCATCATCGGCATCGGAGAGCATGCCCGTGATCCAGCGATCGCGTGCTGCGGTGATGAGGCCGCTGGCCTGGCCCAGTTCAATCTCCTTGCCGCTGCTGCGATCAAAGAGTTGCTGACGCAGCGGCAGCGAAACCGCATTGAATTCTTGCACTTCAAATCCATTGGTGCGTATGGGCATCCAGATGGATCGCCTGGATTTGGCGGGAATCCAGACATCGACAGCAAACTGAAGCGTGGGCGTCTCTTCGAAATTGAATGTGACCAGCAGGTGCTGGTCGGTTGAAGTGGGATTGCGAATCGTGGTGGCGGCGACGCCCCAGGTGGAAGGCGGATACTGACCGATGCCTGCTGCGCCGCCGACGCCCGCCAAGGCCGGCTTGTCATCGCCCGCCGCTTGAAGCGATAGTGGTGTGCAAACGACGAACAGCATCAAACCAAGCGCCATCAACTTCATAAGCAAAAACTCCCGCAGATCGGCCCGATGAACAATCGAATCATACCGAAAAAGACACATCGCCACAGGAGCGCGAAACCTGCTGTTCTTGAACGCTTGCCAACCTCAATCCGCACGCCGCCGCATCATCATCAGCCACAGTGCCGATATCATCGCACCATGCAAACGCCTCTTGAAATTCTCATCGTCGGCTGCGGCGGCTTCGCAGGCTATCACGCCGCTCGACTCGCCAATCATCCTGATGCCAACGTTGTCGCCTGCGTCGATGTCTCCAAAGAAATCGTCAGCACGTTCATCGCAAAACACATGGGGCAAGCGGCGACAACTCCCGCAGTTGAAACCGACCTGACCGCTGCACTGGCGAAGCACAAGCCCGATGGCGTGGTTATCGCCGCGCCGCACAAGCTGCACTTTGAACATGCCATGCTTGCCTTGAGTGCAGGTTGCCATGTCTTCGTGGAGAAGCCGATGGTCACCGCGGCTGCCGATGCCTGGGCGCTTAAGAGAAAAGTCGAAGAGACCGGCCGCATACTCACCATCGGCTACAACACGCCTTGCACACCCGAGTTCGCTTACCTGCGGCAGGTCATCGCCGACCCGCACGGCACTAGCGGCCTGGGACAACTCGAAATCATCTCCGCTCACCTGAGCCAGAACTGGCGACAGTGGACGACCAGCACCTGGCGACAAAATCCCGCGGTCTCGGGCGGTGGCATGGCGTATGACACCGGCGCGCATCTACTCAACAGCCTTTGCTGGGCGGTGCAGTCGCGCATCAGCGCCGTCTTCGCATTCACCGATTCGCTGGATACGCCTGTCGATGTCAATGCGACCATCAACGTGCGCTTTGAAAATGGTGTCCTTGCTGCGCTGGCCATCGGCGGCAACTGCCCCGCTGAAAGTTCACGCATGGCCTTCTGCTTCGCAGGCGGCCGCATCGATATCGATGGCTGGTACGGACAGTGGATCGAAGTTCATAACGCCTACGGCAAAGTGAAATATCCCAAGATCAATACCGATCAGCGCGGCCAGTCCCCGCTTGAAAACTTCATCGATGCAATGCTAGGTCGAGATCAATCACGCACCTCGCCAATGGATGGCGTCATTCAATCGGAACTGATGGATGCCATCTACGAATCAGCACGCACGGGCCAGGTAGCAAAGCCGACCAATCAGGCATAACCGTTTAGCCGCGGAGCAAAGGCTTTGCGACGCTCCGCGTGAATCAGCGTCGTCCACACGCCCACCACTAAACAGGCTTGCGTAGCAGTGCCACATATCCGCCATCGCGATAAGCAGCGCCGATGCCTTGCGGCAACGTCATCGTTTCCTGAATCAGTTCGCAGCCATGTTTCTCGATCATCGCCTGCACCTGCGCCTGGTTCTCAGAACTGTCGATGCTGCAAGTGCTGTAGAGGACGTGCCCGCCTGGAATCAAAAACGGCAGCGACTTATCGATGATCTGCTTCTGCAATTTGACCAGTGATTTGAGCGTGCCTTCATTGAAGCGATACCGCGCTTCAGGTCGGCGAGCCAGCACACCCGTATTGGTGCAAGGCACATCGAGCAGGAGCAAGTCAACGCCTGTCGCGACAACAATCGCATCGCCTTCGCCATCATTTAATTTCGTCTTCGCAATCGTGTTGCCCACTTCGTGAATGTTCACCACTTCCACACGCATCTCGTGTGCGAAGGCACCGTGCAACACACCCCGGCGATCATCATCCGTGTCCGTCGCAATGATGCGAGCTTCGGGATGCATCGCCGCAAGATGCCGCGTCTTGGTGCCGCGACCAGCACAGTAATCGAGAATGAGTGTGGGCTTTAGCGCAGCGGTCGCATTGACCGCATGCGTCGCAGTCACATCCTGCACACGGCGAGCTGGGTGCTCACGAAGAAACGGCGTCAGCTGCGCGTGGCCACCTTCCCAGACGATGAAGCCCGGCTGCTCATGATTCGACCAGCGCGGCGATTCTTCGCCTTCCACAAGCGGCTCCCCGGAAAAGCCTTCTTCAACCGCCACCACAATCGGCGGCATGCGCAGCCCCATCGCTGCAAGCTCAACTGTTTTGGTCGGGCCATAATCCTTAAGCCAGCGCCGAATCACTTGCAACGGATGACTGGTGGCAATCGACAGGTGTTTTTCCAGATCGTGAAGTTCGTGCGGCTTGCTCGATTCACTCCAAGGTTCAAACGCCGGCAGACAATGATCGCGTAGCGGCACGAAGCCATCTTCCAGCGGCAGGCGATCTGTGGCAGGCATCCAAAGCTTGCCGCGCACTGCGGAATCGGTCAGTTCGCTGATGCGGCGCAGCACCGCATTGACCAGCCCGGCAGCGCCGACGCGCACCATGCCTCGCGCCAGTTTCACTGCTTCATCCACGACGGCATGGGCTGGCAGCCGATCCATGAAAAGCAGCTGCGCACCAGCGGTAAGCAGCACACCTTGCAGCGAAGGCTCCATGGTGTGGAGCGGCTTGCGCAGGTAGCCGTTGAGCAGAAACTCGATGGTCAACCAGCGCTGGAGCACGGTGCGATGAATGGCCAGCGCGAGCCGACCTTCGCGGGCATCGAGCGAGGCACCATCCATGGACTGGGGATCGACGTCAGGAAAATGATGAGCCGCCTCAGCGATAGCGCTGGCAGCGACGTAGCGAGCGGACGATTTCTTGGGGAGCGATGCAGAAGCCATCGGGAGAGAATAGCGAATTCATCTCGACAGCGCATTTTGCCCATACACGGCGAAACTTTACTGCTGCTCCAACTCCGGATCGTTCTCATCGACCTCGGCGGTGTCCCAGTCCATTGAATCATCGCCTTCATATAGATCGATGAAGTTGCCACACGCCGGGCACTCCTGCACGGTGCCTCTGGCTTCTGCTTCAAAATGCAATTTCTTGTCACAGCGATCACAGGCGATATCCACCGGGCCTTTGGCTTTGTAACTCTCGGCGCGATCAATGACTTCCTGCTGCATCTGGGCGATCATCTCGCGTGCCTCTTCAACCTGTGCAGGATCATCGGCCCAGACTTCGATGCCGCCGATGTTGTCGCTGCCAAGGAGTGTCAAGCCGGGGACACCGCCACCCGTCAAGCGATCGACAGTCCTCGCCGCGATTCCGTTCATGGAGAGTGTTGTGACAACAACGTTCGCAGCCGATTGAGTTGGAACGAGGCAGACAAAGCGTTCATCGCGATCAGGCATAACGGAACCTCAGATCAGGGTGCATAAAAAAACGCAGGCCATCGGGCTGCGCTCTTGAGCGGTCATGATGCGCGATTTCTAGCGGAGGGGCAAGGTCAACAAGGCAAGACAACGATGTAAGACGGAGAGGCAAGACAGCGAGGCAGGATCAAGGGCGACGCGATTGACTCGTACTCCCCTCCCTTCCAGGGAGGCGTTGGGGGAGGGTTGGATTTTCAATCTTGAACAGTGCTGCGTTTCGTAAAGGCTTCATCGAGCACTCGACCCTCCCCTTGCCCCTCCCTAAGAAGGAGGGGAATAAGAAAAGTCATCTGCGCTTACCGACGAACTTCACGCCGGTTCGCTGCGCTGCGATGGCTTCGTATCAGCATCCGGTGCCCCATCTTTCACCGGTGCGAAGCAGCCAAGGGCCTTGCGAACTTCTTCAAGCATCTGATCGATCTTGAAGGGTTTGAACATGACGCTGGATAAGCCTTCTTCACTGGCGCGCACGATGGAATGGCTCGGGTCGTAACCGAAGCCGGTCATGAGGATGACGGGCAGGTGCTCATCAAGACGGCGGGCATGGGCGAAAATTTCATAGCCGTTGCGGTAAGGCATCTTGATGTCAGAGATGACCAGATCAAATTTTTCCTGGTTGAGCATGTTGACCGCTTCAAAACCATCCTTGCAGATGGTCGCGTGACAGCCCAGTTTGCGAAGCACATCAGCAATCGTCTGGCGAATGTTTTGTTCATCGTCGGCAATCAGGATGCGCTTTCCCGCCAGACCGGGATCGATCTCTGCGGGCTTGTCAGCATCGACCCCCAGCACATGCTGCGGGCCAGCTTTGACCATGCGCATTACCTGTCGAATCGATTCGACATGTTCGACGATGGTGTAGAGCCGTTTGCGCATGCCGTCATCGCCGATGTATTCCTCCATCAGCGTCTGTGCTTCGGTGACGATGTCATTTAGCGGGCTGGCCATTTCCTGCACGACGTTCTCGGTGATCTGGCCGGTGGCGGTGCAGCGTTCGACGACGAGCAGATCGAGAATGTTGAGCGACATGGCCACATACTGGCCGAAGATTTCCGCGAACTGACGATCATCTTCACCAAAGGCACCCACGACATCGGACTCGATGTTGTAAACGCCGATGACCTTGTCATAAAGCCGCAGCGGCACGGTCAGCGAGCTCTTGCAGTGATGAAGGCCGATGACATAGCGCGGGTCTTTTTCAGTGTCGTGGCAGATGTAAGAGCGACCGGTGGAGCCCACATAACCACTGATGCCGTTGCCTTCGGGCTGGGCGTAAAGATCGATTTCCAGTGCCTCGTTGGGCAGGCCTTCCGCGATGACCAGTTCGAGTTTGTTGGATCGTTTGTCGAGCAGGCGAATCGAGAAGTGATCGAAGTGCATCAGTTCTTTGCTGAACTTGATGATCTTGTCGCGGAGAATTTTGAGCCGTTCTGCGGGGGCTTTGTTGGCGATCGATTCGCTTTCAATGCGGGACAGTTCCCGGCCGGCCGAGTCAATCGCATCAATCTTCTGCTGCAGCCGGCGACCACTGGTTGCATCCCACACCACTGCGACGATCTGAATCACCTGGCCGATTTCATCGACGACCGGGGACGTCATCGCTTCGTAATAGCGAGAGTCCACTTGGAAGGTGTATTTCTTGCTGCGCGTCTGTGTTGGTTCAGTGACCGGCGATGACTGGCGGGTGAAGACGGCGCGGGCCTGGCAACTGATCTGGCTGACCTTTTCATAGACCGCTGAGTTGAACTTGCGCATCCGCTGATTCGACCAGGTGCAGCGGCCATCGGTATCCACGATACAGACGCCTTCGCCGATCGTGTTGAGTACGAGGCTTGCCTTTTGGCCCACCAGGTCGCGCTCCAGCGGCAGAAAATCGCCGACATCTGAAAGCACCACGTGATAAGACTCACGGCGAAGAGCCGCCATCGCCTCTTCGGTCTTGCTGAAAGTGTCAACTTGAAAATAGGGAGATAGTGCCTGCGAGACACCAGAAGTGTCCGTGTATTTCCCACCGAGAATAAGCAAGCGAGGCTTCACGTTCTGCATAGCCCTACCTGTGACCCACCCGGGCTAAAGGAAACCGATAATCTTACCATCATATCGGCTGATCCCCTAGTTATCCAGCATCATTTTCATGCAAAAAGAAAACAAGGTGTTCGCCGCCGTCTGATACCACATAAAGAAGTGGCTTGGAGATTCGTGGCGATAGCGATGCAGAAACTCGTTTAGACGTGGAGAAAGGAGAAACGATCAGCGCGAAGCGTAAAGCGTGTCAGCGGCTTCTGTGAGCAGGCTGTCGGGTTCGCCGACCAGATAATAGACGGCTGAGCCACGCCGCCAGACAAGCACCGGATGCAGAGAACCTTCGGGCGTCACAGTGTAGAGCCGCCCTTCCTCAACCTTGACCTGCCCGGCTTCGTCACTGCGAATCCAAAGACTCAGCGCATCAGCGCGGCCAGATGATCCGATGGGCTGATAAACCAGATGCACCGCTTTACCACCAGGCAATGTGCAGGCCCCAGCTCCGCGATATTCGTAGCCCAGCTTGGTCAGATCAGGGCGAGGCACATGAATCTGCGGCCCAAGATATTTCGTAATCGACTTGGGAATCTCATTGAGATCAGCGCTGAATTCAACCGTCTTATAAAGCTTCTGAATCTCGGTGCTACAGCTTTCATGCCGAGTTCCCATCGCAGTCACGCGACCGGATTCGAGCAGATCATCGCGAAAGACCGGGTGGTCCAAGCCAACGAGATGCACCAAGGGCCCAACGGCTGGCCCGGTCTGATTCACTGACCAAAGGTAAATGCCAACAGTCAGAAGCAGCATCGCCGCCACGGCGGGAATCCAGCGGCGAAGACGAAACAGAAGCGAATCGCTGGAAGCGGCGTGCGTTTCCTGCCGGGCTGATTCCTCGCTGACAGCCGCTTTGGAAATCGCCATGATTTTGCTGCGCAGATCAGCAGGCACCGGCGGCGACTGCTCGTGCATCGCCCGATCCACCAGCTTGCGAAGCTCCTGCTGATGCATGACACGCTGCGTCGCTTGTGGGTTCATCGCCATACGCTCAAGCACGCGCAGATTCGTCTCCACATCCAGCTCGCCATCGGCGAAGGCTTCGATGTAGCGACGAAGATCGCTGTGCAGGTCGTTGTCATCCATCGGTGCAGGCATGGCTAGGTCCGGGGGAGAACAGAGGTCAGAGGTCAGATTGTGAATCGGGGACGCATTCTTATTTTTCGCTTTTTCGCTTTCGCGCTTTTTCGCTTTTCACTTCAGCCCACGCTGATACCGTGTTCCTGGGCGACATCCGCCAGTTGTTCGCTGAGGATCGATCGAGCGCGGTACAGTCGGCTCATCACGGTACCCAAAGGCACATTCAATACATCGGCCACTTCGCGGTACTTAAGGCCTTCCACCGCCCAAAGCAGCAGCACTTCTCGATATCGGTCGTCCAGTTTATCGATCGCACTCTTGAGCCGATCGTCTACTTGTTCCCAGTCGAGGCTCGCCAGATCCCAGCAAGGTGCGGGGTTGTCGAGTTCACTGGCGACGGACTCGTGTCGCAGGTCATCGGCCAGTGTAGGCTCACGCCGATCCCGCCCCATCTTCGTATAGAAGATGTTGTGCAGAATCTTAAAAAGCCAAGGCCGAATCCCACGCTCACGCAACTCAAAGCTAGGCTCAGCTTTCAAAGCGCGCAAGAACGTCTCCTGCACCAGGTCGCTCACATCGTCAGCTTTGCGACAAAGGTGAAACGCCATGCGGTGCACCGAATCCAACTCGGCCAGTGCCAGCTTGTGAAACTCAACCGTTTCCAACAGTGCCTCCCGATTCGTACAACTGCATAACAGACTCGGCCATCAAATTATTCCTGCATGAAGCCGTAAATCCATTCTCACATCAATTCGACGGCTCGCCTGCTTGCAGGTAGCTTTCATCGGCTTATGCAACCCCTACTGCAAAACAAATCCATCGTCATTATCGGCGGCACCACCGGCCTGGGCCTTTCTGCCGCCCGAGCCTGCATCGCCCAAGGTGCAAATGTCGTCGTCGTCGGTCGCAGTGAACAGAGCGCCCAAACTGCACAAACTGAACTGGGCGACCGCTGCCGCGCCATCGTCGGCGACGCCACCGATCCCACCACCGCCCCCCGCGCCATCGCTTGCGCCACCGCCACATTCGATCGCTTCGACGCGCTCTACCACGTCGCCGGTGGCAGCGGCCGTAAGCAAGGTGATGGCCCCCTGCATGAACTGACTGATGAAGGCTGGCATCACACGCTCAACCTCAACCTCACCAGCCTGATGCTCTCCAATCGCGCTGCGGTGAACGAACTGATGAAACGAGGCAATAGCGCCAACGGTACGCCCATCGGCGGGTCCATCGTCAACATGGGCAGCGTCCTTGGCTACTCGCCTTCGCCGCAGTTTTTCTCTACTCACGCCTACGCCGCCGCCAAAGCTGCCATCATCGGCTTAACCCGTTCGTGTGCTGCCTATTACGCGCCGCACAACATCCGCTTCAACGTCCTCGCCCCGGCCTTGGTCGCCACACCCATGTCGCAGCGAGCACAGACCAATGATGAGGTCATGAACTTTGTGAAAACCAAGCAACCGCTCGATGGCGGCCGCATCGGTCTGCCCGAAGATTGCGATGGCGCTGCCGTGTTTCTACTCTCCGATGCATCGCGATTCATCACCGGCCAGGTCTTGGCTGTCGATGGTGGCTGGAGCGTCACCGATGGGCAACTGCAATGAACGATCATCAATTGCACGGTATCCTTTGCACATGTCCAACCCGACTCCCGCACAGCAATATCTCGAACATTGTCGCACCCTGCTCGACACCATCGCTGCTCAGCAGCCGCAGATCGAACAGGCTTCGCGATGGTTCGCCGATGCGATTCTGGCCGGTCGCATGGTGCACGTCTTTGGCAGCGGGCACAGCCGGATCATGGTCGAGGAGATGTGGCCACGCTACGGCTCATTCCCCGGCTTCAACCCGATCGTCGAACTCTCGCTCACCTTCCACAACAACGTCGTCGGTGCCAACGGCCAGCGGCAAGCGATGTTCCTGGAAAATGTCACCGGCCTTGCCGCACGCATCCTGCGCAATTTCGATATCAAGTCCACCGATGCAGCACTGATCATTTCATCGAGCGGTTGCAACGTCGTGCCCGTCGAGTTTGCAGAGCATTGCAAAGCTGCCGGCATGAAGGTCGTCGCCATCGTCAGTCAGCGCCACAGTGAAGCCAGCACCAGTAGGCATCCGAAGTCTGTGAAGCTTGGCGATGTTGCTGATCTCGTGCTCGATACCGGTGCCCCGCCTGGCGATTCGATGGTTCGCATTGATGGCCTGGAGTCGCCGGTTGCGCCTGGCTCAACCGTTGGCGGCTGTGTGCTGATCAATTCCATCAAAGCTCAGGTTGCCGCGATGCTCACCGACGCAGGAGCGCCGCCGAAAGTTCTCACCGCGAGTTGCATCATGGATGCCACCCGTGCGACAGCGCTGTTTGAATCTGCCTACGATGAACATGCTCATCGATTGGCGAAGATGTATGAGAAAGTTGGCCCGGCCAATTCGCCCGATTGACCGTTGCCTGAACCTGCCGGGCTACAATGATGCAGGTATCGCCCGAAGTTTTTATCCAAGTCCCACAGAGGTGTTCGCATGAATCGCACTGAGTCCTGGTTGAAATCGTCCTGCACACTCTGCTGCACTGCGCTGATTCTGATGATCGCCGGTTGCAATGATGCGCAAGTGAAACAAAGCGCCGGCCCGATCGAAGGCAAGCGTCTTGATGGTGTCAACACCGCTGACGCGACCCCCACGCCTAAGAACGAAGAGAAAAAAAATGACGACCCCCAAACAAGCGTGACGCCTGCTGAGAAGGTCACGCCTGATACGAAGGCAGATGGCGACAGCACCGCTGCGGCGCAGCTCACACCGGAACAGGAAAAGAAAAAGCGCGAAGAATGGCGCAACAAGAAAACCGGTAAGCCGGATGAAAACGATCCGATTGCACAAGCGAATATCACGCTGCGCCCCAGCTTGGCTGATCCTGATGGCAAGGCGAAAACTAAAGACGCCAAGACCACTGAAGACGGAAAGTCCAAAGCGACCACCAATCCGCCCAGCGATCCGACCGCGCTCGCCAAGCCGCTACTTGATCCCACCGTTGAGGCGCCCTTCGCTGACCCAAACAATCCTGATTTCATTCCCGCTGATCGTCTGCGCGCCAAGACTTTCACCATCGACAAACTCAAGTCATCGAACGATCATCTGATTGTTCCCTTCATGGATCTCTCCGGCTTCGCTTACAGCGGTATGACCGGCGCACCCGCGCCTACTGAAGATGGCAAGGAACCCGCCAAGCCGCAGTATGTAATTCCCGAATCCATTCAAGCGCTCAACGGCAAAAAGGTCGCCATCTCCGGCTACATGATGCCCATCGATTTCGAGAACGGCGGCACCAATGAATTCGTTCTCACCCGCCAGATTCCCTCCTGTTTTTACTGCGTGCCGCCGCAGCTTAATGACTGGATCGAAGTGAAAATGAAAGACGGCAAACGCGTCAATTACGTGCCCGATGGCATCGTGGAACTCTACGGCACCATCGAAGTCGGCGAGATCAAAGAAGATGGCTTTGTCGTCGCCATGTATCGCATGACCGGCACGAAAATGATCGAATCAAAACAAGAGTGATGGCCCCTGTTCATCAGCGGGAGCCTGGCACTTTTCGCCTTCGTTGCGCGGGCTATTGACGTACATCCCCACTGCGGTCGCTGAAAGCAAATCCGAATCGCAAGGCTGCATCAGGTCAACCACCTTGTCGCCATCTTGCATCTTCGTATCGATCCAGCGATCGTAATCTTTCTCCGACAGAATCACCGGCATGCGATCGTGGATTGTCGCCATCAACTCGTTGGGCTGCGTCGTGAGAATCGTGCATGACTCAATCTCTTCGCCGCCGGGCCCCTGCCAGTGTTCCCACAAACCCGCGAAGGCAAACAGTTCATCGTGTGCATGACGAATGAGCATCGGCTGCTTGATGCGCGAGCCGGGCTTCTTGCGCCATTCATAAAAACCAGTCGTCGGCACCAGGCACCTTCGATACTTCATCGCCCCGCGATAGCCCGGCTTCACGGCGGCTGTCTCGCTGCGGGCGTTGATCATGCGATGAGCAATCGAAACATCTTTGGCCCAGTTGGGAATCAGGCCCCAAACGACATGCGTCATTTCGCGATTAAGTTTGTGTTCGTTTTGCCGAATGATCACCATCGGCTGCGATGGCGCGATGTTGAAGCGCGGGAAGAGATCAAACTGATCGCTGCTGAGCCGAAAGTGGCGCGCGAGCATGCGAGGCGTGGCGTTGAGAGCGTAGCGACCGCACATGGGGCATAAGTTCAAAGTTCAAAGTTATGGGTTCAAAGTTTAAGTTTCATAGTTCAAGGTTTAATACTAATAGGCGGACTCGCTGCTTCAACAACCTTGAACTTTAAACCTTAAACTTTGAACTCTTTCGTTACATCGGCGGACGATTGCTGGGCCGCGGATCGATACCCACGCGGGTGCCTTCGGCGGTCTGCTCGGTTGCGCCGGAGTGTTCCTGTGAGCTCGATTGCTTCTGCGCCAGGCAGACGCTGACAGTCTTGATCGCTTCTTCGATGCTGTCCGTGACGCTGAACAATTCCAGATCCTTTGGCGAGATGCAACTGTATTTACTGAGCATCGTTTTCTTGAGCCAATCGACGAGACCATCCCAGTAATCATGGCCGATGCAGACGACGGGGAACGGATCGATTTTCTGAGTCTGAATGAGCGTCATGGATTCAAAGAATTCATCCATGGTGCCAAAGCCGCCGGGGAAGATGATGAAGCCGCAGGCGTATTTGACGAACATGACTTTGCGAACGAAGAAGTAGCGAAAGTCGAGTGAGTAATCGATGGAGAGATAGGGGTTGGCGTTCTGCTCCATGGGTAGGCTGATGTTGAGGCCGATGGATTTACCGCCTGCTTTGTGCGCCCCCTTGTTGGCGGCTTCCATGATGCCCGGTCCGCCGCCTGTGATAACGGAAAAGCCGGCTTTGACGAGTTGCTTGCCGCACTCGACTGCACCTTTGTAATGAGCCTCTTCGGGCTTGGTGCGTGCGGAGCCGAAGACGGAAACGGCTGGGCCGATGGTGTTGAGCTTTTCAAAACCTTCGACAAATTCAGAAAGGATGCGAAACATCCGCCAGGTGTCTTTGCTCAATCGCAGATCGTCTTGAAGGGCCATAGTGGTATTCGCAAAAAAGGAAACGGAACTCTGAAATTATTTAGCCGTTCGCCTTGGCGAACGAGCGCGTCGCTTGTGCGACAAGCCATCGATCATCGTGGATCAAAGCGCACGTGGCAAACGAGCAAGCATCGCATCTACATTCGTTATCTTCCGCGCGAAGCGGTTCGCCTTGCTTGCGCAGCGGCGAACCGTCCGGGTTTACAAAACCCGGCTCTGAAAAGACAGAAGATCCGCCGATCCAAATGAAAAACGCGAGCCTTGAAAAGGCTCGCGTCTTGATGATCATTTGGTTTTCTCAAATCAGGTTCACGCCGCCTTCATGACGTCAGGCAGCGCAGCCTTGGCGATCTCCACGATCTTGTCGAACGTGGCGGGGTCGTGAATGGCCAGTTCGCTGAGCATCTTGCGGTTGAGCGGCACCAGGGCCAGCTTCAGACCTGCAACCAGACGACTGTAGCTCAGACCACGAGCGCGGCTGGCGGCATTGATGCGGATGATCCAAAGCGCACGATAATCGCGCTTGACCAGATGACGGTGACGCGTGGCGTAAACACCGGCGCGAATGACCGCATGCTTGACCTTGCGCCAGCAGCGGCTGCGCGAGCCACGGAAGCCCTTGGCCATCTTGAAAACACGATTCTTCGATTTGCGGGTCGCGTGACCCTTGCGTGCGCGAGGCATGGTGAAACTCCGAATTGGTCGCAAGTACGGGGCTGTGAAATCACAGACTTGAGGGCCCGGCTCGCAGATGTTGTGTTACACGAATCTGAATCAACCCATTATCGAGGCAGGCGTCTGCACGATGATCTCTATTATAAAAAATCAATTCATCCCAGCGACGGGCCATGACATTCATGACATTCAATATTTACTTGGCTTCGCTAACGTTGGCTTCCTTGGCTTCGCCTTCGCAGCCGCAGTCTTGGGCACAGGCGCGCTTGCGATCGCCGGGGATCAGACGTATACCGAGCATGCGCTCGAGGCGAAGCACATCACCAGCTTTGGCGTAAGCGGGCTTGCGCAGGCCACGCGACACGCTGCCGGTGTTGCCGCTGTTGAGGTGGCTGGCACCTGCGTGCCTGAACTTCACCTTGCCGCGGCCGGTGACTTTGATGCGTTTCTTGAGAGCTTTGTTGGGCTTGAACTTGTATTTGGGGGCCATGGGAGTCGTCCTTGAGGGAAAAGCGAGCCAAGCATTGTAATGATTCCAACGGGAAGGGCAAATGGCAATCAACAATGGCAATCGACAATGGCAATCAACACCGGTCTCGGGCAATCGCATGCAGTGCGTAGGGTGTGTCAAGGCTTTGCGCTGACACACCATGTTGGACTCTCGCTCTATACGGTGATTTTCGATTCTTCAAATTTGTTGATCCAACATGGTGCGTCTGCGTAAAGCCTTGACGCACCCTACATGCGATTGCCCTGCCGATATGGATGATCTACTTGACAGTACCGACATTATTGTGCTACGATTTCGGGTCTTCCGATAGGCAGTTTGCGTTGGAAGAAAATCGTCAAGGCGACATTTCCGGGTGTTCAGGTCAAGCCTCGAATGCTCTGACTACGATATGAGATAAGACACATATGAGACGGCTACACGTCACATTTTCCCCCAGGGGGTGCAACGCCCCAATGCACCGCCGATCCACAGGCCCTACCGACTCGCCAGTCATGGCAGTCATGGGAGCAGGTGTGATCGGCCCGGCGATCGCCCGCTAGTCCCCCGCTAGCCTAGTCGCTTTTTGTAGTCGCTTCACAATCCCCCGCCGACATCACTCATCTTCGTATTACTCGACCTTCGCTTTTCAATCGATCACTTTTCTCTACCAGAGGACCAGCCATGGCCCAGCAGGATTTCACCCGAAACATCGGCATCTGCGCTCACATCGACGCAGGTAAAACCACCGTCACCGAACGCATCCTTTTCTACACCGGCAAGAACTACAAGCTCGGCGAAGTGCACGATGGCACCGCGACCATGGACTTCCTCCAGGAAGAACAGGAACGCGGCATCACCATTCAGTCAGCCGCCACCACCTGCCCGTGGACCAAGGATGGCGTTGAGTACACCATCAACCTCATCGACACCCCAGGCCACGTCGACTTCACCATCGAAGTCGAACGCTCCCTGCGCGTCCTCGACGGCGCGGTCGTTGTATTTGACGGCAAAGAAGGCGTCGAAGCACAATCCGAAACCGTCTGGCGTCAGGCTGAGCGATACAAAGTCCCCCGCATCTGCTTCATCAATAAGATGGACAAGACCGGCGCCGACTGGCTCTTCAGCTTCGACTCCATCGGCGAGCGCCTCGGTGCTAACGCCATCGCAGTGCAACTGCCCATCGGCAAGGGCGATGACCTCAAGGGCATCATCAACCTCGTCAACATGCGAGCCTATTACTTCACTGAAGATTCGCTCGGTGCCAAGGTCGAGGAAGCCGACATCCCTGAAGACATGCGTGAGCTGTGCAACAAGTGGCGCAAGGAAATGTTGGAAAAGGCCGCTGAGTTCGATGATGCGATGATGGAAAAATATCTGAGCGATGAGCCGATCTCGGAAGAGATGATCATCGCCGCTCTGCGCAAAGGCACGCTCGCCATCAAGTGCCATCCGACGTTCTGCGGCGCGGCCCTTCGCAACATCGGTGTACAGCGTCTGCTCGACGGCGTCATCGATTACCTGCCCAACCCCAAGCAGGTGCCCGATGTTCAAGGCATCGATCCCTCCGACAAGACCAAGAAGCTGACCCGCCCGCACGATCCCACCGCTCCGTTCTCCGGTCTGGTGTTCAAGGTCGTCAGCGATCAGCACGGCGATCTGACTTACGTGCGTGTTTATTCAGGTACGCTTGAGCGCGGTAGCCGTGTGCTCAACTCGAACAACAACCGCAAAGAAAACGTCAGCCGTATTTTCGAAATGCACGCTCACGACCGTATCCCTCGTGAGTCCACCGATGCAGGCGACATCGTTGCGCTCGTGGGCCTGAAGAATTCCATCACTGGCGAAACGCTGTGCGACATTGATGACCCGATCGTGCTCGAGCGCATGGACTTCCCCGAGCCTGTTATTTCGATGTCGATCGAACCGGCGACGGGTGCGGACAAGGACAAGCTCGGCAACGCGCTGGTCACCATCCGCCGTGAAGACCCCAGCTTCCGCAGCCACTTCGACGATGAAACCGGCCAGACCATCATCGAAGGCATGGGTGAGCTTCATCTGGAAATCATCACGAACAAGCTCCGGCGGGATATGAAGATCAACGTCAACGTAGGTCGTCCGCGCGTTGCTTATAAAGAGAGCATCAGCGGCAAAGCCGAGGCACGCGGCCTGCACAAGAAGCAGTCCGGCGGTCGCGGCCAGTTCGGTGACTGTACGCTCACTGTAGAGCCTTACTCCAAGGCACAGGCTGAAATCGATGAACTGGATTTCGAAGACGGCTTCGCGTTTGAGAACAAGGTGGTCGGCGGCTCGATTCCTAAGGAATATATTCCCTCGGTCGAGTATGGCTGCCGCACTGCTGCCAAGAGCGGCGTGCTCGCAGGCTACCCGCTGATGAACGTCAAGGTCACGCTCATCGACGGCTCCTACCACGACGTTGACTCGTCGCAGATCGCCTTCGAACTCGCAGGTATCCTCGGCTTCCGCGAAGCCTGCCGCAAGGCCAAGCTGGTGCTGCTCGAACCCGTGATGAAAGTGCAGATCACCACGCCTGATGAATTCATGGGCAACGTGACCGGCGACATCAACCGTCGCCGCGGCATGATCATCGAAACCGAACAGCGATCCAACACCCGCATCCTGACAGCCGAGTGCCCGCTCAGTGAAATGTTCGGCTACTCGACTTCGGTTCGCGGCATGAGCCAGGGCCGTGCGAGCTACTCGATGGAACCGCTCGACTACCGCCCGGTGCCTGAGAACGTGGCCCGCGCCGTTGTCGAAGGTGCTGCGAAGAAGGGCTGATTCGCCAATTACATTCAAGTGCAAAACCCCGCTTCACGGCGGGGTTTTTCTTAGCCGCAGCGTCCTCGCTGCGCTTACGAAAGACGCTGCGGCAAACATTTTCTATTGACTGGGGCGGCGGATTCAGTGAAACTCTTCTAGCGATTCCAAGCCCGTGTCAAAGGCATTGCTGTCATGAATCTTGAAGGCTTCATCATGGAGTTCGTCGGGGCAGTGCTCCCATTTTGCGCCTTGATCTACTTGCTGCGCAACCACAAGACAAACCTTGGCAGTCCACCACGTCGCATCGTTCTCATCCTTCTGGGCACACTGATCATTATTCATTTGTTTGCAGTGTTTGAACACGCTGGAATATTCAAACTGACGCGCGTGGTGGACCTGCTCCGTATGGCCACGCCGATTCTCTGGCTGCTCCTGTTCGACACCTGGATCAAACAGCAGACCCGTAACAAACTTGCCGACAGCGAAAAGCGATATCGCACCATCGTCGAGGACCAAACCGAATTCATCGTTCGCTGCCAGCCTGATGGCACTCGAACCTTCGTCAACGAAGCTTACGCCCGTTACTACAGCAGCACACCCGAGCAGCTTGTAGGCACCTCATTCTTTACCGTGTTGCCCGACGAAGATCGGAAACAGGTCAAGGCCAAGTATGCAAGGCTGTCCCCCGAACACGATGTCGAAACAGATGAGCATCGCACCATTGATCCCGATGGGCGGATTCGCTGGCACAGTTGGACCGATCGCGGCTTGTTCGATGAGCATGGATGTTTGATCGAGATTCAGGCCATCGGCCGTGACATCACCGACCGTAAGTTAGCCGAGGATGCGCTGCGTGATAGTGAGCGACGCCTGATGATGGCGCTTCAAGGCGCGCAACTGGGCGTCTGGGATTGGCACATCCCCAGCGGCAGCCTCATTCTTGATCAGCGCTCATCTGAAATGCTCGGGTACGGCAACAGAGATATCAAGCCGCACATAAGCGCCTGGGATGCGATGGTCCATCCTGATGACAAGGCTCGCATCGCAGTTGATCTTAAACATCACCTCGAAGGCCTGAATCCTTACTACGAGACGGAGTACCGCATCCGCACCAAACAGGGGCATTGGAAGTGGATACTAGACTTGGGCGGTGTCGTGGAACGCGACAGCGAAGGCAAGCCGGTGCGCGCCGTCGGCACGCACATGGACGTTGATGATCGTAAGCGCGCCGCCGCTGAGATCGAAGGATTGAAGACGAGATACGAAGCGGCCCTTCAGGCAAGCCAGCAGATCATGTATGACTGGAATACCAAGTCTGGAGACATCCTCATCGCCGGTGCTATTGTAAGTGTTTTGGGATGTGCACCGTCTGCGATTGAACGCTTCCAAGGTTGGAGCGATCGCCTGCACCCCGATGATCTTCCTGTCTTTATTGCGTCCTCCAGGAAGGTGCTAAGTTCCCGAGAACCCTTCGTCCTCGAGTACCGCATGCGCCATGAAGATGGCCACTACGTCGAACTGGAAGACCATGGCTACTTCTACCATTCGCCTCAGGACGACAATTCGCATCTCGTCGGCTTTCTGTCCGATGTCTCTGAACGCAAAAACGCGGAACGGCAGCGCGTCAAGCTCGAAGAAGAATTCGCTCAGAAGCAGAAAATGGAAGCCGTTGGCCAACTCGCCTCAGGCATTGCCCACGACTTTGGCAACCTCCTGACTGCGATTCAAGGCCATCTCGCCCTAGCTTTTCGCGGATTGCAGGAATCTCATCCCGCGCGTCGCTCGTTGCAAATGGTCGAACAGGCGGCGAAACAAGGCGTCGAGATGACCCGAGGCCTCAATGCCTTCGTACACAATTTGCCTGCCGCCAAAGGGCCGTGCAACCTGAACGAACTGGCGACCGAATCGCTCCGCATGTTTCGCCATCTGCTTCCTCCGGAAATCGAGATGGCACTGGAGTTGCCCGAGACTGCGATCTGGGTCATGGGTTCGCGATCGCAGCTTCAGCAAGTAGCAATGAACCTAATCCTCAACGCAAGAGATGCGATGCCCAAAGGCGGAAAACTGATCCTTGGGGTGCGATCATTGCCCGCCGCCTCCACAAACGAATGGCCGCCGATCTCAACCAGTCTCGGCACCCAATCCGTATCAGAGCAATCGGTGGAAACTGAAGCTCTGCCTATCACCGATCGTCGTGGCGTTTTCACCCTCACCGACAGCGGCATCGGGATGAGTGAACAAGTGATGCGCCATGTACTGGAACCCTTCTTCACCACCAAGGATCGAAGCCAGGGCACCGGCCTGGGCATGACGATGGTGCATCGTGTCGTGACTGACCTGAGTGGTTCCATCCATGTTGCTTCAGTGCCAAACGAGGGCACACGCATCGATATCGTATTGCCATTATGTGCACCCCCGCCGCAGCCGAAGACTTCGCAACTTAGCCTGCAGTTGCAGCCGCCGCGAATTCGCCCTCGTCACCTGCTTCTATTGCATGAAGAAAACTATGTCGGCGAGATCGTGATCACCGCCTTGGAGTCCTGGGGATACGTCGTGATACTCACCTCCAGTCCGGATAAGATGATTGCTCGTGCTCTATCGCACGAGGAGGACTTTGCCGCGCTGATTGTCGATTGCGACATTTTGCCAGAGCCCAAGGGCGAGTCGCCAGCGTTTTTTGAATTTCAGAAGCTACTGCCCGGCAATGTCCCACTGATTGCGATTACCGCCAATGGCGCTCAGTTCATGGATGAGACAGAGGCTTCGCCTTTCTATATTCTTCATCGTCCGTTCCAGATGGCCAAGCTGATCGAACTCGTCGATCAGGCCACCGGCATCACCAGTTCAGGTACCTCATGAAAAACCCAATTCGTATTTTGCTCGTTGATGATCATGCACTGGTCCGCGAATCCCTGAGCCAGATGCTCAGTGGCGAATCAGACTTTCAGATCGTGCGCACGGCCAGCAATGCGGAGGACGCCATTCGCGCCGCGTTTGAAACCAAGCCTGATGTGGTGCTCATGGACATCGACATGCCTGGCCTGATCTGCTTTGATGCTGCCGATCAGATCCAGCGCATGGTCAGTGGTGTGCGGATTATTTTTCTCTCATCGTTTTTTCACGATCACTACATCGAACAGGCTCTGCGAGTCAAGGCTCGTGGGTACATCACCAAAAGCGAACCGCCGCAGAAAGTCATCGACGCGGTGCGCCAGGTGGCAGCGGGTCGTGTTTATTTTTCGCCGGAGGTGCGATCGCGCATTGTTGCGGGTGATGGCGATGTGAAACTGGCTGGCACCGGCAAGACCCGGGCGGGAACACTCAGCGACCGCGAGGTGGAAGTGCTCCGCTACTTGGCGCGAGGTTTGGCGAAAAAGGAAATCGCCACCACGATGCACGTGAGCGTCAAGACCGTTGAAGGTCACGCCCAGAAAGTGATGGACAAACTCGACATTCACGACCGCGTCGAACTGGCTCGATTCGCCATCCGCGAAGGACTGGCGGAGGCGTGATGCAGTTGCCGAACCATTTCACTTGAGGCAGATTCAAGGCCCGTTTGCAGTACGAGAGCAAGTAATGAGAAAAAAGGCTCACAAACGGGGTATTTACCTACTAGCCAATCCATCCTAAATACTCGATAGTTCTTCTATCAGCACATCAGCGAGCTGATGCTGACAGGACGTCGGCTGTGATCTGCAACGGCAGTCGCAGCCAACACGGACTTTCAGCTTGTTCGAAATTGATCTAACGAGGTCCTGGCCGGGTATCCCCCCCCACCGGCTGGGACTTTTTTTGCGCCCATCTTCACCTCACTCACGAAAGCAGCCGCTCGCGGCTTAGCGCAGTCACCGCAACTGATCTCGCCTATTTGCCGTGCGCCTCATCACCCGTCACAATCGCCACCATGACACGCGCTTTCATCGGTATCGGCAGCAACGTCGGCGATCGCCACGGCTACATGGCTTTCGCCAAAGCCCACCTCGCTGCGATGCCCCGTACAAAACTCGTCCGCTTCAGCTCCATCATCGAGACCGCCCCCGTTGGCCCGGTGGCGCAGTCTGCTTTCCTCAACGCTGCCGCTGAACTGGAAACATCGCTCGATCCTTTCGATCTGCTTGATGGACTGGTGGCCATTGAAGTAGAAGCTGGCCGGGAACCGAGAGCCACGCGAGTGAAATGGGGGCCGCGCACGCTTGATCTGGACATCCTGCTCTATGGCGATCGTGTCATCAGTCAGGATGAACTGGTCGTGCCTCATCCGATGCTGCACGAAAGATGGTTCGTCCTCAAACCGCTGTCTGAACTCGATCCCGATTTTGTTCACCCGCTCCTCGAAATGCGCATCGGTGAACTACTCAAATACCTCGAACAATCACAGCCAACAACCGATTCCAAGTAGCCTCTCATTTTCCCCTGCCTTGAATTTCTCGCTCTCTCGCTTTCTCGCTTTCTCGCTTTTCCTCCCATGCCCACGCTCCTGATCAATGAAATCTTCTATTCGATCCAAGGCGAATCGACCTGGGCCGGGCTGCCTTGCGTTTTCATCAGGCTTGCAGGGTGCAATCTTCGCTGTGCCTACTGCGATACGGAGTACGCCTTCTTCGAAGGCCGTAAGAAGGAACTCGATGACATTCTTCGCGAGGTTGATTCCATCAGCGCTGGCTCATGCAATCTCATCGAGATCACCGGCGGCGAGCCGCTCCTTCAGCCCAACGTTCATCCGCTGATGACCGCACTATGCGATCAGAATAAAACCGTGCTCATCGAAACCGATGGTGCCTGCGATATTTCGCGCTGCGATGCGCGTGTGATTCGCATCATGGATATCAAGACGCCTGGCAGTGGCGAAAATGAGCGCAATCTGTGGAGCAATATCGAGCACCTCAATGAGCGCGATGAAGTGAAGTTTGTCATTTGCTCGCGCGAGGATTACGAGTGGTCGCGTCAGATCATCCGCAAGCATGAGCTGCATCAGCGCGTCAAGGCGATACTCATGAGCGCTGCTGCTCCGATGAAAGCGACGAAGGAAATTGCTGGCGTGCAGGGGCTGCCGATGCTTGAGCTTGCGCAGTGGATACTGCGCGATCACCTGCCGGTGCGGATGCAGACGCAATTGCATAAGCTGATCTGGGATCCGATGGCGCGTGGGGTGTGACGGGAGATATAAACGAGTTGGATGGATGTTGAAATGCAGATGAAACTGACCAAGACTTTTGACTTTGAAGCGGCCCACTGGCTGCCCTGTTTTCCTGATGGGCACAAGTGTCGTCGCATGCACGGGCATTCGTTTCACATCGACGTCATCGTTGAAGGCGAAGTCGATCCCGCACGCGGCTACCTCATCGACTACGGCGAGATCAAGGCCGCCATCGAACCCTTGAAGAATTCGCTCGATCACTACCTGCTCAACGACATCGAAGGCTTGGAGAATCCCACTGCCGAGATGCTTTCCAAATGGATTTACGATCGGCTCAAACCCGCCCTGCCGCTGCTGACGACGATTGTGGTGCGCGAGACCTGCACCTCGGCGGCAGAATATCGCGGGTGATTATCTCACTCGTTCATACTCCGTTCGCCAACGCGAACGGCTAAATATGCTGGGATTGCATGATGCTGGAACTGATGACCACCGATATTCTCTTTCTCGCGCTGAGCGAAGGCTCGCGCGTCACGCTACAAGTAGTGGCATCGCTTGGCCTGGTGGCTGCGGTTCTGTTTTTCATGTGGAAGTTGCCCGCCTCAGGCGAACGCTTCTTCGGCTGGGGACCGCCACTGGCACTGATGAGCGCGTGGGCGGGACTCATCGGCATCGTCTTCTCGCTCTGCCTCTGGTTCATGCCGATGCCCGATCTCTGGATCACCGGCATCCTGCTGGTGCTCGATCCTGCCGCGATTTGTGCGGGCACTCTCGTGCTCTGGATTTATCGCAGACACGATGGCATGGAAGAGACCATTTTCATGCAACTGACCCAAGCCCGCATCGGCATCGGCTTGGCGCTAATTGCCGTCACCATCGGCTACGTTTTCGTCATGACCCACAAAGACCCGTTCACACCCGTGGGCTGATCTGCGCTTTTATCCTTAGCCTTCCATCACCACGCCCTGCTGCAAACCGAGCTCTTTGAGCCTGGCGAGAAACTCTTCGCCGGTCTGGTGCGTGAACTTCGCTTTCGCCTTGGCTTTGCCATCGCTTCCATCGCCGCCCATCGCAGCATGAATCTCCGCCATCGCGGTGCGAGTGGCATAGACACGCATGAGTAAGCCGCGCAGATAATCTTCAAACGCCTGATTCCTGCGAATATCAAACTCATCAATCGCATCAATGGTCAAAGGCAATCCCATCTCTAAAAGTCGCATCAACACCGCTGGCGACTGTGTGCGATCGGTCAGCGCGATGAGCTGCCGACGGGCGATACTCAAAACCATTGGCAGCGTGCGCATCACCATGCCATCGCGAATTACCGCAGCCTGCTTCAGGTCAGCTTCAATCTGATCCAGATCAGCGGTGCGAGGCTCGTACTTGTCCAGTGCTGTGCGCACTTTCGCTGCACGCCAGCGCAGATAATTTTTTCGTATCAGCAATGACTTGGCATCTTCTGGTCTCAGCGGTGTACGAGAGAACCAAGGCTTCACCGCGACAGGCAGATCATCGACGGGCATCGCCGATGTCGTTGCCTCTTCCAGCGCGAGCATCGGCTCTGGCCTGAGTATGACCACATCGGCATCTTCTCTCGAGAAAATCGGCAGCTTGATGTAGCGAACTACCAGTTTGCGAATTCCCGCAGCGCGATGATCTACCAAAGCGCGGCGAATCGTCGTATGCGTCTTGCGAAATCGCCGGGCCAATACGCTCACCGGCATACCCAGCGATCGGCCATGCACAATCTCCCGCTTCTGTTCCATCGTCAGCGGCTCAACGCGATCAGCAAAGACTGGCTCATCCGGATGCTCGCGATCATGCTTCTCCAGCAGTTGCCGAACCGTTTCTACCGCTCTGCCCACGCGCTTGCTCAGGTGAACCGCCACCTGATGCGGCGACACATTGCGGGCCTGCACCAGTCGCCGGGCACGGGCGATGATCTGTTTCCTCAGTGGTGCTGACATCTGCGTAAATGTCGCCGCCGCAGTGACTCTTTCACCTTGCGATTTCGCAAACACATCCAGCGCTTCACGTGTGAACACCACACCAGGCTTGCGATTATCAGCGCGCTTGATCCAGCGCCAGCGCAGGCCAGCTTGGCGCCAGCGTGAAAGTGTTTTCGTACTCACGCCGAGTCTCGCCGCTGCTTCCTCTGGTGTTTCCATGGCCTCATCGGTATCGAGAGGAAACGGTGCAGATGCACTGACGCGATCAATCATCAAACGCAGATCAGGAAGAATCTCCTGGCCGGGCATGATGACATCGGTGGAGTCCGCATCGCGGTAGCCTGTGATGCGATACTTAAGAAACTCGAGAGAATAATTCGCCTGGCCATCAATTTCATCGTGCAGTTTTTCAGCGCGGCGAACCTGATCCTGCCTGACATCGGGCGGCGCGAAAAGGAGTTGAGCCGTGAGACTTTTAAGCGGCTGGCAACGGAAGGTTTGTTTGAGTGGCCTGGGCACAAGAGAAAGTGTATCGAGCGCGATGGGTCAGGGTTTTTCGGTTTTGCTAACGATGATGGTCGTTCGTGTCACGCGCACCAGCGCACCACCGCTGAACTGAAATTCGCGACCGCCCCCGGTGGTATCTCGAATCGCCCGAATGAGTGGTCGCATGGCTCTGGAGGTCAGCCGATCTTTGTGACTGCCACAGGTGATGAGCAATTGCCGGAGTACGCCGGTGAGCACGATGGTGCGCAGCATCCGGGCATCAGTGCGATCGAGTGTCCTGTTGTGGTCGTGAATGATGACGCGATCCATCACCACGTTGATCGCATCATCGAGCACTCGCCGAGCTTGTTGCAATTGATCGCTCAGTGCAGCGGCACGCACTGCGACATCCGGTTTCAGCTCGCGCAGAATCGGGAGTACATCGCGGCGAAGACGGGCGCGCAGTCGAGTAGTGTCAGCGTTGGTGTGATCCTCGCACCACGGCTGATTCAGCGACTTAAGAAACTGCATCGCCACTTCGCGATCCACCGCCAGCATCGGGCGAATGAGATAAATCGGCGGCTGCCTGGTTGTTGCGAATAGCTCTGCCGACAGTGTTCTGCTGCGCAGTCGCCGGCGCCAAGCCATGCCACTCAGGCCTTGGATCGAACTGCCCCGCAGCAGCCGCATGAGCATCGTCTCCAGTTGATCCTGTCCGTGATGAGCGGTGATAATGTGCGATGCGCTCATGGCATGAGCCATCGTCATGAGCGCTTCATAGCGCGCGGTTCGCGCCTGAGCTTCGATGTTTCCTTTCGCCGGATCCAGCGTCAAATCAGCACGCAAACAAGGCAGGCGCAGCTCACCAGCCAGTGACTGCACAAAAATCGCATCGCCCTCGGCCTCTTCGCGCAAATGATGCTGCACATGGCCCACAGCCAGCGACAGGTTCCATTCCTTGCGAATCGCTAGAATCGTCAACGCCCGCAGCAGTGCCACGGAATCCGCGCCACCACTGACCGCCACCAGCAGCCGATCGCCGGGCTTGACCTGGCAGCGATCGCGAAGCGACTGGCCGACGGCTTTGACGAAAGGGTCGTGATGGTCCACCTTGACGGGCCGGCTCATCCCGCCATGATAGTCTTCGCTGACGCCTGATCTGAAACTTTGCTGATCTGAAATTCTGTCGCCTCTCTACCGATGCCAACGCTCCATGTGATTCTGATTGCTGCGCTCTTCGAGAAGACCGATCTGGTCCTCGCAGCCGGGCTGACCATGGTTATCTCGGGCTTGGTGTGGAGCTACAAGAAGCGAAGGCGTACGCAGGCAAGCCATCCCACGCTAACGCCCAACGAACAGATCGAACGCAATCGTCAGATGCGCGGCGTGCGCGGCGACCTGGAAACACTCATGGTCGAGATCGAGCAGTTCTCCAAGCGACTTTCATCACACCTCGATGCGAAAGCGGCAGCGATGGAGATGCTTCTCAAGCAGGTCGATACTCGCATCGCAGAACTGAAACGCCTCACGGGTAATGGTCAGTCCACGGGCTCGGGCACTTCGGCGCAGCGTCATGAGAAAGACATCGAAGATGACGATCCATTTCGCGAACCGCCCCAGCCAGCGGAGCCTGCGAAACACCGTTCGGCTCCTTCCGCACAGTTGCCCGAAGATGCGCTGTCGCGATCGGTGTATCAGCTCGCTGACCAAGGGCTTGATGCTTACACGATCGCCCAGCGTTTGCAGGAACACGTGGGAAAAATCGAACTCATCCTCGCACTTCGCACGGCGTGACTGACGCGATGATTGCACCGCTCGTTCGCTCCATTCAACACGCTTCGTTCGCCAAGGCGAACGGCTAAATAGCGCAGCGCGTGATGGTCACATTTACTCGCGTGGTCGATCTTCTTACACTGCTGGGCCCGGCACGCACTGAAGCTTGCCGACTCCCAAAGGATTGCATCATGTTTCAAGGCGCATACACCGCGATGATCACGCCGTTCAAGGATGGCCAGGTTGATTACGCTCGTTTCACCGAACAGATTCGCTTTCAAATCGAGAGCGGCATTGATGGCCTGGTACCCGTCGGCACCACCGGCGAATCGCCCACGCTGACTCACGATGAACATCGCAAAGTGATCGAGTACACCGTGAAGACTGTGAAAGATGTCGCCGCGGCTGGTGGCCGTAAGGTGCAGGTCATCGCAGGCACCGGCAGCAACGCCACACAGGAAGCACTCGAACTGACTCAGCATGCAAAAGAGGTCGGCGCCGATGGCGCGCTGATGGTCAATCCGTATTACAACAAGCCGACGCAGGAGGGGCTGTATCGCCACTTCATGCACGTGGCTGAGCGTGTGGATATTCCGACCATCCTTTACAACATCCCCGGTCGCTGCGGCATTACCATGAACGCCTCGACCGTTGCAAAGCTCAACAAGCATCCTAACTTCGGCACCATCAAAGAAGCCACCGGTTCAATGGATATGGCCAGCGAGATTCTGAGCTTGTGCGACATTCGCATTCTCTCGGGTGATGATTCGCTCACGCTGCCACTGATGGCCATCGGCGGGCGCGGCGTGATCAGCGTGCTCTCCAATCTCATGCCCAAGGAAGTGAAAGCGCTGGTCGATGCGGCGGCAGCGGGCAAGTTCTCCGTGGCCCGGCAACTTCACAAAGACCTCTTCACGATCTGCAAAGTCATGTTCATCGAAACCAATCCGATCCCGATCAAGATCGCCATGGCACTGGCGGGGCGTGATACAGGCGAACTGCGGTTGCCGCTGTGTGAAATGTTGCCGGAGAATAAAGCGACTTTGGAAAAGGTACTGCGTCAGCGCGGCATCGTGCGATGACATATAGCCCCGGCCTTGGCCGGGGTGACCGTACGATTGCCCGACGTCTCATTTGCATCTCACACATTCCCCCGGCCAAGGCCGGGGCTATATCAACGACACCATGAACAAGCAACAACTCGCTCAACGTATCTGCGACACCGCCCTGCTTCACGGCGACTTCACTCTTCGCAGCGGCCGAAAGTCCAAATATTACATGGACAAGTATCTCTTCGAGACGCAGCCTGACATCCTCGTCGAAGTCGGCAAGCTGTTCGCTGAGCATGTCAATGCCGATGGCAACATCGATCGCGTGGCCGGTGCGGAACTGGGCGGCATCCCGCTGGTCACTGCGACTTCGATGGCCACCGGCAAGCCCAGCGTGCTCATCCGCAATCAGAAAAAAGACTACGGCACCGCCAAGCAACTCGAAGGCAAACTCGAAAAAGGCGAACGCATCATCATCGTCGAAGACATCGCCACCACCGGCGGCCAGGTCCTCGAAGCGGCGAAAGTGATTCAGGAAGCTGGCGCGATTGTCGTGAAGATCATCGCCGTCATCGATCGCCAGGAAGGCGCACGAGAGAACATCGAGAAAGCAGGCTTCAAGTTTGATGCACTGTTCACCAAGGCAGACCTAGGAATCAATGAGTGAGATGCGTAGTTTGTCGAGCCGCGACTTAACAAGTCGCGGACGCCTACGGTCTCATGGGACGCTACTCTCACCATCGATGAACGAAAACGATCGAGCAAGGCGCGATATAACGATGAAGGTATTCGTTGACATCCGCGACTCGTTGAGTCGCGGCTCATTTCTGCTTCATCACTTCGCCTTGAGCTTCGCCGCCAGTTGCTGCGAGATCGTCGCACCGGTTTCGCCATCGGTGAAGGTGACTTTGATCGTCACTTCCCCTGCGGGAACTGATTTCAATTTCGTTTCCAACGTGAAATGTGTGCCCGTGAATCCTGCAACATACGCATTGTCGAACGCTTTGGGATCGTAATCGCGTCTACCCACTTCTACTGGCGGCTTGTCCGCTTCGATTGCCACAACTTGCAGCACAGCTTTGCCGACAGCGGGATAAAACCTGCCGCGCTGATCAAGTGGCTGAAGATAAACACGCACGGTGTCATCGATACCATCGCCGTCGCTGTCGAAGCCGCCGGAGTAGGTGCCGAACTCGAGCTTGGTGACAACGGGCAAGTCCGCGAGTTTCACGCCATCGACAGCAGGCTTGGGGAGTGATGCCTGTGTGCTAAGCGCATTGATCTGCGTCTCTCGCCGCTGGGCATCTGCCTTGAGCGCTGCTACCTGATTTGTGAGTTCAAAATGCTCACGGCGCAGCCGCGTGTTCTCATCGCTGATGGCGGCAGAGTTGCAACCTGACAGCAGCAGCATCCACCCCGCGAGGAATCCTGATAGAAAGATGCGACGGATGGATGGAACAGAATGTTTCAATGGATATCCCTAATAATAGAAACTCGCCAGAAGGCATCGACTGCAATGTCATCGCCAACATGGGCTATAATAGCTTCATGGATTCATCGATCACCACTGACAGTCAAATCCTCGGCGGGACGCCTTGCTTTGCAGGCACGCGCGTTCCCGCTCGTTCGCTCTTTGATTATCTTGAAGCTGGCTACACGGTCGATTATTTCCTCGCACAGTTTCCCACGGTGACCCGCGAACATGTCCTGTCACTGTTGGAATGCGCCAGCAAACGCACTGAGGAAGATGCGGTTGCCGCAGGGAAGCGATGAAAATTATACTGGATGAAAATCTACCACATGACCGAAGGCACTTTCTGCCGGGGCATCAGGTTTTCACCGTCGCTTACATGAAATGGGCTGGCGTCCGCAACGGCGATCTCCTCGCCCGGGCCGCCTCGGCTGAATTCGATGTCATGATTTCACTGGACGCAGGCATCGAGTACCAGCAGCATATTGTCTCGCTGCCGGTTGCGGTCATCCTGATTAAAGCTCGCAGTAATACGCTGAGCGATCTTCGAGGATGCATTCCAGAACTACTCAACGCGCTGGTTGCCATCAAACCTAAATCGCTCACGACCATCGGCTGATCGACAGACAAACCAGCGGCAAAAACCGAAGCCGTTCAGTCTTAGGCTCTGTCTTAAAATTCTGTCCGAGCCGCCAAGCGTAAGCTTGCCTAATCAGGGGATTACTTGAATTCTCAATATCCCGCAGGTTTACGCCTTGCGGCTCGGATTAAATCATCAGCTTAGAAGACAGAACCTACTTTTTTATCGCTCATCTTCCGGCCGCTTGTGCGCCGCAGCCATTTCTTCCGGCACGTTCTCAAGAATCTTGTCTGCACAGCCATAGGCAACCGCTTCTTCAGCGTTGAGCCATTTGTCGCGCTCGCAGTCTTTGGCAACGGTGGCGTAATCCTTGCCGGTGTGCTTGCTGACGATGTTGTAGAGGCGTTCGCGGGTGCGGAGCATTTCCTTGGCCTGGATTCCCAGGTCGGTGGCCGGGCCTTGCATGACGCCGCCGATGAGAGGCTGGTGGAGCAATACGCTGGAGTTGGGCAGTACTGCGCGTTTGCCAGCGGTGCCTGCCATCAGCAGCAGCGAGCCCATCGAAGCGGCAAGCCCGATGCAGTAAGTCGCCACATCGCAGCGGACGAATTGCATGGTGTCATAAATGCCAAGGCCTGCGGTGACGGAGCCGCCTGGCGAATTGATATACATATGAATGTCAGCGTTGGGGTCCTCGTTGGAGAGGAACAGAAGCTGGGCGATGACGAGGTTGGCCATATCATCGTGCACCTGACCGGTGACGAAAATGACGCGATCCTTGAGCAGGCGTGAGTAGATGTCGTAAGCCCGCTCGCCGCGGCCGGTGCTTTCGATCACCATCGGAATCAGTGTCATGTGCAATCCTTCGTGAAGCTTGGGTGCGTGTCTGAAGATAACGGGAACCACGTTCGTTATCGTCCGTAATCGATAAATCCAAAACTACTGCGCGGTGATTCTAGCAATGATCGCGAGGCATGGGGAGGATCAGTGGCAGAACCAGTGGCAGAACCAGCGGCAGCGGCAGTAGCAGGAGCAGGACGACTCTGCTATTGCTATTGCCTCTGCTACTGCTGCTGCTCCTGCCACGTTGCTACAATCCCATCGACATTCGCGCCCGCTGACTCCATCATTCATTTTCCATGGCTTTATCATGATTCTCGCCTGCTGCTCTGATCTGATTTTCGCGACGAAGATTCGTTCCACCGCCCAGCACGTGGGCGTGCCCTTTCGTTCCGCTAATAACCTTGCTGCCATCACTGCCCGGCTCGATCGCGTCGATGATGGTCAGCTAAATGAACCTGTCACCGGTCTACTCGTTGATCTGGAACCGGGCGAAAGCGCGCTGGCGATCATTGAGGCGACCAAGAAAAAATCGCCGGGCGTACCGGTGATTGCGTTTGGCTCACACGTTGCGGTCGATGTATTACAGGAAGCCAAAAGGCGCGGCGCCGATGCGGTGATGCCGCGCAGTCAGTTCGCGGCGAAGCTGCCGGAGTTGCTTCAGAAATATGGCGGCAGCGAGCTGTGATGTTGTAGGGTGCGTCGAGGCTTTGCGCTGACACACCACGTTGGACGCTCGTTTCTCCTGTGAATCTTGGCCATTCGAGTTCGTTGATCCAACAAGGTGTGTCAGCGCAGAGCCTCGACACTCCCTACACTTCCACATCGGCGACGTTTTCCTGTTCCGTTTGCCAAGGTTTGAATCATGGACATCAGTCAATATCTGAATCATCATCAGCTAAGCGAGAACCCCTTCAATGCGGAGGAGGCTCGTTTTGATCCCGTCTTCGAACGCCTTGATGGCACCACCACCAGCCATCAGGATTTCGCGAAGGTGCTGGGCAATATCGAACGTCCCAGCACAGCGGTCGTCTTCGGTGAAAAAGGCAGCGGCAAGACCGCCATCCGCCTGATGATCGGCAAGCGCGTTCGCACGCACAACGAAAATCATCCCGACCAGCGAACGCTCCTCGTCGCTTACGACGATCTGAACCCCGTGCTCGATCGCATCGTGCAAAAGCAGCAGCGCGGCATGAGCTTCGCCAAAGCCTCACGCGCATCTTCCGAAAAACTCCTGAGCAACATTCGCCTCCAGGATCATCAGGATGCCATTCTCTCAGCAGCGGTGACGCGAGTCGTTGATGGCATCACCGGCATGAGCAGTAGTGGTGATGATGCGATGCTTTTACCTGCTGATGTGGATAAGCGCATCAAGGCGATGCCGCGCCATTTGCGAGTGGATATGGCTCTGCTTGCAGCGATTTACGATCAGCCTCGCAGCGGCACCGTCGTCTCGCGATGGGGTGCACTTCGCCGCAAGCTGCGTCTGGCAGTGCTGCCTCAGGTGCCCTACTTTCGATTTTTCAACACCGCGCTTTCCATCATCGCCCTACTGCTTTGGATTGCCACCAAGTTTCTCTCATGGGGCGAAGGCGGCAAGCCCGGCTGGCTCGAACCGGCTGCGTGGATCACCGCCATCAGCGCTGTCGCGGGCTGGATCGTCTGGCTCTGGTCGCGCTATGTGCTCATGTCCTTGTGCAACAAAATCACCAGCGAAGTGCTGGCCGTCCAGCGAAGTCCGCAAGATCTGGCAGCGATGTTGCTCGACCTCAAAGGCACCGATCTTTCCGAGCAGCCCTGGCCCATCCCCGGCGTGCAGGGCGAGTTTGATAGTCGCTTTCAGCTCACCCACAAACTGCTCACCGTGCTCGAGCCTTTGGGATACCACGGCCTGATGGTCCTGGGCGATCGCTTCGATGAACCCGCCCTGGTCACAGGCAAACCCGAGGCGATGAAGGCCGTGGTCTGGCCACTCTTCAATCACAAGTTCCTTCAACAGGATCGCGTGGGCATCAAGCTGCTGCTTCCTATTGAGCTGAGGCACCTACTGCTGCGCGAGTCTAATGATTTCTTTCAAGAGGCCAGACTGGACAAGCAGAATCTGATCGATCGATTGAGCTGGTCGGGTGCGACGCTCTATGACATGTGTACCAATCGGCTAAGGGCCTGCCGCAAGTCGAATGGCGATGGTGAAGGCGAGATCACGCTACGCGATCTGTTTGCGGAGGATGTCAATCGGCAGCAGTTGGTCGATGCCCTCGAGCAGATGCATCAGCCGCGGGATGCGTTCAAGTTTTTGTATGCAGTGATTCAGGAACACTGCCGCCTGGTTTCGCAGGACGAAGCTGATTACACGATCAGCCGATCGACCCTGGACAGCATCCGCCGCCAGCAGTCGCAGCGTGTACAAGACCTCCAGCGTGGTATGAGTCCGGCATAATTTTTTTCCTATATTTCCTGCTTGCATAAAAACATGCTATACTCGCATATCCTGAATCAGGTAATCATGCCGTCGCCGACGGGCGTTTGGGACTGCCCCATTAATCAGCGACGAGTCGATAACTCAGTACAAGCTGCCTAACTCTCATGCACGTTTTTAATTTGCTCAATTATCACAAACACGACTCTACAATCGCTTCTTATGATTCCACCAAGACTTACGAACATTCAAGGAAAACAGGGCGACGCTTGGCACGGCTCTTGCAAATCTTAGAACATCGCCGGTGAAAAAGAAATGGAAATCGAACACCGGCCAAACAATTGCAGTGGATGATATGACTGAACTATCAGGGCTCGAACGAAAGCCCTTGATTCAAAATCTGGCACAAGGCACTTCTAACTTTTGCGACCGTCCGCCAGGAACCCGGACGCCGCAAAGTGCCAGCCTCCGGGCTCGATCCTCGTGGACCAGGATCGAGCCTTTTTCATGCGCCGAACGAAACGCGGTCAGATTGTCCGAGCCACAAGGCGTGAGCCTGCGGGGTCTGAAGATTGAGGGGAGATGCTGCCGTCCAAGAGCGAAGCCGCAAGCGGCGAATCGCTCATCCGCAAGCGATCTGCTTGAGTGCGTCGAGCAGGGTTGCCAGTTCCTCATCGGTATTGAATACGCCGGGGCTCACCCGCACAGCTCCGCTGGGGAAGGTGTTCATTCGCTTGTGGCAGTACGGGGCACAGTGCAGGCCGGGGCGGACAGCGATGGTGAAACTGTCATCGAGAATGGAGCCGACGTCGGGGGCTTCGTAACCTTGCATATTGAAGGCGACGGTGCCCACGCGCTGGGTGGCATCAGTCGTGCCATAGAGCGTGAAGCGATCGTCGCTGTGCACCGCATCGATGATGGCTTGCACCATGGTCTGTTCGTGTTTGAGAAGCTCGCCCATCGGATGGGTGTCGAGGTAGTTAAGACCGGCGGCGAGTCCTGCGATGCCGACGGTATTGGGCGTGCCGCCTTCGAGGTAGTAAGGCAAGATGGCGGGCTGAGTGGGTGTGGATGAGTCGCCGCCGGTGCCGCCTTCTCGCCAGGGTTTGAGTTTGATGTAGGACGCCATGCGCATGGACTTGGCGGCTTCAGCGGAAGCAGCGACCGACTCGGCAGGCTCAGGGCAGCGCGAACCGATGTAAAGCCCGCCGGTGCCGGTGGGGCCAAGTAGCGATTTGTGGCCGGGGAAAGCGAGCAGATCGATCGCCATGTCTTTGATGGAAATCGGCACGATCCCTGCGGTCTGCGCAGCATCGAGGCAGAAAAGCAGATCGTGTTCCCGGGCGATCTTGCCGATGGCAGCAGCAGGCTGAATCGTGCCCAGCACATTGGAGGCGTGAGTGATGACGATGAGCACCGTGTCTGGCGTGATCGCTTTGCGAATATCGTCAGGATCGATGAAGCCCGCATCATCGCAATCAACTCGCGTCAGCGTAATGCGACCATCATCGTGCATCGACTGAAGCGGACGACTGACGGAATTATGTTCGAGCACCGTAGTGATGACGTGCGGCGTGTTGCCATCTTTAGTCTTGGTGGGCACAACGCCTTTGATGGCCATGTTAAGCGCATCGGTGCCGTTCATGGCAAACACCATGCGGTGATGATCCTCGCCATCAAAGAGGCGGGTCAGACGGAGTCGCACATCATCGAGCATCTGCTCGGCAGCAACAGCCATGCGATGCCCCGCCCTGCCGGGATTGGCGGCATCTTCGGTGATGAACTTGGCCATCGCCTGTGCGACGCCGGGAGCTTTGGGGAAACTGGTTGCAGCGTTGTCGAAGTAAATCATGGGTTCAATCTTCATTATCACGATTCAGAAAGCGTTCGATATTCAGCCGACCATGATAGATGCCAAGTAGCACGATCACTTGATCGTCCACAAGGTAAGCAATGCGGTAATGGCCATAAAGTAAAATGCGTAGGTGGCGGCCTGCGCGACGAGGATACAAGTAGCCCAGTTCCGGAAAAGAGCCGAGCAGTTCCACTTTGCTGAGAATGCCATCGACGACTCGACCGGCGGCTGCGGGGTTGTCCCGGGCGATGTAGTCGTGAATATCCTTGAGCCAAGTTCGCGCTTCATCGGTCCAGACTATTTCCGCCATGTCTGAGCCTCACGTTTAACCTGCTCATGCGAAATCACACGCCCCTCCTGATGATCCTTCAGACCACGCTCAATCATTCGCGCCATCGCCAGTTCATGAAGCAACTCATCGAATGAACTGTCCTCAGGCTGGTCCGCAATGATCTGAAGCATCTCTTCCTTGGCTGAAATAATTTGCATGTGATATTCCTTGCAAAGCTTCACCTGTTGCCTCGTGATCTGCGGATAGTCGAGCAGAATGTCTTCGATGGCTTCACCTGCACCAAGCTTCTGAAGAATCAATTCCACAGAAATGCGCGTACCTGAAATGCAAGGCTTGCCCAGCAGGATATTGGCATCGGAACTGATCTGTCCGCGCCATTGCTCATCCTGCATGCCTGATTCTGTTTCAGCTCTGTTGCTAGCCATAGGTCACCTCAATTCATTCTATCCACTCGCCTGCCCTCAAACACTGGGCAGTCCCTGCACCTTGCGCCACGCGCTGAGTTGCCCCAGGTGCGTCGATTCATGCACGAGCATCAGGTAGCCCAGGATGGAACCCACCTTCGGGAACGGCCCGCGCCATCGCTCCAGCGGCATGTCATGTTCAAATGCCTTCTCGCCCACTTCGCGCATCGTTGCAGCGACATCGGCATGGCCTTTGAGAAACGTATCGATGATCGTCTGCTTGGTGCCATAGAGCGACGCATCTTGGAGTGGCTTGCCCTGCATGCCAAAGCGGTGAGTCTTGAGATCTTCAAACGACTGACCGCGCAGCATGGCGATAAGAGCCGGATGGTAGATATTCATGTGGCTAAAGAGCCAGGCCGGGTGATTGGCACCACTGGGCTGAAGCAGCATCTGAGCATCGCTCAGATCAGCGGTGAGGCGTTTGGCGTAGTCAGCGTTGCGTTCCCAGCCGATGAGCAGCGAGTCGATGAAAAGTGACATAAGGCACCTGAAATAAAAGTGAGAAAAAGCGAAGTTCAAACGTGCGACGTTTGAGCAGCAAAGCGTATCACATTCGATGGCGCATGACACCAGAGGCAACACACCCGACCCAGAATCTCAAAGGGCAAACTCGTTTTCTCATTGCACGTCTCGCCCATCCTTCTTAGCTTGTGACGGCGAGGTTGTTGCCGACCTTCGCTACCATAGTCCACGCATGAGTTCCCGCATGACCGAATCTGATGCCACGCCTCTGCTTGAAGTTCGCGATGTCACCCGCCGCTTTCCGGGTGTGATCGCGCTGCGTGGTGTCAATCTCAAACTTTTTCCCGGCGAAGTGCTTGCCGTCATCGGCGAAAACGGCGCGGGCAAGAGCACCCTCATGAAGATCCTCGCCGGTGTGCAAAAGCCCAGCGAAGGTCAGATTCACATCAATGGCAAACCCGTCGAGATCAATTCCGTGCACGATGCGATGACGCACGGCATCGCGCTGATTCATCAGGAACTGAATCTCTCTGACAATCTGGATGTCGGAGCTAATATTTTTCTTGGCCGCGAGCCTCGTAAATTCGGCATGATCGACAAGGCTCGCATTGCCCGTGAAGCACAAGTGTTTCTCGATCAGGTGGGCTTGAATGTTTCACCTTCGACGCTGGTCAGTGATCTATCCATCGGCAGACAACAGATGGTCGAAATCGCCAAGGCGCTCTCCATTAATGCTCGCGTGCTCATCATGGATGAGCCGACGTCGAGCCTTTCCACGCGTGAGTCCGAAGCCCTTTTTAAAGTCGTCAAGAACCTGCGCGACAAGGGCGTGAGCATCATCTACATCTCGCACAGGCTTGGCGAAGTGAAGCTGCTGGCTGATCGCGTCAGTGTGCTGCGCGATGGTGCCAATGCGGGGGAGATTCCGCGCAGCGAAGTCACGCACGATCGAATGGTGCGCATGATGGTTGGCCGTGATATCGCACAGTTTTATGCCCGCACTTGTCACACGCCCGGCGCAGCAGCTTTGGAAGTGCGCGGCCTGCGCACCATGGCGAATCCAGCGCATGCGCTGAACTTTTCCATTCGTTCCGGTGAGATCGTCGGTATGGCGGGGCTCGTCGGTGCCGGCCGGACTGAGACTTTGCGCACGCTATTTGGCATCGATCGCGCTGTCGGCGGAGAGATTCTCGTGCGCGGCAATGCGGTCAATGTTCACTCACCACTGGATGCTATTGATTCAGGTCTGGCACTGGTGCCAGAAGATCGCAAGCAGCAAGGGCTGATCATCGAGATGATGGTCTGCACGAATACGAGCCTCGCCAGTCTGCGCCGTTCTTCAAAGAAAGCGGGCTTTCTCAATCGCGCCTACGAGCGCGATGTCACCAAAGAAATGATCGGCAGGTTGCGCATCAAGACGCCCGGCCCGGAGCAGATTGCACAGTATCTATCCGGTGGTAATCAACAGAAGATCGTGCTGGGAAAATGGCTGGCGATGAAGCCGAGCGTGCTGATGCTTGATGAGCCGACGCGCGGGATTGATGTCGGCGCCAAGCAGGAGATTTATCGCCTGATGGAAGAGCTGGCGGGGCAAGGCGTGGCGATTCTGTTTGTCTCAAGCGAAATGGAAGAGGTGCTGGGCATGTCCGACCGGGCGCTGGTCATGCACGAAGGCAAACTCACCGGCGAGCTGTCGCGCTCACAGCTAAACGAAGAAGCGATCATGCGACTGGCAACGGGAAATGTTGAAGAAGAAAATGCGACGGCCGGCGCGTGATGCACATAGCCCCGGCCTTGGCCGGGGAAACGGTCGGACATCGCTGCGTCACCCGAGAGTCACCCCGGCTAAAGCCGGGGCTATATGGGGATGAAATACATGCCCCGAGCCCGCACCCTGCCAGGTGGGGCTGATGATTGATGTTGATTGATCCAAGGCTCCTCCCATGAAAAAACTGTACGGCATCCTCGGTCTCTTCTTCGCCTTGTGTCTGGTCAATGCGATTTTCGCGGACAACTTTCTCACGCCTTTCAATATTGAAAACACCCTCAAGCGCACCGGGCCTTACGGCATCATCGGCATCGGCGCACTCTTCGTCATTGTCACCGGCGGCATCGATCTTTCCATCGGCTCAGTCGTCGGTCTCGTCGGTGTGATCCTGCCTTGGCTTCTCACCAAACACAATGTACCTGTGCCGATGGCGCTGGTGGTCGTGCTGCTGGTTTCGCTGGCCATCGGCCTGACACATGGCTTGCTGATTACCAAGCTCAAGGTGCAGCCGTTCATTGTGACGCTCTGCGGCCTGATGATTTATCGAAGCCTCGCCAGGTACATCGCGGAAGACACGACATTCGGCTTTGGCACCGATGAAGAATTTGCCGGGCTTAAGAGCGCATTCAAAGGCCGTATTCCTGAAGGCGGCATCACCGTGCCTGATGCGTCGCGTGAATCCGGCGAAGCGACTTTCGCCATTCCCGCAGCTTTTTTCATTATGTTTCTCATCGCCGTCGCCAGCGCGATATTTCTGAACATGACCATCTATGGCCGGTATCTACTCGCGCTGGGTCGCAACGAACAAGCAGCGAGATTCAGCGGCATCCGCACTGATCGCATGGTGATCATCGCCTACGTGCTCTGCTCCGTGTTCGCAGGCATCGGCGGCATCATCTTCGCGCTCGAGGTCAATTCCGTCGCCCCATCCAGTCACGGCGGCGGGTACGAACTTTACGCCATCGCTGCCGCAGTGCTGGGCGGTTGCAGCCTGCGCGGCGGCGAAGGCTCCATCACCGGCGTCGTCATCGGCACCGCCATCGTGCAGCTCCTCATCAACGCCATCGTCCTCATGGGTATCCCGTCGCAGCTTCAAGACATGGTCATCGGCTCAGTCATTCTCGTCGGCGTCATCGTGGATGAACTGGTCAAGAGAATCAGCGCGGTGCGCAGAGCCGCACGAGAAGCGCGGCTGGCGACGGCGGGCGATGCGGGTTGAGGTCAGGGCAAACGCATATGGCTTTTTCTTATTCCTCTCCCTCTTAGGGAGGGGTTAGGGGAGGGTCGCGTTCCCGATCATTCCTGCGGGAAATACAGCAATATTTTCATCGATGACTCGACCCTCCCCCTGCCCATCCCTAAGAGGGAGGGGAGTATGAGCCAAATGTGCCGGTCCTGAGGGTGAGGTCACCACTTATCCGTTCTAAACGGTCCCGCAGGCAAGCCTTCTTTATTGATCAGGTTCGGCTCCGCCATGTGATCCCATCCAAAGCGCACAGCAACAGGTTTCGTCACGGTGGTTGCTTCCACTTCAATTGTGTCGCCGACAATCTCCGCCTTGGCGGGGACGAAGACTTTGTCTTCACCGGCAATCTGAAAATGGGTCAACGGCTTCTTGTCGCGCACCGCCAGGCCTGAGCCGATGTGATCGAAGGTGATGATCGCCTTCTTTCCATCCACCGTGAGGCTCTTGAACAGTGGCCCGCTGTAAACCAGATCAGTCTTGCCATAGGTTTTCGCCAGTGCCCACAGCGCCAGGCGACGGCCGACCTCCTGCTTGTTGCGCGGATGAATGTCCTTCACATCGCCGATGTCGGTGGTGACGGCCAGGCCGGTGTTGGGGATCGCGATGAGGCAGGCGGTTTGGGCTTCCCATATTTCGGGGAGTGCGGTGGGATTGTTGCCGTAGTTGTAGGGGGCGAGTTGCACGATGAGGAATGGAAAATCTTTATTGGTCTCCTGCTTCCAGACTTCGCGCCAGCCGCCGATGAGAGCTTTGGAGAGTTCGAGATAGTGCATGCCGTTGCCGCGATTGGATTCGCCTTGGTACCAGATGGCTCCGGCAATGGCGTAGGGAACCAGCGGTGCGACCATGCCGTTGTAAAGGCCGGTGGATGAGTTGTGACTGGCGACAGGATTGATCGGCCACTGCGGCGGCGCGGGGATCGGTTTGCCCTCGCGCTCTGCGTCATTGGCAAGGGGCAGCCACTTGCGATAGTCGGCCAGCGCATCGAGCTGGGCCTTGGCATAATTTTTATTTGACTGATCAGCCCAGTCCGCATGCTTGGCCAGTTCTGGCACGAGGCGGAATCCTTGCGCCGGTGTCCAAGGCTCGATGCGTGTGCCGCCCCATGATGTGTTGATCACGCCGATGGGCAGGCCGGTTTCCTTCTGAAGATGCCTGGCGAAGAAGTAGGCCACCGCAGAAAAACCGCCCACCGTCTGCGGCGAACAGACCACCCAGTTGGCACGGACATCTTTCTCCGGCTGCGATGCCGGCCGCTTAGGCACCTGAAACAATCGAATCGCGGGATGATTTGCATCTTCGATTTCTTTCTGAGCATTGAGCGTGCCGCTGACGGACCATTCCATATTCGACTGGCCGGAGCAGACCCAGACCTCGCCGATGAGAATGTTCTGGAGTTTGATTTCGTTTTTGCCTTTGATGATGAGCGTGTGTGCGGTCTTGCCGCCGTCGGCTTGCATGGGCTTGAGTTTGACGCTCCAGTTGCCCTGCGCATCTGCTTTAGTGGTCGCACTGTTATCACCCAGGGCAACGTTCACCGCTTCATCTGCATCGGCCCAGCCCCAGATCGGCAGCGCCTGATCGCGCTGAAGCACCATGTTGTGATTGATCACCGCAGGTAGCGTGACATCGGCCAGTGCCGCATGATGTCCGTGAAACAGAAAGACGATTGAAATGACGCAGTACTGAACAATGCGATTCATCATGATGCTCCGTTTCATTTGAGACACAGGCCGAAATCTGATTGCGAACGCTGATAGAATTCAATGACGCATATTTCGCACTATTCTACGCAGACGATCAACTTGAGATATCGTTATCCTTATGCCGCCCATCGCCAAAGCTGGCGATGGCTTTCAAGCCTGACTGACCCACCGGAGCTGACTATGCGTATCGTTCGAATCTCTGCATATCGCGTTGAACTGCCCTTGCACGAAACGACCTACAAATGGTCGGGCGGAAAGAGTGTGACTGTGTTCGACTCCACCGTCGTTCGCATCGAGACCGACACCGGCCTCATCGGCCACGGCGAAGTCTGTCCGCTGGGACCATTCTATCTGCCTGCTTACGCTAACGGCGTGCGCGCTGGCATCGCGGAACTTGGCCCGCACCTGATCGGACAGGACCCGCGCGAGCTGGACAAGATCAATCGCCTGATGGATGCAGCGCTCAAAGGGCACGCGTATGTGAAGTCCGGCCTCGACATGGCCTGCTGGGATATTCTCGGCCAGGCGACTGGCCTGCCCGTCTGCACGCTGCTGGGCGGACGCTACGGCGAAGACTTCGTGCTCTACCGCGCCATCTCGCAGGAGACGCCCGAGATCATGGCTTCGCGCGTTGCTGAGTATCGCGCTCAGGGCTATCGCCGTTTTCAACTGAAAGTCGGCGGCGATCCCGATGTTGATATCGCACGCATCAAAGCAGTTTCCAAAGAACTTGAGCCCGGCGACAAACTGGTCGCTGATGCGAACACCGGCTGGTACATGCACGAAGCCATGCGCGTGGTTAGAGCGGTGCGCGATATCGATGTTTATATCGAGCAGCCTTGCCTGAGCTATGAAGAATGCCTGACCATTCGCAAGCATACGGATCATCCGTTCGTGCTCGATGAAGTGATGGATTCGATTCAGCCGCTGCTGGTGGGCTACGCTGATCGTGCGATGGATGTGGTCAATCTGAAAATCAGCAAACTCGGCGGGCTGACGAAGATGCGACAGGCCCGCGATCTGTGCGTGGCCATGGGCGTGGCGATGACCATCGAAGATAGCTGGGGCGGCGACATCGTGACCGCTGCGATTGCTCACATCGCTCACTCGACGCCGACGCCGCTGCTCTTTAGCTCCACCGACTTCAACAGCTACGTGACGGTGAGCATCGCTGAGGGTGCGCCTCAGAGAAAGAACGGGAGACTGGCTGCATCGACAGCGCCGGGCCTGGGCATCTCGCCGCGCATGGACGTGCTGGGCAAAGCGGTGGTTGTGGTGGAGTGAGATTTGAAGAGGTGTGCGATGTTACGTGATAGCTCATGACGTCAATGATCGATGACCGGATAGACTGCACACTTGTAATGAACGCTCGTTTTCAATAGGGATTCTTCATGATTCGCATCGCTTACATTGGCATCCTCACACTGGCCATTTCCTGCTCTGCTTTCGCAGCCGGTGAATGGCCGCAATTTCGCGGGCCTTCATCGAATGGGCACGCGGGCAAGGTTGGCCTGCCGCTGACTTGGAGCGAGACGGAAAACGTCAAGTGGAAAACAGCAATCCCCGGCAAGGGCTGGTCATCGCCTGTCGTTGCTGGTGATCAGGTCTGGCTGACCACGGCCCTCAATGAGGGGCGATCTCTGCACGCGATTTGTGTCAGCCGTGAGACTGGAAAAATCATTCACGACATCGAGCTATTCACGCCGGAGAATCCTGGCAAGGTGCATATGCTCAACAGCTTTGCTTCGCCCACGCCTGTCATTGATGAGAGCCGAGTCTATGTTCACTTTGGCAACTTCGGCACCGCTGCGATCAATCGCAAAGATGGTTCTGTTGCGTGGAAGACCAACGATTTCGGCGATGTGATCTACACCGTCGGCCCGGGCTCATCGCCCATCCTGCACGGCAACCTGCTCATCGTTCACTGCGATGGCATCAATCAGCGGTTCCTCCTCGCTCTCAACAAAGACACCGGCAAGGTCGCCTGGAAAAAGGAACGCTCCAATCCCATCAAGAAATCAGAGCAGCAGGAGAAAGCCTTCTGCTCCCCCCTGCTCATCAAGCACGATGGCAAAGAGCAGCTCATCAGCCTTCATGCCGATGCGCTGACGTCATACGATCCGGCGACAGGCGATGAGCTTTGGCAGTATCGATATGAGGGATATTCCAACGTCGCTGTCCCCGCGTTTGGCCACGGCATGCTCTATGTCAACACCGGCTACGACTTCCCCAGATTCCTCGCGCTTAGGCCCGGCAGCAAAGGGCAGGTCAGCGATGACCACGTCGCATGGACCATCAAGCGCGGCATCGGTGCCCGCGTCAGCCCGCTGGTCGTGGGCGATCGCCTCTACCTCATGACCGATGATGGCATCGCTCAGTGCGTTGATGCGAAAACTGGCGATCAGCTATGGAAGCAGCGCATCGGCGGCGCGTTCTGTGCATCGCCCTTGTTCGTTGATGGTCACATTTTCTTCTTCGATCAGACCGGCACTGCCACGATCTTCGAACCCGGCGACACCTACAAACAAGTCGCCCAAAACAAACTCGGCGACGGCTGCATGGGCACCCCCGCCATCGCTGGCAAGGCGATGTTCCTGCGCTCTAAATCGCATCTGTACCGAATTGAAAAGTGAGCGTCGCATATAGCCCCGGCTTTAGCCGGGGAAACCTTGCGAACTCGGTGAGTCACCCCGGCTAAAGCCGGGGCTATGTGGGGCTTGACTTCATCCGCGTAGAGCTTGCATCATCGCCTTCGCTTTGACGAGCGTTTCTTCATATTCAGCAGCAGGATCAGAGTCGGCGACAATTCCACCGCCAACGGAAAAATCAACGCGCTGCTTCGCAGCATCGAGCAGCAGTGTGCGAATGGCGATGTTCAGGCAAAGCGAATCGCGTGAGAGATAACCGATGCAGCCGCAGTAAGGCCCGCGCTGGACGGGTTCGAGTTCATCGATGATCTGCATCGCCCGCACTTTGGGGGCACCGGTGATGGAGCCGCCGGGCATGGCGGCGCGAAGAAGCTCGATCATGTCGCGGCTGGGGTGGAGCTTGCCGATGATCGTGGCAACGCCATGATGCACAGTCGGATGCGATTCGATGGTGCGCGGCTGACTCACCTTGACCGAGCCATACGAACAGACCCGGCCAAGATCATTACGCAGAAGATCGACAATCATGTTCAGTTCGGCCTTGTCCTTTTCGCTCTTCTCCAACTCGCTCGGGTCAGTTGAGGATGGCCGCGTGCCTTTGATGGGGCGCGTGGTGACCTGGCCATCGGATGAAACTTCGACGAAGAGTTCAGGCGATGTCGAAGCAATGACGCGGCGGTCTTCCAGTTCGAGATAGGCACCAAACCATGCAGGCGATCGGCTCGCCAGTTCGTGAAAGAGAGCGCGCTGAGCCAGCGGGTATTCGCCAGTGAAGGAAGCGGAAAATCGCTGGGCGAGATTGACCTGAAACACATCCCCCGCTGCGATGTAGTTGAGTGCTTTTCTGACGGTGGCTTCGTAGGTTTGGCGATCAAACGTGCTCACCGGCTCAGTGCAGTGATAGGGCGCCAGACTTTGCGACTGATCGAGATGATCGAGCCAGTCCGCCGGCATAGCTTGTGCCCATGTGCCGCAGGCGTGCCACTGATTTGATTCACCATCATGCACCAGATACCCGGGACAATAAGCCAATTCGATCACGGGCCACTGCCGATCGTTGATAGCCTGACGAGGCAACAATTCCACCCATCGGCCAAGGTCATAACTGAGTTGCCCCATCCAAATTCCAACACCCGCTGCGCCAACAAGGGTACGAAGATCGCGAAACGGCTTATCACTTAGAGCACCGAGCAAGGGTGACGCCTCTTGGGAACCGACCCACTGGCCCTGCCCCTGACCATCCTCGTTGGCCACAAACTGATAGGAACCGACCGGCTCTGCGACGATGCAATAGCGAGCCCAGCGCGGGTGAAAACGACCCGAGTGCAACATGGCCAGGCGACGATGCGCGGGCCATCGTGCCAGCAGTTGCAAGGGCGTCAGCGACCAATCGAGGTGGTGTCCAACAGGCTTCATCGAGGGGCATGATAGTCGCGCTGGCCCGCTGTCGGTGGCATCCAAATGTTGAGCTTTCAACCATCTCCAATCCAAACAAAAAATCTTTGACGGGTGGAGTTGGTGTCTGGTTGACCTTGCGTTAAGCTATGGGGGGTCAACGCTTGCTCAGGCGAGCGCGATTGGCACTCGTCAGGATGTAACGAGTTTCATGATGATGTAGGAGTCTTCCCTTCATCAATTGCCTTCGGATTTCTTAGGGGTCCTTTGAATGACTTTCTCCCAACGCGCCACTGCCATTGCAACGCTGCTGCTTGCCTCAACTGCCTACGGCCAGATCGAGCTTGATCGCTTTGAAAAGCAGCTCGAACAGATCCAACGCGATACCCGCCTGCGCGTGGATACCGATGTGCCCGTCGATCAGCGCGTCCTCATTGACTACGGCGGATACTACTCATTCAGCTTTCTCGCCATCGATGATCCCAGCGGCGAGACACATATTCTTCGTCAGAATGATCTGAACGCATACGTGCGCGTAAACCTCGACGGTGTGCACGAATTCTTCATCCGTGCCCGCACCACCTACCGCGACTTTAATCATGGCGATGACTTCAATGGTGCTGGCGATGATCTGGTTGAGCCGACGCTTGACCGCGCCACCTATCGCTTCGATCTGCGGCGTTACCGGGCAGCCTACGATGGCGAAGTTATTGATTACGATTTCACGCTCTCCGGCGGCCGGCAACTGGTGCACTGGGCCAACGGCCTTTCGCTGAGTCAGGACATCGATGGCGTGGTGATCACGCTGGGCTACGATCCCATCGTGGCAGAAATCATCGTCGGCCACACCCGCGATTCCACCACCGACATCGACAGCTCACGCCCCGGCTTCGACAACGAAACCGCCCGCATGTTCTATGGCCTGATGCTCTCCTGCAAAGCTGACCCCAAGCACACGCCCTTCATCTACGCTCTGATCCAGAACGACCAGAATAAAAACGAATTGCTCACCACCACCGTGCTGGGCACCAATGTCGATACTCGCTTCCGCTATGACACGTTCTACATCGGCGCCGGTTCACGCGGCAGCATCACCGACAACCTGCTCTACGGCGTTGAAGTGGTCTATCAAGGCGGACGCGGCCTGTCCACAAGCTTCACCTTCGATGGCGTCACCGCGACTGAAATCGATCAGACCCGCGAAGACATTCACGCAGGCGCGCTCGACTTCCAACTCGACTATCTGCTCAACGATGCCAACCGCACGCGCTTCACCTTTGAAGTCCTGCTCGCCACCGGCGACACCGATCGCCTGCACACCACCAATACCTTCGGCGGCAATGCCTCTGGTACCGATGATGCTGCCTTCAACGGGTTCGGCCTGCTCAACACCGGCCTGGCCTTCGCCACCAACGGCTCCAATATCATGATGTTCCGCGGCGGCGTCTCCACCTTCCCCCTGCCCAGCAGCGCCGCTTTTTCCCGTCTGCAAATCGGCTCCAACCTTTACAGCTTCAATAAGTTCAACCGCAACGCCCCCATCGATGAAGACACCAGCGACCGGTCGCACTTGGGCTTCGAAGCGGATGTCTTCATCAACTGGCAGATCACCAGCGATATTTCCTGGGCAGTCCGCTACGGCGTCTTCATCCCCGGCCCTGCCATCGGCGGCTCTGTTACCAGTAACGACGGCAACCCACGACACTTTTTCTACTCCGGCCTGACCTTCGCGTTCTGAGCAGCGATCGTCTTTCAGCAGTCTGCTATCAGCCTTCAGCCTTCAGCTACTAAGCAATAAGTAATCACCAATAAATAATCCCAAATCGCTTTGAAGAATCACCAATAGGCTGCCCATGAAACACATCCCCTTCCTCCTCATCGCCCTGCTCCTGACCGGTTGCACCACCCGCACCGTCAGCGAACCGATCACCGTCAAATATGGCGGCGCTGATGCTGACGCTCAGATGGAGTTCTGGCACGCGCTCTATGAGAGCAAACTCACCAGCTACGATGAAGCCTTCCATGGCCTATTGCTGTTCATCGATGCGAACAACGTGCCCACGGAATACGAAGCCAAAGTGCAGGCTCTCAAGTCGCGTGGACTGCTTCCCGATAGCTTCGACCGCCCTGCCAATGAAGCGGCTGAGCGCGGCGACCTGGCCGTCATCGTCATCAACCTCGTCAAGCCCAAACGTGGCCTGTTCGCCACCGTCCTGCCGCAAAGCCCGCGCTACGCCACCCGCGAACTTCAATACGTCGGCCTCTACCCGCCGGGCAGCCCCTGGCAGAGTTTCACCGGCGGCCAGTTCGTTTCCATCGTCGGCCGCCTCGAAGACTACGCCCGCACCAACCCCACCGACCTTCCCGCCAAGACGCTGCCCGATGGCGAACAGCCCAGAGAAGAAGACGCCCAGCCCGCCGCGAAGCCCGCCAATGACAGCGATGCCAAGCCGGTAGCGATGGCCAAGTGAAGTGAATAGCTGAGAAACAAGCCCGATGGCGAGGCTTTGCGAGCCGTCGGGTACGAGGACAGAAATGCCTCTGATACCCCGACTCTTTGATACCCCGACTCTTTGCCCCTGGAAACAAGCCTCACAACATCAGATCAATTCGCGCATCGGCTCAATGCCCGATTCGACAAGGTACATCGGGCGACCACTGTGATCCTGCACTGTTGCGGTGCGGACGTCGATGCCCATGTTGTGGTAGAGCGTGGCGAAGACTTCCTGGAACTTGACCGGGCGATCGACGGCATATTCGCCCAGGCTATTGGTCTTGCCGATGACCTGCCCGGTCTTCATGCCGCCGCCAAAGAGCAGCGCGGTAGAGACCTGCGGCCAGTGGTCGCGGCTGTTGCTCTTGTTGATCTTGGGTGTGCGGCCAAACTCGCCCCAGACAACGACCGACACATCCTTATCCAACCCGCGCTCGTGCAGATCGGAGCACAAGGCACACAGAGCGCGATCGAGCATCGGGAACTCGATGCGCGATGAAGGGAAATTCATCCCGTCGCCGCCGTGCCAATCCCATCGGCTGTAGTTGAGAGAAACCACGCGTGCGCCAGCTTCGACGAGTCGGCGAGCCGTGAGGAAGCTGTGCACCATGCGCGGTGCCCCATCGCGCTGATACTCGGGATCGTTCTTGCCGTAGCGCTCGACGATGCGCGGATCTTCCTGCGACAGGTCCAGCGCATCTGCGAGTTTGGAGGTTGTCAGAATGCCCATGGCCTGCTGACTGAACAGATCCAGGCCTTCCATCGCGCCAGTCGAATCAGCGGAGCGCCGAAAGCGATCGATCGATTTGAGCATGCGCCTTCGATCGTGCAGTCGTTCCAGACTGATGCCTTCGAGCTTCATGCCTTCGGGCTTCTTGTCGATTTCCTTGGTGAACAGTTGCACGGGATTGTGCGCGTTACCGACGAAGCCCGCGGCGCCAGGCTCGCCCCAGGAGCGATGGCTCGTCGGATACATGATCGAAAGATGAGGCGGGCAGTCGTCGCTCACCGCGCCTTGGACGCGCGAGACCCACGCGCCAAAGGCAGGCCAACCGCCAGCGGGAGCCCGATCGCTTTTCTTGTGGCCGGTCATGCACTGAAAGCAGTCGTGATCACCGGAGGCATCGGAAATGGAACGAATGATGGCGAATTTATCCATCATCTTCGCCATCATGGGGAAGAGTTCGCAGATTTCGATACCGGGGACATTGGTTTTAATGGGGGAGAACTCGCCGCGCACTTCGCTGGGGGCATCAGGCTTGGGGTCCCAAAGGTCGATGTGGGAGGGGCCGCCGGGGAGGTAGATGTTGATGACAGCCTTGTGATTTTTCTGGACGCCCGCTTGCGCTTCGACAGCCAGAAGCTGCGAGAGCGAAAGGCCCCCTGCCGCCATACCACCGACGCGGAGAAACCCACGGCGAGACAGGCCATCACAATGATTGACGCGTTTGTCCGAGCGTCCCAGCAATTCAAGCATCATCGTGCTCCTGTACAAAAAGGCGGATGCGTGTCTGATCAACCAGACCGGAAAGTCCCTATCTCTCTTTGCGTCTCAAAGGCATCGGGTTACATCTTCATGATATCGAGGGCACGAATGAGGAGTCCAGAGTCCGGAGTCTTGTTGCCGTTTCCCGACTCTGGACTCTGGACTTTTTCTCGGATCTGCTTTTTTTGTAGCCGGGTTTTGTCTACCCACGGGTTTTTCAATCGTGTCTATCATTGTAATTCCTGTTCTGCACTGAAATTAGCTCATGTCTAGGGGTAAACGAGTAGACGTCTACCCGTTTACCCTCAATCGTGTCGAAACGATGAACCGGTCCGCGCCATTGCGCCAGGCATAGTTTATCATATATTGAACCATTTGTCAACAGTTAAATTGTTGGTAGGCAAGCCCTGAAAGGTGCTGAGCCTGCACAGGGTGGCAGGGTTGCCCATTCCAACGAAAAAGCCCCGGCTGCGAGGCCGGGGCTGTATTGGAGTGCTAGTTGTCGTAACAGATCAGCGCATCACACGGCGACGACGGAGCATCGCCAAACCGCCCAGTGCCAGCAGCGACATCGTGGCTGGCTCGGGGATGGAGACCAGGGCGATCTGGTTGTTGCCACCGAAGTTGTATTGAACCTGATAGCCGACGGGCAGCACGCTGATGTTGGCGAATTCGCCCACGAGTGAGCCGTAGTTGCTGAACACAAACGCGTTCTGGCCCGGTGCGCTGAGGAAGCTGAAGGTGAGCGAAGCGCCCGAGATGTCGAGCACGTTGCCGACGTTGATGATGTCGATCTTCTGGCCGGCAGCGGCAGCATCAACTTCGATCAGGACGCTGCCGTTGATGTCCAGGCTGTTGGCGAAGGCAAGCGTGCCGATATCGCCGACTGAGAAGCCAGGGGAGAGCAGCGAGCCTGCATCGGCGATGACATCGCCCAGGATTGAGCCGTTGCCGATGATGGATTGGCCGGAGACGAGGTTGTAACCGGTGGCAGCGGAGACGTTGAAGGTCGCGCCGGTGCCGATGGAGATCACTGGGGAGTTGTCGATGGAACCGGCGGAACCGAGCGCGAGCGTGCCTTGGTTGATGACGGTGTTGCCTGAGTAACCATTGATATCCGCCAGCGTCAGCGTGCCAACACCGCTCTTGGTCAGCCCGAGGTTTCCGTTGATGCGACCGGCGTAGTTGCTGGCGGCAGCGTTGTTGACGGTGAGAATTGCCGCAGTGCCGCTGGTGTTGGTGATCTGCTTGTTGGTGCCAGCACCCAGTTTGCTGAGTCCGCTGACAGTCTGGTTGAAACCGTTAAGGTCTAGGGTGGCGGCGGCAGGATCAGTTCCTTGGCCAACGGTCACGATCGTGGCCGAGGGGAGCATGTTGGCGAGGTTGAGTCGGACCGTTCCGCGAGCGACCTGCGTGTTGTTCCAACTATAGGTTTCACCGGCATTGCCGATGGTCCACACGCCGTCGTCGGTCTTGGCGAAGTTGCCACCGATAATATTCATGCTACCCCGGATACGGTTGTTGACACTGGTGGAGCTGCCACGGAGGAACAGGAGCGAACCGCCGGTCATCGTGCCGGTGATGTCACCGTTGATGGTGATCGAGCCTGCGCCGCTGGAGTTCCATTGAACGAGATTTACAGTGCTGGACACATCAATAGGCCCGTTGAGAACCTGGTTGAAAGCGTTGTTGTTGGTAAGGCCAGAACGGCCAATGGCGTTGGCGTTGAAGTTCAGGGTCTCAGCGATGGTCAGGGCACTGCCGGACAGAATCAGTGTGCTGCCCGTCGAGCCGTTGGCACCGATGATGTGCGTGTCATTGAGTGCACCCGTGGCACCAAGCGCGTTGGCATTGGTGATGGTCAAGGTGCCTGCGTTGACAATGGTCTCGCCGATATGACTGTTGCTACCACCGAGCGTCAAGCCGCCATTGCCATTTTTGATAACGCCCTTGACGGTGCCGCTGGTCGTGCCGGTAACGTTCCAGTTACCTGTGCCGCCAAAGGCGACGATCGGGTTCGTTCCACCCGATGGGTTCAGTTGAACATTGGAATTGATGTTGGTGGTGGTGACGGAGTTGTTGTTGAAGTTGGAGGTGCCCGTCCCCATGTTGATTAAGTAAGCGTTATTCGCGCCGCCAAAGTTCACCGCACCGGTACCTGCGTCGATCGTGACGCCAGCGTTACCCGCAAAGCGCAGGCCGACCAAATTCACCGCACCGAGGTTGTTGATCGACAACCCGGCTGGCCGGGAGATGGTCATGTTGCCGATGCCGCCGCCTGCGCCCTGAAAGCTGGAACCGACGGTGAAGGCATTGCTCGCGCCCGCAGCACCGATGTCGATCAGGACACCGTTGAGGTTGACGGGAGCATCCCAGTTGCCTGCGTTGTTCATGTCGGCATCGATGGCACCGGTCCAATTCACCGCTTGGGCGGATGGGCACGACACGAAAAGCGCACCGACCATCACGCCCGAGACGACCAGCACCCGTGCGACCAATCTTCGCATCTGCGAAGGCTTTGCACAACGACCAATTGCATTCGATTTTAACGCTTTCATACTTGCTCCTTGTAGGAATCTTGACTTTGACGAGGACCGGCTGGAGATATTTCTCGCAACTCGCTTCTGCGCCAGGCTTCTGTGCCAAGCTTCTGTGCCAGGTAGGGACGAATGTCCCAAAGAGTGAACCTGCCAGAGGTGGACAATGCGACCATACCTCATGCAATATCGGATGTCAATAGCCAGTTGGCAAAAATCTTCGGATATTTGATTATGTCGATTACGTCAGTGGCATGACTTGACTTCTCCATGTCCACTTTCGCCTTGCGGACAGCGCCTTTCTGGAACGTGGACTTGGCGATCAGGTGCTTGAGTAGTCGGTGGTAGCGCCTTGCGCTGAGCCACCAAGCTATCGCACAATCCGGATATCCTTGATATGCATATCCGGGCGCCGCCTGCCGTCCCACGAATTGACCTTCGGCTCAAACACCACATCCACCCGCACACCCGCAGGCAACTGCTCCGCTAGTTCGCCCATGCGCCAGCCCACCGCCTGCATCAGCGTGCGATCCTGCTTGAGTTGCAGGCGCAGATGGGCACCGCCGCTGCCGATGCGACGGGCACACTCCGCCAGCACCACATCGCGCACGCAGAGCACTGGCGAAGGATTGTCGCGCCCAAACGGCGCCAGCGTCTGCACCTGCTCCACCATGAGCAGCGTCACCTGAGGCAGCGCGCAGTCCGCATCAATCCGCAGCATCGGCATCAGATCTTCCGCTGACAACTTCGCATGGATGAAGCCGCTGAACTTCGCGCGAAATGCGTCGAACTGATCGCGTTCCATGCGCATGCCTGCTGCCATCGCATGACCACCGAAAGTTTTGAGCAGATCGCTGCAATGCTCGAGTGCTTCATGAATGGAGACGCCGGCCACCGAGCGCCCTGAGCCATGGGCTTGGCCATCAGCGAAGTTCAGGAGAATGGTCGGGCGGTGAAACTCATCGACGAGGCGTGAACAGACGATGCCGATGACGCCGGGGTGCCAATCTTCGCAGCCCAGGACGATGGCGCGGTTGTCGGGGTGGTTGAGGTTTTGATCGAGCACCATTTGCCGTGCTTGCGCGGCGATGGTTTTTTCTGTTTCGCGTCTGCGATCGTTTTCTGCGGTGAGAAACTCGGCGAGTGCCGGGGCTTCTTGAGCGGTGACGGTGGTGAGAAGTTTTAGTGCATCACTGGCGTGGCCCATGCGGCCGCAGGCATTGAGCCGCGGGCCCAGGACAAAGCCGACGTGGAACGCATCGATATTTTCTTTGCGGAGTTTGGTGGAATCGATCATCGCATTGAGGCCGATGAATCGGGTGCGCTTGATCTGCCCCAGGCCAAAGGTGGTGATGACGCGGTTCTCATCGACCAGCGGGACGATGTCGGCGACGGTTCCTAGTGCTGCGATGCTCAGGAGATCCAAAAGCAGATCGCGGAAAGCAGCGGGCACGCGCTCGCTGCCACAATGAACTTTGGCAAACTGCCAGGCGAGTTTGAAGGCGACGCCAGCGCCGCAGAGTTCGGGGAAGGGATAAGTACAGGTCTGAGTTTCGAGTTCTGAGTTCGAAGTTGCGGAGTCGGTCTGGAGCTTATTCGGCTCGTGATTCTGCAACTGAGAACTTTGAACTTTGAACTTTGAACTCTTTGATATTCTCGGATGAACGACCGCGACGGCGCCTGGCAGATTCGCAGGATCAAATTCGTGATGATCGGTGATGATGAGTTCGATGCCCGCAGCGGCGGCTGCTTTGGCGGGCTCAATGGCGGTGATGCCGCAGTCCACGGAAATGATGAGCGGCGGTTTGCCGTCGCGGGCATGTTCTTTGCCCAGTGACAGCAGGGCTTCGGCATTGAGGCCGTAACCTTCATCGATGCGATGCGGAATGTAAGTATGAACTTCGGCCCCGGCCTGCCTGAGGATGTGCCAGAGAATCGCCGAGGCTGCCACGCCATCGACATCGTAATCCCCGTACACCACAATCGGCTGCTTGTCCTGCACCGCCTTGTGCATGCGCATGGCCGCTAAAGCGAGGCCAGGCATCAGCGCGGGATCATGAAGATCGGTGAGCTTGGGATGAAGAAAGGGTTTTGCGCGGTCAGCTTTACTGAGGCCACGCCGGTGCAGCAGCATGGCGACGATCGGCTCCACGCCCAGTTCCTTGGCCAAGAGCGCCGCTTCATCCTCTGATCGCGCCAGGGCCTCGCCTTGAATCCCCTGCCAGCGAAAAAGCATTCCTTTGCTTTGCATCGCCGCATGATAACGTGCTCTGGCAACATCGCCTGCCACACGAACTAGCGTCACGGATATTTCTCGTCACCTCGTGCGAGCACTGCGTAGAATGTGCTGATGCGTACCCGCCAAACCTATGCTCTAAGACCAGTGCTTGCTCTGCTCCTGTGCTGTCTCGCCTGCGCCCCTGCCACCGCAGCCGAGCCTATTGACTTTGCTCAGCAGGTGCAGCCGATCCTCTCCAAATACTGCTACGCCTGTCACGGCCCCGACAAACAAAAGTCCGGCCTGCGCCTGGACATCCGCGACGATGCACTCAAGCCCGCTGACTCCGATGAGCGCGCCATCGTGCCAGGCGATGCTGTGAAAAGTCGTCTGATGAAAGTGATCGACGGCCGCGATGAAGAATTCGCGATGCCGCCCAAGGGTGCCAAGCCTTCGCCGCAGCAAGTGGCACTGATCAAACAGTGGATTACGGAAGGGGCGAAGTACAACAAGCATTGGTCGTTTATCGCGCCGGTGAGGCCGATGGTGCCGGCGGTGAAAAATGAGGCGCTCAAAGACTGGCCGCGCAATGCGATTGATCATTTCATTCTCGATCGGCTTCAGCGCCAAGAACTTTCGCCTTCGCCGATGGCTGATCCTTTTACGCTGATTCGCCGGGTGTCTTTCGATCTCGTGGGCATCCCGCCAACGCCCCAAGAAGCTGACGCATTTGCAAGTGAGATGGGCGACTATCTCGCCGCGACGCCGCAGCAGCGAATGGCGATGGCTGATCCTTATGAGAAGCTGGTCGATAGGCTGCTCGCTTCGCCTCACTACGGCGAGCGCTGGGCCCGGCGCTGGCTCGATCTGGCGCGCTATGCCGACACCAATGGCTACGAGAAGGATCGCACCCGCACCATCTGGCCCTACCGCGACTGGGTCATCAAAGCGCTCAATGATGACATGCCGTTCGATCAGTTCACACGCGAGCAACTCGCCGGCGACTTGCTTGCTGCGAAGCTACCTGCCTCTACAACTTTGAACTCTGAACTCGAAACTCGGAACTCACTCCTGACCGCCACCGGCTTCCATCGCAACACGATGATCAACGAAGAAGGCGGCATCGATGTCGAAGAGTTTCGCTATCACGCCGTCGTCGATCGCGTCAGCACCACCAGCGCCTCCTGGCTTGGCCTGACTGTGCAGTGCGCCCAGTGCCACACGCACAAGTACGACCCGATCACGCACAAGGAATACTTTCAGCTCTTTGCGTTCTTCAACAATGCAGATGAGCCGGAGTATCAAATTGCCACCGCAGACACGCTGCGTCAGCGCGAAGAGATGCTGGCGAAGATTCGCGAGATGGAAGGCAAACTCGCCGATCGCTTTCCGCTTGAGAATGAGCAAGGCGTTGCACCGAACAATGTCGCAGCGTCGCAAGCGCAGCGAAGATCGCACCATCTGCAATCGCAACTGGAGAAGTGGATCGAGGATCAGACGCCTGCCGCGCGACCATGGACTGTTTTGTCCCCGGCGACAGTCATTGGTTCCAAGGGCGGCACGTTCATCGCTGAGCCTGATGGCGCAGTGCTCGTGCAAGGTGACAATCCGAATCAGAATGTTTACATCTTCAAGGCCACTGTGCCGCTCAAGCAGATCACCGCGCTGCGACTTGAAGTGCTTCCTGATGAAAGTTTGCCGCATGATGGCCCCGGGCGTGCGCCGCTTTTTTCCGAAGGTGATTTTCATCTGGGCGAGATCATGCTCAGTGCTGTTGCACAAGGCAGCGAGGCCCCTGCGCAGAAGATCGTGCTGCACAACGCATCACACAGCTACGCCCAAAGCGGACGCTCCGCAGCACTGGCCATCGATGGCGATCTTGATACCGCCTGGTCCATCAAAGGCGCGACAGGCAAGGCTCATCAAGCGGTGTTCCAACTCAAGGAGTCAGTCAGCAGTGATAAAGGATTTGAACTGATCATCACGCTCGATCAGCGATACATCCATCAGATGACCATCGGCAAGTTTCGCCTGTCCGTCACCAGCGGCTCAGCTGCCGCCAAGGCGAGCGATCTGCCCGCAGAGATTGAAGCGATTTTCGCGAAGCCGCAGAAGGAGTGGAGCGATGATGATCGCGCTGTGATCCAGCGACAGTTTCTTTTGACCACACCTTTGCTCGCAGCTGCACAGCAGGAGATTGCGCAGCTTCGCAACAGGCTCCCGCGTGGCCAGACCACGATGATCATGCAGGAGCGCGATGCGCAGCATGCTCGCACCACGCAGATTCGCAATCGTGGTGAGTTCCTTCAGCCCACCGATGCGGTTGTGCGGGGCGTGCCTTGGGTGCTTCATCCGCTTGCAGTGCCTGCGGAAAAAGCAACGCGACTGGACCTGGCCAACTGGCTGGTGGATGCGAAGAATCCACTGGTCGGCCGCGTGGTCATGAATCGCCAGTGGGAAGCGATCTTCGGTCGCGGCCTCGTCAAGACCACCGAAGACTTCGGCCTGCAAGGCGACAAGCCAACGCACCCTGATCTCCTCGACTGGCTCGCCATTGAATTCTTCAATCCGACACCCGATACCCGACGGCTTCAACAGCGGCCTGAGCCGCTAAATCCCAAACCCGCTGCCTTGTCGATGAAGCACATGCACAAGCTCATCGTCATGAGCGCCACCTACCGCCAGGCTTCGGATATTTCTCCGCAGCTACTTCGCGCAGACCCGGACAATATTCTGCTTGCCCGTGCCCCGCGTTTGCGACTTGAAGCAGAGATGCTGCGCGATGGCGCACTGACTGCGGCAGGACTCCTGAGCAAACGCATCGGCGGCCCCAGCGTTTTTCCACCTCAGCCCGAAGGCGTCACCTCCCTGGGCTACGGCGGATTCAAATGGCCCACCGCCACCGGCGAAGATCGGTATCGGCGAGGCCTCTACACCTTCGCCAAACGCACCACGCCCTTTGCCGCCTTCGTCACCTTCGATGGCCCCACTGGTGAAACGTGCCTCGTTCGCCGCGGCAGATCCAACAACCCGCTGCAAGCCCTCACGCTCATGAACGATCCCGTCTTCGTCGAAGCAGCGCAGGCCATCGCTCAGCGAGTGTGCAGCGAAACTCGCAACGATGATGCCCGGCTCGATCGCCTCTTCCGCCTCGTGCTGATTCGCGAACCATCGAAGAACGAGCGAACAGCCATCGGCACCTTCATCATGCAACAGCGACAGCGATTCGAGAATGGCGAACTCAATGCCAAGCTGATTGCAGGTGAGGTGAAGGATAAGAAGCTGGATGTAAACGAAGTGGCGCTCTGGACGACCGTGGCCCGCAGTCTGATGAATCTGGATGAAGCGGTGACGAAGGAATAATGATGCTGAGGTAATGATGAAGTGTCTCGCCATGCAATGCAGAAACTGCGGAGCGCCGCTGGAATTTTCCTCCAAAGCGACGCATGTGCGCTGTCGCTATTGCGACTCGCTGATGCTGCTGCGCAAGGCCACATTGCCCGCGCAGCTCGATCTCATCGAGCGCGGCTTGCTCATCGATCACATCATGACCGCTGATTCCGATCTCATGGCCATGAAGACTCAGCTCAAAACACTCGATGAGGCATGGCAGCAAAATCGCGATGACAATCTGCACGATCTGAACCCACAAGCCTTCCGTATCATCGGCGAATCAGACTGGATCGTCGTCGGCTTGGCACTGTTCACCATCCTCGTGTTCTGCGCCATGGCCATGCGCTTTGCCGGTGCCAATGGATTGATCCTGCTGCTCCTGTTCGCGGTGCTGCCCGTCATCTTTTTTCTGGCTCATGGTGGACTCAATCCGATTGCCAGTGTGAAATATTTGCGCCAGCGCCATGCGTATGAATATGAACGAAGCAAACTCGTGGATCAGATTCGAATGCACTTTGCCAAGTGTGGCATCAGCAGCGAAGAAGTGGATCTGATGCCCGATGGTGATGCTGGTGCAATGAAGGAATAATGATGACCCCAATAAACGAAAACATCCTAAAACTTAAATCCGCCATCACGCGCAGGCACTTCTTCTCCGACTGCGGCATCGGTGTCGGCAAGATCGCCCTCGCATCGCTGATGGCCTCGGCGGCGACGCGCTCTGCAAGTGGCGATACTTCGCAAGCAGAGCGTTCGCATCCGCCGCACTTTGCCCCACGCGCCAAGCGCGTCATCTATCTCTTCATGGCTGGCGCGCCCAGTCAGCTTGATCTGTTCGATTACAAACCGACGCTCGCCAAATTCGATGGCAAACCAGTGCCTGCCGAGGTGGTCAAGGATCAGCGGTATGCTTTCATTCGCCCTGATTCCAAATTGCTTTCCCCGCGCTTCAAGTTCGCCAAATATGGCAACAGCGGCGCTGAGCTTTCGGAGATGCTGCCTCATCTGGCGAAGGTCGCTGACGATGTCACCTTCATCAAGTCGATGCACACCGATCAGTTCAACCATGCCCCCGCGCAGGTTTTTCTCAACACCGGTTTTCCCCAGCCTGGCCGACCTTCCATGGGTTCGTGGATTTCTTATGGCCTTGGCTGCGAGACCAGCGATCTGCCAGCCTTTGTTGTCCTGTCCTCGGGCGGCGGCCTCTCCGGCGGCAGCGCCAATTGGTCCAGCGGCTTCCTGCCAACCTCGCATGCAGGTGTTCCCTTCCGCTCGCAAGGTGATGCGATTCTTAATGTCTCTAGTCCCCAAGGCTACGACGACAAACTGCAGCGCGATTCGCTGAACCTCATGAGTAAGCTCAATCATTCGCGCCTTGCTGCTGCCAATGATCCTGAGATTGCCACGCGCATCGCTGCTTACGAGATGGCGTACCGCATGCAGGCCAGCGCACCGAAACTGATGGATTTATCTGACGAGAAGCCCACCACGCTCGCCATGTATGGCATCGACACCGGCAAGCCCGATGGCAAACCGTCATTCGCCCGCAACTGTCTGCTCGCCCGTCGCATGGTTGAGCGCGGCGTTCGCTTTATCAATCTCTATCACGAAGCGTGGGATCACCACAGCAATGTCGAAGGCGGCCTGCGTGCGCAGTGCAAAGCAACGGATCAAGCCTCGGCTGCGCTGGTGATGGATCTGAAACAGCGCGGCTTACTCGAAGACACACTGGTGATCTGGGGCGGCGAGTTCGGCAGAACGCCGATGGTTGAGAGTAATGTTTCGCTGGGCAGGTCGCTTGGCCGAGATCATCACCCGCAGGCTTTCACCATCTGGCTCGCAGGCGGCGGCACCAAGCCTGGCATCACGCTGGGCCAGACTGATGACATCGGCTTCCACATCACGCAGAACCCGATCCACGTTCACGACCTTCAAGCAACGATCCTTCACCTATTGGGCCTGGACCACGAGCGCCTCACCTTCACTTCGCAAGGCAGAGCCTTCCGCCTGACCGATGTGCATGGCCACGTGGTGCGAGACCTGATTGCCTGAGCGTAAGGGCATCCTCCTTGCCTCTACACCGCTACTGTTGCAGGCAAATCCAGTGATTCCACACCGATAGAGAATGACCTCGCTATCTCCCTGGCAAGCGTGGCGATCGCGCCGATAGTGCTCTATCCGCAATATTCAGTGCGGATAAATGCCATCAGTGCAGGCGAGAATTGCGTAGTTTTGCGGAAATGAACACGAGTGTTGTGCCCTCCCCTGCCCCTTGCCGAGGGGCGCTCAAGGCAAGGCACAAGGCAACATGCAATCCCCCTGATAGGTGGCCATCCGCGCTTGCATAATTTCTGTGGTTGATTAGGCTGCACTGCCATCAAGAGTCGCTCGCCTCTTCCAGAGGTAGCTTCACTACGCTGCCCGCACTTTTTTTGCCCTCCATGGTGCAGGTGTACTCGTATTAAGCAGCCGCCGCGTTGCCTCCATGCGATTTGCCTAATAAACCGGCAATGCGAGTTTGTGCGGGTGGCGACTTCTGTGATGTTGAATGAAATAAAGTCCTACTTCACAATAGATTACAAACGATCGCGTAGGTTATTGGCAGTGGCATGTTTTTTGCAATACAACAGTTCAAGTTCGGGTTAATCCCGGCTATAAGTGTCGCTTTTATTCGCAACCCTTTTGGACAGGAGTGGTCCACCCATGAGTAATGCTCGTCAGGCCGCCATCGCCGCTATCACCAGTTACAAGTCAACCGAGAAGCCGATCAACTACAAAGAGACGCCGGCTTCGTCGATTTTCGGCTCCAACGTCTTCGGCGACGCCGAGATGAAGAAGCGCCTTCCCAAGTCGATCTATAAGACTGTGGCGAAGACCATCAACGGCGGCGGCAAGCTCGACGCCAGTGTCGCTGATGTCGTCGCAGGCGCGATGCGCGACTGGGCCATCGACAAGGGTGCCACGCACTACGCTCACGTCTTCTTCCCTCTCACCGGCCTGACCGCTGAGAAACACGACAGCTTCCTCGATCCGCAGCCTGATGGCACCGTCCTCGCCGGCTTCTCGGGCAAGGTGCTGATTCAGGGCGAGCCTGATGCATCCTCCTTCCCCTCCGGCGGCATCCGCGCTACCTTTGAAGCACGTGGCTATACCGCGTGGGATGTGACCAGCCCGGCTTACATTCTCGAAAACCCCAACGGCACCACGCTGTGCATTCCTACCGCGTTCGTCTCCTGGACCGGCGAAGCGCTCGATAAGAAAACTCCTGTCCTTCGCTCCATGCAGGCCTTGACCAAGCAGGCGTCACGCATCGTCAAGCTGTTCGGCAAGGAAGATCCCGGATACATCTACTCCACCGCTGGCCCCGAGCAGGAATATTTCCTGATCGATCGCAACTTCTACTTTGCACGGCCTGACCTGAACATCTGCGGCCGTTCGCTCTTTGGCGCCAAGCCGCCCAAGGGCCAGGAATTTGAAGATCAATACTTCGGTGCGATTCCCGAGCGCGTTCTGGCCTGCATGCTGGAAGTGGAGCATGAGCTTTTCAAACTGGGCGTGCCTGTTAAGACGCGTCACAACGAAGTCGCACCTTCGCAATACGAAATTGCCCCGGTGTATGAAAACGCCAACGTCGCCGCCGATCACCAGCAACTGGTCATGATCACGCTCAAGCGCGTGGCTGAAAAATATGGCATGGCCTGTTTGCTGCATGAGAAGCCCTTTGCCGGCATCAACGGTTCAGGCAAGCACCTCAACTGGTCCTTGGGCGGTGCTAACGTCGGCAACCTGCTCGACCCCGGCGAGACGCCGCACGAGAATATGCAGTTCCTGGTGTTCTGTGCCGCTGCGATTCGCGCGGTACACAGGTATTCCAAGCTGCTGCGTGCCTCCATTGCTCATGCCGCCAACGATCATCGTCTGGGCGCCAACGAAGCTCCGCCGGCGATTGTTTCGATTTTCCTGGGCGACATGCTCACCGACATTTTCGAGTCTATTGAAAAGGGCAAGCTCAAGGGTGCCAAGAAAGCCGGCCACCTGACCGTGGGTGTGGACAGTCTGCCCCCGCTTCCCAAGGATTATGGCGACCGCAACCGCACCAGCCCGTTCGCCTTCACCGGCAACCGCTTCGAGTTCCGCGCGGTCGGTTCTTCGCAGTCGATCAGTGGTCCGCTGGTGGTGCTCAACACCATCGTTGCTGAGTCGCTCGACTTCATCGCCACCGAACTGGAAAAGGCCACCAAGGGCGATCCCAAGAAACTCAATGATGCCGTGCAGAAAGTGATTCAGGATATCTACAAGGAACACAAGGCGGTCGTCTTCAACGGTGATGGTTATTCAGAGGCGTGGCACAAGGAAGCAGCCAAGCGCGGCTTGCCCAACCTGCGCAACTCGGTGGATGCACTTGAGCAGCTCATCGCCAAGGAAAACATCGCACTGCTGGAGAAGTACAACGTTCTCTCCCCGCGCGAGACCAAGAGCCGTTATGAGATTTATCTGGAGCGCTACTGCAAGGACGTGGCGACCGAAGGCAAGCTGTGCCTGAACATGGCCAAGACGATGATCCTGCCTGCGGCGTATCGCTATCAGGGTGAACTGGCTTCGACGGCGGCATCGATCAAGGCGGCGACGGGTTCTGCTGACACCAGCGCCTTGGCAGAAGTGACAGCCCTGGTCGCCAAGCTCGAAAAGTCCATCACGCCACTGAGCCACGCCATCGGACACGAAGCCAGCGGTTCGGTGCTGGATCACGCCAAGCACTACCGCGACGAAGTTCTCCCAGCCACGCTCGAAGTACGAGCTTTGGCGGACGCCTTGGAAGCGGTGGTTGCCGACGACCTCTGGCCGCTGCCGACGTATCGCGAGATGCTGTTTATCCGGTAAGGATGAGCATCGCTTGAGCTACCCCCACAGAACCCATTGCCCGAGGATTTTTATCCTCGGGCTTTTTTTGGGTTGACGTGGCGCATCCCGATCGGGCGATTGTCCCCAAGGCTGGGGATGGAAGATGGGGGATTACCCCCGTATTTTGCCTGTGCGTATCCGTTCTCAATCCGATGAAAGCTCGTAACCAATTGGTATTTCTTTAGTAAAGAATCACTGTGAATTATTGGCACAGCATGTGCTGATAACTATTCGACTGGCACACCCGCCCACTGCCGGGGCTTGCGGAGGGGCGAGTCCCGGCAGATTGGCGGCTGCGACCGTCCGATGACATGAGGCTCGGCGTGACGATCAAAACACCCGACCGATTCATCCCGGCAGCTTGTGCCAGACACCGATGAGGGCAAAGAGAGATTCCTGCGGATCAAGGCGATCAGACTTGAAAGACCTGGTCGCTAAAGGTTTGCACAGGCGGCGGAAAAGGGTGGAGGCAGAGGGGAAAAGTAGGCCTCGCAAGAGGCGGGCGCGCGGGGGCCGCAAGGTAGGTCGCTCGGGAGAATCGACCCCTTGCGGCACCCCCGTCCAGGGATTGTTCGCCAGTGAGAAATTGGATTCGCTTGTTATTCATTCTCCGCGCTGTCAGCGGAGCAGAAGGCGAAGGGGAGAAAGCTCGAAGGCAATGATCATTCCATCATGCCCGACAGAGAAGACCCGGCCACCAGCCCGACTGTGGCCGGGCTTCTTTTTTTCTGGAGTTGTCGTTGAAGTTCTTCAGACCGAGTTGGCGAACCAGCGCATGAAGAGCACGATGACGACGGCGACGAAGATGAACGCATTGATCGCCAGGCCCGCTGCTGAGTGAGCGTGTTTGTGATAGGTATCGAGCAGCCCGATGATGGCAACGACGCAGCCGGCGGCCTCAATCACAGCGATACCGATGAGCATCGCCATCCACATCCAAGCGGTATCGCTCTCGATGCCATCGGGCAGACTGGGGCGCTTCATCATCAGGTACCAGAAGATCGCCCAGAGCAATGTGAGCAGCGGCACGAACAGCGACCACGTGCCCCACTTCGCCTGTCTGCGATGACGTCGATAATGCCGCATGACCAGCGGCTGTGCTGCGTTGTCGTCCTCGCGTTGTGCCATCTGCTCCCGTCATTCCTCGGAACCATTCGATCCGTTTGCAAGACTTCGTTCGCCAAGGCGAACGGCTAAATATTTATTTTCTCTAACTTCCTCTACTCCATCTACCTACCTTTACCTCCTCCCCGCTCACACATCAAAATACATGCAGAACTCATACGGATGCGGCCGCGCTCGCATGGCCATCACTTCGTTCTCGCGCTTGTACTGAATCCAGTATCGCACCACCTCTTCCGTGAACACGCCACCTTCGAGCAGATACGCGTGATCGGATTCCAGCGCGTCCAGCGCATCGTTGAGTGACCCGGGCGTGGTAGGCAGGGCCTTCTGCTCAGCGGGATCAAGCTCGTGAAAATCGCGATCCACCGGCGGGCCAGGATCGATCTGATTCTTGATGCCGTCGATGGCCGCCATGGTCATCGCGGCAAAAGCGAGATAAGGATTGCTCGATGAATCAGGGCAGCGAAACTCGATGCGCTTGGTCTTGGGATTGTCCTGATAGACCGGCACGCGAATGGCGGAGCTGCGATTGCGCGAGCTATAGACCAGCGATGTCGGCGCTTCGTAGCCGGGCACAAGACGCTTGAAACTGTTGGTCGTCGGGTTGGTCAGCGCGATGAGACTGCGGGCATGTTTGAGCAGGCCGCCGATGACATAAAGCCCGGTCTGGCTTAGGCCCGCGTAATGCCGACCTGCCATCAGCGGCTTGCCTTCTTTCCAAAGCGAAAGATGCGTGTGCATACCTGAGCCGTTGTCGAGATAGAGCGGCTTAGGCATGAAGGTGGCGACCTTGCCATGCCGCGCTGCCACGTTCTTGACGATGTACTTGTAGTACATGCACGTGTCCGCCATCGTCACCAGATCCTGATGGCGAAGTACGATTTCGCCTTGGCCGCCGGTGGCAACTTCGTGATGATGACTCTCGACGGGGATGCCCATGTTGAGCATGACATCCGCCATCTCGCTGCGCAGGTTCTGCCCCGTATCCATCGGCGGCATCGGGAAAAAACCTTCTTTTAGGCGCACCTGATTGCCCAGATTCGTCGGGTCTTTGCGGCCGCGATTCCACACGCCCTCGACACTGTCCACGTGATAGCTGGCGGTGTTGATCTGCTGATCGTAGGAGACACTATCAAAGACAAAGAACTCCATCTCCGGGCTGAAATAGGCGGTATCCGCGATGCCTGATTTGGTGAGAAATGCAGCAGCTTTGCGAGCGATGGAGCGCGGATCGCGCGAGTAAGCTTTTTTGGTGATGGGGTCTTTGATGTCGCAGATGATCGAGAGCGTCGGATGCTCGAAAAAGGGATCGATCTTGGCGGTGTGCGCGACGGGGATCAGCAGCATGTCGGTTTCGTTGACCCGTTGCCAGCCGCGCACGGAGGAGCCATCGAAGCCGAAGCCCACGGTGAAGCTCTCTTCCGTGAACTCACCGGCAGGATAGGTCGTGTGCTGCCAGAGACCTGGAAAATCCATGAAGCGGCAATCGACGAATTCGATCTTTTTCTGCTTGATCAGTTGCAGGACTTGTTTAGGCGTCATGTTGAATAAAGTATCACAACGGCGCGTGTGGAGACAGAAGCGATCTCGCAAGATGCCACCGCTTTACCCCGACGGCTCCCCCGGAACCAGACTCGCCATCGGGCTTGACTTCTGTCTTCTGCCACTGCCACTGCTCCTGCCTCTGCCCCCCTCTTCCCGCTATCATGTTTGCCATGAACCACAACCGCCGCCAGTTCCTTTCGACCACCGCGCTGGCTGCCTGCGGCTTCGCGGCAACCACCCGTGACCTTCGCGCTGAAGAGGGCGCTGCCGCTCGCGCGCCCTTTCGCAAAACGCCGCCGCCCTTTCGATACTGTCTGAACATGGCGACGATTCGCGGCCAGAAACTAGGCCTCGTCAAAGAAATCGAAACCGCAGCCGCGGCAGGTTATGACGCAGTCGAACCCTGGATCGGCACGATCAACGATTACGTCAAGGACGGCGGCTCGCTCAAGGACATGGCCAAACGCCTGAAGGATTTGAACCTCACCGTCGAGTCCGCCATCGGCTTCGCCGAGTGGATCGTCGATGATGATGCTCGCCGCGCCAAAGGTTTGGAGACCGCGAAACATGACATGGACATGGTCGCACAGCTTGGAGGCATCCGCATCGCCGCCCCGCCATCGGGTGCGACCAATCAGGCTGACATGGATCTGCGCAAAGCAGCCGAGCGATATCGCAAACTGTGCGAAGTGGGCGATGCGACTGGCGTGACGCCGATGGTTGAAGTCTGGGGTTTTTCCAAGTGTTTGAACAAGCTCGCTGATTCGATGTTTGTCGCCCTTGAAGCGGGCCATCCGCGTGCCTGTTTGCTGCCAGACTTCTATCACCTGCACAAAGGCGGCTCATCGTTTGTGAGTATGAACCAGCTCTCGAAAAGCTGCGTGCAGGTCTTTCATATGAATGACTATCCTGCCGATCCGCCGCGTGAAAAGATCACTGATGCCGACCGCATCTACCCCGGCGACGGCATCGCCCCCATCACCGAGACGCTGCAAGGCATGATCGCCAACGGCTCAACTGCTGTGCTGAGTCTGGAACTTTTCAACCGCGACTACTGGAAACAGGATGCCCTGGAAGTCGCCAAGACCGGCCTGGCAAAGATGAAGGCATCGGTGGCGCGCGTGCCTGCGCCGGGCTGATTGCTACTTGACCTTCGCTTCCAACTCCGCCCATCGTTCGTACATCGCAGCCACATTCGCCTGCGCTTTGCCCAGCACCTCATACGCTTCGTTGAGTTTGCGATGATCCGCGACGATGGCTGGTTCTGTCGTGCGGGCTTCGAGTGATTTCACTTTTTCTTCTTCCTCTTGAATGCGCTCTTCGATGGTGTCCCAGTCGCGCTGTTCTTTATAGGTGAGCTTCACCTTCCCCGCCGCTTGCGGCGTAGCGACATCAGCGCCCTGCATCTGCGCAACCTTGGGCTTGACCATTTCCTTTACCCTGATCGCCTCATCTTCCTGCTCCTGATCGCGCCAGTTTTCCCACTGTTCATACGAAGGAAAAAACTTCGCATCGCCTTTGCCATCAAGCGAAAGAAGCTGCGTGGACAACCGGGCGATCATGTACCGATCGTGCGTCACCAGCAGGACAGCACCGGGAAATGATGCAAGACTTTCTTCGAGCACTTCCAGCGATGCGATATCCAGATCATTGGTCGGCTCATCGAGGATGAGCAGGTCAGCCGGCTCAAGCATGAGACGAGCGATGAGGATGCGGGCCTGTTCGCCGCCGCTGAGATCGCCCACAGATGTGTTCATCTGATCGGTGCGAAAGAGAAATCGCGAAGCCCACGTATTGATATGGATCGGTTGATCGCGAAAAAATAGAACATCACTGACCGGACACAGCGCCTCGCGCAGCGACTGCTTGGGATCGAGCGCTTCGCGGTGCTGCGTGAAGGTGACGATGCGTAGATTTTCGGCGAGCTTGACGCTGCCAGTGTCGGTGGCGAGTTTTTCGGTGAGGACATTGATGAGCGACGTCTTGCCGCTGCCGTTGGGGCCAAGTAGACCCAGACAGAGCCGGGTGATAGTGTGAGTTCGAGATCAGAGAAAAGTGGCTTTCCGCCTAGTGATTTACTGATGTTTTTGGCGACGAGTAAATTGCGTGTGAGGCGGCCGGTGGCGGTGAAGCTGATGTCGGCAGCGCGATTAGGGGCGTTGCGATTTTTCAGATCATCAAGCTGCCCCATGCGCTGGCCTGCTTCATCGATGCGGCCTTTCGCTTTGGTACGGCGTGCCTGCGCACCTCTGCCAAGCCAGCGAATGTCTTCGCGCACTTTCGTCGCCAGCGACTGCTGTTCCTTGAGCTGCGCGGCCAGGTAGTCAGCCCTTCGGCGAAGGAATTCGCTGTACGGCCCTTGCACGGTGAAGGTGCCTTGCGGGTAAGCCTTGCTCAGTTCCAGCACACGGCTGCACACATTCTCCAGAAAGTAACGATCGTGCGTGACCACGATCATCGCCATCGGTGCGCTGTCGAGAAAATCCTCCAGCCAAAGTACGCCTTCGAGATCCAGATGATTCGTCGGCTCATCCATCAGCAGCACATCAGGCTCAGTCACCAGCGCCCGTGCAATGGCCAGTCGCTTGCGCCAGCCGCCTGACATCGCACTCACCGGCTGCGCAAAATCAGTGAAGCCTACATCCTCCAGCACACGTCGCGCAGCGACTTCGCGCTCATGATCGCCATGCAGCCGTTCACCTAGAGCAGCGACCACCGCAGACATGGCTGTTGCATCAGAGGCAAACTCATCGCTCTGAGCGACGTAACTGGCGCGCAGATTTCGGCGTGATGTCAGATCGCCCGTGTCAGGCTGTTCGATGCCTGCGAGGATTTTTAAGAGCGTCGATTTGCCCGAGCCATTAGGCCCGATCAGGCCAAGGCGCTCCCCTTCTTCGATACCCATCGAGACCTCTTCAAAGAGAGGACGCGGGCCAAAGGACTTACTGAGAGATTGACAACTGAGAAGCATCGCCATGGGGCGGGAATGGTAGCGACATATCACTCGCATTTCACCTTGCTACTTCCCGGTTGCTTCGCTTCGCATCGCAAGCGATCATGTTCGCATGGCTGACGATGTGCCCGATCCTGAGCAAGATTGTTTCAAGCCGCCGGCCCAGCCGGTGGAGGTGCACTGTCTGCATTGTCAGCGCGAGTATGAGAGCTATCTCATCGAGTGGCGCATCGAAGAATATCGCGATGGCTCCAAGCATGGCTTCTGGTGCTGCCCGACGCCTGGCTGCGATGGGCGCGGCTTTGGGTTTGACATTTTTCCCACCGATCCCGATTACCGCAATCCTGATGGCCAGAAAATGTGGAATGATGATGACGACGAGGAATGGCTCGACGAGGAAGGCGAGGAGTTTGACGACGATGACGACTCATCCGAGGCCCAAGCAGCGCGGGAGTTTGAGTACATGCCCGGCTTTGATCCGCAGAAAGAACTAGCGGACATACTCAAGGATGTTGATGATTCTCTTCCGGCCACGCCTGAAGAAGAGCGCGAAGAACTCGATGAATGGCGAAACGGCGAAGATCAGAAACCGTTCTAACGGATTCATCTCCCTGGAGCCTGCCCATGGCTGATGCCACTCTCTATTACCGACACTCTGGAAAGTTCTCACCGGCGGCGGTGCTCCTCACCCTCACGGTCGGACTCATCGCCGCCATCGTGCTCGGCGCGCTCTATGGCATCATCGTTTACTACATGCCCATCGTTTACGTCAACGTGCTGCTCACCTTCGGCGTAGGCATCGCTGTCGGTGCGACCGTTCGCAAGGTGGCGATGGCGCAGCAGATTCGCAACGTGCCTCTCGTGTTGCTTCTCGCGCTCATCTGCGGACTGGTGGCGGAATACGCAGCATTCATCGGCTGGGTTGCAGCGGTCACATCGTGGAACGTCATCCTCTTCAATCCGCAGAAACTATGGATCGTGCTTGATGCGATCGCGGAACAAGGCGTCTGGAGTCTTAAGAAGTCCACAGTCAAAGGCCCGTTTCTTGTCGGCATCTGGATTGTTGAAGCGATTGTGGTGGTCGGCGGCTCGATCTATATGGTGTGGGTCGAAGTCGCCAACACGCCCTTCTGCGAAAAGTGCGCGGGCTGGCTTACTGAGAAGTCGCTGGTGGGGCCTTTTAGAACCATCGCCAACACTGACCAGCTCAAAGCTGATCTCGAAGAAGGCAACTTCGCTGCCCTTGGCGACATCTCGCCGCTCAAGAAGGATGACCCCATCAGCCGATTCGCCGAGTATGAACTGACTGATTGCCCGACCTGTGCTGAGATGGCGGTGGTGACGATTCGCAATGTCACGCTCACCGCTGACAAGGAGGGCAAAGTCACCCGCAAGGAAACGAACATCATCAAGCGGCTGCTCATCGATAAAGCTTCATGCGATCTCATCAAGGAACTTGGCCCCAAGCCAGGTGAAGCCACGGAAGAAGAAGCGGACGCCACGACACCTACGGACGACAATGTGGCGGCGCTGGAAGCTGCGAATCAGGAGCCGGGCAATCCGAGTTAAAGGATGCACAACTGCCCCCTATTGGTAATCCCCGATTGCACGGCTAGACCCGTCGGTTAGGATAGGGTTGCTATATCGCACTGCTAACTGACCCGACGATTGTTTTTCAGGCACCTTCAGGCATCTGCAATGGGGAATTCACAGCTCGACAAGCCACTGCATTCACCGGAACTGCCCGGGGAGCTATCGCGTGGCGGCGGCGCGGTGGCCACGGCTGATGCAGCGACGGCACAGGGGCAGTTTTCCATTCAGTGGATCGTCGGCCGCTATACCGATCTGTTCTGCTTCATTGGTGCCGCCATCCTGGGCTATGGCATGTTCTTTCTTCATGCCGGCCTGGCGATGAACATGATCACCATCTGGTTTTTCTGGTACATGATTCTCGATTCGCCTCACTTCTTTGGCACCTATGCCCGCACTTATCTGGACAAGGAAGAGCGCCGCGATCGCCGCAAGCTGCTGCTCGGCTCGCTGGGGCTGCTGCTGATTGGGCCTTCGCTGGTGCTACTGGGCTATGCACTGCACGGGGCAGGTGTGTCGTGGTACAAGACGCCTTACTTCGCCCTCGTCGCTTTCGTTTCCATCTGGGCCTACTGGCATGTGGTGCGTCAGCACTACGGCATCATGTCGCTCTACAAACGCAAGAATAAAGACAGTGACAAGTTTGACCTCTCGCTCGATCAATGGGTTCTCTACCTGGGCCTGCTCGCGCCGTTTGTCGGGTTTGCGGTGAGTAATAATGAAGCTCGCATTGCCTTGGGACTTTCGCAGCCGCTCGATGGCACCAACAAGCTCATCACCAATCCTTACATTCGCGGCTACCGCTGGGAATCGGTTGTGATCCAGCTCTCCATGGTCGCCGCCTTCGGCTCGCTGCTGATTCTGCTCGCCCGGCAATACGTCCGCTGGCAACGCGGCATGACGCTCAACGTGCCCAAGATTCTCTTTCTACTGGCCGTCATTCCGCTGCACATGGTCGTCTGTTATCACCCCGCTTCGACTACGCTGGCGCTGCTTGGGTTCTCCGCATGTGTCACGATTTTTCATGACATGCAGTATCACGCAATTGTCTGGTACCACCAGAAAAACCGCATGGCCAAAGCAGGCGATGAGCGATATGAAAAATATGGCATTGCCGCCAAGATCAGCAGAAGCTTTCCGGTTTATATGGGCTGCGCCATCGCCATGGGCATCACCTTCGGTCTCATCGGCTGCGTCATCGATGTCAACCCCGGCTGCTTCCCCGACTGGGTGCCGCTGATCGCGGCGCGCTCGACCAACATCTTCGGACAGATGACCATCAACGAACTTTTCTATGGCGTATTCCTAGGCGTGCTCATGCACCACTACTACGTCGATCAGTTCATCTGGCGTCCCAGCAAGGACAAGAATCTTCAGAAGGATTTGAAGCTGAGTTCGCGCTGAAGGGCTGTCTGAGCCGCAAAGCGTAAGCTTGCGGAGTCCCGGCTATTTTGAATTCTCGATACTCCGCAGGCTTACGCCTTGCGGCTCTGATTGAGCACGTAGGCGCGACATATAAAAAAGCCCGGCTGCGAGGCCGGGCTTGGGTGCGATTGGATATTCAATTCTCGATCACTGACCTGCGATGCCTGCGACCTTGTCCACGTTGGGACGAACGCCTGCGATGTCGGTAGCTTTTTTGGGTTTCTGCGGGGTCATCATGCTGAAGCGGCCGCCGAGTTTGCTGGAGCTGGAGCCGCCACCGACGACGGGGATGCCGATCTGTGCGTGAACATAGCGCGGAGCTTTGACGATAAGGCGGCCGTGGAAATATTTGAGCGATGAATGCTGACCGCCCAGTTCCTGCCAGATGGTGGGTTCGATCAGTTCGCGAATCATGTTGGCGAGTTCTTCGCCCTTTTCAGCATCTGTTTTGGTGTCTTCTTCTTTATCAGCATCTTCAAAAATTTTTGTAGATGCCTGCGGCCCGCTGCTGCTGCCGCCGCTGGAAGTGTTGCTCAGAGCATCGTTGAGATTGAAGCTTGGCGCGTTGGTGAAATTCGGAATGCGGGTGATGAGGTCTTTGATGTCATAGACCAGCGTCACCGTGTCTTTATCCGCTTCAGCTTTGGTCATGATGCGGATGTAGTGATCGTTGACTTCATAAAGCAGCGGCTCATCACTGCTGATGCTCTTCATCAGGAGTGCGAGGACGGAGACAGCCGGGGCTGTGCGAAGGTGCAGATCGATGGCAGCATCGGGATCGATGCCAGCCGCTTCCATTTCGCGCCAGTTGATGACCAGCGGAATGCCTGTGACATTGGACCACCAGCGAAACGCATCGCGGGCCTTGGCTGCATCGATCTCGACCGGATCGATGACGATGGAGTTCAGATGTCTGGTGGGCGACTTGGCCTGGGTGTTGCCTTGAGTGGTGATGCCATCTTTCTGGGTGGTCTGGGTGGTTCGTTCTTTTCGGACTTTGTCGAGTTGCTCACGACTGAGCTGCGCAGATACCGGCGCGGCAAGCGCACCAAGCATGACAACAGCGGAAAGTCCTAGCACAGCGGGAAGGCGTCGATTCATAGTGAAGCTCCTTGGGGGAAGGTGGGAGGAGGCGTCATCGACTGGCGCTGGACGTGGCAGGCGGTGGTGCAGCTCAAGGGATTCATACTGCGTTCCTGCTACAAGCTTGCTTGCTACGAGCCAACTCGTGCCGCGATATGACCTGACGGTCGGTGGGAATCGCGACATTGAAACCACGCTGAAACAGACCGCACATAGTCCGCTCGCGTACCTTTTATTATCGCTGCTCCGCTTCCTTGAATCAAGAGGAATCTGACGGTGCGTGGAAAATATTTTTTCGGGGGCTGGGTGCATGTCGCGTTTGCCAAACTGAGTTTCGCTTTAGAGACCAAGGCAGGATTGGCCACCGAGACACCGAGAACACCGAGGAAGGCAGAGAAGAAGAATGATGGAGTAATGCCTCGTTCAATCGCCCCTTCAACTTCCACCGTTTTTGTCTTCCTCGGTGCCCTCGGTGGCTCGGTGGCCAAACCCATTTGTTCGCTGATCAGAATGATGCTGTGTACACACGTGCATCTGACGCCACCATCGCTGTTGCGTCCACGCAACAGCCCGCCCATCCGGACCTATGTGGAAAACCTTGAGCACTTTAATCGCATTGTCATATCGCCCTTGTTTTCCAGTCTTTTTTCAACGACTGGCATGATCCGGCACGCCTGACGTGGCTAACTGGCAACGCCATTGTGTTACACTAGGCATCGATCAACCGAGTGGAATCGAAAAGATCAAAAGCCCAAGTCATGGAGATGTTCGCAATGGATGAAAAAGCTTTTCAAACGAAACTGGCCGAGCTCATGGGTGAGATTTCCACGCTGCCCAAGAACGAACGCGAAAAGCTTGCCGCCCTGGCCAGCGAGACTCAGGAACGCCATCAGAAACTGAAGAAGACGGTTCACGATCTTCAGGAGAGCCTCGATTACCTTCGCCTCTCGATCAAGTATCTGGTGTTCGATCTCGAAGCGACTCGCCGCGAGAATAATTACCTCCGCAAGATGCTTGAATCTGATCGTGCGACCGGCAACGACAACCACGAAGACTACGGCAGCCCCGAAAGTGATACGCTCTGAAAATGTTTGATGACGAATTGACCGCTGCCTCGCTTGCTCCCAAGCTTGCTCCAATAACCAACCACGTATAACCCTACGTGCCGAAACGGACGCTTTAACCCGGCGTCCGTTTTTTTTATGGAAGTAGATAGAGGAGGTACAGGGAGGTAGAGGAGGTAAAGAAGAAGTGAGATGCGCACGATGAAAGACGCAGTGGCTTGCCACAGCTCCGCTCCGATGTGCGAGCACTCGATGATGTCCGCTTCCTGTACCTCCCTCTACCTTCTCTACCTTCTCGACCTCCCTTTACGTCCTCTACATTCTTCACCTTCTTTACCTTCCTCCTTCCTCCCCGCTATGATGCCCGCGCGTTTCCTGATTTCGATTGACTGCACGAGAGGCTTATTGATATGAACCAGACTTCCTCGCCGCTGACGCCGTCCATGCAAGGCGTTCACCCTTCCAATCCCATGATGCCCGCTCACGCCGCGCAGCCCGCGCAGCAGCTTCCGCAGGTGGGCACGCCTTGGTTTCAGCAGGCACTGAGTGCCCAAAGTGCCGGTGCCCCGATGCAGCGTTACCGCGAGATGACCATCGATGAGATGCTGCTGGAAAATCGCGTCGTGTTCCTCATCGGCGAGATCAATTACGCCTCAGCCACCCGCGTCATCATGAGCCTTCTCTATCTGCAAAGCCAGAAGAAAGGTATGGACATCAGCCTGTACATCAACAGCCACGGCGGCTCCGTTGATGACACCCTGGCGATCTTTGACACGATCAATTTCCTGGCCTGTGATGTGGCGACCTACTGCATCGGCCGCGCTCAGTCGGGCGGCGCGATCGTGCTCTCCGCAGGCAAGAAGGGCAAGCGATACATCCTGCCTCACGCCCGGGTCATGATTCACCAGCCCTACGGCGGCGTCACCGGCCAAGCCTCCGACATTCAAATTCAAGCTGAAGAAATCCTCAAGAATAAAGCCACGCTCACCGGCATCCTCGCCATGCAGACCGGCAAGACGCCCGAGCAGGTCGAGATCGACAGCGAACGCGACCGCTACTTCTCCGCCGAGGAAGCCAAAGCGTACGGCATCGTCGATGAAGTGCTTTACGTCGATAACACACCACCCTCCCCCGCAGCACCGATCATCTGATCGACGTCAAAATATCCCCAAGTAAATAACGCCATCAGCGCTGAACAACTTTCGGTACTGATGGCGTTTTCGTTTCCACGCTTGCGCCACCGCCTCCTGCGTTTTGCCTCACAACATCCCCAGCGGATTCTCTCGATTCTTCAGCGGGAACATCACCGTCGCTCCTGTGCGATGCGATTCAAAAACACTCGCCACCATTTCGACTGCCGTGCGCGCCTCATAAATGCTCGCCTCCGGTTGACGATCACCTTCGACGGCTGCAATCAAATCCTTCACCGCTCGCACATTGCCCCAGTGCAAACTCGTGTCCTTGATCGGCTCGACATCGCCGACGCCTTCGCTGGTGACATTGACCCACGACTTGCCGCTGCGTCCCGGTGACCACGTCGGATCTTCGAGCAGCTTTACGTCAGGCAACGAGCCCATGAGCATTTCGATGATGCCTTTGCTGCCGACGATTTGAATGCCAAAGCGCGTGGGGTTGCTGCCCATGTTGGCCTTGGAATTGAACGTCGCAATCGCCCCGCTGGCCAGGCCCCAGGTGGCGTGTACCTCATCACCGGCAAGCAGGCCCAGCGCTTCGTTGCCTTGTTTGACGTGGTCCTTGGTCACCGGTTTGCCGCCTTGAAAAACGCGAGCCTGGCACCACTCCGGCTCGCCGCCCAGATGGTGAATCATGTTGAACAGGTGCGAGCCCAGCACCCACAGGTCTTCGCCGCCGCCGCGTTTGTCTTCCTTGCCTCGGGCGCGGTACTCGAGCACTTCGCCGATGCGTCCGCTCTCCAGCAAATCCTTGACGACCACCATGCGCGGGCTGTAGCGCGTCTGAAAAGCGATGGCCAGTTTCACACCCGTCTTGCGACATGCAGCAACCATGTCATCCGCCTGCTTAAGCGTCTGACACATCGGCTTCTCCAAGTACATATGAATGCCACGACCGGCACACTCAATCACCATCTCCGCATGACGATCGGGCCAGCGCGGGCCGATGGAAACATACTGCGGCTTCTCTTCATCGAGCATCTTGCGATAGTCGAGATAGCCCTTGGCCTGCGCGACTTTGAGCTTCTTGAGTTCCGCATCGAGGCCGGCCTTATTGTCATCCGCCACAGCAACAATTTTGGCACCGGGAATATCCAGCCAGACGCGATCGAGATCGTGGCCGTAGTTGCCGCGCGAAGTTGAACCGATGACAGCGACGCGATATTCATCGGGCATGGGAAGCTCCTTGTGATTCGATTGTATGGGATGCCTTGCGCGTTACGTCATGGTTCTTTCTGACAACTCTTTGAGGTGGGGTTCGTCACTGTTTCGTTATACTCCGCTTTCATCTTCGTTTCGCGCTTAACGAATTGGAGCACCGCATGACACTTCCGCATAGTCGCCGTCAGTTCATCAAACGTTCCGGCGCTGCTGCCATTGCGACCAGTGCGATCACATTCGCATCGGTGCGAGCGCGCGGCGAATCGCCCAACGAGAAAGTCGTCGTCGGCGTGATGGGCATGAGCCGTGGCCTGCATCTGGCTGCGGGTTTTGAGAAGCAGGCCAACTGCGCGGTCAAATACGTGTGTGATACGGATAGCGGCCGCGCCAATCAGGGCGCTGTGAATATTGAGAAGATCAAGAATCACAAGCCGCAGCCGATTGCTGATTTCCGCAGGATTCTGGATGATCCGGAAATTGATGTGCTCATTTGTGCCGCCCCCAATCACTGGCACGCACCGGCAACGATCTTCGCCTGTCGCGCGGGCAAGCATGTTTATGTCGAGAAGCCTTGCAGCCATTCGCCTGCGGAAAGCGAACTGATGGTCGCTGAAGCGCGCAAGCACAAACGCGTGGTGCAGATGGGCAATCAAAGGCGAAGCTGGCCTAAAATCATCGAGGCCATCGAACTCGTCAAAGCGGGCGAGATCGGCCGCGTCTCCTACTCCCGCGCCTGGTACGCCAACACCCGCCCCACCATCGGTCGCGGCCAACTTGTCGATCCGCCTAAAGAACTCGATTACGAACTGTGGCAAGGCCCGGCACCGCGCCGTCCTTATCGCTCCAATCTCACGCCCTACAACTGGCACTGGTTCTGGCACTACGGCGGCGGCGAACTGGGGAACAACGGCATCCACGCCATTGATCTTTCGCGCTGGGGTCTGGGCGTTGATTACCCCACGCGCGTCACTGCTGCGGGCGGCCGCTATGCGTTTGATGACGATCAGGAAACGCCTGACACCATGATGGTCACCTGCGATTTTCCCGACAAGAAATCGATCTTCTGGGAAGGCCTCAGTTGCAACCGCCGGGGCATCGAAGGCGATTCCTTCGGCGTCACCTTCCACGGCGACAAGGGCACACTCGTTCTCAATTCCTCCGGCTACACCCGCTTCGATTCCACCAACCGCGAAAAAGCAAAAGTCCCCGGCCCAGCCGACGATACACCCCACTTCGCCAACTTCCTCGACTGCGTTCGCGCCTGTGGCAAAGACGGCCCGACCAAGCTCTCCAACTCCGACATCGAAGGCGGCCACAAGAGCACCATGCTCTGCCACCTGGGCAACATCGCCTACCGCACCGGGCGAGCGCTGCAATGCGACGCAAAGACTGGCCGAATCAAAGATGATGATGAGGCGATGAAACTGTGGAAGCGCGAGTATGATCCGAAGTTTGATCCGTTTAAGGATGCGTGAGATCGCCTGCTATTCGACGGATACAATGCACGACCTGTGGAGCCCGCGAGATGTCAACATCAACAACTGCCATGCACCCGCATATCGAAGTCGTAGGTGAAGAACCGGCGCACCTTCGTCGCCTTCCGCGTATTCGGATATCGATGATCGCATCGGCTTATCTGTCTCACGGCTACTCGCCCGAGGAAATGTGCAGACAGTTTCCGCATCTCCAACTCTCTGAAGCCTATTCCGCGATGGCCTATTACTTTGACCATCAGGTCCAGATCGATTCGGAGATCGAAGCTGAAATGCAGGAGTACGATCAGCTTCGAGCAGACAAACCCATCTCTCCATTTGTCCGCCGCCTTCGGGAACTGGGAGTGCGCTGAGTGCCTGTCAAGCTTTACATGGATGTGCACATCCCGCGTGCCATCACGGAACAGCTTCGCATCAAAAGTGCCGACGTCATCACCGCACAGGAAGATGGCGCGACGCTGCTGACGGATGAACAGCTCCTTGATCGCGCAACTGCATTGGAGCGAGTCGTCTTCACTCACGACCATCGTTTTCGTGCGATGGCTGAGCAGCGAATCCGCGATGGCCGTCATTTTTCAGGCCTCGCATTTGGCCCGTTGTCGGCATCACTCGTCGGGCGTTATGTCAGCGATCTGACAACCATCGCCCAAGCATCGAACCCAGAAGACTGGCGCGATCACGTCGAATACTTACCGTTCTGATTCTTCCCAGAGTAAAAACCATGAAACATCTCGTTGCACTATGTTTGATTTCGTTAATCGCCCTCCTGTCATTTCATGCGGGTGAGGTTAATGCCGACGATGCGAAAGTCATCCGCATCGGCATCATCGGTCTCGATACTTCGCATGTCACCGCGTTCACTAAGGAACTGAACAACCCTAAAGCCGAGGCGGATATCGCTGGCTGTCGCGTGGTCGCTGCTTATCCCAAGGGCAGTCCGGATATCAAGTCGAGTGTTGATCGCGTGCCTGGTTACACCGCGCAAATGAAGGAGATGGGCGTTGAGATTGTTGATTCGATTGAGACGCTGCTGACGAAAGTCGATGCGGTGCTGCTGGAGACCAATGATGGTCGGCCGCACTTGGAGCAGATCATTCCATGTCTCAAGGCGGGCAAGCCGGTGTTCATTGATAAGCCGCTCGCGGGTTCTCTCAGCGATGCGATTGCGATTTATGAACTGGCCAAGAAATACAAAGTGCCCATCTGGTCGTCATCGAGTCTGCGCTATGCCGAGGGCGCACAGGCGATTCGCAATGGCAAAGTCGGCGATGTGATGGGCTGCGATGCCTGGTCGCCTTGCGCACTGGAACCGACGCATCCCGATCTCTACTGGTACGGCATCCACGGCGTCGAAACGCTTTTCACCTGCATGAACATCGGCTGCGAAACCGTCGTGCGCATCAGCACGAAAGACACCGACATGGTCGTGGGCACATGGAAAGATGGACGCATCGGCACCTTCCGAGGCATGCGCAAAGGCGGCACCTACGGCGGCACCGCGTTTGGCACCAAAGGCGTGACTGAGGTGGGCCCCTACAAAGGCTACCGCCCGCTGGTCGTGCAGATCGTTTCATTCTTTAAGACGAAGCAGCCGCCGGTTTCCGCTGAGGAAACGATCGAGATTTATGCCTTCATGGAAGCGGCGGACGAAAGCAAACGACAAGGCGGCGTGCCGGTGAAGATCAGCGCGGTGATGGAGAAGGCGACGGCGCAGGCGATGAAAACAATTAAGTGAACAGCAAATCGCCTCACGGCCAAGCATTGACCCGAAAACACCAAGCCCGATAGCAAGCCTCCATGAACCATCGAGACATTGGCAACGACATCATTGCCATACCTCGAAAGTTGTTTGGATCTCGCTATCGGGCTTGCTCATTCAGTCATTGATCACGAACCTGAGCATCGCTCAATCCAACACGGACTTGGGCGTGTTCGGGCCGCTCTCGGGCAGCTTGGGCGGCTTGATGTAATCAGTTGGAATCTCACCCGTGAGCGTGTGCAGGAACGTCACGATTGATTTCACATCTGCTGGCGAAAGCTCTACTGCCAGTTGATGCCGCGCCATCATCTGCACCTGCCGATTCAGATCGTGCACCGAGCCATCGTGCATGTACGGCGCAGTCTTCGCGATATTCCGCAGGCTGGGCACCTTGAACACATGCCGATCCCCTTCGCCTTTGGTGAGATCAAATCGCCCCATATCCTTAATGTCAGGCCAAGGCTTCACAAGCCCCGCCTTCTGATACATCCGCCCGCCCAGCACCGGCCCACTGTGACACGTCACGCAGCCGGCGGCGACAAAAACCTGAAAGCCCTTCTTCTCTTCCGCATTCATCGCACCATCATCGCCAGCAATGAATTTATCGAACGGCGAAGGCGTTATCAGCTTCCGTTCGAACGCCCCAATCGCCGCTGCGATGTTGTCGTACGTGATCGATGTCTTGTCATCGGGGAATGCCTTTTTGAATGCCTCTACGTAACCAGGCATCGACTCAAGCACTTGAATCACCTGCTCGCCCGATGCCATCGCCATTTCGATCGGATTCAGGATCGGCCCCTTGGCCTGCTCTTCCACATCCTTCGCGCGGCCGTCCCAAAACTGCGAAAAGTGACCTGCCGCGTTGTACACAGTTGGACTGTTGCGCCCGCCGCGCTGCTTTTTATGACCCGGCGAGGTCGATTCGCCATCGACGCCGTACTTATCCAATTGATGGCACGTGTTGCACGAAATCTGCTGGTTCTTCGACAAGCGTGTTTCGTAGAAGAGCATTCGCCCCAAGTCGATCTGCTCCGTCTTCAACGGTATTTTGGTCACTTCACCAAAATCATCCTCGATCTCCTTTTCAAACGCCGCACCAATTGCCGGGCCAAAGGCGCCACGCACAGCGCCATCAATGGGCTGAAGATCGAGCTTGCGATACGTCACCGCCGATGTCGCGGGGGCCGCTGCAACCTCTGCCCGCACCATCGCAGATGCCAAAGTGAACACACATGTGAATGCCAACACACAATTCAACTTCCGACGAACCATGACGACTCCTGACGAAAGAATAAAATCACTAACGTGCGGGACGCGCCGCAACGTGTGACGGTACATTCTCTTGTCAAGCGTCACCATTGGATACAGGCCTATCACCAATCACGAAGATAGCCCACGGCTATACCTCAGCTTTTCCCGTGTGATTCACCGTTTTTTTGAAATTAGTACAGCCATGAGGCAAAAGGTCGCATGCCAGATTCAGTGATGTTTTACTGGCTCCAGACAATCTGCTGCAATCATTTGGAGCGGATGTGTCTCAATCTTCCAATCGCCTAAGCAACAGATTCATCAAGATGTGATGGCGTTCTGTACCGCTGCAACAACTCGGCCATGAATCGCGCCGCTGGTTGCGATGATGCCGCGATTGTTCGTGAGCGATCGGCCATGCGAAAAATCGAGCGGCTTGCCTTGCGTGTCTGTCACTTTGCCGCCCGCTTCTTCGACGATGATCATGCCCGCAGCGTGATCCCAGATTTTTTCGCGGTAGTCAGCACGCGTGGGAAGACGCAGATAAATCGAAGCATCACCGCGTGCTAGAATGCCATATTTCACTTGACTATCCATGCGCAGCGGCGGCGATGTGATGCCAAGTGATCGGGCAATTTGCTCAGATAGCGACTGATCGGAGTGGCCAGATTCGACAGATTCGCAGAAGCGGGCGGCAGACGTGTCGCTCATGTCCTGCGTGTGAATACTCGGAGCCATGATGCGATCGGCGCTCAGGCCAGAGGCGGTGACCATGTTTGCGCCTTGGCCACGCAGAGCGAAGAAGATCGTGCTCTTCTCGCCGAGTGACTCGACGTTGGGGCATCCCAGGATGCCGAGTACGACCTGATGATTGACGATGAGTGCGAGAGCGACAGCGTATTGCTCGCCGCGCAGAAAACCTTTGGTGCCATCGATGGGATCGAGTGTCCAGTAGCGATCGCTGCTGCCATCGGCGCTGCCGCGATCGATGGCGAGTAGCACATCGTCTTCGCTCGCATTTTTCATTTCTGTTTGCGCTGCGGCAACGGCAGCTTTGCGCAGCGTACTCTGTGCTTCGCTACGCAGATCGCCCGCTGTTTCTTCACCAACGATGGCATCGTGTGGGAATGCTTTCGCCAGTTCGCTGCACACCACCGCTTGCGAAGCGAAGTCCGCGACAGTCACGGGGCTTTTGTCCTTCTTGGTGAGCGTGTCTGCGGTGATGAGCTTTGCTTGCACCAATTGACAGATGCGCATGGCGCGCTGCACAGCGGCGAGGGCGATCATCAGTTCATGTTGATAGTTGGCAGGCATAATGAAGGACTCGGATCATATAGCCCCGGCTTTAGCCGGGGTGATTCAACGTATTCGCGGCGTTACTCCGGCTAAAGCCGGGGCTATGCGGGGTGTTCATTTCCGAGCGGAGTCACGGGATTGCTGGAAATCTCAATACCCGCAGGCTTACGCCTTGCGGCTCGGATTAACCGCCGCCGCGCCGGGCCAAGTTGTGGAATCGCGTGGTGCTGCCGTCGAAGGAGAGTTCGACGACGCCGGTGGGACCGTTGCGCTGCTTGGCGATGATGATTTCCGCCACGCCTTTTTTCTCGGGGTTTTCTTCGCCCCAGGCGGGATCGTTGACGTGGTAATACTCTTCGCGGTGAAGCATCATCACCACGTCAGCATCTTGTTCGATGGAGCCTGATTCGCGCAGATCGCTCATGCGTGGCCGATGTCCTTCACGACTCTCGGCAGCGCGGTTGAGCTGACTCAGACAGATCACAGGCACGGAGAGATCGCGGGCCATCGCTTTGATGCCGCGCGAGAGCTCGGAGACTTCCTGCTGACGCGATTCGCTGCCTGGCGAACTCATGAGCTGGAGGTAGTCGATGATGATGAGTTTGATGTGATACCGCGATGCCATGCGGCGAGCCTTGGCGCGAAGTTGAAGCAGCGTCAGGCCTGGCGTGTCGTCGATATAAAGCGGAGCTTCGCTCAGTTCGCCGACGGTCTGGTGCAGACGCGTCCAGTCATCAGGCTGAATCATGTTGCGACGAAGCCGCTGCGAATCAACACCCGAGCGCGATGAGAGCAGACGCTGTGCCAGTTGCTGGCGACTCATTTCAAGACTGAAAATGGCGCAAGGCACTTTCTTATGTCCTGCCGCCACGTTCTCGGCAATGTTCACCGCGAAGGCGGTTTTACCCATCGAAGGACGAGCGGCAACGATGATCATCTCGCCGTCCTGGAGACCGTTGGTCATCTCATCCAGCTCGAAGAAACCCGTGGCGACGCCGGTGACATCGCGGCCATCTTGCGTCTCCAGCCTCGCATAGATTTCCTGAAGCAGCACATCAAGCGTCGCCACATCCGCATTGCCCGGGCCATCGGCGATCTTGAAGATTTCCTTTTCCGCTTCATCGAGTAGGTTCTGCACCGGATCGCGACTGGTGTAGGCGTTGTACAGAATCCGGCCGCTGGCATCGATGAGTTTTCGCAGCACCGATTTCTCGCGCACCAGCTTGGCGTAATAAGGAGCGTTGGTGGGATCAGGCACCGCTTCGCCCAGGCGCAGCAGGTAGTCAACACCGCCCACATCTTCGAGCAAATTGTGATCCGCCAGCCGCTGCTTGATCTGCACGATGTCGATCGATTCGTGGTGATCGTAAAGGTGCACGAGTGCATCGTAGATGCCTGAGTGTTTTTGAACGTAAAAATCCTCGCTCGACTTGATGATCTCGATCACATCGCCAATGACGCGGCTGTCGAGAATCATCGCGCCCAGCAGCGCGGCCTCAGCTTCCAAGGCGTGCGGGGGCACCTTGTCGAACAGCTTGGCGAGCTCGGCGCGATCAGGTTCGAAGGATTGGCGGGCGCGAAAAGTGCTCATGCTGGCATCTTCGCAGATCGGATGGGCCAGTGCGATCAGCAGCACCCTCGAACAGGCGACAGTGGGAAAGCTGTCAACAAGCTGATTTTGCCTAAAGACAACTTCAAGTCACTTCGTGGGCTTCTTCATCTTCGTGCTCTTCGTGTTCTCGAAGTTTGATTCATCAGGATCGAGATTTCTTCGGCCACGGACGCCCGCCGTTATCGATTTCATCAACCCGCGTTCCTTTCGCTATCCTGTCGCCATGCAGTACGACTTTCGATCCATCGAAGAAAAATGGCAGAACCACTGGGCCGCGAATAAAACTTTCCGCGCCTTGAGTCCCGGCGATGACGGTTTCAATCCCGCGCAGCCGAAGTATTACGTGCTCGACATGTTCCCCTACCCCTCGGGTGTAGGCCTGCATGTCGGGCATCCCCTGGGCTACATCGCCACTGATATTCTCGCGCGGTACAAGCGGATGAAAGGCTTCAATGTTCTGCACCCGATGGGCTATGACGCCTTCGGTCTGCCTGCGGAACAGTTCGCTGTTGAACACGGTGTGCATCCGCGCATCACCACCGAAAAGAACATCGCCAACATGACCCGGCAGCTCAAAGGCCTGGGCCTGAGCTACGACTGGGATCGCTCTCTGGCGACGACTGATGTGGCTTATTACAAGTGGACGCAGTGGATTTTTCTGCAGCTCTATAACAGTTGGTTCGACCCTGCACAGAACAAGGCTTGTCCGATCTCGCAGCTCACGCAAAGTCTGATGAGTGAAGATTATTACGTGGGCCTCGATGGCGAGCTCATCAAATCCGGTATCAATGAAGATCTCGAATCCGTCGCGGGCCTGCCGATGGGCGCTCGCAAATGGCAGGAGCTTGATGCGGGACAGCAGCGGCGACTACTCGATGAATATCGCCTGGCTTATCTCGCAGAAGTACCGGTGAACTGGTGCCCGGCTCTGGGCACTGTGCTGGCCAATGAAGAAGTGACCAACGAAAACCGCAGCGAGCGCGGCAACCACCCGGTGTACAAGCGCGGCCTCAAGCAGTGGATGCTGCGCATCACCACCTTCGCCCCGCGATTGGAAGATGACCTCGCGCTGATCGATTGGCCTGAGCCGATCAAAATCATGCAGCGAAACTGGATCGGCCGCAGCGAAGGGGCGCACGTCGATTTTGCGATTGCAGATTCCCAATCGACACCCGACACCCGACACCCGACACCCGAGTCTGAATCCATCCGCGTTTTCACCACGCGCCCAGACACGCTCTTTGGCGCAACTTACATGGTGCTTGCGCCCGAGCATCCGCTGGTCAGCGCGATCACAGCGCTCCCCTACCGCACTGCTGTCGATGACTACCGCGCTGCTGCCGCCTCGCGCAGCGATGTCGATCGCGCTGCTGATACCAAAACAAAAACCGGCGTCTTCACCGGTGCTTATGCCATCAATCCGGTCAGTGGCAACAAGATCCCCATCTGGATCGCCGACTACGTGCTCACAGGCTACGGCACCGGCGCGATCATGGCGGTGCCTGCGCACGATCAGCGCGATCATGATTTTGCTGTCACGTTCAAGCTGCCCATCGTGCAAGTCATCAGCGGGCCTGCCGATTTCGATGTACAGGCCAAAGCATGGGAAGGCGACGGCGTAGCGATCAGTAGCGCTAACGATGAAATTTCGCTCGATGGCCTCGAAGTCACGCAGGCCAAGGCCGCCATCACCGTCTGGCTGGAATCGAAAAAACTGGGCAGTGCTCAGACGCAGTACAAGCTGCGCGACTGGCTCTTTTCGCGGCAGCGGTATTGGGGTGAGCCGTTCCCGATTCTGCATGGTGAAGATGGCGAGATCGTGCCGGTCGATGAATCGGAGTTGCCTGTTGAACTTCCGCCGATGGAGGATTTTCAGCCCTCAGCCAGCGATGATCCCCATGGCCCGGTCAAGACGCCGCTGTCGCGTGCACCTGATGAGTGGAAGCATGTCACGCGCAATGGCAAGCGATATGTGCGCGAACTCAACACGATGCCGCAGTGGGCAGGTTCATGTTGGTATTACCTGCGCTTTATCGATCCGGGCAACAGCGAACGCTTCGTCGGCGAAGAAGCGCAGAAGTATTGGATGGTGAGTAGCAAGAAGGACGGCCAGCCGCATGCCGGCGGCATCGACATGTACGTCGGCGGTGCCGAGCATGCGGTGCTGCATCTGCTCTATTCGCGATTCTGGCACAAAGTGCTTTTCGATCTGGGCCATGTTTCCACGCCTGAGCCGTTTGGTCGGCTGTTCAATCAAGGATATATCCAGGCCTACGCCTACACCGATGAGCGCGGCGTTTATGTTGCAGCCGAGGAAGTCGAAGAGAAAGAGGGCAAACATTATTACAAGGGCGAAGCCGTCAATCGCCACTTCGGCAAGATGGGCAAGAGCCTCAAGAATGCAGTGACGCCTGATGAAGTGTGCGAGCAGTATGGCTGCGACACCATGCGGCTGTACGAAATGTATCTCGGGCCGCTCGATCAATCGAAGCTCTGGAACACGCGCGACATCATTGGGGTGCATCGCTTTCTTCAGCGCGTCTGGCGTAACTTTGTGAACGATGAAACAGGCGAGTTGCTTGTCGTGGATGAAGCTTGCGATGAATCGCTGCGTCGCCTGATGCACAAGACGATCAAGCGTGTCACCGATGACATGGAGCGGATGAGTTACAACACCGCGATTGCGGCGATGATTGAACTGAACAATGAACTGGTTGGCCGTAAGTCGCTGCCGCGCGAGATTGCGGAGCCGATGGTTTTGCTGCTGAGTCCGCTGGCGCCGCACATGGCGGAAGAACTTTGGGAGAAGCTGGGGCATAAGGAAGCTTTGACGTACATGCAGTGGCCCGCGTTTGATGCTGCGATGCTGGTGGAATCGACGGTGGAGTATGCCTTGCAAGTCAACGGCAAGGTGCGCGGCCGGATCACACTGGCTGCAGATGCGGATGACAAGACGATTGAAGCGGCAGCACTGCGTGATGAGAACGTGAAGCCGCTGGTGGAAGGCAAGACGGTGAAGAAGGTGATCGTGGTAAAGAAGAAGCTGGTGAACATTGTCGTGCAGTAAGCGATTCCATATAGCCCCGGCTTTAGCCGGGGTAACTCAGCGATCAGGGCTGGCGCATTTGGCTCGTACTCCCCTCCCTCTTAGGGAGGGGTAGGGGGAGGGTCGAGTCATCGATGAAAAAATATTGCTGTATTTCCCGCAGGAATGATCGGCAACGCGACCCTCCCCTAATCCCTCCTTAGGAGGGATGGGAATAAGAAAATGCCATATGCGTTTGCCTTGACTCAGCGATTTCGCAGCCAACATCATGAACGCTTCAGAAGAACACAATCCCGCCCCGCGTTCTGCCGAATCAATCACCTATTCTCGTGTGTCCACGTGGAGCAAGGTCGGCTTAGGCTTTGCGCTCATTGCCCTGATGCTGGTGGCTGTCCGGGCCTGGGGTCTGACTCATTATGTAAAAGTTTTCGAGGACTTCGCTACGGAGTTGCCACAACTGACGCTCTGGATCATGCAAGTGCCGCCGCTGGGATATCTGGCGGGATGCATCGCAACAGCGGTGATACTCATCTGGAAAGAGTTCGTACTGCGCGACAAAGGCATGACACTGATCATCAACGCGGCAGCGATGGGCGTGGCGCTGGTATTCTGGGTGACGCTTCAATATGCGATCACGCTGCCGATGCATCGTGGGATTTATGAGGTGGGCCAATGATGCGGGCAACACTTCAAGCGTATAATGCGAACATGCGAAATCTCAGGATTTTCATCCTCATCAGTTTGCTCTCGCTTTCAGCAACGGGTTGCTACGAGCGCGTAATCAGCGAACGGCCTTTTGCCGGCATGGCATCGACGCGTTCCGATGTGCCTACGGCACCGGACTACAGAGAAGCTCAGGCGACATTTATTCAGCAACAGCAGGATCGCAACAGTAAACCCTTCGATCCGCTGGGCGATCTGATTTTCAAGCCCATCGGCGGCGCTGCCGAGTCCATCGGCAACATTTTCAGTGGCGGCAGCGACAAGCCCGAAGCTCGCCCCGCGGTGCAGCCGCCCGCTCGTCCCGCCACCAGTATTGGTGATTCCAGCGCCCCGCCGCCTGAGAAGCCTTAATGGTCGCCTTGATCCGCGTCTCTCATCTCAATCGGTACACTCCACTCGCATGGCTGCGCTGATCACATCCATCTGCCAAGGCCCGGTCCCGCTCATCGACATGTCACCGCACGATGACTGCGGCGCAGAATGTGTTTTCATCGGTAGAACGAGAAATGAAACGCATCCCGAGCATGGCAGACTGCTGCGGCTGGAGTACGAAATGTATCAGCCGATGGTGGAGAAACTATTGCACGCGATGGCCCAGGAAGCGGCGACAAAATGGACCTGCGGGGCAGTGCGAATCGTGCACGCGTCAGGTGCTGTACCCCTGGGGCAGCCGAGTGTGGTGATTCAGGTGCTCACCCCGCACCGCGCCGATTCCTTTGAAGCCTGTCGCCATCTCATCGAAAAGCTCAAGCGTGAATTGCCCATCTGGAAACGTGAAATCTGGGAGCGAGGCGAGACCTTCGTCGAAGGCTGGTCGGTAAACACTTCCGCATCAACAAAGTCATCCACCACTTGATCGCTCAATCCAGATGCGACCTTCGCGCACCTGTACCGCATACGTCTTCACCTGATACGACTCCGCATCGGGACAGACACCCGACTTCAAATCAAACGGCCATGCGTGCCAGGGACAAATCACACAACCATCTGCGATTGCACCCGCTGACAGGCTGCCGCCCGCATGTGGGCAGTGATCATCGGTGACGCGAAACACTTCATCGCTCGTCACCGAATCGCCTTCCATGCGAAACACCGCGAAGGCATGGTTGCCATGCTCGACATAATGCCCGCCCTGGGCAGGCAGGTCGGCGATGGCGCACAAATCGATCCATTGTTCATTCACAGTGATTAGTCTCGCTCAGGATGCAGCCTTGGCCTTGAACGCCTCGCGCAGCATGGCCAGGCTCTTGGGTATGGCGGTGCGTGGGTCTTCCTTGCCTTCAAACTCCAGTGAGATGTAGCCGCGGTAGTTCACCTTGCGAACAATGGCTGCGACTTTGTTGTAATCGAGATCGAGGGTGTACCAGACGCCGCCGCCGTAATAGGTCTTGGCCTGCACGAAGACCGCCTTGGGCGCGATCATCTCCAGCTTGGGGTAAGGCTCCTCCAGAAAATTTCCCGTGTCCATCGTCACCGCAAGCCAAGGTGATTTGATCGCATCGACAATCTTAATGACCCCCTCGGGCGTACGGCCAAGACCCCAGTGATTTTCCAGACCGAGCACGATGCCGCACTTCTCCGCGACAGGCAGACACTTTTCAAAACTCTCGATGACCCAAGGGAAACCATCCTCTTCCTTGAAGCCAGGCAGCGGCGGCTCGATGCCGCGATTGGCCATGAGTTCGTCGAAGCTTTTGGTCGTGCCCCACCGGCCGGTGTTGACGCGAATGGTGGGAATGCCCAGCTTGTAAGCGAGTTCAATGCTGGCGATAGTTTTCTCGATGTTGGCTTTGCGAACTTCAGCATCGGGTGAGACAAAACCTTGATGCGTGGACATGCCGCACAGGCTCATGCCATGCACCAGCGCCCGGCGTTTAAGCTCGCGAAGGTACGCATCCTCTTTGGTGTGCATCTGCACTTGGAGCACTTCGACCGCATCGAAACCCATCTCGCCCGCCATATCGATGCACTTGTCGATTTCGAGTTTCGCCCCTTCGCGGAAGCGCCAGAAGGAATAGGTCGAGACCGCGATCGGATTGCCGCGCCAGCCGTTGGGGGTTGGGCGGGCGACCAGTGACTGTGCCTGTTCGCTCGTGGCATGTGAAGCCAGAGCCGCACCCGTGGCCAGGCCAAGTGTCGAAGACAGAAAGCCGCGGCGGGAATGGGACATGAGCAGTTCCTTTTCGATTGAAGTGGGTGCATGATACTCGGGTGAAACGGAGAAGGAGGAAGCGCACCAAGCCCGATGGTGAGGCTTGGCGAACCGTCGGGGTAAGCTGCGAAGAAATTAAGCGGATACCCGACAGCTTGCGCCCGGAAACATATCTCTGCAACAGGCTTGGGATTTTTGTCACGGGGCAATCTTCACTGAGCAATCTCCGTTCGCCAAGGCGAACGGCTAACTAGGCCGAACATTTCATCCATATTTCTTCGCTTGCTTGCGTTGCCTTTGTCGCCGATGATCCCCACCATGCACGGCACCGAACTTTTGTACGACATCGGCGTGGCAATCATGGCGGCCACTTTGCTCGGACTGGTCGCCCACTGGCTTGGACAACCCATCCTCCTTGGCTATCTGCTGGCGGGCGCACTCGTCGGCAAAGAGATCGGCTTCAAGGTCATTCACGAAGATGCCTCCATCGAAATCATCTCCGAACTCGGGCTCATTCTACTGCTGTTTATCATCGGCCTCGAACTGAATATCAAAGCAGTACTCGCCTCGGGCAAGCAACTGCTCGTCGCGGGTTTTGGCCAGTTTATTACATGCGTTTTGCTTGGGGCTGGTGTCTTTGCGCTGTTTGGTTATGGCTTTACGGGCAATCATGCCGACGGTCTTTATCTGGCCATCATGTGCGGACTTTCCAGCACAGCCATCGTCGTCAAAACGCTCTATGACAAGGGTGAACTCGACACATTGCCCGGCCGATTGACGCTTGGCATTCTCGTTATTCAGGATGTCTATGCGATTTTCGTTCTCGCCTTTCAGCCGAACTTTGCTGATCCGAAAGTCGGGCCGATCATCATCGCGCTTTGTTCGACGGTCGCCCTGATCGTCGGCGGGTTTCTCATTTCCAAGTATGTCCTGCGCTGGGTCTTTTCATCCATCGCCAAGAATCCCGAGATGGTGCTGGCGGTCTCCATCGGCTGGTGTACTTCCGTGGCTGCGCTGGCATCGGTGATGCATCTCTCCAAGGAAATGGGCGCGCTCATTGCGGGCCTTTCCATCGCGGCGTTCCCCTACTCCATTCACGTCACCGCCAAGACGCTGCCGCTGCGCGATTTTTTCCTCACGCTGTTTTTCGTGTCACTGGGAATGAAGATCACCGCGCCGACCTGGGGCATGGTGCTGCCGGTGCTGGGCCTGATCGTGTTCGTCATCGTCTCGCGGTTTCTCTCCATTTATCCGCTCATCAAATGGTCCGGCGGCGGCAGGCGGGCCGCCTTCGTCACCACCGTCAACCTCGCCCAGATCAGCGAGTTTTCCCTCGTCATCGCCAGCCTGGGCATTCACTTTAATCACATCCAAGAAGGAACCGTCGCCATCGTCATTTACGCCATGGCCATCATGGCGGTGCTGTCGTCTTACATGATTCGCTTCAGCCATCCGCTCTATAAAGCATGGAACGGATTCCTGGGCGGCTCCGATGATTTCGTCGGCGAAGAAGGCGTCACACGCGAACACGACATCGTCCTACTCGGCTGCCATCGCACCGCACGTGCGCTCATCGAATCGCTGGAAAAGCGAAGTCCGCAGACCATGCACCGTCTGCTGGTGATCGATTTCAATCCTGTCACACTCGAAGAGCTCAAAGCCAAGGGCGTACACGGCCTCTTTGGCGACATCAGCAGCCTCGATACGCTCGAACACGCGCACCTGAGCCGTGCGAGTGCGATTGTTTCGACCATTCCCGACATGCTGCTCAAAGGCGTGGACAATTTTCTGCTCACCAAGATGTGCAAAGCAATCGCGCCCAGCGCCATCCTCATCGCCACCGGCGACGATGAGAAGCACGAGCAGCAACTGCGCAGTGAAGGGGCGAATTTCGTTTTGCGTCCCTACGATCTGGCGGGCGATCAACTGGGCAAGTTTTTACAGCAGACGCCCAAGCCGTTGATTGTCGAAAGTGAAGAGCTTGCTGCTGCTGCGACATGAGCCGCGCCATGAACTGAGTCATCGCCAATCCAAGTCCCATTGCAACTTTTACATACCTGTGACCCGATTTCGCCGATCAACGTAGAGTACTTGAGCGTAACTCTTAGATAGAATGAGGCAGTCGTGCCACTGATGCGTAACCTGCATGCTTTCGCACGACACTTAATAGGTAACCCTTTCAACGGAATTGACGCATGAACCAGATGCCTGCGTATCGCCCCTGGCTTGGAACTGTCCTGGCGTTAGCTCTGCTGACAGCCGCCTGTTCACCTTGGCCTACAGCCTTGGCGGAGGGAGAAGCGGAGGCCACGGGCACCGCGCTGGCGCCGACCATGCGCCGCCTGGCCACCACAGGCTCCTTCGACAAGCTCGGCGATCTGCTCAAGACCGAGCAGGCCCGCCATAGCGATGCCAAGCTCACCGCTCTACTTCGCGACATCGATCTCTACCGCAAGCATGCTGCTGATCACACGGCTGTTCGTCGCAAAGCTTTCGACCTCGCCTACAAAAAGATGGTCGATCAGTTTGCCGCTGAAAATCTCAATGACGCCATCTTCGGCGCCATCGAAGCGAGCGCTCTCGCTGACGACACCGATATCTTCCTCAAAGATGAGAAGGTCGTCGCTCTGGTCAAGACAATCGAGGATCGCGCCAAGAAAGCCGACGACATTCACGACTGGCTCGAAGCGCTCAGCTTCTACCGCAGCATCGAACTGCTCTTCGATGACAGCTCGCTTTACTCCGTTCAGGTCAAAAAGCTCGAGCGTCAGCTTCGCCTGGTTCGCTTCTACGCGCCTGATGCGCTTCAGAAGATGTACGACCTGCGTGCCTTGAAGTTCAAGGCCCTCAAAGCTGCCAGCGATGCCAAGAAGCCCGAAGGCGAGAAAAAAGTTGAAGAAGATGATGAACCGATCAAGGTCACCGCTGAACCGTGGGAAGATCGCCTCAAGGGCATCACGATGTCCATGTTCCGCCAGACCATCAGCCGCGCTGCTCATCAGCACATCACCAACCCCGGCTACACCCCGCTGATCAAAGGTGCATTGGAATCGCTCTCCATCATGGCGCAGACGCCCGGCTTGGAAAAATCCTTCACCCGCTTCAAAGATGCTGAACGTGTCGCCAAATTCCAAGCGGGAATCAAACGTCTCCAAGGCACAATGGATGCGAACAACGCCCCGCTCAATTTTCTGCAAGCCTCGGAAATCGTCGATCAAATCACCGAACTCAACGACACCACGCTGATGATTCCCGAGCCTGTGCTCGTGTATGAACTGAGCGATGGTGCGACCTCCAAGCTCGATGATTTCTCCGCGATCATCTGGCCACACGATCTCGAACAGTTCAGCCGAAACGTCGAAGGCAAGTTCTATGGCGTAGGCATTCAGATCAGCAAGCGCGATAGCCGTCTCACCGTCGTCAGCCCGCTTGAAGGCACCCCCGCTCACCGCGCAGGCATTCGTGCCAACGACGTCATCGGCAAAGTCAACGGCGAACCCACCTCGGACTGGTCCGTCGATCGCGCTGTGCGCGAAATCACCGGCCCCGAAGGCACTGAAGTGAAACTGGGCATCGATCGTCCCGGCGAGCAGAAGACGATGGATATCGTCCTTCGCCGCGCTGAAATCGTCATCGAATCCATTAAAGGCTGGGACCACAAAGCAGGCGGCGGCTGGGATTACTACATCGATCGCGAAAACAAAATCGGCTACGTCCGCCTTTCACAGTTCATCCCGCAGTCCGTCAAAAGCCTTGATGAAGCTGTTGAAATGATGGAGAAAGACAACGGCCTTTCCGCTCTAATTCTCGATCTGCGCGGCAACCCCGGCGGCCTGCTCTCTTCCGCTGTCGATATCTCCGATCGCTTTGTCGGCGAAGGCACCATCGTCTCCACCGTCAACTCCGCCAACCGCGAAACCAAGCGCTACGAAGCTCGCGCTGATCACAGCTACCGCCGCTTCCCGATCGTCCTCCTCGTCAATCAAGGCTCCGCCAGTGCTTCGGAAATCGTCTCCGGTGCAGTGCAGGATTATCAGCGCGGCCTGATCATCGGCAACCGCAGTTTCGGCAAAGGCTCCGTGCAGGATCTGTTCCCGATGGACGGCGGCAAGGCAGCGCTCAAGCTCACGACGCAGTATTACCGCCTCCCCGCTGGTCGCATCCTTCACCGCAAACCCGGCGACAAAACCTGGGGCGTCAACCCTGACCTCGAAGTGAAAATGACTGGCAAACAGATCGGCGAAATGATCAAGTACCGCCAGGATGTGGACATCATCCGAGGCGAGAACGAAAAACCTGCCGACCCCAAAGCTGAAATCCCCACCGCCGCCAGCATGCTGGAAAAAGGCATGGATCCGCAGCTTTCGGCCGCTCTACTGGTGATCAAGACCGGCCTCGTCGCCGAGAACGTCGCCATCGCCGCGAAGGATGCTCCGGCCAAAAATCCGTGATTGGAATCTAATTCGTGTGGCTCTGGCAGGCTGCTGCTTTGAGCAGTTTGCCAGTGGCGAAATGGAGAAACCCCGAAGGCACCACTGGCAAAGCCAAACGCAAACATCCCCGCACCCCATCAAACTCCTCCGTGCAGATTCACTGCCCGGAGGAGTTTTTCATTGTCACGCGTCAGCAAAAAGCAAAAGCGATCCCGATGAAACCCGCGCACCATCTGGCGCGGCGAAGGAAATCCTTGCGGCAGCGTCCACGATCCTTCACGACATTCACCGGTGCTGATGGGTGTGTCTTGCCGCAGATCGCCCACATCCTGATCGCTCAGCTCACGGCGAGGAAGCCAGGGCATAATCGCTTCACCGGTGACTATGGTTGATTGCTCCACACCTGGATCGCGCCAAGGGCCAATGGCAGCGCGGCGAAGCTGCGACAGATGCGCCCCGCAGCCGAGCGCTTGCCCCAGATCACGCGCCAGTGCCCGAACGTAATACCCGCCCTTGGCGGTCATGCGCAGCACGCTTTGATAGGGAAGATCGTGCGAGAGCCACGCTGCTTCGTGCAGATAAACCTGTGCGGGCTGCATCACGACAGTCTCGCCGCGATGCACTCTGACATAAGCACGTTCACCATCGACGCGCCTGGCACTGGTGGCATGAGGCGTCTGTTCGCGCCAGCCGACAAAGGAGGCAAGCGTTTCATCGAGCAGCGCTGGAGTGAGATGCGAAGCATCGCCGGTACGGATGACGTTGCCATGCGGGTCGCCGTTGTCGGTTTCGGTTCCCCAGCGCACGACGGCTTCGTAGGTCTTGGGAATGTCGTGCAGATAATCGAACAGCCGCGTGGCTGGTTCAACGAGAAGAAGCAGCAGGCCACTGGCGAAGGGATCAAGCGTGCCGCCATGACAGAGGCGAGGCGTCTTGCGACCGCGATCGCTGCGCAACGAATCGAGACAGCTTTTCACGATGGAAAAACTCGTCGGGCCAACGGGTTTATGGAGCAGATGGATGCCGGGTGTCATGATGGCGAAGGATATTAGCGGGGCAGCAGACGAGCCGCGACTTAACAAGTCGCGGACGCCAACGGCCTGATGGCCTCTCATTTCGCGCCATGCTTCTTCGGCTACGACGAAACACGTTCATTGTCACTTAGCGCCTTCACTCAACGATTCACGCCTTCATGCCTTGGGCGTCCGCGACTCGTTGAGTCGCGGCTCTGGATGCAGTCACTTCATCGCTTCGTACAAAGCGCGAAGGTCATCGAAGACCATGTGTGGCCGCACGCGTCCTGCATCGACATCGCTGCGCTGAGAAACGCCGGTGAGAACCAGTGCGGTGGTCATGCCGACGCTCAGGCCACCGGCCACATCGGATTCGAGATTGTCGCCCACCAGCAGGCAGCGATGCGGCGCGACGTTTAAGCGTTGACACAGATGCAGAAAAAACTCCGGGTCAGGTTTGCCCGCGTAGTGCACTTTCTCACGAGGCAGATCGGCAGCCGTCGCAAAGAGTGCGCCCCATGCACCTGAGCCAAACTCGGGCAGCCCTTCATACATATAGACGCGATCGACGCAGCCCACGAGAAGCTCCGCCCCTTCGCGCAGGTGATGCAGCGCGCGGATGGCGCGGATGTAATCAAACTCTTTTTTGTTCTCGCGCAGATGAGTTCCGACAGTCACGACATCGCAAGGACCATGTTCGCTATCAATGAACGTGGCGATGTCGGCCAGTTCTTCTTCGAGGGCGATGCCTGCGAAGTTGCAGACGCGTGGCGCTGTCCAGCGCTGTCTGATCCAGTCGGCCATGGCGGAGCCGGATGTGTAGATGCGCTCCGCGGGAATGTTCATGCCACACGAAGTCAGGCGGCGCACCTGATCGGCGATGGTCACCGCGCTGTTGTTGGTGACGCAGGCCAATGTTTGTTGTCGGCGCTGAATATCGCGCACCAGATCGACCGCACCATCGACTGCGCTATGGTGAGCGCAGAGGGTGCCATCGATATCAAATAGAACAGCCTCGAAGTCGGTCAGTCGCATGAGGGACATGGTAAGCGTAGATCACTGCGCTGAGGGCGCTATGTCGCCAGTGGCGGTAGGAGCGAAGCCGCGCGCGGCTTGGGGAGGCGCAAATCTCTATGCGATGCGACTTTGCTGCCCTTGTGGTAAAATGGCTGAACGTGAATGCGAGCCACCGCGTTCTTCCCGCCTACCTCGCTGGAAAAGACAGCCTACCCGGTTGCAACAAGATTGGATGGATTCACATAGCCCCGGCCTTGGCCGGGGAAACGCTGGGGCATCGCTAAGTAGCCGACATGAATAACGTTGTGCTTTTTAGGGTGGGCGTTTGTGCCGGACGGCATATAGCGGTCTTGGTGAGTCACCCCGGATTGGTGAGTCACCCCGGCTAAAGCCGGGGCTATATGGGTTTCTTAGCAAAGCGCTGCGAAGACCATGAAGGTGAGTAGCACGATTTTTTTGCGACGTTCGATTTGTTCGTGCGAGAAGGTAAGCAGTGTGGTGAGCGTCATCATGGTCTAAACTCCTGATGTTGATTAACGAGGAACAAACCTCGTGCCAGAACCCAAGGCCGATGGAGTCATCATGCGTAACTCACGAATGGAACATGACATGCCCAATGATGAAAAGCTCGTTCCGCAAATGCGTGGCGACTCCCGGTTAAGCCGGATGTTGTCGCCACGCCACAGGACTGTTGCCCCGGCGCTGCTGGTGAGCCTCGTGGCAACGCTGCTATTGATGTTGGCGATGCGCCCGTTTACAGCGCCCGCGCTGGCTGAACAGGCACCAGTGCTCGAAGCGCCGCTCGTGGACTGGTCGGTGGCCAAGGCTGTCTATCAGCAGGCCGATCAGTGGATCAAGGATGACAACGTGGCCCGCGATCTCTCAGCGCGGCCGCTGCTGGTTTCGGGTGTGGTGGCGGTGCGGGTGACGCTTCGCTTTGGAGGACTCACACTGGCGACAGCCGATGCCCTGGGCAATACCGACAAGCCGCAGGCTCCCGTTGATCTGCGCGAACTGACCGCCCGCGCCACCGAACTCGCCCTAGTAAAATATCACGATGCCCGCGATCGCAGTTTCAGTCGGCCAGACGGCGTCGCCCCCAACGCAAAAGACAAATCCAAAGCTGAGCCCAAGGCGAACATCATTCCGCTCGATCTGGATTTGCAGATCGCTCACTCACCCGTCGAAATTCTTCTTCCAGCCAACGCCTCGCCCAAAGCCATCTACTATCAGTTCGCTCCCGGTTACCACGGCTTGCGTCTGCTCTCAACCGCCACGCCTCCCGTGACAGCAATGATCTGGCCCTCCAATGCGATCGCTTCCAATTTACGTCCCGATAGTCAGATCACGCAGCTCCTCGCTGATGCCGGTTATGGCCCGCAGGATGTGATGAACATGCCTGCGAAGATCGGCCGCGACGGGGGCCCACGCCTTCAGCGCATGGAAGTGATTCACCTCGTTCGCCCCTTCGATGGTCAGCCGCTGGCGCAGCTCACACGCGGCAACGAAATCATCCCGCTCGATGCCGTCGATATGGGCACCGTGGAATCGATGGCCAAGCGGCTGTCATCGCACCTGACGACGCGCATCATTCAGGAAGGCCCTCAGCCTGGCACACTCACCGGCACCTACCTGCCCACCAGCGATCGCTACGACCCCATCGAAGCGACACCTGCCGACACCGCCATCGCTGGTTATGCGCTGGCTCGCCGGGCGGCGCGGCTGGGCAAGGCTGATTCCAACGGCCTGGAATATCTCAACACCAAAGAAAAAGCCCGTGTCATTCTCGATCAGCTTCGCAGCTCACTCGTCAAGCTAAAACCCACCGAAGGTGATGCCGAGGCCAAAGCCCTGCTCCTGCTCACACTCGTGGAAGTGGATTACCTCGCTGAACTGAAAGCCGATCGCGACAAGCTGGGTGCCGCGCTGGTGAATCTGCCCGTAAGCAAAGGCTGGTTCGTGAATCCTGCATCACGCTCAACAGTGTCGCCCGCGCAGCAGGCCATCATTCTCGCAGCGCTGACGGGCCTCTACGAACAGACCCGCGATGAGAAATTAGCCGGCGTTATTGAAGCGGGTATGGATACGCTTTGGGGCTCGAGCCTGGATGTGGTTGATCTTGTCACCGCGATGCCTTGGATGACCAGCGCCGCGGTGAAGATGCATCGGCTCAATCTCGCCACGCAAACCGATGAGGGGTTGAGAGCGCGTGAACGGCAGCGCTGGTCGCAGCGGGTCGAAGCTGTGCTGAAACTTTCGCAAAGTCTTCGCAGCAAGAAGCTCGTCAGCAGCCCGCCCAAGATCGGCCCAACTGATGTGGTGGGCGGTTATGACCTCATCAGCGAAACGTCTGACGGCGCACCCGCTCCCGACTGGCGCTCGGCTCACGTGCTGGCGTTTCTCGCTTCGATCAACCGCGAGCCCGAGCTGGTCGAAGGCGTCAAGCCTCATCAGATGATTTATGAAACGACGATGACGGTACGCTTCCTGGCGCAGCTGATGCTCGATGAACCTTCGATGTACTACGTGCGTGGCGCTCGCAAGGATGCCATCAACGCAGTGCGACTGGCCCTGTGGGACAACCGGCTGGAAGTCCGCCCCAGCGCGGTGACGCTGCTGGCGATCACGCAGCTTCAGGAAACGCTGGGGGCCAAAGGCCGGTGAGGTTGCGAAGCTGGCAATCGGCATGCAGAATGATGGCCGCGAAAAGGCGCAAAAAAATAAGTACATTCGCGGGGCGTTGAAGGATGGCGCACTCCAGAAGCAAATAGGCTTGGGCCGTGACAATTCGCCGCCTTAAGATTTTTCCGTTTTGCGACTTTTGCGCCTTTTCGCGGCCATTCCAGACTCCGTTCGCCAAGGTGAACGGCTAAATAACTTGGCCCCGCACATCCCCATCAATCCCTTCCTTCTTTTCCGGCCTTCCTGCTTTCCTTATAAAATATTGCCTTTTTCTTTCACCTGCTATTGCGAATGAGTCTCAGACCGTCTATCATTGACTGTCTCCCTCCACGGCAAGGACTCGCCCATGCATGATCGCAAACAACCCTGCGTGTTTCCCAGTCTGACCGAGACGGAACTAGCCGTCTTCGAAGGGGCTGATTCCACGTCCGCTATGCGGGTGCGGGTCGAGCCTAATGGCGAAGGCTACGTCCGCCTCGAGCAACTCGCTTGGTCCGCTGACATGGGTTGGTATTGCCAGAAATCGTTCGTCATCCCCGCCCTGATGGTGCGTCAGCTCATCACCACCCTTCGCAAAGCCGACTGCCTGCTACCGCAGAACCAAATCGATACGCTCAGCCCGATTCCATTTCGTCCTGCCAATCCGCTGCCTCATGAAGATGGCGATGCGGCACAGCGCCGAGATGCGTGAAGGAAAAGCGGGAAAGCGGGAAAGCGAAAAATTCGGAGTAAGGCACGGTGACGCATGGCATCGCTGCGTTCCCTACTGATTTCCCGCTTTCTCGCTTTTCTTCCCCCTCTCTTTCCACTACAACATTCCGCATGTCTAACGCCTCTTCCAAGCCTCGCGTTCTCACAGGCGATACGCCCACCGGCCGCCTTCACTTAGGTCACTACGTCGGCTCCATCGAAAACCGTCTCGCGATGCAGCATTCTTACGACTGCTTCTTCATCATCGCCAACGTCCACGCACTCACCAGCGAGCAACGGCTGCGCAATCCCGCCGAAATCCGCGACAGCGTCATGCAGGTGACCACCGATTACCTCGCCGCCGGCATCGATCCTTCCGTCGCTACCATTTTTCTTCAGAGCGAAATTCCCGCCATTGCGGAGCTGACGTTTCTCTTTGCGATGATGGTGCCCTTCAATCGGGTGATGAGAAATCCCACGCTCAAGACGGAGATCGAGCTGAAGGATTTGGGCGATACTTATAGTTTTGGATTTCCGATGTATGCCGTGGGACAGATGGCGGACATCCTGGCGTTTCGCCCGGACTGGGTGCCGGTGGGTGAAGATCAGGTGGCGCATATCGAGATGTGCCGGGAGGTGGCCCGCCGATTTGATCAGCTTTACTGCAACGTCGATGCGCACAGTGATGATGCCAACTACGCCCAGCAAGGCGTCTTCCCGATTCCCCAGGCCAAGGTCGGCCGCATCGCCCGCCTGAGCGGCATCACCACCGGCCCCGATGACAAACGCAAAATGAGTAAGTCGCTGGGCAACGCGGTGATGCTTTCCGATTCGCCCAAAGAAGTGCAGAAAAAATGCAATCGCATCTGGACGGGAAGGCAAAGTCCAACAGAGCCTGGCCGAGTTGAAGGCAACACGCTTTGGGAATGGCACGATGCTTTCAACCCGGACAAAGCCGAGGTCGAACAGATGAAAGATCGCTACATCAAAGGCGACAACATCGGCGACGGCGAAGTAAAAAAGCGACTGGCGCAAGTGATCAACGTGGTGCTCGATCCAATCCGCGCCAAGCGCGCGGAACTGGAAGCGAAACCGGAGCAGGTGATTCAAGTGCTGCGCGAAGGCACCGCCAAGGCCAACGCCGCCGCAGAGGAAACACTCTGGCTGGCGAAGAAGGCGATGAAGTTTGATTTCTTCGAGCGCGAGCTGCGGCTTAAATGATTGAATTCTTTTCGCCGGAACATAATCCGGTAGCAAATAAAAAATTTGTGGTACAATGGGTTATTAAACTTGGTCACCATGTGCCAGAGTTTGATAGTGGCGAAATCTTCGGATTCCCGACTTTCTGCTGATGGTTCCTATTTCTTAGTGCGTCTAAAACCTGTTCAGGTTTGGTTCTTACCTTTTTTCCGTTTTTCAGGAGAAGCAAAGATGAGCGTCAACAACAAGTATCGAATGAGTTTTGCAGGACTGCTCGCCATCGGGCTTGCGTCGAGCACGGCCTCAGCCGTGGTGACGGTGGGCAGCGGTGGTGCAGGTGTGACGGTGGGCAATTCCAGCTTGATAAAACATCTGGATATCAGCGATACCTTCACGGGTGCGGCTGACGGGTCGAGTAATGCCGCTCGTGTTTATATCGCGGCAGTTCAGCTTGCTCCTGCCTATGTGATCGAGAACACCCATGGCAATGCGGCGCGCTCCTGGGCCAATGCCGGTTTCAGCTTCGCCAGTGATCGCAACCCAACCAATCCCGGCTTCGTCAACGGCGGCCTCAACTACCCCGGCAATCCTGCTGTCAACGAAAACACCAGTGGCTCCGGGTCGATCACAGGCTTCACGCAGACTGGCGGCGGCGTTGATTACGGTGTCACCTACAACCTGCGAAACAAATACGTTGTGCAGTTTGATGCTGTGCAGACGACAGACAGAGTCGATATCGCCACCAGCGACACCCCAGGAACCATCTTCGGTGCCAACGGCGTCTCAGTCTTCTTCCGAACCACCGGACACGGCGCTGGAGAGATCGGCATCTTCCGCAATGGTGTCGGGGAGACCAACAGCGGCCTGACCTCGGGCATTGTCGGAAACGCATGGAACAACTACGCCGTTGCCTTCGACCGGACCAGCAACTCCATCGAAGTCTTTGTGAACGAAGTCTCCCGCGGTGTCGTTAATCTCAACACCTTCGCGAGTGGCAACTACGCCAACTTCAGCACTACCGCGGTCAGCGTTGGTGCTACTGGCAGCGACCGAACCTGGACTGACAACGCCCAGGTGGGCGCTTCCAACAGCGTCCCGGGCCCTGCCTCGCTGGTGACCTTCATCAACTTCAATGAATCGGCCTCAGGCACCGGCGCTGCCTTCGACCAAGCTCATAACAACAACGGCACGTTCCAAGGCAGCGCCACTCGCAATGCCGGTATCATCGGCCTCGGTGCGGCCCGATTCAACAATGCCGCTGCTGATGCCGTCAACCTCGGCAACGGACTCAAGGGCGTTGACAATCTATTCAGCTTCAACACCGGCATCACCATCGAAGCACTGGTCACCGCCAACGGCTGGACCGGCACCACGCAGAACGAAATTTTCCGCAAGGAAGATGGCGGCAACCGTCTGCTCTTCTCGCTGCAATCCGCTGCGCTCATGACAGGCTCCACCGTCATCGGAACCGCCGGCTTTGGCGGCATCTCACTGGGTCTGAACATCGGCGGCGTTTACAACGAACTGGATGTCCGGTTCGATGGTCTGGCCGGCCGCCCGACTGTCGCTTCCTTTGCCGATGGCAGCGTTCACCACATGGTCGCGACTTATGACTCGGTCACCGGCCTCAAGTCCATCTTCATAGATGGCGAACTGATCGGCCAGGTGTTCGTTGGCGCAGGCCAACTCATCGCCAGCGGCGGTGGTGCCAATGCCTTCATCGGTTCCAACGGCGGCGGCAGCGAGCCTTGGACCGGCCTGATCGATGAGTTTGCGATCTACCGCAGCGCACTCACCGCCGATGAGATTCGCTACCACTTCGAAGCAACCCGGCGCGGCCTGACTTTCTTCGATACGATTGTTCCCGAGCCCACCACACTGAGCCTGCTGGCTCTTGGTGGCATCGCGATCATGCGTCGTCGCCGCGTGGCCTGAGTGATGCTAGAATGGTGCATCATCACCCATTCAAGTGATGAGTGTTCTTGACAGGCATCCGCAATATCCCAATGATTCACAGCCTGTCCGTTAGCGCGGGCAGGCTGCATTCCACGTAAAAAGAAGCGAAGCAGAGGCTCGATGGAGAAAGAGCATCGTGCGGAAATGATCCGCGCCGGTCAAGGCGTCGATCAGGTTGTGTGGTGTTGTTCTGAACCTGGGAGTTGACATGTTGCCCAATCGATTTGCGAAGTCGGTCCAGCGTGCCTTCACCGTTCCTGAAGTATTAGCGGTGGTGGCGGTCATCATGATCGTGCTATCCATTTTGCTGCCTGCGTTCTCAAGATCGCGCACTTACGTTCATCAGACCATGTGCGCTGCCAACATGCACAACTGGGGCGTTGCCATGCGCTCTTACGCCAACAACAATCGTGGCTTCTTTCCCGACAATCGATACGTTAACAACACCACAATCACTCAGGTGCAGATGAATGCCGCCTACCCGCCCACCTACAAGCATGGCTTCCACATCAGTTGGAACAGCTCCGTCGTGCAGCAGTTCTGGAAAGAGTATCTCGTCGAGAACAACAGCGCTGCCAAGACGAATGATCACGATGTGCTCAACTGTCCCACGCAGGTCTGGCACCAGGTCAATGACATCAACCTCGCAGGCGGACTCGTCGGCTATTTCTACATGCCCGGACGAACCCAGGACGTTGACACCAATTACAGCTTCGCAGGCAACGGATGGGTCTTCAAGGATCGCTTTGGCGGCCCCGACTCCAAAGCCCCGATCATGACGGACATGAAACAGTGGAGCACGACTCCCGCCTGGGGATGGTTCTTCGGCCCCGGCTACGCCAAACCAGGCGGCCCCATCTCCAGCCATGCACGCGCTTCCACAGGTGAGCCCGAAGGCGGCAACTTCCTCTTCGAAGATGCTCACGTCACATGGTTCAAGAGCGACACCACCGACAACCCCTCCATCTCCGATCCCAACGACATCATTCAGCTCGGCGCCACCGTCGGCGGATGGCGCCAGTATTACAAAATCCCCATCAAC